>Ga0187833_10000880_pt1 | contig 35278 bp, 28 predicted proteins | sample ETNtaG_37_FD_167968 | JGI IMG/M metagenome (GOLD analysis project Ga0187833, IMG submission 167968) | Marine microbial and viral communities from oxygen minimum zone, Eastern Pacific Ocean - ETNP2014_SV_400_PacBio MetaG (Illumina Assembly) | ecosystem: Environmental > Aquatic > Marine > Hypoxic...
TATTTTTTCAACTAGTTTATGGTGTGGTGTTCTAAGCGGTGGTAATAACCCGGCATATTGTAATTCCTTTCTCATTCCGTATAATTGTTTTCTTAGATATTGTGGGGTATCTAGATACTCCAAGATTATTCTAATTAATTCAAATTCTCCTGATGTAATTGTATTATCTCGATAGAAAAATATCTTGTTAACTCTGAAAATAGCACAACTTCTTGCTATAGATCCGAGTTTAATCGTTTTATCCCGAAGATTCTTACTGTCTGATAAAACTGTATCTGGAATAGCTACCCATAGTTTCTGATCACTCATGTTATCAACTATCCATATCACCTAATGAATAACATTTTTTCTATCCATAAGGGTTAATAGCTTGCGCGATAGAACTTAAGTAAATGGTTTCAGATAAAGATCTCGACTTCTTAACTGCTAAGAAGATGCTAGATCTCAAGCGTAGAATAGCTGCATCAGGGAAGCCTGAAGCGAAACCGCAAAGTGGCCGGGATGTTGTTGCATCAAGGATGATCGATAGAGGACTAGAGGTTTTGGAGCTAGCAGAAATGCATTATCCTGAGCAAGTGTCAATTATTGTGGAAAATCTGGCGGGCATAATAAAAAAAGGAGGTATCAAAGGATTCATATCTGGTGGAGAACTTCTATGGCTTTTCAGACAAATGGGACTAAGAATCCATGTTGAAACTTCAATACAAGTAAAGAAAGATGGTAAGCTCGTTCCTTTAAAAGAGAAGCTAAAGTCTGAAGATTGATGTACCAATATACAAACCTTTTTCTAGATAGGTGAAGCAAATTTCAAAATAGAATATGGGTGAAGATTTGACTAGAGTCAACATACATTTACTCAAGGAACCAGAATTAAAAAATCCAGTTCTGGTATGCGGTTTGCCAGGAAGTGGTTTTGTCGGAAAGTTAGCTGTTGAACATCTTATCAAAGAACTAGGTGCCAAGATTTTTGGAGTCGTTTATTCATATAACTTTCCTCCGCAGGTTATTATTAAACCAAATGGTACTGTGGATATCTTAAAGAATGAATTATACTATTTAAAATCAAAAGTTTCTAATGATTTGATTCTTTACACCGGTGATTCACAGCCTATAACCCCTGAGGCGGATTACCAAGTAGCCGATAAGATATTGGAATTAGCTAATGAACTTGGCACGAAAAAAATATTCACCTTAGCAGCATATATTACAGGGAGTTTCGTTAAAGAGCCAAAGGTTTATGGTACCGCTACTGATGTCTCAACCACAAATGATCTTTCTAACTATGGTGTAATTTTAATGAAGGAGGGTTCCATTACAGGGATGAATGGATTATTGGTTGGCTTAGCTAAAGTCAAGGGTATGCTAGGGCTATCGTTGTTAGGCGAAACCTCAGGTTATATAGTGGATGCCAATGCATCGAAAGCTGTTTTAGCTATTTTCTGCAAAATTATGAATATTAGAGTCAATATGACCCGTCTTACAGAGCATGCAAAGAATACTGAAATGATTGCTAAGAAACTTGGTCAATTAAAAACTAGTCAAAAAAGTCATCCTGAAGTTGGACAACAGAATAATAAGAATTTAGGTTACATCAGCTGAATAGCTAATTACCCCTTAACTACGCCTAATGGTTTCAATCTTACTACTTTAGTAGCAATTCCTACTTTATCTGATACATTGGCAACAGTGTCTACATCCTTATAGGCCCCTGGTGCCTCTTCTACTATCCCCTTCCAACTCGCAGATTTTACTAGTATTCCATTTCTTCCAAGATCCCTTTTAACGTCTTCAGCTCTATAAGTTCTGATAGCTGCAGACCGAGACATCATCCTGCCTGCCCCATGAGCTGTTGAGCCAAAGCTATTCTCCATTGATTTGGGTGTGCCCAGAAGAACCCAGCTAGCCGTTCCCATAGATCCTGGTATCAGAACTGGTTGACCAATATCTCTATACGCATTTGGAATATCTTTACTTTCTCTTGGAAAAGCTCTTGTTGCACCTTTTCTATGAACAACAACCTTGCGTTTTTCACCATCGATATTATGTTCTTCAACCTTAGCAATATTATGTGCTACATCGTAAATTAAATTTAACCCAATTTCGTCTTCAGACATTTTGAAGATATTCTGCATAACCTTCCTAGTCCAATGTGTTATCATCTGCCTATTCGACCACGCATAGTTTAAAGCTGCACCCATTGCTCCAAAATAGTTCAAAGCTTCCTTGGAATTATTAGGTGCACATGCAAGTTCCCTATCCGGCAGATGGATGTTATATTTGTGTGAAGCTGATTCTATTACCTTAAGGTAATCACTGCAGACTTGGTAACCTAAACCTCTTGAACCAGTATGTATCAGTATCATGATCTGCCCTTCCTCTCTTATACCAAAGCGTTCAGCAGCTTTATTGTCAAATACTTTATCGACTTTCTGAATTTCCAGAAAGTGATTTCCAGACCCTAAGCTCCCAAGTTGAGGTATTCCTCTTGACTTCGCTATAGGCGAAACTTTGTCAGGATCTGCACCATTCATTTTACCGTTCTCTTCACAAAATTCTGCATCCTGCTTTGTTCCATATCCTGCTTCGATAGCCCAATTTACACCCTCTCTAAGCACATCATCTAAGTGGTTTGGTGATAACTTTAACCGCCCTTTACTACCTAATCCTGATGGAACTGCTTGAAATAAATCAGATAGTATCTGTTTTAATTTGGGCCTAACTTCATTTTCGGTAAGATTTGTTTGTAGTAGACGGACTCCACAATTGATATCATAACCTACGCCACCAGGAGAGATTACTCCAGTCTCTGCGTCTGTTGCAGCGACTCCTCCAATAGGAAAACCGTATCCCTCATGTCCATCTGGCAGTACAATCGCATGTTTGATGATTCCGGGGAGATGAGCTACGTTTACTGCTTGATCTATAGTCCTGTCGGTTAGCATTTTTTTAAGCAGATTCTCATTAGCATATATTGAAACTGGAACATTCATTCCTGGTTTTGCATCTGCCTCAATTCTGTACTCTACTTCACTTATTTTTGTTATCGGATATTTTGAAGTTGGTTGAGTCAAGAAGATCCTCTTTAGATTTTTTCCTTCAAATTGCCTCGATTCTTAGAGGGATATAAATGATTACCAACCTCACAGAATCTAAAGTTGCATTTTTTCGATGTATTTCTGAATTTTAGAGCTATATTGCATCGCTTTTTTTGGTTTGAAAGCAATATTTTCAGGTAATCCAACCCTTAATGCTGCTTCTCTAAGAACAATCTTTCTACTGTTTTTTTCAATATTCATTTTAAGACTTGGGTGTAATGTTACTGCATAATTAGCAAGATCAAATGAGGCATATGGTAATAATAATTCTGTGAAGAATGAAGCAGCTGCTTCATCCCTTTGAAAATTAGATTTATATGCTGTTTTTATGTCGTGCATCATCATAGACTGCGATTCTCCATGTCCTTTCTGTTCATATGCTCTTAAATATTTCATATATCCTCCAAAAAGTTCATCTGCAAGCTGACCCAAAATAATCGCGTTGCATCCTTCTTTTCGGGCAGCTAATGCTACTTCATTAACGACTACTCCAATAGATAAATCCATCGGACTTCTTCTCTCAATATATGTGGAAATACTAGTTACTAACTGTTTTATCCTTTCTTTACTTAAGCATATTTCAATCAAATCCAAACCAAGACTTGCTGCCGATGCTTTAGACTCATACTCGTCGATAGAACCAGGTGTAAATACAGATATCAACCTAATATTACTTATCTTGCTTGCTAGATGCGCCAACAAAGAGCTGTCTAATCCCCCTGAAAATCCTATCGCAATATTTCTACCCTTAATTCTTGTTTTAATGGATTTATTAAGAAGCCGAAGAACATTCTCAGCACCCTCATTAGCGTCTGAATTCCAATCTCGCCCTTCTTCAATACTCTTTATCACAAATTTATCTAACCCCGCTAAATCTGCAGAGTAAACGAAACCTGGAGAAACAGCTTCCGTTTCCATCCCCACGGCTCTAAGAGCATTGGAATCAGTAGCAACCCCTAAAAATCCTTCCCGTCTTCCTATGAAAAGAGGTTTTATACCAAGAGGATCACGTCCAAAAATAATTTTATCTTTATCTAGACAAGAAAAAGTGTATTCCCCATCGACATCTCTTAGAAATTCTGCAAGTTTAGACGGCTCCTGGCATAGCTGTTTTATTCTCGATCCGATATGAGTTCCCTTACTTCCGTAAATAGTTCCATGAATCAGAGTCCCTTTTGTATCATAAAAATCAGTTGCCAGACAGTATCCTGATATCGACTGAGTTGATAACGATTGTTGATGTAATTCTTGGGAGTTTTTTACTTTGATTGATTTTTTTCCTTCAATAAGGTAGCCCGCCCAAGCACGGTGACTCATCTCTTGAAGTGCATTGATGAGATATGGGTAAGTATTCTTTCTTCCTAAGAAAGTTGCAAAGCCATTAATCAGTACCATTTATATTTCAACCATTTATCTGCGATTTAATTTTCCGGGCAACAGCTGGCCCTATTTTTTCCACAGATGCAATCTGATTATAAGAAGCTGCTCTCAACTTAACTAGGTTTCTTAACCCAGCGTTGAAGAGTGATCGTGCTCTTACCCGACCTATTCCTTCAAGAGTCGTTAGAGATAATAACTCAGACTTTACACCATATTTCATTCGTCTTCGAAGCAAATCTATTTCTGTTAGAAAATTTGTTTTACCAATAATCTTGCAAACTTCAGCAAAAGAATATAAAAGCCAGTCAGCATTCTCAACTGCCCTATGGAGGTCTCCTGGCTCAAAGCCAAACTGCTTCAATATCCTCTCTTCAGATGCTTCATCTATCCAATGAGACAATGCCATTAGTGCCCGAAACTGTTGTAAGAACTCATCATAAGATTCAAATTCAGATTCCTCAGGAATAGGAATAATAAACTCTGATTTATGATCTTCAATGAAAAGATTGGAATTCTCCAAATCTACTTTTCTCATAAAAAATCTAGGTGTAAAATCAGGAACAGTTACAATTAGGTGGAGTATTCCTGTTATTTGTGAAGAACTTTTTTCAGAATATCCAATAGCCTGTCTGAACTCTATTCCAGTTGCTGGGTCAATATATAGCATTGATATTCTCTTTCCGAATTCAGTAGCTAAGAAACGTTTACCTCTCATTTCAATGAGATTTTCTGTTATCAAGAAATCGATGGCGGCACTCATCTTTCTTTTTACTGTATCACTACTATTTTGGTTGGCAAAAAGTGTATTAAAAAATAACATATCCATCTCAGAATCTGTCATTCCAGGAAGTGTAGATATCGCGGCTAAGATATGTGTACGAAGTACCCCCTTTCTTGCCAATTGAGAGGATATTGGTTCTGGTTCTCCTTTGACGTATCGTGCATAAATATCATCAGCTTCTTCCTCAGTCAGTGATGGTAAAACGGTCTCACCTACAGTATCAAACTTGGGTCTACCTGCCCTGCCACACATCTGCTTATAATCCAGAACAGAAATATGTGTCTGACCTCCAAGATCCGAATTGTATCTAAAGAGACTGCTTAAGACCACCCTCCTTGCAGGAAGATTAACACCTGCAGCTAAAGTAGGTGTAGAAGCTAAAATTTTCACTACACCACTTCTGAACCCTTCCTCAATCAGTTGTCTGTGCTTCGGATTTAATCCTGCATGATGAAAAGCGGCACCATGTTCAACTGCTCTAGAAAGTCTTCGGCTTAATTCGGTCTCTTCACCTGTGGATAATATTTTCTTTGCCATATTACTTGCCTTTTTCATATCATCTTTCGTTAGATACTTAGGAACTACTTCTGCTGATTTAAGGGCCAAGCTGACAGATCTTCTTCTAGTTTCGGTGAAAATAAGCGACTGCCCACCATACTTTACTGTGTCTGCAGCTATATCGATTGGAATACCTCTATTGGTTGAATCTATCTTTTTTATTGTATCGTCTGAATAAAATATTTCACCATAGAGATAAACCCCTTCAATTAGTTTCACAGGTCGCCATTGGGTATCCACTAGTCTAGCTCCCAGCCATTTTGCCAGTTCCTTAGCATTTCTTATTGTTGCGCTTAAAGCCAGTATTTGGGCTTCAGGAGCTAAGCTGAGTATCTTGGTAAGAATAGTTTCAAGCGTTGGGCCTCTATAGATATCCCCAACAAGATGGACCTCATCTGCAATGAAAAGATTTACATCATCTATCCAAGGAATGCCATGTCGTAATAAGGAGTCAAACTTTTCATTTGTTAAAATAATGATATCTCCATTTCTTAGATATTTATTTGATGAATCATAATCACCAGATGATAATACAACTCGGATATTATCTCCATTCAACTTCTCAAGAGTCTCAAATATCTTGAATTCTTCATACTTTTCTTTAGCTAAGGCTCTGAGTGGGCTCAAATAAACAATCTTCCCTCCTTTTTCAAGAATAGTTTTTCCTGCAGTAAGAATAGCAATTAGAGTTTTTCCACTAGCAGTAGGGGTAGTCAATAACATGTTTTCTCCAAATAATACATTGCCTTTCACTGCTTCTTCTTGTGTGGGGTAGAGCTCACTGTATCCTTGCTTGAGAAGCAGTTCAGATAAATTTCTAGGTATTGGAAGCGTTGATAGTTTCACTTCTTATTACCTTATCCGCATTAATTGATGATAAATATTCTATTGATCTTTAGTTAGATTTTTCTATACGAACCCGGCTTAACTTCATATATTACACCACTTTGATTCATCTTTTGAAGAATCTCCTTTGCTCCATCTTTATCCATCTTTCCTGTGGCTGTCAACTCTTCTATGAATTTATTCGCTTCAACAGGATTCTTCTCAGGGCCTCCTAAATTCTTAAAGATATCAAGAGCAAGTTCCAACAGGTTTCGTTCACTAAGAGGTTTCCCATGCAGAACACCGAGATCCACTTGGCCTGTCTTCACGTCAACCCCGACAGTTTCGAACATTCGTCTAATCAGGGAAACTGCCCTAATGGCATCATCTTCAGTTACTTTCTCATGAAGCATTATTCTAGCTCTGGCTGTAGCTAAACGAATAAGCCCCTCTAGTTGTCTTGGAGTTACTGTGATCATATTTTCATCACTCATTCCTCTCATTTTTAGATAATAGTCCATGATCTTATCTTCTGCTTCCGGAGTAAGTTTTGGAGCTAAATTCCGTGCATATGCAAGATACTTGCGAAGAACTTCAAATTCAATTGGTGGAGATGTTGTATAGTCTCCTGTTCTGTGAATTTTTAAAATATGCTTAGCTAAGTCCTTATCACGGGTCCTATCTGCTTTATCTTTGAGAACAAAAATCAAATCAAATCGTGTAAGAAGTGGGGTTGGTAGATTTATATTATCAGTAATATTTCTGTAGTCATCATATTTCCCAAGAACTGGGTTGGCTGCAGCAAGTATTGAAGTTCTAGCATTCAAGGTAGCTACAATACCTCCCTTTGCGACACTAACAGTCTGTTGTTCCATACATTCATGAAGAGCAGATCGATCTTCAGTTCGCATTTTGTCAAACTCATCAATACTCGCAATTCCTAAATCAGCTAGAACAACCGCTCCTGCCTCAAGCATCATCATGCCATTTTTCTCGCGAACCACAGCTGCCGTTAATCCTGCAGCAGTTGATCCTCTTCCTGAAGTGTATAATCCTCTTGGAGCCAGATGTGAAGCAAATTTTAATAGTTCAGATTTTGCTGTTCCAGGATCCCCTACTAATAGGACATTTATATCTCCCCGAATAGTTGTTCCGTCCTGTAAATGTTGCCTTGGCGCACCTATCATCATAAGCAATATAGCTTCTTTATGTGTTTCATGACCATGAATTGCCGGTGCAATAGATTCAATTAAGCGTTCATAAATATTCGATTCATTAGAAATAGTCTTAATTAATGCTTCATCCTCTTTTGAGAGATGTATTATTTCGGGTTCTTTACCCATTACTTCAAGATAATTTCCCTCAATAATGGATTGAAAAACTCTTAGTTTTCCTCGCCCTTGGGAATACTCCGGTTCAGCTCTAACTATCCCCGTAAGTGTTACTCTATCTCCAGGACGAGTAATATTTACAAGATCTCTAATTAATGACACATCATAGGATTGTGGAAGTTGACCTGCTGGAAGTTCCTCAGGCAGTTCTTGCATTCTTATTACTTGATAATTTATGAAAACCGTTTCCTTTTCTATCAGCTCAAAATTTCTAGCTTCTTCACATTCTTCACAACTTCTTGGATGTCGAAGAATCATTTTATCTTGAGGAATTTGGTTTGTGTGACCGCATTTGACACATTTGAATGCTGCTATTCTTACCAGTGGCTTAACATCTGATGTTCTAACTACTACTCCTGTTATTTCTGTCAGCTTATCCAGATGCTCTATTCCCACTTTCCGTATAGGTACCTTATCTTCTAGATTGCTTATTCTAACGGTAAGATCTTCACCTATTTTCTCGGCATAGGACGGATTTTCAGTTCTAAGAGATTCTTTTGTTGCTTTATTAAAGCTCTTAAGTACTTCATCCGGGTCAGTTATTAGTCTATTAGCCAGATCAACATCGTATATTAATAAATCATTAAAATTTACAATAAGCGATTTATTCCCAGCTGCTACCATCTGGGAGATTCGATTTCGATAAATATATTCTTTCGACTTGGACTTGAAGGTCTTAAGAAACTTCTCCAATACCTCACTTATCCTAGCTGAGGTGAGCTCACTCATCTTTAGTTTCCTCCAGTACTGTACTCTTCCATTTTTGAACTATCTTCCTCACCTCGTTGAAAAGATTTTGCTCCTCCGACGTTACCTTTAGCATTATATCCGGTGCTTCCTCTCCAACAGTTAGGGGAAGTAATTTTACAGCTCTTATTTTAAGTAAATCCATTGCCTTGATATATGCTTCATCATAATCATGCTTAGTTCCCTTACTGGTTTTGGTCTCTTTCTTTAAGATTCTAAGATGCCGTCTCAGTTTCAGGTAGAAATCATCAGTTAAAGTAGATATTTGATTCAAACTCTGAATCCGTTCTCTGCTCAAAGCCTTAAGCATTTCAACTTCAAAGAGTTCCTCCTGAATTTCCGCGAATCCAAGTTCTGCAATTTCCTCGGCTGCCCATCTTGGAACTTCGATGAGATCTTTATCTTTTGCTTCCTCAATTTCGATAGAATCCAGCATTATCCGTGGTAGATTATGTTTTACAATCATCTTAACTGAGCTGAGTAAATATTCCATTTCTCGATCCTGAAAAAATGTAGATATACTGTTACTTTGGTGCTCTATCATATTCTTTTCCAACAAGTTTTTACTGGTCTTTCTTTTTTAATGTTGTTAAAGCATTTGGTGATGGTCTCTTAATCAAACTTGTTTTACACTTTAAATCAATATTTAGGTTTTTGTAGGTACTTGCTTTCTTGCAGCCAATCATTTACAGCATTTTTTCTAATGACTATAAATATTATAAGGCATCCGGTTTACCCTGAACAAGGTACAAGTTATGTCAAAAGGAGAACTGCACGAATCTATTATGTGGACTGAGAAATACAGGCCTTTAAAACTCGAAGATATCGTGAATCAGACTGTAGCTGTGGAGCGCCTAAAGTCTTTGCTTAAATCACCAGGAAATATGCCACATCTACTCTTTACAGGGCCGCCCGGAACAGGCAAAACAACGACTGCTCTAAGTATTGCTAGATGCATCATGAAAGATTATTGGAAAGATTTTACGTTAGAGCTAAATGCTTCGGATGAAAGGGGCATTAACACCATCCGAGATAGAGTAAAGACCTTTGCAAGGTATGCAGATAGACGACGGGATATCCCATTCAGAATAATCATATTGGATGAGGCTGATGAGATGACAAACGATGCTCAGACCGCTTTAAGAAGGATTATGGAGACTTACTCGAAAGGTACTCGATTTATTCTGATTGGAAATTACTCTTCTCGGATAATTGAACCTATTCAAAGCAGATGCGCTATATTCAGATTCATAAGACTTGGTGAAGAAGATGTTGTGAAATATCTTGCAGAAATATCCAAGAAAGAGGGAGTTACATTTGAAAAAGAAGCATTATCTACCATATACAAAGTAACAACAGGAGATCTTAGGTATGCAATTAATATTCTGGAATCGGCAGCTGCTTTAGGTTTAGTCAACCAAAATAATGTACAAAAGACGGCTGGAATATCCGGCAAATCTAAAGTGACAAATGTTGTTACTTTGGCATTAGAAGGAAATTTTAATGATGCTTGGACATTGTTAATCGAGCTTATTGGTGTATATGGTCTGGCCGAAAGAGACTTCATAAAATACGCAAATGAATCTCTTTTGAGACAAGGATTATTGAGCCAAGGAGATGTTGCAGAAGTTATGGCAAAGTATGACTATCGCATAATTGTTGGTGCCAATCCCGAAATACAGCTCACTGCTTTGCTCGCAGAACTGGGTAAAATTGGCCGAAAATCAGGTCAGAATAACAGGTAGGTTTGCTTCATATATGGATCTGTCCTTGCCCCGTGGTATGCGTGACTTGGGACCAGATGATTATGAAGCACTCGAAAGAGTAAGATCCACCTTCATAGATGTTACTAAAATATTTGACTTTAGATTAATGGAACCGTCTCCAATAGAAAAGATTCATACTTTAGAGGCTAAAAGTGGACCAAGTGTTAGAGATGAGGTGTATTATTTCAAGGATAAGGGTGGTAGAGATGTAGGACTGCGATTTGATCTTACAATTGGGCTGACAAGATATGTTTCCTCAGACCGAGGCCTTCCACTTCCAGTTAAATTGGGTGCATTCTCAAGTATGTGGCGATATGATGAACCACAGTACGGTAGGTATAGATGGTTCTATCAATGGAATGTTGAGATATTTGGTGCTAAGAATATAGACTCTGACGCTGAAATTATAGATTTTACTTCAACGCTCTGCAATAAACTGGGATTAAGAGGCTTATCATTAGAGATAGGCGATCGAACCATTATCGATGAATTCATGTCTTCCAAACTCAGTATTCAGAGAAATGATGATGTGGCTAACTTATTGAGAGCAGTTGACAAACTTGAAAGAAAAACAAAAGAGGAAATTCTTGAGGAATATGGTTCTAAAGAAGTGGCAAAGGATGCGTTAATAAAAATGATGGAATTTGGTGGTTTGAAGGGTGAACCCGAATTTGTTCTTAGGTCCCTAAGAGAAGACGGCCTATCTAATACCGAGAACTTAGAATATCTGATAGATGCTCTGAAGACACGTGGAGTAAATGGAGTGACTTTGAACATGGGGATTGTGCGTGGTTTGGATTACTATACTGGAATTGTGTTCGAAGTATTTGCAGCGGAACGAAATCTTGGTGCATTAGCAGGTGGTGGGCGATATGACATTCTACCAGAAATATTTGGTAGAAAAAATATTGGTGCAACTGGAGTTGCGGGTGGTGTTGATAGAATGTTATTAGCTCTATCTAATTCTAAAATGGATAGAACTAACAAAAATAAAGTATTTGTAGGATATGTTGGTAAAGAAATGATAAGTGTGGCTACTGAAATAGCTTCATTATTAAGGAAAAATGAGATACCCACAATTCTAGAAATTTCAGGAAAGAATCTTCGTAAACAGTTTGAATATGCTTCAAAGACCGCATCTTTCTTTGTTATTATTGGGCCTATTGATCACAAAGAAGGAAAAGTGACGCTAAGAGATTTAAACAGCGGAGTAGAGATGAAAATCCCTAAGAAGGATATTGTTGAAAGAATAAGAAGCGGTTTTTAAAAGTATTTTTCCTAAATCCAAATAACTTCAGATTATTAAGACTGTTTGACTGTTATATTCTAGAAATTTGACAATGCAATATTTTCATTGAAGATGATAATTATTCATAGACTTGGGCTCAGCCAGAGAATCAGGGATCCCAATTCGGGATGGTACTTCTTTTAGATACGAATCTATAAGATATTGGAATCACTTTGTTGATCTCACCACAATTGTTTGGCTTTCAGCATTCATGGTTAGTTTATTGGGGTCTGATCTAGGATTCATAATATTTGATTCTAGCGTATTATTTCTAGCTGATACAATAACCCTGTTCGCATTACCAATATTCATTATAGATCTTGTGATTAAATTCTATTCTTTTGGTCACTCAAAATCTTTCTTCAAGAAGCATTGGATTTCAATCATTATGGTTATACCATATTTTCGAATTTTTAAAATACTAAGGTTAGTCAAGGTAGTAGGACTTTTAAAATTCAGTCGTATTCCGAAAGCTATAAAGTCTGTTTTGAATTTAGCAAAGATGATTTATAAGGTTTTGAAGCTTAAATGGCAATAAATACTTCCCATTACGGTCAACAAATGGCTACAAAATCATGGGGTGCTTCTTTTATCAATTCGTTATTTGTCGGTATGCTTTTTTGAAGTGTCATATTTTATTTTGCCATAAATTATCCCTCGAAAGATCTTCCAGTTCGTCGGAATTAGTACGCTGAAGTAGAAGTGTCCTATCATAAGCGCCACCAGAACGAAGGTAAGTATATCGTGCAAGTATCGGCTGTTGTATATGTACAGCCACGGTTCAAAGTAACCTAATCCTAAAGCTCTGATCAAACCGAGAAAAGGTTCCCACACCGTTAAACCTGTGACGCCCAGAAGAAACACCACCACAAATATACCCCAGTGTGCCATCTTCTGTAACGGATGAAGCTTCTCCAGTCGCGGGTACTCCTCTGTAAGCACGAAGAAGTTTTTCGCAATCGTCTTCATGGATTGTAGGTCGCGCTGAGTAATCCAAGCGTCTCTGAATTTCCGAATTATGAACGTATCGTATAATATGTGGATCAGCCCCAACTGTATCAATACGACTGCAAAGTACCAATGGTACGCAGCCAAGTTTCTGAGCCCCACTTCACCCAATGGAGGATAGAGCAAAGTAAGGTAGTCCAATTTGAATATAATTAAACCAGTAATTAACAGTGCAGTCAATAATATGAGGAAGAGCCAATGAATAACTATCTGGACTTTGTCATAACGCTCAACCTGCTCAAAGACCATATCCCATCGTTTTCCCCGCCTACCATAGATCACTTCCCGTATGAAGTGGATACCCATTCCCCAGATTACACTAGATACTATTGCTATCGCAAGAAAATCATCTATTCGAAATGGGACTTCTGATATTTGAAGCAGACTCGAAAACATCTACGCAGATGATAGACCAGTTTCGTATAACTCTTTTTATCTGATTAGATAAGAGAAGCAATATATATTTCGTATTTATTGAAGAATATCAATGGATAGGAACACCGCACTTCGCATAACATTCAGTGTAATAATTGTTGCCGCTATCATCGTGATAACTATCACAATTGCCACATCTTTTTCAATCAGCGGCATAGCCTACAGCAGTGATCCGGAAGCTTGCGCCTCCTGCCACATTGAAGCTCCATATGTCGAAGGCTGGAGAGATTCACCTCATGATGAGGGAAATATCACCTGTATGGACTGCCATCAGTATAGAATCATCGGAGACCAAGAATGCTTGACGTGTCATGAAGACTATGATGCTACAAACAGTACCCAATTTCTTTGGAGTTCGATTGGAAGGCTCCGTGAAATAGATTCTCACCTAAATCCTTCGCATATTCCAGCTAAGTGTACAACCTGCCACATGGAACACAAGTTTGAACTCGGTATACCGAGACCGGTCACCGAAAGCCTCTGCAACACCTGTCACTTAAAATACATACCTCCGGAGCCTTGAGTAACCAATCATTCCACAGTTTATACACTTAGACACGTGATATGTGAATAAAGATTAGGGATAATTCACTGTACTGTGATTAGATGGTTTTTCAGAAAATTTGATGAAAACCCTGTTCAAAGGTCCTTCCTGAGGAAGATTATGAATGCGGCTACTGTTGGTATCAGGAACCATGTTAGTATGGAAGACCATAAGAATGGGAAAACTAGATCCACCCCACCGACCTTGATGATAGCCATTCCTTCAGCCCCTATCATAATCGGGTTCATTTGGGTGACGTCAATCAATGTTAGATAGCCTGCTAGAAGTTTTGCCACTTCAAGTGGGTTACCTGCTATGACTGACACCAGAATTAATGGCTGTTGTTGAGAGGCAGCTATAAGCATACTTATGAATCCCATCTCAACGAACACCGCGAAGAAGAACCAAACGAACAAAGCCATACCGAGTGCCATAGTTCTCTCTTTGCTCATTGCTGATATTATGAATGCTATGCCGAGCATTATGGCGGTCAATACGAACGCTATAGCGAGGATGATATAGAACTCCATTGTGGGTGCTTCCGCAACAACTAGGACAGCTGCACCCATTCCAAGGGTGATAGATGAAGCCACAGCCAAGTACATCCCTATATATTTTCCAAGAAATATAGTGGCTCTTGATATCGGTTGGGCCAGTAAGAGTTCCATTGTGTGCTTGTCTCTCTCTCCCACGATGGCAGCAGAACCTATTGGAAGTGCGATTAACGGCAGAAGAGGATACACCACTTCAGTTGTACCAGCTACCAGCTGGGTCATCTGCGGGGCCATAAGTCCTAAACCAAATGCTACGAGAAACGGCAATCCGATAACTAAAAGGAAGGATACTATGGTGAATGTCACAAGCCATCTATTTCGGATAGAGTCCTTGTACTCCTTCTTTATTATAGGCCATATGTGGTCAAGCAACGTTCATACCTCCTTCCCGGCCAGTGGCTTCCATAAACGCTTTCTCAAGGCTTGGCTCCTCTACCCTGAACATTCCTATAGTGATACCCCCAGTCTCAAGAGATTTGAGTACTTCATACTTATCTTTATGGTCACAGGGTACTACCAGCTGTTCTTTGCTGAGGAATGCATCTTTAAAGCCAGCTTTGCCGACAACATCCAACATTTTGTCACCTTTATTATTACCAATATCGATGAAGATGTGATCGGTTAATCCATATTTTTGGAGGAAGTCATCTACAAGCCCCTGCCCGATAACATTACCTTTATTCATTATTATGACACTGCCATGGAATTGACTGATTTCGTGAGCCTCTCTCAACAGGTGAGTAGATATGATTATACATCTATCTTTCCTCAGAAGTGAACCTAGCATTTTTCTGAACTCCAATTGCCCCTGAACATCGACGTTGGCGGTAGGTTCATCAAGAATCAGAATAGGCGGATCTGCAAGCATAGCTATGGCCAACATCAACCTCTGCCTCATGCCTCCTGATAATGCTCCAGCCTTTCGCTTCCTAAATGGTTTTAACTTCACTTCCGTGAGAAGTTCATCTATTCGCTCTCGACCGACTCCTTTAAGATCCGCATAATATTTCAGGTTGTCCCTAGTGCTTAAATCTTCATAACAGGATGCATGCTGAGGCAAATATCCTACATCCTTCCTTATATCTGCACCGTCTTTTATTGAATCCATTCCATTTACTGTGATCTTCCCACTACTTTTTAGAAGGCCTAAGATACATCTAAAAGTAGTAGTCTTTCCAGATCCATTCGGACCTAACATAGCTAGAATAGTACCTGTTTCTGCCTTCCAAGATACATCATTTAATGCTGTAAATTTACCGAATTGCTTTGTAACGTGTTCTAGCTCTATAGCAGTTTTACCCAAGATGGCAAAATAGATAATATAAATAATATAAATGTTTCTCATTTACAGTCATTTATGAAGTTTTGATTAAAAATATCACACACACTTAGAAAAGATTATAAATCCCCTAAGGTGCAGATTTAATCGAATATGTATGAGGTTAATTAAACCATTTGTGATATTAGCGCTATTGACTGTGTCACTATCGGTAGCATTTGCACTTGCACCGGCAGAACCAGGTATAAATGTAAGCGTTGACCCAGAGTCGCTCGAAATTCAAGGCGGAGGGTCAGGAACAATAACTGTAATAGTTGGATCACAAGAAGGATTCGAAGGCCCAGTTGACCTCAAAGTACTCTTAAAACCGGCCGGCGTAACAGAATCTTGGAGTGAAAACCCTGTAGTTGTCCCACCATATGGTGAAGCTGAGACGACATTGACGATAACCATAGCAGCTGGAACCCCCGCAGGAGAAGCAGAAATCAAGGTATCAGGTAATGCACCTGAAATCTCAATGCAACAAGTACCAGTAATAATTACTATTATCGAATCAGCTGGCGGAGAAGCACCAGCAGCAAGTGAAGAAGAAGCACCAGCAGCAAGTGAAGAAGAAGCACCAGCAGCAAGTGAAGAAGAAGCACCAGCAGCAAGTGAAGAAGAAGCACCAGCAGCTGGCGAGATCAGGACAACTACGGTGACCACCACAGCTACAACCACTGTATTAGCTACAACCACTGTGAGCGATATCACCACGGTAACGGAGACTCAGGTAATTACAACTCGATCTGAGATCATATCTGTTAAAACATCTGCGACAGTTGAACAGGCATATGATGCAATATATCCAGCAGTGACAATATTAGCCGTGATAGTAATACTAGCGGTGGCGGCCTTATCTTTAAGAGGACGTTAACATCCTCCGAAAGAAGACTTAACGCTCGGTAGATTTCTGGTTATATCATTGATAATTGTAGTGTAGCATCAATCCGATTTAGATAGACGGAAGTTCTAACCAATCAAGAGGTTGGTTGACAGAGGGTACACTATTAATTGGCTATCTATTCGGGTTTACCTATATAGCGATCACGAATAAGCAGCGCTGTGAAAACAACCACTCCTGTTGCACCACCTATGATGATGGGTAAGAAGGTCATCAGAGGATTTTGATCGCTACTAGTTATTTTCACTGTTCCAATTGTAGCTCTAAAGGTGTCATAGTTAACGCCAAGGACATTTGCTTCAAGTCTGAGGGGTTGATCGATGAATTCAGCGACATCCACTTTGGCATATATGGTCGCGTCTATGGTCTGTCCCGCATTGACTCCAAGGTCTTCTTCATCAAGATTTATTGTGAAATCTAATGGACCCCAATAGCCGCCGGCGTATATCCTATCGGGTAAGTTTCCCAGAGGATAGTATCCGAAGGATTGGGCTTTTGTGATAGTTTTACCGTTCGAGGTTTCTATGATGAGCTCCAATCGTGAGTAGAAAAGGAATGTTTTCTGCTTTTCCAGACGATCTATATTTAGCGTGGCGGTTATGGTCCAATTAGAGTTGGTAATCAACTGATCTGGAGATGACAGAATCAATGTGTATTGACTGGTACCTGTGGAGTCTAAAAAGATCTCAGTGGACTCGGTGTTCAACGCATTTGCGTGGGTCAGTGTTAGAGGTAACGCTAGGAGCAACACAACCAAATAATAGTAGAAAGTTAGATGTGGATTCAACCAAAACACCTAGAATGTGAAAACCGGGCCAAGCGCATCTATCTCATCCTGAATCGTTTTTACAGCCTCTCGCGGCGTAATATATCCTCTCCATGTTTCATGGAGTTTGGAGTTCATGATTGCTCCGGCCTGTGGCCATTTCGGATGGCTTATCAGTGTGCCTACACGATTTGTGGATAAGGCTTCTTTAACCACCTTTAGGTACTGCAGTTTTCCAGTTTCCAGCTCCTGCTTAATAATAGGATCATCATATACTGCCTTTCTATTAGGTGCAGAATTATTTAGAGGATCTTGGAGAGCTACAACTTGCGCTCCTGTTGTTGAAACCCATTGAAGCCACAGCCATGATTCTTTAGGATGACGAGAATATTTTGATACACCGACACCCGCACCGGCAAAAGTCGTGAAAGATCCAGCAGGACCAGCTGGGTTTAGTTTATATCCCCACTTTCCTACAGTTTGAGATTTGTTGGGGTTATCCATCAGTGATGAATAATCGGCAAATTGGATAGCGTTGGCCGCTCTGTTGTTCGCCATAGCCGACGCCACCGTATCCCAGCTGTATGAAGAAGAGCCAGGATCTGAGTATCGAGCAAATCTTACAAAATTTTCTAGGGCGGCAACAGCTTCGTCGCTATTCATTACACATCTTAACGTGTTATCATCAGCCACTTCCCATATCTTCCCTCCAAAACTGTGCAGATGATTCAAATATTCGAATGTTATCGAAGGGTGAACAAAAGCCATGCTTACTGCACCGTAGAAACCTCCATTAGGATTGTCAAAATGCTTTATATCTTCATAATATTCATCCCATGTTCTGGCGGGTTCTAGTCCCTCTTTCTCGTAGAGATCTTTTCTGTAGAAATGTATCATAATAGGTATATCTTGTGGCCATTGAACGACGGATCCATTCAATTCCTTTTCGTAAGGTGCGAATATCAAGTCTTGAGGATATTTGGAGGAAAGGGCCCAACCTATCGAGTCGAAACCATCCACATCAAAATCTGGATATGTCAATTCAGGGTATAATTCAGCCAATTCTTGTGGAGGAATCAAGTCATCACTGAATGTGGCGATCTGCGACCCGTCTATATTGAATATATCGTAAGTAGGAGATTTTGTGTTGACTGCGAGCCTTATGTTTGAAAGATTCTGAAGAAAAGGGGTCAACTCATACTCAGTTAATATCCCTGAGAAGTTAAAAAAGTCTGAATTTATCCGTTGCATAGCTCGAGGAAAAGGCTCGTTTTCCATCGCAATCACAATCCTCTGTCCAGAGAGAGGTTTAGAGACCGAACGCAACCAGTCCAGAAATTCGAGATAATCGGGGGGTCTATAACGCTCCACTTCAAATGATCCAATACCGATAGTCGTCGAATCCATACTGTCAGCTACTGAGTTGGACGGCATAAGGGCGTAACTAGCCAGTCCTGCGGTAAGCCCGCTCACGGCAGCTGCACCGGCATATTTGATGAACTTACGCCTTGTCGTTCTCATTATAAGAATTAAAATGGAATTAAATAGCATAATAAAGATATCGGGGAGATGAATCTACAGATATAGAAACCGGAGACACTTTATTTTTGGAATTTTACTTTGTATATATAGGCAGTTAGTGAAACCAATAATAAACTAAGTGATGGATTTAAAAATACATATCTGCAGTGAATAAATAATTGCCCTTATTTTCACCTATTTAACTAATGAAGAACGGTCCATAGTCATGTATATTTCAGAGATCAGGTAATGCACAAAATGTCGAGTTCAAAAAAAACAAATTGAATCCCAATAAACATTTCATATTATAATCTGGGTAATTTTATGTCAACAGGGTCTAGAAAGATCTTCATGATTATGGATCATTTCTTTAAGAGCTTGACCACCTTGAGTAGAAAAGGTTTGATTACTGTTCCGAAGTCTTGGTGCCACTTTTATTATATTGTATTCAAAGAAAGAAGCTCATCATTAAGAAGGATGTTATTGCAACATCATTAATTAGAAAGAAATATTTAAAGGTGACCGCTTATGGATTGCATCCATAGTATTAGATGTATGCCTTTGTCTGATAAAAGAACGAAGTATAAGATACTTGGAATAATAGTTATAATTGCAGGAGCAGCCATAGCTATCTATTCGTTATTACAAGGGTCTACTGATTTCACAGTCCAGGTTGGAGGAGTTCGTCCGGAGGCCGCTACGCAATACGGATCCACTCGATTCTATCAAATCGGTGGAACCGTCGGTGGTTTGATTGTCGTTTACTTTGGTGTCCGAGCGTTCACATTCATACCGTACTCAGAGAGAGATGAAGGACCGATAGAATACGACACAGAATACGAATCTTAAGATTTTCATTTAACATATCCGTAAAAATTAACGTCAGAGGGTTATCGTTTATGTGTGATTTTCTTATCACGTGATTTTCGACGAGAGCGTATATAGAGTAACGCTATTACAATCAAGAGTGCAGCTACTACTACTGCTGCCACTCTTATCGCGGCACCCTCAAAGGACTGATCAGTTATTAGATACAGAATTGAGAATGACGAGTTAAAGTCACCTAAAATTCCTGTAGGCATCGCACTTAGCGGGAAGCCATCACAGTCTGGTTCTCCTTGATATTGTTGTGTATATTCTGCTTCAATCATTTCTTCAGTTATGCCAAGTAGCCATTCTCCGTTGAAGTATCTGGCCTTAAGGTTGTGGTCTCCCCACGCCCTTGGAGCAATTTCTGACAATCGGTCCAAATCTTCATCGATCAATCCTCTTATGACTCGGTTCTTTTGCAGCCATTCAAGCTCAGTTCTCATTGCTTTTGTCCATATGTATTGTTGAGGATCTAGTCCTATCGCTGAGTCTAAGTCTCGGGTGGTCATGACGTTGTCTGTTAGTTGGGCTCGAGTCTGGAATTCTTTGAATGATATAGGGTATCCTATGGAATCAAATATCATTCTAAGTTCTGTTAAATTTTGATTTGTGAATTTCTGAGTGTTTTCTGCGGAGACCTGGATTAAGGTGCCAGGGGTGGTTTCGTTGAGGTTGGGTATGATACTGATTTTGAGATTTCCTTTGGTAAGATTTGATATCTGCATAGGTGGTCCGCCAACGTATAATGGTGAAAAGGACTGCTCAAGTAACCAACGATAGGGTCGTCCACCCATAAGATTCAGGTCTGACACCCGAGTGGAGGAGTCATTGTAAAAATACGTTACATACTGACTATCAGTAAAGACTTGTTCGGTAGGTATCTGTATTCTCAAATCCAGACCATTCTCTTTGAGTACATTTATGGGGGTAAGAATTACCGCGACTGACTCATTAAAATGAGAACGGTAAATAACCGATACACCGAAGTTTGTTACGTTATTCATCTCCCTTATCAACGATAAATCATATTGTACACCAGGCTTGTTCAAAACTACTTCGGATGCGAACCAAGCGGTAGGATACATACACGGCTCTGTTATCGCATAAACATTAACCAGAGGAGTAGCTGAGATAATTAGAATTACAGATACAAATAGAATTATTCTACATTTCAAATTTGCTGTCAGCCTCCAAAGTTCTCGATATAATACTCCGATAATATTGGAATATGAATCTTTTGCTCTATAAAAAAAATAAAGGTTGACGACCCTAATATTAGGATCGTCTACTTTTCATTTAAGACTATGTTTTTCTTGTTGTTAGTACAGCAGCTGCGATTACTGCAATAACAGCTACAGCTATTGCTGCATATGTTATTGTAGATGATAGACCTACTTCTTCAGTAACTTCCGCAGTCACAGTCTGTGCTGCAGCCTGAGAGGTAACGGTCTCTGTTTGAGCCGCTAATGTGCTTGTCGTTGTAACTCTTGCTGTGGTTGTCACAGTTTGAGTAGTAGCGGTAGTGACTGTTGTGGTAGTAGCTGTCGTAACTCTGGTAGTGGTTGTAGTAGTGGTTGTAGCTGTTGTGGTTACAGTAGTTGTCCTGACTTGTGCCGCTGCACGCTCATTTAATCCTATGGCAACTACAGTGCCCGGAATATTTGAGCCCACATCGAAGCCTGGACCACCGAATGTTGGGTTACCGAGGTTTACAAAAATCTTTGCATCACCTGCAGAATCCATTCCTATTGTTGAGCCAATTATCATTGGTCCTCCGAGGTTCATTTCCCTTAGCAATTCACCGTTATCTTCGTCATAGAAACGGAGTACTCCATCAGGGTGAGGTGCGATTACCATGCTTCCAGTTACAGTTGGGAAAGCTCTGACATTTGACCATGGGAAGAAATTAGTCCAATTAACTTCACCTGTTACTAGGTCTCTGGAAACTATAGTCGCATTTCCAGTCGGCCAATTTGACCCACCTAGACTCTGCCCTTCCTCTACGAGTTCAGGCAATTCAGGCCAAGCCCATTCAGTTACTGTCGCTTGAACCGATTCTATGTAGTGTATTACGTTTCCGTCATTGTATGCTGGATCTGTTCCGAAGGTTCCGTGCCACCATCCTGGAACTAATTGGAATGCTGGTGGTGCTGGGTAATCATCTCTCATGACCCATTCCTTCATAAGGAATTCATCATGTGGATCCAATGGTTCTACTGCGCCTAGTTGATCAGTTCTCTTGATTCCTCCTCTGTCATCCATGTCTTGACGTACTTCTATGTAGTGTACAGTGTCTCCAGTTATGGCGTCTCTCACGTGTAGCCAACCTATTTTACAACCCTTGACCCAAACCTTCCCTAGAGAAGTGTCGTCAACGAGCATTCCGCTCCAGTTGCAGTCATAGTCCCACGGGTCACGAGGTACATCTTGTACCCACCATGCACGCTGACCAGTGTTCATGTCTACAGCCATCAATACGGCGGAGTATAGGTTAGGTCCTGGTCTGTACTCTGTGTAGAAGAATGGTGATACATTCCCGGTGTTTACATAAACGTAACCAGTGTCTTCATCGATTGAAGGTTGACCCCACATCGATGTCGTACCAGTTGACCAATGTACTGTTTCTCCAGGATTCATCTGCCAATCGTTATCTAGGACTGTTGGTGATTCGGCTCTCACTTCGCTACAGGGGATCGTAAAGAACCATCCTACGTCACATTCTTGAAGTGCCCAGTCGTCCACCGGTCTGTCCTGTGGAGGCTGGTTCCAGACTCGCCATACTACTTGGTCTGGATTATTCATGTCTATAGCCCATAGATGTCCTCTACCTTCCTTTAAGGTACCAGGTTCGGTTCCTCCCTGTCCACCGATGAATAATTCACCAGCTTCATAGGTACCGAGCTCCGCTGTACCTAGACCCATTTTCCACCCTCGATAGGGGTAAATTGAGCCTGGAATATTGGTACACCATGGTCCGATTGTGTATTTCTCTTCACCAGTTTGTGCATCGATTACCTTGTAGTCACAAGCCATACCGGGCATAAGTAGGGCGTCCTCCTTTGCCCAATATCTCCAACCGTGCATATGTGGTCCTGCGGGATCAATTGGAAGTCGTTCTGCTGCATCGTCAATGTCTACTTCATATTGGTAGTCTTCGTCCCAAACATCAGCTTTTCCTGTCTCCATATTGACAGCGTATATTCTTAACCATCCAGTTAAGATGTATACTACACCATCTTTTATGATTGGAGGTACAGGTGTTCCTTCAGTTGCTCCTAAATCACTGATAAATGTTGGTGATAAAGATGAACCTCCAATAGGAAACATCCATTTAACTTCTAATGCATCTACATTTCCTGCATTTATTTGTGTTTGTGGGCTATTGTTGTGGCCCCAAGAGTTACCGTGTATGTGCTCCCAGTCTTTGCCTGATACTGCTTCAGGTTGAGCAAATGTTAGTGCCGGTACAATGGTGCTGAGCATAAATATGAACAGCGTCGTTAGTAATGTTATCTTGTATTTTTTTCCGTTAATCATATATTTTCGACTCGACATAAGAGCAGTATGCATATAAAGTTTACTTAATCGCTCATTTTCAAGCGTAATACCTTTAATTTACATTTTTCCTATTAGATTTATCTTTTGGGTCGTCTTGATCTGATCATAATGAGATTTTGATTGAAGGTAGGTTACTCTAGATATTGGTTTTATCAAGGATTGAAGCTGTATTGAATTAGGTGAACCGTCAAAGGAGTTAGGCAGGTACTTTGAATTCTCTGACTCCCATATTAAGTTCCTAACCTTTCTAAAAATCTGGTTTAAGTTGCCTTACATGACAGTTCAAAGATGTGGTCTGCATCTTGTCAAAGGTTATCAAGATAAAGGAAATATACGTAACCCATATGCAGAAAAGGATATTTGCTAAGAAACCGTCAGTGAAGATTAAGAAGATATGCAAGTTTTTAAGGTGAAGAGAGGTTCTACTCTTCAATAAACTAGGATATGAAATGTGAAAAACTCAAAACATTAGTCTAAGATTGCTAGCAGATTGCTTTCTCAACCATAATCAACTTATAGTTTGCCACGGCTATTTGTACCAATCTAAGCTATCTGTAACGTATGTCAAGAGCGAGTTGAAGAACCTCTTCGCTTCACCCGTCATCTTCACTTGCGCCATTAGTTCTTGGGCCTTTTCCGCATGAAACCTTGACCTCTCCTTTGCAGCGTCAAGTGCTCCGCAGATTGTTATGCCCCGTCGGATGGCTTCTAGCTCTTCGCCAGATATTCGCCGTTTAGATCCTATGCTTCTGAGCAGTTTCAATGTTCTATTGTCAGCCATCTTCAAAGTGTAAACGATGTGCAAAGGCTTCTTCCTCCTCAGAATGTCCCCCGCAGGCTCTCTACCATACTGCTCCTTGGATGTGAAGGTGTCAATAATATCGTCCTGAATGTCGAATGAGTAACCTATATTTTCAGCAGCCTCAGATAGGATAGGTATATCCTCTTCAGGTGCATCTCCCAATATAGCACCTATAAGAATCGTCGACTTGAATAGAGACGCCGCCCTCTTTGAAGCCATAACGTACCACTCTTCAACATCTGGTTCTTTGTACCCGAACAATAGGTCGAGTATCTGAGATTCATTTACCCGCAAGAAACCTTCATTCAATAGATCCACTGCCCTCTCTACTTTACTTCTTTCGAAGCCTGATGAGAAGAATTTCTGAACAGCCAAGGCATAAGATATATCCCCCGTGAAGACCGCGACTCCGTTTCCCAGCCTCCCATCAGGACTTTCGAATAGTTCCTGAAACACCCTTCCTCCACGCCTAAGATCTTCTCCGTCTACCAGATCGTCATGCAGAAGAATACTGTGCCTATACAACTCGATACCAGTACAAGCTGAAAGTATGGCATCATCTATATCGCCTCTGTAGCCAGAGTATGTGATAAGCGTGTATACTGATGCAAGCCGCTTACCTTTCCTTAGAATATACTCAGCTAGGCTACTGTAGACTCCATGTATAAACGGGTGATACTGCTCAGCTTCTGGTTCAAGTCTGGAGAAGTGCTCCTTAAGATGCTGTTCAATCATTAGACCAAATCTGTCGGCAGTCTTAACCCATTTCAAAGCTATCACAATACAGTACCTGCGAATTACGTATAAACATGGTGATATCTACTTTGAATAATAGTAGAGATAACATTATACTTCTAAACCTAAATAGTCTTCAGTCACGCTTCTTAGCGAATCCTTTACACCTTCGCATATTCTTCAGGACTGTTTTCTTTTTGCTGCTACAGCTGCAGCTATTATCGCAATGCCAGCGACCATTACTGCCGCATATATTACGGTGGACGATTGACCAACTTCTTCAGTAACTTCTTGGGTCGTTGTCATTGTCTTAGCGGGTACGATTGAAGTTGCTGTTGTAGTTAAAGTTGAGGTGATGGTTGTTGTAGTGGTTGAAGTCGTAGTTATAGCACGCTCATAGAGACCTATCGCAACCAATGTACCTGTTACACCAGGTGTAATTGCATACCCAGCGCCAGATGCTGTGTTGAGGAGTACGAATATCTTCGAGTTTCCGTTGAAGTCTTTGCCTATAGTAAGTCCAACACCCATTGCACCACCAAGATTTATTTCTCTAAGCAATTCACCGGTATCTTCGTCAAGGAAGCGCATGAAGCCATCTGGGTGACCCATAATAACCATATTTCCTGTAACTATTGGAAATCCTCTTATATTGGACCAAGGGTAGTAGAAAGTCCACTTTAGACCGCCTGTAACTAGATCTCTGGCAACCAAGGTGGCTTTTCCAGGGTTAGATGTTCCATATGGATAGTACGCACCTTCTTCGGCATCATATGGGTTTTCGGGCCACGTCCACGGAGGCAATGTCAATATACCTGACTGTACATAGTGGAATATTGTTCCATCGTTATAGGCTGGGTCTGAACCAAATGATCCGTGGAAGAAGCCCGGATTTAGATCTTGACCTTCTGCATCTTGATATTCTTTGAACGCGATGGAAAGTTCCTTCATTTCAAATCTGCTAAGGGGGTTAAGAGGTGCAGCTACACCTAGCTGACCTGAATTCAGGTTACCCATCCTTGGATCGACTTGGTCGGGTGCTCGGGTATCTATATAATGAATGTGTACACCAGTCACGGCGTCAAGAACGTGTAAGTAACCGAGCTTACAACCTTTGACGTATACTTTACCCAGCATAGGATCATCGACTAGAAAGCCACTCCAGTTACAGTCATAGTCCCACGGGTCTCTTGGATAAGCCTGCATCCACCATTTGAGCTTTCCAACATTCATATCTATGGCTATTATGGCTGAACCGTATAAGTTGGGTCCTGGCCTATAGTTTGTGTAGAAGAATGGCGTTATGTTCCCTGTGTTCATGTAGAGGAGCCCGGTGTCTTCATCTACTACGGGTTGACCCCAGTTCGCTGTCACTCCGGTTGACCAATGTGGTGTTTCTTTAGGTTTGAACTGCCAGTCATTCATTAAGTTGTTCCGAGCCTCTGCTTCTACTTGGCTGCAAGGTATCGTGAAGAACCATCCTATGTCACATTCCTGAAGGGCCCAGTCATCCACCGGTCTGTCCTGAGGAGGCATAGTGAAGATTCTCCAGACTATTTGTGACGGGTTGTCCATATCGATGCCAATAATTTGAGTTCTACCAGTCTTTATGACTCCAAGGTCACCGTATGCTACTGAGCCAATGAATAGTCGCCCGGCTTCATAAGTGCCTAATTGAGCAAGTCCCATCATGGATCCGAATGTGTTGTATGGGTATACGCTACCCGGAACGTCTAAACACATGGGTCCTACATTGAACTTCTCTTCACCCGTTGCCGCGTCTAAAGCATAGAATTCACATTCCATTCCAGCTTGAAGTAGTACATTTTCTGTCTCCCAGTATCTGAAGCCATGTTGATGAGGAGACCCTAATATAATTGGAAGTCTTTCTTGAGCTGCATCGATGTCTATGTTATATTGATAACTCCAAACTTCTCTGCCCGTCTCAGCGTCTATGGCGATTGTGTTCATCCAGTTTGTCCTTATATAGACTAGCCCATCCACTACTATCGCCGGTGTAGTAGAACCTTCACTTGCATCTAAGCCCTGCAAAAAATCCGGTGCGGCAGACAACCCTGCTATCGGGTGTAACCACTTTATCTCGAGGGCGTCTACGTTGTCTTTGTTTATCTGGATCTGGGGGCTGTTGTTCTGACCCCAAGAGTTGCCCTGCGTATACTGCCAATCACTATCGGATATCGCGAGAGGTTGAGCATATGATAGTGCCGGTATAAAGGTGCTGAACACTAATATGAACAGTGTAGTTAGTAACGTAATATTATATGTCTTAGCACATATCATATATTTTCGAACATAACACAGTACTTAACAACATAAACTTTGCTAGAACAAATCACTGAAGTAGAATTCTTAAAATACATCGAAGTGAACGATAAAATTACCAAAAAAATAAGGGTTGACGACCCTAATATTAGGATCGTCTACTTATCATTTAAGACTATGTTTTTCTTGTTGCTAGTACAGCAGCTGCAATCACTGCAATAACAGCTACAGCTATTGCTGCATATGTTATTGTAGATGATAGACCTACTTCTTCAGTAACTTCTTCAGTAACTGATACTACGCTTGTTGTTGCCGTTGTGGTTGTTTGTACTGTTGTTGTTGTTGCTGTTACAGTGCTTGTTGTTGTCCTAACTTGTGCCGCTGCACGTTCGGAAAGACCGACTGCGACTAATGTTCCACTTGTGCTTGAGCGGTCAAACACAAATTGTCCTGGTCCCCAAGCGGTACCTATGACTGCGAATATTTTTGTGTCACCGTTCGAATCCTTTCCTACCGATGGACCTACAAGCATCCCTGCTCCGACATTTAACTCCTTCATTAGTTGACCATTGTCTTTGTCGAAGAAGCGCATCATACCGTCAGAGAAGCCAGCAATCACCATGTCTCCAGTTACTACCGGGAATGCACGTACAGGGCTCCATTCGTAGAACCACTGCCATTTCAATTCACCAGTGACTAGATCTCGAGCCATTAGAGTCGCGTTTGACTGTTGGTCACGATCTCGGTCTGGTGGTGATCCTGGATTGAAGAATGGATCTAGGAACTCATCGATAATAAGCGGAGATTTTTGTGCGAAGTGATAGGTTACACCGTCGTCGTAGGATATGCCTGAGCCAAATGATCCGTGCCACCATCCTGGACTGACCAAGAGAGGCGTATCATAGGCTGAAGATTCATCATATAATGGCCCTGGCCAATCTATGATTTCTTCTTTGCTGAATATGTCTAGTGGTTCACATATACCAATTGTATCTTCACAATTAGATTTATGGCCGATTCGTGAATCAGCATCATTGTGGATATCGGTTCTATGTATTACTTCTCCAGTTGCGGCGTCAAGCACGTTTAGGTATCCTATTTTACAGCCTTTGACATAAACCTTCCCTAAAGCAGTGTCATCTGACAAGAAGCCACTCCAGTTACAGTCATAATCCCACGGGTCACGAGGGGTATCTTGTAACCACCAGACACGCTGGCCTACAGTGGTATCTATTGCTTGCAGAGTGACTGCATATAGGTTTGGTCCAGGTCGATAGTTTGTATAGAAGAAAGGATTGGCGTTTCCGGTTGCTACGTATACATACCCTGTGTCTTCGTCAACCAGAGGCTGACCCCACATGGCAGTTACTGAATTGAACATCGATGTTGGTTCGTTAGGATCTTCTAGCCAGTCGTTTTTGAGTATGCTTTCTGGAACGTCACTGCATGGGACAGCCACACCTTCACCTTGTCCAAACCACCCTACGTCACACTCATGTAGAGCCCAATCAACGTCAGGTCTGTCTTGAGGTGGCTGGTTGAAGACTCTCCACACCACTTGTTTTGTATCCATGTCTATTCCTGTAACAAAGCTTCTACCTTGAGCGTCAGCGATCCACTCGGTTCCTCGCATTCCTGTGATGAACATTCGTCCCTTCTCATAGGTTCCCATAGTTGCTGTTCCCATTCCCATTCCACCCATAATGTATGGGCGTATGCTTCCAGCAACATCTGTACAGTAAGGGTCAGTTGTCCATTTCTCTTCTCCGGTCTTTGCGTCTACTCCCACGTATTCACATGCAAGTCCAGGAACCAGTATTACATCGTCCGTAGACCAGTATCTGAATCCATGTAAGTGAGGAGCTCCAACCGATATCGGAAGTCTCTCTACAGCATCGTCGATATCTACTGTATACTGATATGACCATAGTTGACGACCAGTCTCAGCATCTATTGCGAATAGGCCCAGATAATTTGTAAGTACATACACTGTGCCATCAACAACAATAGGAGTAACAGTCGCATCTCCACCAGGATTTACAGCTTGAATTGCATCAGGTGCAAGAGTTGAACCCCCTATAGGGTAGATCCATTTAACTTCAAAAGCATCGGCATTGTCTCTGTTCATCTGTGTTTGAGGGGAATTATTTCCACCCCATGAATCTCCATTCATATACTCCCAGTTACTTGCTGAATCTGCTACTGGTCCTGCGTATATTAGCGCTGGTACGAAGGTGCTGAACACAAATATGGACAGCGTCATTAGTAATGTTATCTTGTATTTTTTAGTATATATCATATATTTTCGACTCGACATAAGAGCAGTATCCATATAAAGATTACTAATATAATGATGTGAAATATTTAACATATATTAGATAATATTTGAATAAAATACACATAAATATATTTTTAATACAATAAATCAAGGTATATCAGTATAATATATATATTATTTTAAGAGATTATAAATACATATGACATATTTACAGAAACTGGAAACAGGAACAAATGGCGGAATATTGCCAAGTCTTAGTGTATACGATAAAGTACAGAAGCGTTAATCTCCACCTGAAAATAATATCAAACTGTGATCAAATACTAATAGGCTTAAACCGCCATCCTTGCATAATATTTTGACACAATCCAGAGATTTGGAAACGTTTATTACGATACTAAAAATCATATTTATTTGATTATCGTTGAAGCGATTCACTTATCTTTCTGTCTCGACTTTGATCATACTGCTGCTGTCATCATCTTTACTCCTTCATCCAGTGTTGTCACAGATAGAAGGATTCAGCTGGCCTTATTCGAGCTTCGATGAGAACGCAAGCAGATTCAACCCTCAAGTTGACATAAATAAAGAAGATATTATGATGGTGGAACAGCAGTGGATGATGCCGCTCGAATTCGTACCGCCGATGTTCTCACCTAACATGACTCTGAAGACCGTAGGTCACCCGATTATCCAAAGAGGAATTCTGTATTATTTGACTCGTTCACCAGCAATCTTGGCGATAAGGCTAGATGATGGAACTTCCTTCTGGTCACTCCCACTAGCACAACCTAATCAAGAAAAGTTTGGACTTCATGAAGAAAATATCCATAACCACTTTCTAAACTATTACGACAACAAGCTCTGGCTAGTGGACAAGGATTGTACTATCAAAGCGATAGATGATGTTAACGGAGAGCTAATTGTGGAAATACCGAGTGACGTTTTATGTGGCACCATCCCGCCCAACGCAGAGCCTCGAGACACTTATTTCAGAGGGATAACGGCGCCAATTCTATATAGGGAGGAGGGAATTATGATTGTGGCGCCTTCGGGCTTCGAAACTACAGAACGTTCCATTAGCTATATAGTTGGAATCAGCGTCGACAGTGAAGAAGTTGTCTGGAAGACGTCTCTGACGAAAGATGGAGGTAATGTCGTTTTAGGATGGGGTCAATGGGCTATAGACCAGGAGGAGGGAATCATCTACATTGGAACCGGATCACCCACACCGGAGTGGTTCGCTTCTGACCGCCCGGAAGAAGATCCATACAGCAATTCAATTATAGCGCTAGATGCTTCAACGGGTGAAATAGTCTGGAATTATCAGGCCATCCCCAACGACCTGAATGGCTACGGATGCACCTCTAATGTTATTCTTGGAGAAATCGAGAACAAGAAGACTGTATATGCAGCCTGCAGAAACGGTTACTTATACGCTTTAGACGCAGAGACAGGTGACCTACTCTGGTACTTTGATCCTCCTACTGTCAAACGTGTAAACAGTGGCAATGCCGACTATGTAAAGACTGGAATATTTGATACTAAGCCTTGGGCTAATCATCCTTCGACTGACCCGTTTCTTCAGTGCCCCGGTGCTCTAGGTGCGGTGTCGAACTACATCGTTCTCGCCTATGATACCATCTATATGTCAACATTCAACAGCTGCAGCATTGTGGAGATAGCTCCGACCAGCAACATAGGCGACACTGGAGTCGTGGACTTTTCTAAGCTTCTTGAAGCAGAAGGCTCAGTGAACTCAACTCTATACGCCGTGGACGCCACTTCGGGAGAAGAGAAGTGGAGTAATTTTTTTGACGAAGAAGCACTAACCGGTGGTTTAACTGTGAGTGGGGGATTGGTGTTTGTACCTGCACCCGATGGAACCCTCTACACTTATGATGCGAATGACGGTTCCGCCATCTGGGATAGAAGCTTTGGGGTAAGTGGACTCAGTATACCGACAGTCTTGGGAGCCACTGCGCGAGGAAATTTTACTATGGTACAGTTTGTCGGCGGTTCGGCCATAATTGGAAACGAAGTGGGGGTCCGATCGGCGTATTTGTTGGCGTTCAGCATACCTTCAGAAAATATCGTGGTTTTATCGACATCTGTGGAAGATACAATTGGTGAAGGCATTTCCCTCTCAACCAATTATATAATAATAGGCATAGCGGTAAGTTTAATAGGTGCTTTTGCGATATTTACATTGGTGGGACGTAAAAAATGAATAAAAAGATACTAATAACGGTCTTAGCCGTATTAGTCTTAACTGTGGGAATATCACTTTCGATCTCTCTCACAACGGGTACAGCAAATACCGCTCAAGGAACACCACTACTCCAAAACGCACCTAAATTCGTCTGTCCCGAGGGAGCACCCGCGGCTGAGTGCGCCCAATTAGAACTTACCTGTGGTAACGGTGTAATAGATCCCGGTGAACACTGTAGAAACTGTGCCTTCGACGCAGGTTGTCCATCCAGCCTTGTCTGCGGCGATTTAAGCAATGCAGGAAACTACATTTGTCACTATCCAGCTGGATTGTGCCTAGCCGAACAGCAAATAAACCCGTAAACCCAAAACATAGTCTTAACCAATCAGTAGATGATTCCAGAATTAGGGTCATCAATCCTCATTTTTTTAGAGTGAAAGAAACTCCTTTTGATGTATTTTTTCACCTAGACTTATGAAAGATTCGGGTGAACTAGACTGTTTGAAAACGTCGTCAAATGAAATATGTTTAGAGGATATTCAGTTATTTTATAATGGAGATATATCCTAAATGTGAAGCTGTAATCATCTATCTGTGTATCATGGAACAAATAAAGGTTGGTTACCTGCTAAAGGATGACTGCGTTCAATATTTATTTAGAAAAATGATGACAGAGTTAAGGCCTTTGATATTTGCTATTCAACATATTTTAGTTTGAACATATTAATACCCCATAAGCTTAGAACCGAATAGATACATCTACATTGATTGAAGTCGAAAATTTGTCAAAGAGATATGGTAAGGTCAAAGTCATCTATGATATCAACTTTAAAGTTGAGAAAGGTGAGGTCGTAGTGTTACTTGGACCTAATGGCGCAGGAAAATCCACGATACTAAAATGTATACTGGGATTAGTGAAATATCGTGGCAACATATTTGTGGATGGATTAGATGCTAAGAAAAAAGGGAGAGAAATAAGGAGAAAGATTACCTACATTCCTCAACAGTTCATGTTGTACCCTAACCTAACTGTCGAGAATAATCTGAAGTTCTATGCTGACATTAAAGGAATTGCGCGGAATGCTGTAAGCCAAAGTATTGAAAAAAGTAAACTTGAACACTTTACTGATAAATTGGCAAAAGATCTTTCTGAAGGGCTACGTCAGAGGCTTATGCTTGCTATCGCAGGGTTGGCAGATAGTTCTATCCTACTTTTTGATGAGCCAACCGCAAACCTTGATTTGAAGAGGGTTTTGGAGTTTAAGGATATGATAAGAGCTGAATCAAAGAAGGAAAAAACAATTCTACTTTCTACTCATTTGCTGAGTGATGTAAATGAGATTTCTGAAAATGTGATAGTGGTGAATAAAGGAAAACTTCTATTCAGGGGGGGTGCAGATGATTTACTAAAGAAGATGAAATTAAAGACTGACATCATCTTAACCGTTCAAGAGAATTTGAATACTAAGTCAATCGATACTGCTAAAGATCTTCTTCTTAGGGCGGGAGCTGAAAATGTATCGTTAAAAGACGAGTTCGTAATAGTTTCAACCGAATCTTCCAGAAAGATTTCTGTTTTGAAATCTGTAGAAGAAGCTGGATTGACGATCAAAGATTTTAGGATATCTGAGCCTAATCTGGAAGAGGCATTTCTGAAGATAACGGGAGAAAATGAGGAATAGTGATAGTGAGGTGTTGATTTCATCTATTCTAGTAATAGCCAAGAAAGAACTTAAAGACTCTATTAGGAATCGATGGTTTCTGGTATTATCCGGTATTTTCTTTTTACTTATTCTACAGATCCCTTACATTGTGTTGATGCTTCTTGGATTGTTTTCTTACACCAATATTCCGGGAAAAACCGGAGTATTTCTATTATATGCCATATCTCTGGGTGGATTGATTACGGTTATTGTTGGTTCTTTAAGTATAGTTAGTGAGAAAGAACAAGGTACTCTTTCATATCTGCTATCCCAACCTGTTAGTAAATTCGAAGTAATTATCGGTAAGTTCTTGGGACTGCTTCTAGTTATTACGTTAATGATGAGCATAGGGTTTGGGCTTGCAATGCTTCCATCACTGGGTGAAGCTGGGATCGAGATTGCTGGATTGGATAATTTTACTTACATAATATTAGCTATGGTCGGTTCAGTAGCAGTTATGTTAGGGATATCCATAGCTATTTCTGTAATATCTGCAAATAGAACGATGGCAATCTCTTTAGGTCTATTTGTCTGGTTATTCTTCACGACAATCTATAACAGTGGGTTCTTAGGATCTATGCTTATAACGGCGAATGAACCACAAGCTTATCTTTACTTCATATTTCTAAACCCTATTAATATCTCTGAAGTGATTATGCATCTGTTAATACAACCTAATTTTGATCCAGAGCTTTCCGTGCGCTTTATGACGAGTAACTTTGGGGTCGGTGGATCCTTTGTGCCTCTTTCTGTAGCAATATTGGTTTGGTCCATAGTACCTATCGTATTTTCAGTTATAGAGATATATTCCAGAGAATATTAATCTTAAGTTAGGTTGAATGGAACTGTTTTACTAGAGAGTTCTTTAGTGATTCTACAGCTTTAACTGCCGGTGAATCAGGAGCAAAATCTATTGGTGCTATTCTGGCCATATCTGCCTGTTCAATTGATTCATCGTAAGGAATTATAGCAATAATAGGGATTCCCAATTCAGCTGATTTCTTCTTAAGTAAATTATGTTCTGCATTATTTTTCATTTTGTTACCTACAATAAGCAGAGTCTTTACACCTAATTCTATTGAGAGATCTTTAATTCTTCGTGCTGTTTCGATGGATTGCATTCTCGGTTCAACTACACAAAGCATTGCATTTACCCCTCGTACTGTACCTCTTCCAAGATGCTCAAGTCCGGCTTCCATATCCATAATTATAGCTTCTTTTGCTGATACCATAAGATGTCTAACAAGAGCTTTAGCCAATGCATTTGTTGGACACATACATCCAGCACCAGCTGATCTTACAGTTCCCATTACTAGGAGCCTGGTTCCATCTGGACCAGATACCCCATATTTTTCAGCTATATCACTAACGGTTGGATTAAGGCTAAATACTCCTCCTGAAGAACCTGGGGCTACACCAGTCCTCTCTTCTATTAGTGAATGGTTTTCTGACAATGGAGTTATTTTTGAAGCAATATTGATTGATATTCCAAGTGAGTAAGCAAGGTTCATTGCGGGATCAACATCTATCGCTAATGTTTTGTAACCTTCTCTTCCTAATTGTCTAGTGAGAGTACCAGTAATACTAGTCTTTCCTACACCACCTTTACCTACTACTGCTAATTTCATTTTGTGATTTCGCTTGTAGGTGCTGTAGGTATTTCGAGTTTCTTAATTAGTTCAGTTACACCTTTCAATGCTAATGATGACGCAGGTAGATTTGGGATAGCTTTACCATCTAAATCGAATTCTTGTATCAATGGATCTTCAGGGATTACAGCAATGCATTCCAACCCAGAAGTTTTTTCAAGCTCCTTTACTTTATTAATAAATCTTGGAGGTATTCTATTCACAACTAGGTATGCTTTACGAATATTTGTGTTGAGAGTTTTGATTAATTCCTGAATTCGTTTGGCAGTTAATACACCTTTAGCAGTTGGGTCAGTTACAACTAGCA
>Ga0187833_10000882_pt1 | contig 35246 bp, 39 predicted proteins | sample ETNtaG_37_FD_167968 | JGI IMG/M metagenome (GOLD analysis project Ga0187833, IMG submission 167968) | Marine microbial and viral communities from oxygen minimum zone, Eastern Pacific Ocean - ETNP2014_SV_400_PacBio MetaG (Illumina Assembly) | ecosystem: Environmental > Aquatic > Marine > Hypoxic...
TATTGGGTCCATCCTGTTGCACAAGAATCACTTACAAATTTACATACATATTCCTCTCCACCCATATCAGTTGGAATTCCTCCTGCTTCTGAACAGTCTGCTCCTGTATTTGAACCTGTAACAAGATCTCCTGTGTAACTTGACCCTGTTCCTGTTCCAGTACCCATTTCACCCCAATCTGTGCTATTGCAAAATTCTATTTTTTTACTTTCAGAATTATATCTTTGAAAACCTTCTGTATTTTCATCACATGTTGCAATAGTTCCTACTTTAATGCCTCCAGCAACATCCATATTCCCATTTGTTTTTACATTTCCTAAAAATAATGCATCACCATTCACACCTGAAGATAAATCCAGTTCACCAGCAGAATGTCCAAAAGTTGAAGGTGAAGAAGTTCCAAATGCGAAAACACTTATTCCAATAAGTAGAAAAATCGAAAATGTAATTAAAGTGTAGATTGCCCTGTTAGTAAAATTAATGTTAAATGAAATCCTCTTTTTCATAATTTACAATGGGATAAAGAGTTTTTAAATATTGTTGAATTAACACCATCACAATCTATTTTTATTATATTTTTTGTACATAACCACTTCGTGGTTCATAAATTATACTATGTTTTATTAATTCATTTATTGCGTCTTCTATTTCTTCTTTATTGAATTTTCCTTCAAGTTCTTTTTCAATTTCTTCTATAGGAATTAATTTTCCTAATCTACTTTCAAGTTGAGTTATTAAATCTCTAACTACAAAGGCCTTGCTTCTTTTTGAAGTTGTCATTCCTGAAATTTTGTCAATATCGAAAGTTTTTGTTTCATAATCATAACCAACTTGCATCAAATAATATTTAATTATTTCAATTGCCCTTAAAGAATCTTCTCGTGTTACAGTATTACTTAAACGTAATTTTGCAGAAGCTTCTGACATCCTTATTAATGCTTCAAGCTGTCTTGCTGAAATTGGAATTGGTTTTAATGCGTTTTCAGATGAAACAGGCCTGTTTCTTAAATCAACATAAAAATTTTCTATTTCTTCAACAGCTTCTTCACTTAATTTTGGACTAATTCTTTGTCTTGCATAAGCTACATATTTTCTAAAAAGATCCCTTGGTATTATCATATCCTTTCCTTCTTTTCTATGCTCATGTAAAACATGCTTTGCAATCTTTGTGTCTTTTTCTTTATTGGGAATATCTCTTAAAGTGAATATTACATCAAATCTATTTATCAATGTTGGAGGTAAGTCAATTTGCTGTGCAACTGATTGATAAGGGTCAAATCTTCCAAGTTTTGGATTTGCTGCTGCTAAAACAGATGTTTCTGCACGCAATGTGGCCTGAACATTAGCTTTTGAAATTGTTACTGTTTGTTGTTCCATTGCCTCATGCATTGAACTTCTATCTGAAGGATCCATTTTTTCCAGTTCATCTATACATACCAATCCTTTATTTGACAAAACCATTGCTCCTGCTTCCAAGCTCCATCCTCGCAAATATTCATCTCTTACAACAGTTGCTGTAAGACCTGCTCCTGAAGCTGATTTCCCAACAACATATCTTCCTTTTGGTGAAATCTCTGCCATAAAGTTCAAAGTTACTGATTTTGCAACCCCTGGATCACCTATTAATAATATATGAATATCTCCCCTTCTTCTCTGTCCGTCAACATGAACTTTTTTTACTCCACTAAATAATTGCAAAACAAGAGATTTTTTTATTTCTTCATAACCCCAAACACTTGGTGTAATGCTTCCTGCAAGTTTTTCAAAAATTTCAGGATCTTTAGAAAGTTCAAGGATTTGTTTTTCATCTTCTTCACTTATGTCAAGTTCTTCAAAAGTTTCTTCAAGTGGAATTATATTATTTACTTCAATTGCAAGTGCAAATCTTGTTGAAAGCCCTCCTGTACTTAGAGGAACAGGAACTTCTTTTAAAACACCTATAATTCTTATTCTGCTTCCAGGGGTTGTTTTTTCTTCCATTTTTGGCTCAACTAAATCTTCTTTTACAAAAGTATCTATTCTTTTTGGCTGTTCTCCTCCTGACAAAGATTCAGGAGATTCTTCAATAACTAATCTCTGTGTGTCAACCATTTCCTTACTTACTAATCTAAAACTTCCTCTTCTTCCACAAGAACATCGTGAAGGTTCTCTGAATTTTTTTTCGATTTGTAAAACAGAAATAACAGTGCCACATGAAGGACATTCGAATTTTGCATTTACAACTTGAGGTCTTACATCTGAAGATTGTCGAATAATTCCTTCAATAACGATAAGTTCACTCAAGTGCCTTGAACGAATGTTTCTTATTTTTAAATGCAAACTTTCGGGAAGATTGTATAATCTTACTCTTACATCATTAATCAATCCAGATTCTTCAATTGCTAGTTCTACTAAACTTAAAGTTTCTTCAGGATTTGAAATTATTTCATCTGAAAGTTTTGTTGAAAATTCTGAAAGTTTTAAGAAATCAAGATAAATTACATTATTTCCTTTTCTAATTGATTCTCCAAGTTCTTTTTTATTAAAATCAAAGAAATTTTTTGCTTCAATTATTAAATCATCTTTTGTTTTTACTTCAGCCATTACTAAGAAAAAAGCAACTTCTTTTTATAGTTTATTGTAGGAAAATCAATACTTTTTAGAATAAAGAATTATTTTTAAGAAGTAAAAGTAAAAGAATTAATAGCAGCCGACTTCTTGTATTGTTGAATAGCATGTATGGTCAACATCATAACAATAACCTTCATTAACCCCTGGATAAGTTGTGAATCCTCTAGAAGTATAAGGGCATGTTTCTTGCGTGTTGTCTGAAAATGCATGAGAACCTGTACTGCATGGTGATGGAAAACAACCACCAGACCCACCACCAGCACAAAATTGTGGAGAGGTTGTACTCCAGCTTTCATATTGGGTCCATCCTGTTGCACAAGATTCACCTAAAAATTTACATACATATTCCCCTCCACCCATATCAGTTGGAATTCCTCCTGCTTCTGAACAATCTGTTCCAGTATTTGAACCTGTAATAAGATCTCCTGTGTAACTTGACCCTGTTCCTGTTCCAGTACCTCCACCTAATTCTTTCCAATCTCCACCATCACAACCTTGAAAATTTGTTCCATTGAATCTTAGAGTTCCTATATTATTAGTATCACATATTGCAATAGTTCCTACTTTAATACCTCCAGCAACATCTATATTCCCATTTGTTTTTACATCTCCATTAAATAATACATCACCTTGAACACCGGCACTTAAATCCAGTTCACCAGCAGAATGTCCAAAAGTTGAAGGTGAAGAAGTTCCAAATGCGAAAACACTTATTCCAATAAGTAGAAAAATCGAAAATGTAATTAAAGTGTAGATTGCCCTATTTGTAAAATTAATGTTAAATGAAATCTTCTTTTTCATAATTTACGATAGGATAAAGAGTTTTTAAAGATTGTTGAAAATTAAAATTATAATTCAAAAGTTTCGAAATTCTTAAAAATCAATTATCATAATTTTCTAAGAAAACTTCTAGTCTTTCAGAACTATAAACAAAAATTTTTCATGCAAGAAAATTTATAAATAACATTTCTTTTAATAAAAAATGAAAAAGGTGATGTTTTTCCTAATTTGTGCAATTTTTTTAGTTTCATTTGTATCTGCTGAAATAATTTTAAACCAACAGCCAAAAGAAATTTACAATTTAGGTGAAAGAATAAACATTCCAATAACATTAACAACTTCTGAAGGAATTTATGACTTTCTTCAAGTTTCTTTAATTTGTAACGGGCAAGAACAAAAACTTCCAAAAGAAGAAATAGATTTACCTTCCAATGAAGTTATAAAAATTGAAAAATCAATATTTTTAATAAAAAAATTCATTAATGGACTTACAGGAACTTGCAAAATAAAAACATATTTTGAATCTTCTATCGAAAATTATATTTTTTCAAATGAATTCAAAGTTTCTGATTTAATAAATATAAAATTAGAAACAATACAAAGAGAATTTGATCCTGAAGAAAATATTTTAATTGAAGGCCAAGCAACAAAAGAAAATGGTGAACTTGTGAATGGATTTTTAGAACTAATTCTTGTAACTGAAAATAATTCTGAAAACAAAACTTATCAAGAAATAGTAAATAATGGATTTTTCTCACTAAGTTTTTCTATGCCTAAAGACGCAAAAGCAAAACAGTATTTAGTTAAGTTAAATATTTATGAAAAAGATCCTCTAGAAGAAATTACAAATAAAGGATTTACTGATTTTAATATTTTAATAAGGCAAATTCCAACAAGTTTAGAAGTAGTTTTTGAAAACCAAGAAGTTGAACCAGGAACAAACTTAAGAATAAAAACAATTCTTCATGACCAAACAGGAGAAAAAATACCTTCAATTGCAATTATAACAATAAAAAACAAAGATGATAAAATTTTTGACCAAGTTGAAAAAACAACAGATGAATTTTTCGAATTCCCAATTGTTTATAATGAAGCACCTTCAGAATGGACAGTTGTTGCAGTTTCAAATAAAATGATAACTGAATCACATTTTACAATAATTGAAAAAGAAACTGTAAAAACTGAGATAATAAATAAAACACTAATTTTAACAAACACAGGAAATGTTTTGTATAATAAAACTTTATTAATAAAAATAGGGAACAAAACAATGAATCTTGATACCTATTTAAAAATTGATGAAGTAAAAAAATATACTTTAACAGCACCTGAAGGAGATTATTTAGTAGAAATCGTTGCTGATGGAGAAAATAAAACAACAAAAAATGTGGCACTTACAGGAAATGCAATTAATATAAAAGAAACTTCAGGAATAATGGTTTTAGTAAAATATCCTCTTGCATGGATTTTTATAATTTTTATTTTAGGATTTGTCGTATTTATGATTTTTAAAAAAGGTTATAAAAAAAGTTTTCTTGGATATATTACTCAAAGAGGAAAAAACAAAGAAAAAACGATTTTTCCTGAAAAATTCTCAGGAAAAAACTCAATAGTTGAACCAAGAAATAAGGCAAAGTTATCTCTTTCACTTAAAGGAAACAAACAAGAAGCAAGTATTATTTGCCTTAAAATAAAAAATTTTGATGATGTTAAAAAAGAGGAAACTATAAAAGAAATATTCAAAAAAATAACTGATTTTGCTGAAGAAAATAAAGCAGCAATATATGAAAACTCAGAATATTTATTTTTTATACTTGCTCCAGCAACAACAAAAACATTCAAGAATGAAAAGAAAGCTGTAGAAGTAACACAAAAAATAGAAAAAATTTTAACAGAACGTAATAGAGTTCTTAAGAAAAAAGTAGACTTTGGAATTTCTCTAAATCATGGTGAAATAATTGCCAAAAAAGAAGAAGGAACTTTAAAGTTTATGAGTTTTGGAAATTTAATAACAACAGCAAAAAAGATTTCATCTATTTCTGATGGAAAGATTTATTTAAGTGAAAAAATAAAGGAAAGATTAATGTCTGATGTAAAAACAGAAAAAAAGAATATACGAGGAGTTGATGTTTATATTGTAAAAGAAGTAAAGCATAAAAAAGAAGAACATAAAAAATTCATAAGTGAATTCATAAAGAGATTGGAAAAGAAATGATTAAGTTTCTTTTTTTGAACTTTTTCTTTTAGAAGTTTTCTTTTTAGAAGCTAATTTATCTAATTTCTCAGAAATAAAAATTCCAATATTAAAAAATTTCAATACAATTCCAAGTAATAAAAGAATAATTCCTGCAATAAAAGTTATTAAGAAAACAAAATATGCTTTAGAAAACAAAATAGGGAGAAATTGTAAGAAAGAATAATTAAAAAATGAAAAAAGAACATTAACTTTCATAAATGGCAATGATGAAATCATCAATAAAGAACCTGTAGCAAGAAACAAATTAGTTTTTTGTTCAACTAAACAAAACATTATTAAAATTAAAAATAAAGAGATAACCAATGAATAATAAAATTTATTTTTCAAATAATCTTTTGTTTGTTCAGAAACTAAAAATAAAGGATTTTCAGAATTAAAAAGACATTTCCAAAAAGAATCGCAAGAATACTCTTCATAATAAATTTTATCAACTATATCACTAATTCCCTCTTCCATAACAGCATCAGGACCTTGTTCTACAACATCACAAGGAATATCAACAGTATATCCTTGTTCACTAAAAACATAATCAGAATTATTTATACAATATTCTTCAATTATGTAAAAATTTTCTTCTAATTCCTTTGTTAGATTTATATCGTCTTCTGCTAATTCGGTAATCTCATCAAAATTAGAAACAATTTCTTTTTGAAGATCTTCAGGAGTCATTGATAATGTTAAAGTTAAAAAAAGATTTCCTGCTAAAAATGAAACAAGAAGTAAAATTCCTGTAATAAATAATAAACCACCTCTTATAAAACCCATTAGTAAAATAAGAGTATGAGCTTTATAAAATTAATTAAAAATCTTTACATCCTCTCTAAAACTTCAATTCTCTTTTCAAGAGGTGGATGTGTACTTCCTAAATTTCTAAAAGGATTTGAAAAAAATAAAGGTGCAACAGCTTTGTTTACTTTTTTCTCTGGTTGATTATCTCTTTGAATCTTTTTCAACGCACATATTAAACCTTGAGGATGTCTTGTAAATTTAACAGCAGAAGCATCTGCATTAAATTCTCTTTTTCTAGAAATTGCCATTTGGACAAATTGCACAACAATTGGAGCAAGAATCGCCATAGCAATTCCTATTAAAATAAAAACAAAATTTTTATTATCATTACCTCCTCTAAACCATAAACTTCTCAAAAAAATCTGAGAAGCAATAGCAATCATTCCAACCATCACTGTTACAAGAGTTATATATCTTATATCATAATTAGCCACATGTCCTAGCTCATGAGCAAGCACACCTTCAAGCTCTCTTTTATCAAGTTTTTCCAATGCTCCGTCAGTAACACAAATAACTGCATTTTCTGGATTTCTGCCAGATGCAAAAGCATTTATCTGAGGAGAATGCATAATGTAAAGATTTGGCATTGGCATTCCTGATGCTATTGTCAAGCCTTCAACAAGAGCATAATATTGCTTATATCTCTCTCTTGAAGCTTTTTTAGCGCCAACACTTGCAATAGCAATCTTATGTGAATTGTAAAAACTAATCCAAACATAGCTTAAAGAAATTACAATTGAGATTATCATAATAATAAAAAAGAAACCTGGCTCAAAAGCAAATGAAATCACATAACCAAATAAAACAAATACTGCAAAAATAATTACCATCAAGAAAAAAGATTTTCTTTTATTGCTTGAAATTTGATCTCTAAAATCTATTCGTCTAATTTCTTGTGTCATAAAAAATTTAAGAAGAAAGAGTTTTTAAGATTTAGGTTTAGTGTTGTGTCTTAAAAAAATATACGCTTGCGATTACAGAAACTAAACCTAAAAAATAAAATAAATAAACTTTTGCAGATGGCATTGCTAAAAACTGACCTGCTTGAGCATAAGCAAAACTAGGAGGTAATGAAAAAAGAGATAGAAACTATTGTTAAAAGAATTGCCAACAATCTATGTCCCAAATAACTAGTTATTTCCATTTCAAAATTCAACCTTAACTACTTTTTTTTCAGCTTCTGTTATTTTCAAATATTCTCTTTCCTGTTTTCCATAAAGTTTTGCAAAAAACGCTCCAGGCATTGTTCGAATTAAATTATTATAAGCTAAAATGCTGTCGTTGTAAAACTGCCTTGAATATGCAACTCTGTCTTCTGTTGATGAAAGTTCTCTTTGTAATTCAAGGAAATTTGTGTTTGCCTTTAAATCAGGATAACCTTCTGCAATTGCAAAAATACTTTTTAATGCAGATTCAAGCATATTATCTGCTTTAATTTTATCTTCAATACCTTGAGCACCTACAAGTGCTTTTCTCGCCTCTGTTACTTCTTTTATTGCAGCTTTTTCATGCTTTGCAAATCCCTTAACAGTCTTAATTAAATTCGGAATCAAATCAGCTCTTCTTTTTAATTGAACATTAATTTGCGATAAAGAATTATCAATTCTATTTCCTAAGACTGCAAACCTATTATAATAATACATCAAAATTGCAATTATTAAAACAACAACTCCAATAATTGTCCAAATCCATAATTCCATAAACTATAAAGAAAAATTAAATTTATAAATTATGTGGTTTGTTTTCTAAGGAGTTTTTACCATATCTTTTAATCTCAAAACCTTTCCTTTTTTACCAACAGTAGATTTAATATCAAATCTTCCGTCTTTAAAAGAAGAACTTTCCATTAATCTTAACGAACACCATCTTTCAAGTATATGTGTTTCTCCTGGAGAAAGCGATATTGTCTCTGGTTTTATATAGTCTATTTCTAGAAGGACATATCTTCCTGATTCATCAAAACCTATTTCTCTTAAATAAATATCAATCCCCACATCATTATTTTTTTTACTATTTTCAATTAATTTCAAACCTTCCCCAATACGATAAGATTTAACATTGCAAATATGATTTATTTTCTCTTTAGTAGTAGAAGGAGCTCTCCAAAAATTTCTTCCCATATAAGAATTTCCATTATATTTTTTAAAAGACATAAGAATTTTCATAGAAAATGATTTAAAAGAATTGTTTTAAAAGAATATACAAATACTTAAAAAAAGATTTTTTCGATAAGAAATCATGTTAAATGAATTAAGAGAACAAATTGATGATTATGCTAATGAAAGAAAAAGATTAGAAACTTTGAAAAGATCAGGAATTTATGAAAAAGATGCTCTAAAAAGAATGGAAGAACGTTTATTTGCAGATACTGAAAATATTATGAGAAATGAATTCCCTGGATTAAATAGACTCCTTCCTAAAGGATTAAAAGGAGAGTATCTATATAATGCAGGGTATTTTTGTTTTAACCTATATCACTCTGAAGAAAAAGGGTTGGTTGTATACTTAACCACTAAGATGCCTCCTGCAAATAAATTTGATAATTATTCTAAAAAAATACGCAGAAGATTGAATGAAATTGAGAAAACACATGGCTTTACGATAGATGCAGACACATTTTGATGTCATAGATTATTGATAATTCAAATTTCTTTCAAAACCTTTATTAAGTTTTCATTTTTTAATTTCACATGAAAAAAGAGGATTCTATTGAATTTATTAAATGGTTTTCTGAATTAGATAAAAATTCTATAAAAGTTGCAGGAGGAAAAGGAGCAAATTTAGCAGAAATTTATAATCTGAAAATCTCAGTACCTCCAGGATTTGTTATTACAGCACAAGCTTATGATTATTTTATAGAAAAAAATAAATTAAAAGAAAAGATAAATGAACTTCTTAAAAAAATAAATTATGAAGATACAAAACAATTAGATGAAATAACAAAAAAAGTAAGAGAATTAATTATTAATTCAAAAATTCCTGAAGATATGAGGGAAGAAATTATTGAAGCTTATGGAAATTTTAATATTGAAGATTCTAAAAATAAGACTGCTCATGATGTTCTTACAAAATCATCTGAAGAAATTTTTGTTGCAGTAAGAAGCACTGCGACCTCTGAAGATTTAGTGGATGCAAGTTTTGCAGGACAGCAAGAAACATTTCTCAATGTAAAAGGAAAAACACAACTTTTAGAATCTATAAAAAAATGTTTTGCATCTTTATTTACTTCGAGAGCAACTTATTATCGAAATAAAAAAGGATTTAAGCATGAAGAATCAAAACTTGCAGTTATTATTCAAAAAATGATAAATTCAGAAAAATCAGGAGTTATATTTTCAAAAGATCCTTCTTATAAAAATGAAAACATAATACTTGAAGCTGTTTTTGGTTTAGGTGAAGGAATTGTTTCAGGAAAAATTACCCCTGATAAATATGTTATTTCAAAGGATCTAAAAATTCTAGACAAGAAAATTTCAAATAAAAAAATTGCTGTAACCTACAATGGAGATGAAAAATTAGATGTAAAACTCAAAGAAGAAATTTCTTCTTCACAGGTTTTAAAAGAATCTGAAATAAAAGAACTTTCAGAAATTGCATTGAATCTTGAAAAACATTACGATAAACCGCAAGACATTGAATTTGCAGTTGAAAATGATAAAATTTACATTGTTCAGACAAGAGCTATAACAACTCTTGGAAAAGCTATTGATGAATCAGAAAAAGAAAAAGAGCTTAAAGGAGAAATTGTTTTAACTGGATTGTCTGCAAGTCCAGGAATTGCTTTTGGAAAAATAAAAATTGTAAAATCCTTAGAAGACTTGCAAAAAATAATTCAAGGAGATGTCTTAGTGACAAAAATGACAAATCCCGATATGGTTGTGTCAATGCAAAAAGCTTCTGCTATTGTAACAGATGAAGGAGGAATAACAAGTCACGCTGCAATTGTCTCAAGAGAAATGGGAATTCCAGCTGTTGTAGGAACACAAGAAGCTACATCAAAACTAAGAGAGGGAGAAATAATCACTGTAAATGGATTTACAGGAAAAATCTACAAAGGAAAAGTTTCTGAAAATGTTGAGAAAGAAATTCTTCCTGTAAGTGCAAAGACAAAAACAAAAATAAAAGTTATGGTTGATTTACCAAGTTTTGCAAAAAGAGCTTCAAAAACAGAACTTAGAGAAGTTGGCTTGTTAAGAATCGAGGGCATAATTGCAGAATCAGGAAAACATCCAAATTATTTTTTAGAACAAAACAAAATTCAAGATTATGAAGAATTAATTTTCCAAGGTGTTAAAAAAATTTCAGAATATTTTGATAATTTATGGGTTAGAACTTCTGATATAAGAAGTGATGAATTTGGTAATCTTGAAAGTTCCTCTAAACAAAAAGAAGCAAATCCAATGTTAGGAATGCATGGAATTAGATACGGATTAAAAAATCCTGAAATTTTCAAAGCTGAATTAAAAGCATTAAAAAAAATTACAGAAAACGGAAAGAAAATTGGCTTGCTTCTTCCTCAAATAATTTCTGTGCAAGAAGTTAAAAAAGTTAAAGAAATTTTAAAAGAAATAAATTTTATTGATGTAAAATTGGGAGTAATGGTTGAAACTCCTGCTTCTGTTCAAATTATAAAAGAACTTTGTGAAGAAGGGATTGATTTTATTTCTTTTGGAACAAATGACTTAACACAATTCACTTTGGCAATTGACAGGGGAAATGAACAAGTTCAAGAAATTTATGATGAAATGAATCCTGCAGTTTTAAAACAGCTTGAATATGTTTTAAGAGTTGCAAAAAGAAATAATGTTAAAACAAGTATTTGTGGACAAGCTGGAAGTAAAAAGGAAATGGCTAAATTTTTAGTTGAAAGAGGAATTGATAGTATTAGTGTAAATCCTGATGCTGCAAAAGAAATTTCAGATTATATTTCAGAACTTGAAGGTATTAAATCAGCACATGACCAAGTAGGTTTGAAAGAAGGCATATCTCAAAACAAAGAATTAGAGAGTAAAGAAAATAATGTTGAATTAAAAATTCCAAAAGAAAACCTTATACCTATAGAAGAATTACAGGAAAGTGAAGAAATTCAAACAGAAGAAAACCAAAATTAAAAAGAAGATTTAATAAATGGTAAAATCCTCTAAAAAACATGGCAAAAAAAGTGGTTGTAAAAAAAGTTATTAAAAAAACACCTATAAAAATTGCTAAAAAAAATAATAATGTTGAAGAAATTCTTGTTGAAAATTTTGTTTCTTTGCAAAGAGTTATGACAAATTTATCTGTAAAATTTGATAATCTTTCAACACAAATTTCAAAACTTCTTGAATTATTTGAGATATCTGCAAAAACTCTTGCTGAAAAAACTTATGATTCAAAAGATAATGAAAATGGCGGAGAAATAGTTGAAAAATCAGACAATCTTCTTGAACAAAAATCAGACAATCTTCTTGAACAAAAATTAGATAATCTTATTGAACAAAATAAAGTGATTGCAAGAGGATTAACATTACTTCATGAATCTAGCTCTCCACAATTACCTCCACAGCAATTAAAACCACCTATAAATCCCATAGGGGCTCAACCAAAACCACAAAATCCAAATGTTAAAATGAACGAATATCAAAAATCAATTTCTTCAACACCTCAAAATGAAACAAGAGGTAAAAACTTTTAATTCATTCATCCAAAAAATACAAAAGTTATTTTAAATGAATCAAAAATCTAAATTAAATAATTCACAAAAAAAATTTGTTCTTTTACAATTTACAAAAGAGTTAATTAAACATTCAGCAGAAGGAGAAGTTTTTGAACTTAAAAATGTTCTTAAAAAAGAATCAAAAGAAAGGGAAGAAAATATCAAAAAACGAAAATTAAGATTTTTAACTAATTCACATAACCCTCCTCAGAATAAAAGGAAAAAATTAATAGAAACTAAAAGAATTACTCCTGAAGAAGAAATTAAATCAGAACTCAAGAATTTTAGTTCATCATCCTATAAACTAAATGAAGTAGAAATAATGAATAAACCCCTAAGACCTCAAATAAAAAAGATGTCTCTTTCCCCTATAATAGTTCCAAAATCAAAGCTTCCTCCAAGACTTCAATATCTTAAACCAACACCTACAAATTTTGAAATTGACTTGGGAAAATTAAATCCTTTGATAAAAGATCCGCTTGTAAAAAAGATAGAATGTATAGGAGTTAATAAAAATATTATTGTTTCAGGAATGATAGGAAGAAAAAAAACCGATATTATCTTGAATAGAGAAGAAGTAGAACAAATAATAAAAATATTTTCAGAAACAGCAAAAATACCTATACATGAAGGAGTTTTCAAAGTAGTTCTTGGGAAACTTATTCTTTCAGCAGTAATTTCAAATATAATTGGCTCAAAATTTATAATAAAAAAAATGATTTACAATCCAGGATTTAAATAATCAAAATAATTGATCTTCACCATTAATTTGAATCTTAACTTCTTCTCCAAATCTTATCCCATATAATGCAGCATACATCCTTGCCCCTCTTATATTTCTCCCAAAAAGTCCTTTTCCATAAAGAGTTAAAGCAGAACCATCAGGTCTTATGAAACAACCAATTTCCCTTTTACCAAATAAACCGTTTTTAACAATTAATCCAAGATCTTGAGGGTTAGTTACATATCCTCTTTTACCTTCCTCAAAACCAAACGTATGACTTGCATACATACAATTCCCTTTTATATCTCCTCCAAAAGATTCTCCTAACAATTCATTTACATCATTCATAGTAGGTTCAATATTTCTAATCATAAAAAATAAAAAAAGAAATAGTTTATAAATTTTTATTTGATTTAAACTATATAACTTCCAACTAAACCTTCAATTTCTTGTTTTTGAATTTCTTGTTTTGTAAATTTTTTAGCTAAATCTTTTAAGAAATTAGTTTTATCTCTCCCAACTTGTTCTTTCAGTTTTTCATCAGAAATCTCAGAATCATAATAATGTTCAACCCAGAAATTTTTAAATTCAAATCTTACAATAGTTCCTTGTGAAGTTTTTTCAGCTTTTGTAATTTTAACAGAAACATTTCCAAATTTATTGATAAGTATTTCTCTTTCTTCTTCAGTTAAATCATTTGTAAAATTAATTTCATCCTCTTCTAAAATAGTTTCATTAATTGCATAAATTTCCCTTTCAATTAAAGAAGTTTTTAATGAAACAATTTCTTCACCTTCATAAACCAAACCAATTTTTAATTCTTCAGGTTCTGCTGTAAAATTAAGTTTAGATAAATCAACAGAAAGTGTTTTTTTTGCATTATTACCAAGATAATCACTTCCAAAACCTTTCTCTCCTGTTTCTGAATAAGTTGTTGTTACAATAACTTTATTTCCTTTAACATTTAAATCAATTTCATTATTAGAAAGATTTTTTAAATCAGTTTTAACACTTCCTGACAAAATTTTTACAGTCTGTTTATTTTTTAATTCATAAATAAATTCTTCATCAACTGAAACTTCTCCTTCAATTTGATTTTCAAGTTTTAAAGAAACTTGTCCTGTTGTTCTTAAAAAGAAATTAAAAACTCCATTAAAAAAACCAGATACTATATTTCCAGTAATTGTTGGCTCTTCTTGTTTAGATTTTCCTTTATCTTCTTTTTCCTTTTTTTCTTTCCCTACTGCTTCTACAGCTATTTCAGATTCTTGTTCTGACAAATTATTTTCCTCAACATCTTCCTCATTAACTTCTTCTTCAACTTCTTCTTCAACTTCTTCTTCAACTTCTTCTTCAACTTCTTCTTCAACTTCTTCTTCAACTTCTTCTTCAACTTCTTCAGTTTTAGTTGAGCTATTTTCACCAGAAGAATCAGAACCTTTTAAACCAGATTCTTTAAGAACATCTAATGTAAAATAAACTGTTGGATAAATTGTTTTTTCTCCTTTAATACCATAACCTTCACCAGTTCCAGAAACAGATAATCCTTCAACATAAAATTCTCCTGAACTTAAATCATCTGAGATATATTTATTTAATTCATACTCATAAATTTCTCCAGCATTTTCAAGAACAATTTTAGAAGACGCAGGAATTAACTCGCCTTCTTTCAAGGCAATTTTTAAAATTCCATCAAGTGCCTGCCCTTCTTCATAAACTGATTCTAATTCAAAACTAACTTTACCAGTAATTTGATTATTAAAGAATACCATGCCATAAATTAAAATTATTACTGCAAAAACCATAAAACTAGTTAATATTAATTCTTTGAATTTAAACATTTAAATCACCTTTTTACTAAGAAATAAAATAGATATTTAAACTTTGCGAAAAAATTATAGTTCTGTAGGAGGTTGTTGAAACAATTCAGGAGGAAGACATCCAACTGCGATTATATTCATTGTCTGATCTCCAAAAGTTAATGGAACTTGCTGACAACTTGAAGCTTGTTGCATAATTGAAACTACTGCAAACTCTACACCTTGATTCTGTGCACTAATTGTATACCCGTTAACAACTGGCTTTAATACATAAACATAAGAAACAATACCTACAAGAATAACAATAAGTAAAATCAAAATCCCCATCACCCATACTGTTTTATTTCTTTGCATTATAATTTTAAATTAATTCTCTTTAAAAATCTTTTTAATTTCCAAGTGTTGAAATTTCAATCATAGTTATTGCATCTTTCCAGGTAATTTCTCCTTGAATTTTTACATAAACAGATATGATGTCTCCTTGCTCAAATTCCACTATATCTCTTGATTGAATATCATAATCTTTTTTTATTCCTGAATCTGAAATGTCAACTAAGTTCCCAAAGCCAATTCTCTCGTTGTTTTTGTAAATTATTATTTGAATTTCCCCACTGCCTTTAATAGCTTCAAGATTTGTTGAAATTCCTGTAATGCTTCCTTTTCTTAACATTACATAACCTTTATTCAAATCTCCTGAAACCCCTGTATTTGTCTTCAAAAATACAGAATCATTCATTTCTTCTCCAATACCAAAATGCAATAAAGAAGTTGTGTAATAATCTTGGATTGGAATTTTCTTAAAACCTTTATCTGAATATGTAATTATAAAAGTTGACCTATTGTTCTCAGAATCAATCTTGTAAAGAGCAATATTTATATCATCAATATTTTCTATTTTTACTTCATTAGGAAGATTACTAAAATCAACTTCTGTTACGTCAGTGATTTCAGTCTCATCAATTCCTTTTTTTTCTGCAACTTTCTTTACAAAATCATTTAATTCTTCAGATAAATCTGTCTGAGCAAAGACTCCTGAAATTGTTAAAAAAATTCCGATAATAAACAATACGACAAATATTTTCTTCATTTTACCTCTTTAATATTTTATCAAAAGAAGAACATTATATTTAAAAGTTTCTTTTTATTAAAAACAAAATGAAAGACAAAATCACCAAAGAAAAACTTGAAAAATATTTTAAATTAACTTCAGAAGCTTTGAAAGAAGCAAAGGAAAATATTGTTAAACCTAAAGATAAAGAAGCAAAGGAAATAATTGAAATGGTTTCAAATTATCTTTCTGATGCAAAATATTTTGAAGAAAAAAAAGATTTTGTAAATTCTTTTGCAGCTTTAAATTATGCTCATGGCTGGCTTGATTCAGGAGTAAGACTTGGAATTTTTAATGTGAAAGATGATAAATTGTTTACAGTAAGATAAAATTCGTTAAAAATTGTTATATCCAATAATTGAATATTTATCAAAAATCAGCCATTGTTTTTGGCACTAAAGCTGTTCCATGTGCAGTATATGTTTTATCAGTAAATACCCCATCTGTCTGTCTACAACTCCTACTAGACTCTACACCTTGAGCTCCAAAAGCAACAACAACTTCTGCAGATTCAGGAATTATTTTAACAAAATCTCTTATATCACCATTCCCATTATATTGTACACCTATCAAATTATAATCATCTAATTTTTTACCAACATTAAGAGCATAATCACTTGCAGATATTGTTGATATTCTCTCTATTGAAAAATTTTCGGCCATAATACAACATTAGAATAATAAATCTATATAAATTTTTCTATTAATTTACTACTCTAAAATTAATATTAATAACTCTTAAATTTTAATTCAAAACTTATAAAAATCCTTTCTTCTTATTTCTTTTATGAAAAAGGTGATTGTCGTAAGTCTAGGGGGAAGTTTGATAATTCCTGACAAAATTGATATAAAATTTCTTAAAGAATTAAAAAAAGTAATTAAAAAAAATACAAAAAAATATAAATTTGTAATTGTTTGTGGTGGCGGAAGCACTGCTCGAGAATATATCAAAGGCCTTGAAAAAGAAAAATTAAAGAAAAAATTATTTCATCAAGGACTTCTTGGAATTGCAACCACAAGATTAAATGCAAGGTTTATGACTTACTTTTTTGGAGAAGATACAAACAAAGGAATTCCACATGATATGGGAGAAGTCAAAAACATGCTCAGATTATACGATGTAGTATTTTGTGGTGCATTAAGGTATGCAAAAGATGAAACCTCTGACGGAACTTCTGCAAAGCTAGCTAAATTCTTCAATACAGAATTTATCAATCTAACAAATGTTATAGGATTATATGACAAAGATCCTAAAGAATTATGTAAATCTCGACTTCCTTCAAAGGCAATTAAAGAAGTCGATAAACAGCGTAGAAAGGGAAGGTTAAGCGAAGGAAACCGCAGGTGTCCTCGCAATGCAAAATTCATTCCAAAAATAACATGGAAGGATTTTAACAAAATGGCAAATGCTCAAGGGTTTAAACCTGGCCAACATTTTGTCCTAGACCAAAGTGCTTCAAGAATAATTATGAAATATAAAATTTCAACTTATATAATTGGAAACAATCTTAAGAATTTAGATAATATTTTGAATAATAAAGAATTTAAGGGTACGAAGGTCTCAGATTAAAATGAAAAACTCAATTTTAATTCAAGAAAAAACCTTTGAAAAAGCAAGAAATGAAATAAGGAAAAACAATGACAAAACAATTATTTTTTCAAGTAATAATGATGACTTGAACAGAAAAATTCTTGAAAAAGAAAAAATAAACATTCTTCTTTTAAATCAGTCAGAAAGAAAAGATTTTATGAAACAAAGAAATTCTGGCTTAAATCAAGTTCTTGCAAAAATAGCAAAGAAAAAAGAAGTTATTATTGGAATAAATTTTGATGAAATCTTAACTTCTTCTGGAAAAAGAAAATCAGATATTCTCGCAAGAATAAAACAAAATATAAAACTCTGTAACAAAAATAAATTAAAAATGAAATTTATTTTCCTTGATAAAAAAAATAACAGAAATATTCATGACTTAAAATCTTTAGGATTAGTTCTTGGAATGCCAACATCTATAACCAAATTTCTTTAATATTATTAGAAAAACATTTTTAATCTCTTATTTATTTAATAAAAAATGGATATAAAAAAACTTATTGAATCCTTAAGCCCTAATGAAATAAAGATTCTTCCTTATATAGAAGAAAATATAGATAAAATCTGCGAGAAATCTAGCTTAGATAAAGTCTCTGTATTAAGGGCACTTGAATATCTTGGAGATAAAAACATTGTGAAAATTTCTCAAAAAAAGCAAAAGATAATTGAATTAGGGATTAATGGTACATTGTATAGAAAAAAACAACTTCCTGAAAGAAGATTATTAAATGCTTTAGGAGTGAAAAGAATTCTTAGTCTTGATAATTTAAAAGGATATGATTTATCAGATGAAGAATTAAAAGCATCAATTGGTGTGTTAAAAAGAAAAAATATAATTGATTTGAAAAATAAAAAAATAATTCTTAAAACAGGTGGAATTTCAAAAAAATTCCCTGAAGAAATTTTTCTTGAATCATTGCCTTTAAACTATGAATCATTATCGGAAAAACAAATTGAAATTTTAAAATCTCTTGGAAATAGAAAAGATATTACAAGAATTAAAGAAGAAAAAACAATAGAAATTGAAGTTACTAAATTAGGAAAAGAAATAATTAGCTTGAAAATCAAAAGTAATTTAATTGAGCAAGTTACACCAGAACTTTTGAAAAAAGATTCTTTATGGAAAGGGAAAAAATTCAGAAGATATAATTTAACAGCAAAAGTTCCTGAGATTTATGGAGGGAAAAGACATTTTGTAAATCAAGCTATAGATTATGGAAGAAAAATCTGGACAGATATGGGTTTTCAAGAAATGACAGGAGATATGATTCAAAGTTCATTCTGGAATTTTGATGCTTTATTCACAGCACAAGATCATCCTGTAAGGGAAATGCAAGATACCTTTTTTATTGCCCCTAGTAAAAATTTTGAAAAGATTTTCTCCAAAGCCTACTTGGTTCAGGGTACACCTTTAGGTGTAAAAGGAGGAAATCTTCCAGACAAAAAAATTGTAAAAGCTGTAAAGGAAAGTCATGAAGGAAATATTAAAGGACTTAAAACAAAAGGATGGCAATATTCATGGAATGAAGAAGAAGCAAAAAAACTTGTTTTAAGGACACATACAACATGCTTGTCTGCCAAAACTTTAGCTAAATTAAAAAAAGAAAATCTTCCTGCAAAATTCTTTGCATTAGGAAAATGTTTTAGAAATGAAACAGTTGATTGGAGTCATGGTTTTGAATTCAACCAAACAGAAGGAATTGTCATAGATCCAAATGCAAATTTCAGACATCTTTTAGGTTATTTAAAACAATTCTTCAAAAAAATGGGTTTTAAAAAAGTAAGATTCAGGCCAGCATATTTTCCATACACAGAACCTTCTGTAGAAATTGATGCTTTTCATCCTGAGAAAAAAATTTGGTTGGAATTAGGTGGGGCAGGAATTTTTAGGCCAGAAGTTGTAATTCCCTTGCTTGGAGAAAATATTCCTGTTCTTGCATGGGGTCCTGGATTTGACAGAATTTTAATGGATTATTATAAAATAAAGGATTTAAGAGAATTATACAAAAATAATTTAACTCAATTAAGAAAAATGAAATCTTGGATAACCAAAGGTCACAAGTAAAATAAAATGGAAATTAAAACAAAAACATTCACTATAAGACACCCAAAAAAATCAGATTTAAAATCTTTTCATAAAAACATAAATGATAAAACAATATCTTAAATGATACCTGAAGTAAAATATCCATGTAAATTAAGTATTGCAAAAAACATTCTAAATGATTTGATAGAAGAAAATAAACGAGATGGTAAAGAAAATTTTATAATTGATATTGATAAACAAGCAGTGGGAGCCATAGGTTTAACAAAAATAATAAAAGGTCACAAAGCTGAAATTTGGTCTTGGTTAGGTGAAAAATATCGTAGAAAAGAAATAATAACAAAGGCACACAAACTGATTTCAGATTATGCATTTAAGAAATACAAACTAAAAAGAATTTATGGAAATTTACTTACAAAAAATATTGGCTCAGCAAAAATGCTGGAAAAATCTGGCTTTAAAAAAGAAGCTCTCTTAAAAAAAAATGCTAAAATAAATGGAAAATTCTATGATGAATTTATCTATGCAAAACTAAAATAAAAAATGAAATTCAAACAATTAAATAATTTCTTCGCAACTTACTTTGCGGAGGTCGAGAGTTTACGCGAAAACAAATTGCGTAGCCAAACTTCAGAAATCCGAGCGTGGGCTCGAGTTGGAAGAAGTTGCTCAACCGCGCCGAAAGGGAAGGTTAAGCGAAGGAAACCATAGGTGTCCTCGCATGGCAATTGTAAATTTTAACAAAAAAACATTTGAAAAAGAAATTGGAAAACTAGATGAAAAAATGCAAAATAAAATTGCAATGTTTGGGACTCCTTTAGAAAGTTTTGAGAATAATGAAATAGAAATAGAAGTTTTCCCAAATAGACCTGATTTACTTTCATACCAAGGTTTTAAGAGATCATTTCTTGCATTTTTAGGAAAAAAAACAGGTCTAAAGAAATACAAAATAAACAAACCAGAAAAAGATTATAAAGTTATTATTGATTCTTCTGTAAAAGATATTAGACCGCATACTGTTTGTGCAATTGTTAAAGGATTAAAATTTGATGATGAAAAAATAAAAGAAATAATTGAAATTCAAGAAAAGCTTCATATTACAATTGGAAGAAAAAGAAAAAAAATAGCCATAGGAATTTATCCTTTAGAAAAAATTAAACTACCTATAACTTACAAAGCATTAGAACCAGATAAGATAAAATTTATACCTTTGAAAACAGAAAAAGAAATGTCTGGTTTGGAAATTCTTCAAAAACATCCTGCAGGAAAAGATTATGCTCACCTTTTATCAGGAAAAGAAAAATTCCCTATTTTTATTGACAACGCTAAAAACATTTTAAGCATGCCCCCCATAATTAATTCTCAATTAACAGGAAAAATAACAGAAGAAACAAAAGAAGTATTTGTAGAATGTTCTGGATTTGACTTAAACATATTAAAAAAATGTCTTAATATTATTGTTATGAATATGGCAGATATAGGTGGAAAAATTTATCAAATGGAAATCAAAGGAAGTAGAAGAGAGACTACACCTAATTTTGAATCAGAAAAAATGAAAATTTCTTTAGAAAATACAAATAAATTATTAGGCTTAGAACTTAATGAAAAACAATTAAAACAGTTAATAGAAAAAATGGGATATGATTATAATAAAGGGCTTGTCAAAATTCCAGAATACAGGACAGATATTTTGCATGAAGTAGATTTAATAGAAGATGTTGCAATTGCCTATGGCTATGAAAATTTTATTCCTGAAATTCCAGAGATATCTACAATAGGTCAGGAAGATGCAAAAGAAATAATCAAAAGAAAAATATCTGAAATTTTAACAGGATTAAATATAATTGAAATATCAAATTATCACTTGACAAATAAGAGAAATCAATTCAAAAAAATGAACTTGCAGGAAAAAGATTTTATAGAAGTTGAAGAATCAAAAACAGACTATAATATTCTAAGAAAAGATTTAACTCATTTTTTAATGAAAATTCTTTCAGAAAATATAGATGCAGAATACCCTCAAAAAATTTTTGAAATTGGAAAAGTATTTAAGTTAAATGAAAACAATGAAATTTCTGAATCCAAAGCAATCCCTTATAGAGAAAAAGAAAATCTTGGATTGGCAATTTCACCTGGAAATTTTACAGAAGTAAAACAAATAATTGAATATTTATCAAAAATAACTAATACAGAAATAAATTTGAAAGAAACAAATGAATTTCCTAATTATTTCATAGATGGAAGAAATGCAGAAATAATTTTTGAAGATAAAAAAATTGGTTTTATTGGAGAAATTCATCCAAGGATTTTAAAGAACTGGAGAATAAAAATGCCTGCGGCATTATTTGAAATAAGTTTGGAAGAAATTTTTAAGAAATTAATATAAGAAATCAACCAAAATAACCTTTATTATTTTTTTCTGACTTACTATCCCAATTATTTTTTATTTCCTTAATAATTTCAATAAAATCTTTTTGAATTTCTAACCACATTTCATATGCTTCTTTTATGAATTTTGCTTCTTTTTCTTCAGAAAAACTAATTTCTAATTCAAGATGATCAATTTCATTTCTTAATAATTTTTTATAAATTTCTGTAAGTTTACTTTTTTCTTCTGTTCCCAAAGTTTTGACAATAGAAAAAACAGACATTGGTGCATTCATAGGATTTAAAAGAGTTTCAACAAATCTCAAATAATTTGAAAATTTTTCAGCTATTAATCTTCGCACTTCCCTTATCAAATAATCTGTTTCAGTTTCTGCAGATTTCTCTATATTAAAATCCTTGTTAAGTTTTTCAAAATCAGGAAGATTATATTTTTTCTGAATTTCTTTATAATCTTTTTTTAAATTTTCAAGATTAGATTCTTTTTTTGTCATTTTTAAAACTAGGAAAAATGTTTTATAAAGTTAAGCTTCAGGCAAAAATTTTTAATTGATTTAAAATCTGGATTTTAAATAAATGAAAATCAAAAAATCAAAATTAATGCCAACGGGATTAAGATAAATGCTATTAAAATATAAAGTGCTTTTTTTCTTGAGATCTTAATTAATTTATTGGATGTATATTTTGTTATTTTGTGCAGAAAATTTATATTGGGTAAAAAGATAATTGCGCCCACAACTGCAAAAAGAGCATAGGCAAATGCTGTTGCTATTGCGGTTGTTTCTCCGATTATCAATGATGCTAAAAATGTGTCTGTGAATGTTCCAAGGTCTGCTCCGAGTATGAAAGGAATAGCTTTCTTCAAACTAATTAATCTTGCAGCTGCCAAAGGCACTAATAATCCTATTGTTATGCTTGAAGAAAATACAATTGCTGTTAAAGCCACACCCATAAAATAAGCTTTATATTTTGATTCAAAATGCTTATTAATAAACTTCCTAGCTTCTTCTTCACCTCCTAAAACTTCCATCACAGATTTTCCTATATATCTTAATGCTATAATTAAAAGCATGAAACCAAAAACCAGTGCAAGAAATTTTTGAGTTTCTATAGGAAAAGTGTTTATTATTGGATTTGTAATTATATCTATTACATTTGGAATCTTCAATAAAAAAATCTTATTTTCTAAAGTTGTTGCAAGAAATAATGAAATTCTTGAAAAAATTGAAAAGAAAAACTCTAAAAAGAAAACTATAACCACTAAAAATGCACTATAAATTGAATAAGTAAGAGCAATTTCAAATCCATGGCGGAAATCTTTTCTTTTATATGTAACTGTAATCAATGAAATTATCATCGCAGTGATTGTTGTTCCCAAAGACGCGCCAATTAAAATATAAACAGCTGTTGATAAACTAATTATATCACTTCCTGCAAAAGCCGCTGTTATTGAACTCACTGCTCCAGAAGATTGTACTACTGAAGTTGTAAACCACCCAACAGAAATTGCTTTTAATGGAGTTATGTTTTGTATTAAAAGAGTTTTAATATCTGGTGCAAGAAGTAGTGAAGATTTTTTGATTAATTCTATTGATAATATAAACAAATAAATAAAAAATATTAATTTCAACCACTTTTTCATATTAATATATAATAAATCGTTATAAATAATTTTTGTAAAATATAATAAAAGTTTCAACCAAGAATTAATAATGTTAACCAAACCTTTCAATTATATACTGAATTAATCCGAGAGTATAAGCAACATGATATGTCGCTAAAATCAATGTATTATTACCCATTTCTATAATCTCTGTGTTAGCTAATCTTTCCCCTCACATTAATACTTTTCTATGAAGTCTATCATTTCTCCTAAAAAAATAAACAATACCTTCAATAGATACAAAAAAATCATCTAATCTTAACTCTATCGCAGAAGTATTTCCCCTAAATATTTTCTTTTGATAAGGCGGCAAATTCATAATTTTCACAGAAATTCGATCACTTATAAATTTTATTATATTTAAGTTCAAATTATAAGCCTGTGCTGAGAATCGAACTCAGGACCTCGACATTTTCGGTTTAATTATTCCCTGTAATTTCACCGGAGGAAATTAGAAATTACCATTCAGTGTTTTGAGGAAGTTTAAAAGAAACCAGCGGGTTTCTTTTATTACCAATGTCGCGCTCTAACCAGCTGAGCTACACAGGCTTTATAATCTAAAAAGAAGTAAATTCAAATTTAAAAATTTTTCAATAATTAAGAAATATTAATTAGGATATATTTCACTCAAAAAACCTTGTGCTCTTAAAAAATGAACTATATTTTTTCCACTACCTTCTCCTAGAAGTACTTCAGTATCCCTATCACTTCTAAGATAGGAAGGCTCTTCATCCCTACCACTATATCCAAATGTCTCTCCAACATCAATTCCACCATACTCATCCCCTAATTCTACAGAAGGTGGAGTAAATCTTTGTTCTACCATAATATGAATAATTAGAAATATTTTTTAAATTTTTCGGTTTTGTTATTATAATTAAATAACAAAAAACTAAGATAACTATTTCTTAAACCCTTTCATAAAAAGAAGGATAAGATAGACTATCAAAAATGCAACAGCAACAAATCCTGTAACTAATGAAACCATCCAGAAAAAATCAACAAGGATTTCATCATTAAAAACATATTTTAATCCAAAAAACAAAACAGATAAAACTGCAAATAAAATTAAATTTCTTGAAACTAATCTAACTTTTCTTTTAGAAGCAACAACTTTTTTTGTTTTGTTAATCGATTTTTTAACACTAGTTCTTTTTGTTTTTACATTTCTTAAAGAACTTTTCGCTTTACCTTTTTTCACCTTCTTTTTTACCATTGAAATATTAAACAAATTAAAGTTTTTAAATATTACTTATGTCATTGCAGTTTCATTAATAACTTTCCAATCTAATTGAGTTGCGCCTGCAGTCATTGTCTTGAAATTTCCAAAAACAGAGCTAAGCCATGAAAAATAAATTTTTGTGGCGTCTATCATCCCAGAATATGAATCAAAATCAACATTTCTATCTTGGAAAACAACAACAGCTCCAAAATATAAAAAGATTATTAAAATCATTAAGAATATTGCAAAAATTTTATGTTTAAATCTTTTTATTTCTATAATAACCCATATAAGTATTATAACTGCAGAAAGAATTAAAATTCCTGTTCCAGAAAAAATTTCACCTCCAAATACCATAATAAAAAAACATTAAGAAAGTATAAAAATGTTTCTGATTAAAAAGATTAAATAAAAAATTTGTTTTTAAATCTTAAGCCCTGTAGTATAGTGGTCAAGTATACGAGCCTCTGAAGCTTGTGACCCAGGTTCGAATCCTGGCAGGGCTATTCATTAAATTTAAATATACTTAAATCTTAAATAAAATATGGCAGAAAAAGAGGTTGGAAAAATTTCAAGTTATTTTAAAAATGCAAATGTAGCGGCAATAAAGCTTTCAGGAAAATTTAAAGTTGGAGATAAAATTAATATAAAAGGTAATACAACTGATTTTGAACAAAAAGTTGAAAGCATACAAATAGAGATGAAAGATATAAAAACAGCAAAAAAAGGAGACCACGTTGGAATAAAAGTTTCTGAACGTGTAAGACCAAATGATAAAGTTTTTTTAGTTGAATAATTTTTCTAAGATATGATAATAAAAATTCAAGATATAAATGAATCAATAATTTCTGAACTTTCTAAAAAAATATTTATATATCCAACAGATACTATTTATGGAATTGGGTGTAATGCAGAAAATAACAAAAACGTAAAAGAAATTAGGAAAATTAAAAAAAGAGATAGAAAACCATTATCTATAATTGCTCCAAGTATTTCATATATTTTAAAGAATTTTGAAGTTAATAAAATAGAAAAATTTCTTCCAGGACCATATACTTTAATTTTAAAAAAGAAAAACAAAGAATTTCTTAAACATATTTCCAATACAGAATATATCGGGGTAAGGATTCCAAATCATGCATTTACAAAATTTATTCAGAAGACTCAAAAACCTATTATCACAACCTCTGTAAATTTTTCAGGAGAAAAACCTGCAAATTCGATTAAAGAAATTAACAAAAATATTTTAAAAAAAGTTGATTTTGTTATTGATGCTGGAGTTCTCTCAGGACATCCTTCAAAAATAATTAAAAATGGGAAAATAATTGAAAGATAATTTTTTAAACAAGTAAATTTTTTTAGTATTGATCAATCTTAGGTTGTTACGATATGCGATTTCCCGCGGAGGTCGAGAGTTTACGCGAAAACAAATCGCGTAGCCAAACTTCAGAAATCCGAGCGTGGGCTCGAGTTGGAAGAAATCGCCCATCCGCGCCGAAAAGGAATATTTTGATTCGTTCAACTTCATCAAGGTGCTGAAAGAAGTTGGCTTCAGTGTCGAAGGAAGGTTGAGTGTCAAGGAAACGCCGTTTCCTTACAGCCCCGATAGTTCAGTGGCCAAGAATGCCGCCCTCTCAAAGTTCATAATTTAGAAATCTTTTTTTTAGATGAGAACTAAAAAGAGAGGTGATTAAATCTCGATGAGAGAATACAATCTTGCATCTCAATGCAACCACTCTTTGGGAAGCTAATTGCTTCACATCACTGATAAAATCAGTGTTGGAGATAGGCGGTGACCCGAGTTCAAATCTCGGTCGGGGCGTTTTCTTCCAAAAACTATAAAATTGAATAATTCTTAAAAGATTTATGAAAAACAAATTTGGAAAATCAAAAAAAGCAAAAGGAAAAAGTCCGAGCACACATAAACACAAAAATTATGTTTCCCCCATAATTGATAAAGTAATTGAAAATTCAGATATTATTCTCGAAGTCTTAGATTCAAGATTTATAGAAAAAACAAGAAATCCTAAAATAGAAAAAAAAGTAAAAGATGTAAACAAAATTCTTATTTATGTTTTTAATAAATCTGATTTAGTAGATATAAATAAAATAAAATTAAAAACAGAATTAGAAAAATTAAAACCAAATGTATTTTTCTCATCTAAAGAAAAAAAAGGCTATCTAAATCTAAAAAAATTAATAAAAATACAATCTAAAAGATTAAAAAAAGAACCCATTAACATAGGAATTGTAGGCTACCCAAATACTGGAAAAAGTTCTTTAATCAATTTCATTTCAAAAAGATCAGCTGTAAAAACATCTTCAGAAGCAGGATATACAAAAGGGATACAAAAAATAAAACTTTCAAAAGGATTATATTTAATAGATACTCCTGGAATAATTCCTTCTTTAGAAAAATCATCAACAAAAATAAAAGATTTAGTAAAACAACCTCAAATTGGAGCTGTTACTTGGGACAAAACAAAAAACCCCGATTTAGTCATACATAAACTAATGAAAGAATATCCTAATGTTTTAGAAAAATACTATAAAATTGATGCAAAAGCAGATTCAGAGTTTTTGATTGAAAGTCTTGGGAAAAAATTAAATTACATTAAAAAAGGAAACCTTATTGATGATGTTAGAACAGCTAAAAAAATATTAAAAGATTGGCAAGAAGGAAAAATAAAAATTATTTAGTTTTCTCTCTACAACTTGCCCAATATTCATTTTTTTCTATATTTGCTTTGAAATGACTTTCTCCATTTACTCTAAGTTTCCAATAAATTATTTGACCTTGAACAGTATTAATTCTCCATGCAACTTTTCTTAAAGCTCTTTTAGCAGCTCCTTTTTTTTGAGGCGATGATTTAGGATTTTCAAGATTTGCTTCAGATTCCTTTTTCCACTCTAAAACTTCTTTCATTTCTTCTTGAATTTCTTTATATCTTTCCTTAATCTCATCTTCTGTTAAAGGAACACTCTTAATTCCTGAATAATATTTTGGTGGCATTTTTATTTTATGTTTATTTAATTTAAATATCTTTTTAGAAAATTATAAAATCATAAAACATAATCAAATAGAATGAAAAAACAATGGGTTGTATATATTCTTGAATGTCAAGATGGCTCATTTTATACTGGTGTAACAAATGATATTGATAAAAGAATGAAAGCTCATACAGAAGGCAAAGGAAGCAAATATGTTTACAAAAATGGCTTCAAGAAATTACTTAGAACTAAACAATGTAAAAATAAATCAGAAGCCTGTAAATATGAATATGAAATAAAAAAACTTCCTAGAAATCAAAAATTAAATTGGTTTGATTAACCAACAATCTTATAAACCATAAAATTTGATAATTTTGTATAACAAACGTGTTAGTAAGTCTTGAGCAAAAAATATCTCGAATGACTTACGCTCAAGAAATATTTCTTGGAAATTATTTTGTTAGTTGCCATCAAAAAACAAAAATCTCAAACATTGTTTTTTAGATTGGCTAAAATTTAAAATGGAAAAGTTCACAAAATTAGGATTAAGTAAAGAATTAACAGATGTGTTAAATGAATTTGGATTTAAAGAACCAACAGAAATTCAAGAAAAATCAATTCCTTTAGCATTAAAAGGTAAAGATATTATTGGAGGTTCTGAAACAGGAAGTGGAAAAACCTTGGCTTTTGGATCTGTAATTATTGAAAACATAGAACCAAACAAAAACATTCAAGCATTAGTATTAACTCCAACAAGAGAACTTGCAGAACAAGTTGCAACTTCAATAAAAAATTTTGGTAAAAATAAAAAACTCAATGTTTTAGCTGTTTATGGAGGAGTAAAAATTACACCTCAAATAAGAAAACTTTCTACAACAGATGTTCTTGTTGGAACACCTGGAAGAATTATAGACCATATAAATAGAAAAACATTAAGATTAGATGGAATTAAAATTTTAGTATTAGATGAAGTGGACAGAATGTTTGACATGGGATTTAGTAGAGATGTTGAAAGGATAATCAATGAATGCCCTGAAAAAAGACAAACTATGATGTTTTCAGCTACAATTTCAAAAGGCATTGATCATTTATCTAAAAAATATACAAGAAACCCTGCTGAAATATCTTTAAAATCACATGTTGATCCTTCTAAATTAAAACAAGTTTATTACGATATTCCTGATAATAAAAAATTCTCATTGCTTGTAAGTCTATTAAAAAAAGAAAGTGCAGATTTAGTAATGGTCTTCTGTAGTACACGAAGAAATGTTGATTTTATCGCAGATAATTTAATAAGAAATGGAATACATGCAAAAGCTATTCATGGTAAAATTGAACAAAAAAAGCGAATAAGAGTTCTTGAGGAATTTCATAAAAAAGGATTAGGAGTCTTAGTTTGCACAGATGTTGCTGCAAGAGGCTTGGATATTAAAGGTGTAAGCCATGTGTATAATTATGATGTTCCAAATGATCAAAGTGATTATGTTCATAGAATAGGAAGAACTGCAAGAGCAGGAAAAGAAGGAAAAGCAATAATTATTCTAGCTAGCAGAGATTATGAAAAATTTGGAAATATAATACAATCAAAAGAAATCAATATAATTCCTGAAAAATTACCTCAACTTGAAATTGTTAGAATAAATATGGATTCTAGAAGAAATAACAGATCTAATAGAAACTTTATAAGAAGAGATTTTAATAGAGGACCAAGAAGAAGCAATTCAGGAGATTCAAGAAGAAATTGGAATAATAAATCAAGAAGTCCAAATAGAAGTTCATATAATCAAAGATCAAATTTCAGAAGACCTTTAAATAAAAGAAGAAATAATTCTAGGAATTTTAATAGTCATAGAAGATAATAATTTAAAAATTAACAAAAAACTTTTTAAACTATTTTTTAATAAATCTTATATGAGAAAAATTAGATTATTACAGGATTGCAAAGCAATACCAATTTATTAATCTAACATAATTCTAAATCTCTTTATTTGCAAATGAAAATTACTAAAGATTTTTTATGGAAGCAAGACATGTCTGTTAACGATTTCTTAGAGAGATTGGGAAATATAGGTTTCCAAAGTGTTGAATTAAAAAACGCTTCAGACCTTATTGTTAAGATGAAAAGCTCTGGAGCAAAAATCTATTTAACATTTACTTCAAATATGGTAACTTCTGGATTAAGAGGTTTTTTTGCACAATTAATAAAACTAAACATACCTCAAGTCATTGTAACCACTGCTGGAGCCATAGAAGAAGACATAATGAAAGCATTCGGTGAAAAATTTGAAATTGCAAGTTTTCATAGTGATGATGTTGAATTGCATGAAAGAGGTGAAAATAGAGTAGGAAATTTAATCATCAGAAATGAATCTTACATGAAATTTGAAGATTGGATAAATCCTGTTTTAAAAAAACTCTACCATAAAAAAAATCGCTGGAGTGTTTCAGAATTATTAAAAGAAATTGGACTTGAATTAACACCTAAAGAAGGCAACGAAAATTCTATTTTATATCAAGCAGCAAAAAACAATGTTCCAATTTTTTGTCCTGGAATAACAGATGGAACTCTTGGATTTCAATTATTTATGTTTCAAGAAAAACATCCTGATTTTATTATTGATGTTGTGCAAGATTTCAAGAACATCATATTTGTTTCAAATCATGATGAAAAAAAAGCTCTTATAGCACTAGGAGGAAGTATTTCAAAACATCATGCCTTACTTTCAGGATTACTTAATGGAGGATTTAGTTATGCACTTTATATGACTACTGCCCATGTAACTTCAGGATCAATGTCAGGAGCTACAACTCAGGAAGCCAAATCATGGGGGAAAATCAAGGATGATTCAGACGCTGTCACAGTTATAGGAGATGTTTCCATTAATTTTCCCTTAGCAATGTGTAATGCATTAGATGTATTAAAAAATAGGAATTTGTTAAATGAATCCTAAATTTATTTTAAGCAAAAGTAAAGTACATGAACAATATAATCAATTAAAAGATCTTGGGATTATTTCATATAGCTGGAAAACCAATCCGGAAGTTGGAAAAATACTTGAAAAAGAAACAGACAGTTTATTCAGCATTCACATTCTTGAAGAAATTCCAGACATAAAAGATAAAAAAAGAATTTGGTTTTTTGCCCAAGCCTGGAATAAAGATGAAATTAAAGATTTGATTAATGAAGGAATTAATAATTTTGTAATAGATAATGAAACAGATTTAAAGACAATTATTAATTTTATTTCAAAAGAAAAAGTTAATCTTCTTTTAAGGATGAAATTTCAAGAAAAAAGAGTTCAAACAGGAAAATATTTTGTTTATGGGATGAATGCTAAAACAGTTAATAATTGGATTTCTAAATTAAAAGATAATAAATTTATAGATAAAATTGGAATTCATGTTCATAGAAAATCTCAAAATACTTCTGAATGGAATTTAAAATATGAATTAGAAGATAGCTTGTCAAAAGAAGTTTTAGAAAGAATTAATTTGATAAATATTGGAGGGGGGTTTCCAATAAAATATAAAAATTACACATCAAAAGTTTTAGATTATATTTTTTCTCAAATTAAAGAATTAAAAGATTGGTTAGGTAAAAAAAATATAGATTTAATAGTAGAACCAGGAAGATTTATTGCAGGTCCTGCTGTCCAGCTTGAAACAGAAGTTATTTCGGCATATGATGGAAAAATTATTGTAAACTGCTCTGTTTATCAGGGAAATACAGATGCTATTTTTCAAGATGCTTTAAAATTAATTGTAAAAGGAGAATTAGAAGAAGGAAATGAATATACCATTAAAGGAAAAACACCTTGTAGTTTAGATATGTTTAGATATAAAGTCAAGCTTCCAGAAGTAAAAGTTGGAGATAAAATTATTTTCTTAAATGCAGGTGCTTATAATTTTTCAACAAATTTTTGCAGACTTAAGGAATTAAAAACAGAGATAGTGGATTGAAAATTAAAAAGGCAAAAAACCGAAGTTCCCTGCCTTTACTTAACCGAAGTTAAGCTATATTAAAGAGAGAATATAGTTTATAAGTTTTACTATATTCGTTTTGTCCATTATTTTATGATACCAACAACTTTAAAAAGTAATAAGATATGTTAAAATTGGAAAAAGATTTATTAGGTATTATCACAATTATTATTCACATTTCATTTTAGCTTTATGCTATTTTTTAGAAATATAGTAATTCGATACTTAAAGATATTTTTCTACATAATTCAATATATTGAATTTAAATTAAATTATAAATAAAAAACTATGGCAAAAATAAGTCCTGTATCAATAAAATATATGATATATGCAAATTTTATCGCAGAAGGTGCTTTGGAAAAACCAGATGTAATTGGAGCAATTTTCGGTCAAACAGAAGGTTTGCTTGGAGCTGATTTAGAAATGAGGGATCTTCAAAAAGAAGGCAAAATTGGAAGAATTGAAGTTGATTTAGAAAGAGAAAACAAGAAAACCACAGGAATAATAAAAATTCCAACAGCATTAGATAAATCAGAAACAACACTAATTGCTGCAGCAGTAGAAACAATAGAAAGAATTGGACCAAGCGACGCACAAATAGAAGTTGAAAAAATTGAAGATGTTCGTGGAAGTAAAAGAGAATATATTATTGAACGTGCCAAAAAGCTAATGGGGGAAGTTCACGGCTCAATAGAATCAAGAGAAATTTCTAATGAGATCAAAGACCACTCAAGAGCTGAAATTAATGAATATGGTAAAGAAAAACTACCTTGCGGAGATATTTCAGAAAAAGAATTAATTGTTGTTGAAGGAAGAGCAGATGTTGTTAACTTAATGAAAAATGGGGTTAAAAACGTAATAGCAATGAATGGAACAAATCTTCCAGAAGCAATAAGAGAATTGAGCGAGAAAAAAGATTTAACCTTATTTGTTGATGGCGATCGTGGCGGTAAATTAATTGCAAGAAATGTTGTTGATAATGCAAAAGTGAAATTCATAACAGTTGCTCCTGATGGAAAAGAAGTTGAAGAATTAACTGGAAAAGAAATTTTAGCAAATTTAAGAAAAAAAATGCCTGTTGATGAATTCTTTAAAAAAAAAAGATTTTTTGAAGAAAAAATTCCAGAAGCTAACAACGAAACAATTGATAAAGAAAAACTAAAAGAAATTTCTGACAAAAATAAAGGAACAGGGAAAGCTGTTCTTTTAGACAAAGATTTGAATGAAATCAAAAAAGTTTCAGCAAGAAGTTTAAGTGCTTCATTAAAAAAAACAAAAAACATTTATACAATTATTATTGATGGCGTTGTGACACAAACAATGATAAAATCTGCAGAAGAAGCAAATGTTCAGTTAATTGCTGCAAATAATTTCTCAACAACAAGTTCAGAGATAAAATTATTAAGTTTATAGAAGCTACTAAGGAATCAAATTTCTCTTAAAATTATCTAAGAGAAAGCTTCTTTTTTATTTTAAAATAAAATTATTTACTGATTGTTACTAACAGTTAGTACTATAAAGTTATCTTTTTGTGTTATTACCATAAAGTTTATAAGGGATTCAAATGTAAAAAAAATACAGAAAACTTTGTTTTCTATGAAAGTAAAATGAAAAAATTACAAACAATGGATGCCAAAAAATTTTTGGTTTCTTTTTTGACAATTGTAAGTGTATTGTTCTTAGTTGTTAATGTTAGCGCTGCAACAAGTGAATTAGTAACAATAGAATCTGTTGAAATTGACGGAATGTATGAATCATGGAACGAAGATATTAGTATTATTGCTGGAGAAAAAACTTATATTGAAGTTGTTTTCGAAGCACTTGAAGATGCTTCTGATGTGAAAATAAAAGCAGAACTTCAAGGAACTAAAATTGATTCTGAAACACAAGTCTTTGTCGGAGATGTTGAAGAAGGTAAAAAATACAAGAAAACATTGACACTTAACATTCCTTATGAACTTAAAGATGAAGTAAGTGATGATTTGTCTTTAGATATAAAAGTCTGGAATGGTGACTTCAAAACAGAATTCAATGAAATAATATTAAGAGTTCAAAGACCTTCATACAATATAGGTGTAATGTCAATAGGTACAAGCCAGACAATTGATGCTGGAGAAACATTCCCAGTAGATATTGTTTTGAAAAATGTTGGTTATAACAAGCTTGATGACTTATATGTGACAGTAACAATTCCTGCATTGAATATTGTAGCAAAAGCTTATTTCGGTGACTTACTTACATTAGAAGATTATGACAGTAACAATAAGAAAGATGACACTATAAGAGGAAGACTTTTCCTTGAAGTGCCATATAATGCAGCTCCAGGAATTTACACACTTGAAGTAGAAGTCTCAAATGATGACTTAACTATGAGTAAAGCTAAGCAAATTGTTGTAGAAAATGAACTTACTGAATCAGTAATTAAATCTGGTAATGATTTAATTCTTGTAAATCCAACAAATAAGTTGAAAGTTTACAAAGTAATTCCAGAATCACCTGCAACAGTAAATGAAAACACAGTAGTTGTTTCAGCTGGTTCAAGTAGAATAGTAACAGTAAATCCTAACTCAGCAGAAAGCTTTAGTGTTAGTGTATTTTCAGGAGAAAATCTTGTAGGAACAGTTGAATTTACAAATATCGAAAGTCAAGTAACAAGCTCAATAGTTGTATTAACAGTAATATTAGCAATAATCTTTGTTGTATTACTTGTTGTATTAATTGTCTTGTTAACAAAGAAACCTGAAAAAGACGAAGAATTCAGTGAAAGTTATTACTAAATTTTTATTTTATTTTTTATTTATTTTATATTTTTATAGTTGGAAGACTCAAGTATAGAAAATGATAAATCTAGAAAGAAAATTAGGAGATAAAAGTTATAGAAGAATAGTTATTGAAGCAAGAAAAGCTATTCTTATTACACTTCTAAATTTGAGTAAAGAAGAACCTAATAATCCAAACAAATATTATACTCCTTATTTTATAGCAAATAAAGTTCCTAAAAATCATAATTCTTATGGAGTTATAACAAGTAGAGATGTCATATTATTATTGAAAGATTATATGGATAAAGAACTCGTATTAAGAGTAGAAATTAAATCAGGTATCAGAAAAGATAATATAGGTTACTCGATAAATCCTAAAAAGATAAAAAAATTCTAAGAAATTATTTAAATAAATTAAGTTTTATATTCTAGAATTTCTAACTAATCTTTCAGCAGATTCTGATATTCTATCATATGACACAAATTCTGTTTCATCACCATATGAAATTCTAACTCCTCCATTCCTATCATTTTCAATTGATACAGGATATGATTTCACTTCATTTCCTCTACTATCATAAACAATTACATTTTTAGTATTTGGGTCATATCTTAAATGTTCTTTTTCCATAATATCTAAAGAAGTTTAAACTTTATAAATGTTTCTATTTGTTACCCTTAATTAATGGTAAACTATTTCAAAATAATTCCTAAATCTTCAAACTTACAATTTTACTAATTCCATCATGCATACTTATACCATAAAGATTTGTTGCATTTGAAATTATATCATCATTATGAGTTATTATTATGTATTGTCCTTT
>Ga0187833_10000885_pt1 | contig 35193 bp, 31 predicted proteins | sample ETNtaG_37_FD_167968 | JGI IMG/M metagenome (GOLD analysis project Ga0187833, IMG submission 167968) | Marine microbial and viral communities from oxygen minimum zone, Eastern Pacific Ocean - ETNP2014_SV_400_PacBio MetaG (Illumina Assembly) | ecosystem: Environmental > Aquatic > Marine > Hypoxic...
GCCCAATGTGATGGCGAAAGCGTAGGCGCTGATGGTGACGGTCAGCGTCAGGCGCACGCCGACAATCAGTTTCTCGATGACTTCTTGATAGCGTTGGTCGGTGGCGAAGCTGTACACAAAGAAGACGGCCGCCAGCAGTATGACCAGCCCCCACCACGGCAGGTTGGCGAGGCGCTCGGTGGCGCGAGCTTGCACGCCGGGGAGGGTACGGTCCTTGGAAAGGGTCATGGTGGCGGGTCAGTCCTTCGGCACGATGGTGATGAAATGCGGATCGACGCGGTTGTTGATGTTGGAGACCTCCACGTCTTCGTGAATCAGCCCGGCCCAGAAGTACAGCGGGTTTCGGGCGGGAATCTGGGTGATGGTGATGTCTCCGCTGACGGTCGCACGTTGTCCGGGCATCAGGTACCAGTGTTCCCCTATTCTGGTCAACTCGTCTCGTGTTCCCAGCGCCCAGCGCCAGGGGTAGTCGCGGATGCAGGTGTCGCAGTCGATGCCGATGCGCCATGCGCCGGATTCTTCGTACCAGCCAAAGGAGTTGGCGTTCTCGTCTTGCGCATAGCCAAAACCCGGGGTGGGACCGCTGGTGCGGATGGGCGCGGCGCCGTAATTCTCCACCGTCAGGGTGAATTCCAGCCGCTCGCCCTGCACCACGGTGGTATCTGAGAATTCAACTTGAGCGTTGACGATGTCGGCGCGGGGAACGCCACCGTGTTCCATGGTCAACTGGCTCTCGACGCGCGTTTTCTGGCCGAGTGCGTCCTCGGCTAGCGCCACCACCTGATAGACGCCATCGGGAGGCGGGCTGACGCCCAGGTCCACCCCGCCCTCGTATTCAAAGGTGTGCAGGCCGGGCTCGTCCGCAGGGATGTCTCCCGCGCGCTCGGCGATTGGGCGCTGGTTTCCGGCGTCATCCAGCAGATGCACACTCACGTGGGCGGCTTTGGTGAGATACACATTGACCCACACGCGGTCGCTGATGCCGTCACGGTTTGGGGTGAAGTGCGGGGGCGAGACGCTGAAACCGCGCATTTCGGGCAACGCGCTGTCCGCGCCGGCGACTGTCAATGCGCCGGTGAGCTCCTCACGTTCGTTCTCGCCGGCCGCTTCAATAATCCATGTGTAGTCACCGTCGGGAAGCACGCGCGCCAGAATCTGACCCTCGAATTTCTCGTCGCTCAGCGTGAACCCCGCGACGATTCCGGAGAAGAGCAGCTGGTGCTCACCGGGAGGGCGCGGGTTGTCGCTACGGAAGCGGAAGCGCCGGCCGCTCTCATCGAGGAATGAAATGGAAACGCGCGCCGGGCGCGCAAGCCGATACGTGATGCGGGTGACGTCCCTCACGCCGTCTGCGTTCGGCGAAAGGGCGTCCAACCCGAACTCAGCCGCGCGCAGCAGCGGCCCGGCCGGGCGCAGCCAGAGCCATCCCGCTGCCAGCAGTACGGTGCTGGCGAGCATGGCTGTGATTGTTGTCCGGAGCGGGGAAAGGCGCATGGGTGAGCGCTGCTGCGAAAGAGCTGCAACCGCGTCACTAGTGTACCAAATAGCGCGAGCGGCGTCAATCCGGCGGGAACCAGCTTCCCTAAGACTTACGAACTCTGCCGAAGAGGAGCGTTTAATGTTCAAGCCTGATGAAGACATAAAAGAGTCCCACATTTGGCTCATTATTGACAAGGTAGCAAATTCTTGAGAAAGACGTGCAAGAGACGATTAAATACCTTCGAATGTCAGGATCAGCAACCCATGAGTCATGTCTGAGGCGTAGATGCATGTTTTGGTCTGCGTCCTTACCCTACAGGGTGACACAACCAGATCAACAATACCGCCGAAATGGTCGATAGTGAAGCTGCTAGTTGCATTTTCTTCTCTGACGCGTTGAAATGCGACCAGATCAACACTTGCATGCTTCATGTCGCCGACGTTAAGTTTGAAAACACGGATTCCGTCCAGATACCAACTGACGAACAACAAGTCTTCGTACACGGTCATAAGATGGGGAGGTGAAAGGGTTTGCTCGTATTCAAACTCGTACACCTCGCGAGGCTGAGCCAACACGTGAATATCAAATAACCGAATTTGGCTGTACCCAGGTATAAAGTTAGCAAAATCCTGAACAAACAGATAGTTTCCGTCCGCTGTGGGGAAGCTGTGACTGGCCTTGAAGTGTGCTGGAGAGATGCCATCTGGTGGAGTCAGCATGAAGGCTTCCGGTTGGGCTCCCGCAAACAATTTCTGTTTATCTACCACTATCACGCCACCGGCCCAAAATGACACGTAAATACGTTTGCCGGCCACAGTTGTGTCTTGGACAAAAGAGTTCAACCTTCCGTGCTGGTCGAAACTGGGATGCGGATGTGAGAATGTGTTCACCTCCCTAATGTTTTCCAAATTGCTTATGTCTAACACGTGCAAATCGGATGTGTCTTTAGATGCTACCAGCATGAACTGCCCGTTGCCATTGTTGTCTGAAGCGACTTGGATTGTGTGGACATTGCACCACGATGCGTCTGATCCGATCGCGGTGCCGTGCAGATTTCTCACAAGGATCGGGATGTTCGCATCTGTTACATCCACTATTGCAATTCCGCACGGACTGGCCGTACCATTGCCATAGTTAGTGGACTCCATAGCAAGGGCAAGTAGGCGCCGTGTTCCTTGGCGGAATGATCTTAGGTCAATGGTGTTAGTGGGTGGATTCCACTTCCATCCGCCAACAAATGATGGATTAGTAGGATCCGTGATGTCAGTAAGGGCAAACGCCGCAAAAGTGCCACCCGCTTGAACCACATACGAACTGTCGTTGGTTTCATACAAATCTACCTCTCCGTTCATGCATGTTCCGGTAGGTACGTATGTCAGTGGCCGAAACCCGTTGCCTTGAAATGATAGCGGTGAGAACTGTTCGCACTTGCTGAGTGATGGTTTCGTGGCGGTAAGGTCTAGGGAGCCAACATACGTGTAATCAACCGCGTAGTGTACTGGCCCGGCATCAGGAGTATTACCTATGGTCAGAGTAGGTTCAGAGTTGAACGGTTCTCCTGCAGGAGTGTGACGTCCGGGAGAATGGTCCGCAATATCAATAGGTGTTGGCTTTCCTCGGTTTAGGACAATATGTTGCTGGCAGGCAGAAGTCCAGAACTGTGCCATCAAAACGAGCAAGAGGAGCGGCCGGCGGACAATTATGGAACCACGGGTGGGTTTACTTGTTACAGGCACGCGCCGTTGCTTCGTCAATTGGAGCAAAGGATGCCTGCGTCTGCAGGCACATAACGATTGCGTCGTTTGCCGGCGTATTGTGGTGTTAGGGGCGCCGTCTAATGCATATTTCATTGACATGGCGGATCAAACAAGGTACTATGTTCTCCGCAATTGTCAACTGTCTACAGTTGCCTGTCAACTGATTGCGAACATATCCGGATACCACAACTCATATTGGAAACCGGTGCCGGGATGGAGTTGGTGCCGCGCCACATCCGGAGGAGGAACCAGAGACAGAATGGTCGGTTGTGGTCAATTTCTAGTACGATCTTAGCCAGGAAAGCAACCGTGGCATGCCTCACGCGGGTTGAACCTAGGAGTTCCCGGAAATAGAATGGGGAGTGTTGGAGGGTAGGGATACAATTATGAAACCTTTGATAAAGTTCGGCGTAAATATCAACAACAGAGAACCCCTGATCGCAGCAGATTACACTCTACCCGATCTGTTGGATATCTCGGAAGTCGTAGAAAACGAAGGTTTCGATTCGGTTTGGGTCGGAGACAGCTTGTTCTCGAAACCGCGCTACGAGCCTTTGTCGTTAATGTCAGCAATATCACAGCGGACCGAAAAAATTCGTTTAGGCACGGCTTGCTTAGTGACTGCAACCCGCAATCCACTATATTTGGCTCTGGAATGGGCAACTTTGGATCAAATATCTCGCGGACGGACAATTCTGGGGGCATGTATGGGTAATCCCGAGGAAGGCGTGAAACGTGAATATGCGGCTCTGGGACTGGATTTTGGCAAACGAGCCAGCATTTTCGAAGAGGGTCTGGCTGTATTACGAGCACTCTGGACTGAAGGGAAGACAGACTTCAAAGGTGACCATTTCCATTATGACGACATCAGCTTCTATTCGGGAACGGAAATGGGCCCATTGATGCCTCAACAGAGGCCGCCTCCAATTTGGGTTGTAAGTAATCCGCGTCTGATTGTGGGTACCAAACGAGAAGATAAGGTAACGCGCATTATCAGTAAAGCGGCGCGCAGGATCGCGAAACATGGTGATGGCTGGATGACATGTTGTCGCGCACGACACCCGGAGGAATTTCGGGCACAACACAAGCAAATCTTGGATGCGATTAAAGAGGAGGGACGTGACCCGTCCAGATTTCGCATGTCTTATCAGGTAACCATGAACATCGCTGACAGTCATGAAGCCGCAAGCCGCTCTATTGGCGAATACATTGATCAGTACTATCCAGAATTGAGCAAAGCCATGGATCTGGGTGAATGGGGCCCAGTTGGTACTCCAGAAGACATTATAGAGTGGATTAGGACTTTCTCAGCGGCTGGAGTTGACTATTTCATCTGCCGGTTTGGTTCGTTGGACCAGTTTGGACAAGTCGAGCGGTTTTCTAGACAAGTGTTGCCCGCGTTTCAAAGTTAACCTGATGCATAATTGCGTGTTCTTACTAACGAAAAGGAGGGCCAACCATGAGCAAATTACCTAAATCACTGCGCCGCGATGCGGAACTAGTCGTGGATGTTTGCATGTCGGTCGGGCAGGAAGATGTTGTTACTATCATTACTGACGATGATCATAGTGACGAGGCCGCCGCGCTGGCGGAGGTTTGCGTGGAGCGCGGTGCATTTCCCGTCATTGCGAGTAACGAGCACCAGGTGCGTCGTGGCATAGCGGATACTCGTTTTCCCATGGCGCCACCACGTAACCTTCACAACGCGATGACCAACTCGGATGAGATCATCATTATTACTAACCTAGAGTGGGCCAATCGATTTGCTCATGTTTCTGCAGTAAAGGAATCCTGTGCGGCCAATGCCAAGATTGCGTCCGTTGAAGAGGGCATGGGCGAGTGGGACTTAACAAAGGATGATATTCTGGATGCAACTGCTCGAGCTCAGAACGCAATGAAAGCACTGGAAAAAGGTGCGACTTGTAGAGTAACCTCGCCCGCTGGCACTGATGTAGTGGTGTCCATAGTTGGGCGTCCTGCTCTCGAAGTGACGCCAATTAAGAAGCGGGGCCAGATGATGGGTCCAGTGCCGCTCTGGGCTGAAGTCGCTTTTGCAGCGGTTGAAGACAAGACTGAAGGCAAGATAGTTGTAGATGGTGTGATGCTTGGTATTGGTTTGTCCGGTCAAGTCGTTGAACAAATTGTGTGGAAAATTAAAAAAGGCCAGTGTACATCGATCGAAGGCGGCGCGGAGGCGAATCGTTTGCGTGAGGTGCTGGCAGGTGTTCAAGGAGCCGACATCATTGGTGAATTTGCGTTTGGCACTAGCGAAAAATCGCCATGGGGATCACCATCAGAGAAAGGGCGGTTGGGTACTGTGCATTTCGCCTTGGGGGACAACCACAATGCCTACCCTGGTGGAAAAAACGTGAGCAATCTGCACCTAGATGGAGTTTGTTTGAACGCCACGCTGCAAATTGTGGAAACGGGTGTGTATATTGTGAAAGACGGGCAGTGGGTGCTGTCATGAGTGCCGTGCAGGTAGTGAAACTGGATGCGGTCGAGTCTATTCAACTGCCCAACGATAGCTGGAGTAAGATGGTTATCACAGATAATACCGTCGTTGGTAACACGAGCTCGTTGGGGTACTCCGTCTTTAAACCTGGCACAGAGCTAGTTAGCGTCTCGCACGAAGTTGAAGAAGTCGCCTACGTCGTCTCCGGGAACGGCGAACTGCGACTAATAGATGATGTAGTGCTATTTGAACCACACGATGCGCTGTATATCCCACCTAATACTTGGCATGCGGTTGCCAATACTGGAGACACGGATGTAATTATGGTGTTTGGGTTCCCTCATTCTGATTACCCGCTTACTGAGCGAGGATGAATGTGGTCTTTGCTCGAATAAGAAAAACCTAACAACATGTCAGAACGCGCGTTGCAGACGCAGGTAGCTTGGGCCTGTCGCATCTTGGCTATGGAGGGGCATGCGGATCTCACGCTAGGTCACGTTAGTGCGAGAGGATCGGATGGCCGCGTGTATATGAAGCGCAAAGGCTTGGGGTTGAACGAAGTTAGGCTTGGAGACATTTTGACCATTGACTTGGAATGCAACAAGATAGCTGGTAATGGAAAGGTTCACCTCGAAGCAGTTTTGCATACAGAAGTGTATCGCAATCGACCCGATGTGGGCGCCGTGGTGCACACTCATCCTGCCTATGCCACTGCGCTGAGCGCCACTTCGGAACAACTCCTCTTTGTGAACCACGACGCCGTGTTGTTTCGAGATGGTGTGGGTATTTATAGTGGGACCGCGGATTTGATTATGGATGCTGAAAGTGGACAGGCTGTGGCGCGCGCTTTGGGTCTACGTCGTGCGGTGTTGATGTGCAACCACGGGATATTGGTTGCAGATAAAACGGTGCCTTGGGTGGTCTACGATGCATTGACGCTGGAGCGGGCGGCGCGTATACAAGCGATAGCAAAAACCCTTGGTTGTCTACGACCAATTCCACAGGAAACCATAAATCAAATTGCCACGAACAAATACCGGGATGAGTTCACCGAAGAATATTGGGAACATCTGATTAGAGAGGCGAAGAGGAGTGGGATGGCGACTGGTATGCCGGAGGACGAGTAGAGCAGAAGAGCAAAATGTTTGGCGAGTTTCAAATTCACGAGCCTGCGACGGTGACGGAAGCTGTCGATATGCTTGCTCACTATGGCGATGGGGCGACAGTTTATGCTGGTGGAACGGAGTTGCTACTGATCATGAAAGAGGGCCTGGTGAATTATCCACACCTGGTGAATATAAAGACTATTCCTAACCTAAACAACATTGCTCTGGAGAATGAAAATAAAAGGCTGCGGATAGGGGCATTGGTAACGCACCGGCAACTAGAGCAGGGTACGTTAATTCGCGAGCGGTTCCCATTACTGTCCGAGGCCGCAGCCCAGGTCGGAAACCTGCGCGTGCGGATTACAGGAACGATAGGAGGCAACGTCTGTTTCGCGGAGCCACACAGCGACCCTGCCACATTGCTGCTGGCATGTGGAGCATCAATGGAACTCTCCGGCAAGAACGGCATACGCACTGTGCCAGCAGAGGATTTCTTTGTTGACCTACTGCATACGGCTAAGGAAGAGGACGAGATATTGCTAGCCATCAATGTGCCCACACAGTGGGTGGGTGCTGCAGGTGCGTACATGAGATTTTGTATCCACGAACGTCCTACTGCGACGGTTGCAGTCATCTTGCAATTGAAAGACGGTTTGATAGAAACAGCACGGATCGCGCTAGGTGGCGTAGGCCCAACGCCTCTCCGTATAAGCATGGCGGAGGAAATATTGAGAGGTGAGCGACCTAGCAGAGAATTATCTGCGGCAGCGGCGTCGTGCGCTCACGAGGCAACCGATGCTGTAGATGACATCTACGGTTCGGTGGAATACAAAGGACATCTAGCACAGGTATTGACTGATCGAGCTCTGGCGCGGGCTATTGAACGAACAGGTGGGGATGCTAGTGTCCACTAAAGCGGATTTGATTGCACTTCGGGCAACGATAAACGGGGAGTTGGTCAAGGCAGATGTCGAGCCACGAGAGACGCTGTTAGATTTTCTACGGGATCGTTTGGGGCTCAAGGGAGCTAAACGATCGTGCGATGTGCAGGTGTGTGGAGCTTGCACTGTGTTGCTGGACGGTGAGCCAGTAAGTGCGTGTTGTACCCTGGCATACGAAGTATGCAACCGTCGAGTGACCACGATTGAAGGACTGTCCCACAACGGTAAGCTGCATCCCATCCAAAGAGCTTTCCTAGATTCAGTCGCCGTGCAGTGTGGTTTTTGCACGTCCGGTATGGTTTTGACGGTGAAAAGCTTGCTGGAAGAGCATCCACAACCTACCACTGCACAAATCAAAACCTACCTGCACGGTAATCTCTGCCGTTGTACCGGATACTGGAACATCATTACGGCGGTGAAGCAGGCAGCGCAGCTAATGGATGGAGGCAGAGACACATTGCCATGACAGCGACCCGCATCTTGGGAAGAAATGCCCCTCGAGTTGATGGGTATGTTAAGGTCACGGGCAAAGCGGAATTTGCAGGCGATCTGGTCGTTCCCGGGATGCTCCACGGGAAAGTTCTCCGAAGCCATTTACCTCATGCACGAATCGTGCGCGTCACAGCCAACGCTGCCGAGAATCTTCCTGGGGTCGTAGCTGTACTGACCGGCAATGATCTTCTGGATCTAAAGAATTGGCGCTATGGTCACGCGATCAAGGATCGTCCAATTATCGCGGTGGATCGGGTTCGATTTGTTGGGGAGCCAGTCGCTGCAGTCGCAGCTGAAACCGCCCACATCGCCTACGAAGCGTTGGGGCTAATAGAAGTAGAGTATGAGGATCTTCCCGTGGTCGGGAATTTGGATGCTTCACTGACTGTTGGAGCGCTTCAGCTGCACGACATGGGTTCTCTCCGTGCCGGTCTGTTTCACGGTCTGGGGGAGTTTAAGGTGGGGCCTGGCAATGTCTGTTACCATCACGCCTTCGACCGTGGCGACATCGGGGCTGTTTTCTCAGATGCAGACATCGTGGTGGAAGGGGACTATACCTTTCCTGCCGTGTACCAATACGCTATGGAGCCGCATACCGTTATTGCAGAACATGGTGGTGACCATATCATTGTGCGCGCTTCATGCCAGCACCCCTTCTTGGTAAGGGCTGAACTGGCTGATCTTTTTGAAGTACCCACGGCGAATGTGCGTGTAATCGTGCCTTACCTCGGAGGCGGGTTTGGGAGTAAGTCATACACCAAGATGGAGCCACTGGCAGTAGCACTCGCGCGCAAAGCTGGGCGCCCAGTGCGAATGGCTAACCGTGTTGACGAGGCCATGGTGACCACTAGAAGGCACAACATGAAATGCTGGATGAGAACCGCTGCAAGCGACAAGGGTGTACTTCTTGCGCGAGAGGTGCGCATTTGGTTGGATACCGGCGCGTACGCTGATAATGGCCCACGGGTAGTGGCAACTGCCGCCGATGCGGCACCTGGTCCGTATCGTTGGCAGGCTGTCAAAGTGGATGCGTGGGGTCTGTACACAAATACGGCGCCTGCTGGTTCTTACCGCGCATTTGGGGCGACGCACCTAGCATGGATTGGGGAGAGTCAGGTGGACGAGATCGCGCGTCGGGCGCAGTTGGACCGAGTGCAGATCCGAGTAGATAACCTACTGCGTCCGGGTGAGGAGGTGCGGCCCGGCGGCAAACCACTTGACGCCGATTTAGTCTCCGACATACGCATTATTGCCGGGCATCTGGATTGGGACTCACCTAAATCACCTGACACGGGAAGGGGTCTGGGCGTCAGCCTCCTGGCCGCCGGTGCTCACCCGGTCTCTTCGGCCATTGTGCGTCTAGAAGCGGATGGCTCGGCAACACTGTTAATGAGCAGCACTGAGATGGGACAGGGTGTGCGTACCGTCTTTAGCCAGTTGGTCGCTCAGGAGCTGGCAATGGAGGTAGAGAAAGTAACGGTACCAGGAGCGGACACGCAAAAAACACCGTACGACCGCTCGACGGGCGCCAGCCGTTCCACGACACTTGGTGGGACTGCGGTACAACGCGCTGCGCAGGATGTGCGTCGCCAACTCCAAGTGGCCACCAGCGAGATTTGGGGTGTCGCGCCTGAAACGATCGAATTGCGCGAAGGTGCAGTCAGGCATGCTGATAAGGTCCTGAGATATTCAGATCTGTTCTTACGGTACTTTGGACTGGCTGGTGGCGAATTCATAGGACAAGGACGGGTTCAACCCGTTGATGAGGGGCGGGGGTCATATGCTGCGGGCCCAGTGTTCTGGGAGGTTTGTATTGGCGGCGCCGAGGTAAGTATGGATCGCGATACGGGACGGATCCGAGTGAACAAACTCGTTAGCGTTGCTGACGTTGGTCAGGCCATCAACCCGCACCTGGTCGAAGCACAGGAAATGGGCGGAGCAATGCAGGGGCTGGGTAACGCACTCTTTGAAGAGATGCTGTACGAGAATGGCCAGTTGCTGAATAGCACCTTGCTTGATTATCACGTGCCTTCTATCAACGACCTGCCGGATCGATTTGTCTCCAGCATATCCGAAAACGAGGACGGTCCTGGGCCGTACGGAATTAAGGGCGTGGGCGAAGGTGCGCTTGCCGGAGTACCGCCTGCGATTGTAAATGCTGTGGCCGACCTCGGCATCGCCATGTACGAGCTGCCATTGACCTCGGAACGGATCTGGCGCGCCATGCAGAGAGATTCCGCCTGAAGACTTTGTAGTGATCATGCAAATCACGATCGCAGAAAAACCGCGTATGGAAACCAAGGAAACCAAACCCTCGCCATCTGTGCTCGAAGCTCGAGGAATTACGAAACGGTTTCCCGGAGTGGTGGCAAACGACAACATTTCTCTTCTAATTCGAGGTGGTGAAATTCATACTCTCCTTGGCGAGAATGGGGCTGGCAAGAGCACCCTAATGAATGTTCTGGCTGGCATGCTACAGCCTGACGAGGGTCGGATACTGATTAATGGTGCTGAGGTTTCGTTTAAATCTCCGATTGAGGCGCTTGAACAAGGTATCGGCACCGTATACCAACATTTTACTTTGGTACCCAACTTGTCTGTTGTCGAAAATGTGGTTCTCGGTACCTCACGCGGCATGACGTTAGATTTGAAGAAAGCCGAAGAGCAGCTGGCAATTATGCAGAGCCATCTAGACATGGCGGTTTCTCCCCACGAAGAAGTAGGGCATTTGAGTATAGGCTGGCAACAGCGGGTGGAGATACTGAAAGTGTTGTATCGTGGTTCGCAGATCGTTCTGCTAGATGAGCCTACGTCTGTGCTCACACCAATCGAGGTGAAGGAGTTGTTCCAAATCCTTATACGGCTCAAAGCAGACGGTGTAGGTGTAGTGTTTATTACGCACAAATTGGATGAAGCGCTGGATATCAGTGATCGGGTCACAGTTCTCAGTCGTGGAAAGCGAATCGGAGAAGTTGGCTCCCATGAGCTGGCGAGGCAAGAACGGGAAAGCCTATCGCGCAAAATCGTCAGGATGATGTTTGAGGAATGTGACTTGACAGAGGTTCACCGCAAGTCAACAGTCGATTTCGAAAACCAACGCATGTGCAGACTCAACGAGGTGTCTGCATTCGATGATCGTGGGACAGTGGCTATCCGTAATCTATCATTTTCGATTAGGGCCGGCGAGATCATAGGAATAGCTGGTGTGGATGGCAATGGTCAAAAAGAAATGGCAGAAGTGATTGCCGGTCAACGCAGGATATCTGATGGGCAAATCACGATAGCCAATGTCGACATTACTAACAAAGGCACTGCTGCGGCGGCCCACGCGGGCGTTGGTTACGTGACAGACGATCGTCTGGGCGAAGCGGTCGTGCCTACTTTGACGGTAGCAGAAAACGCTGTGCTCAAGGTGTTTCAGCAAACACCGTTTTCTAGGTTCGCCGTGATGAATCACAAAGCGATTGAAGCCCACACCCGGGGACTGATCAGAGATTTCAACGTGAAAACGCCGGGATCGTGGACGAAACTTGGCACGCTTTCGGGTGGAAACATTCAGAAGCTGCTTCTGGCGCGTGAGTTAGCGCTGCGTCCAAAGGTGTTGGTGTGCAACAAACCTACTCATGGGCTTGATTTCATGACATCACAGTTCGTCTTGCAGACTATTCGGTCGCAAGCCGATGAAGGAATGGCGGTGTTGCTCATCTCGTCAGAATTGGAAGTACTTTTTGAGTTGAGCGACCGCATTGGAGTGATGTACAGAGGGCAGTTGCTCGAGATCTATTCACGGGATGAAGTCGACAGGGAAACAGTAGGCAGACTAATGCTCGGTATTAAGTCATGAGAAGAGGCGCTCTCATACATTCTTTAGTTCCATTGCTGAGTTCATTGTTGGCAATCTTCGGCGCTTTTCTGGTGGGCGGCGTCTTCCTGACTATTATGGGCAAGGATGCTAAGGCCGCTTATATGCTGCTTGCAACCCGCGCGTTGGGTAGTTCCTTCGGTATAACAGAAACTGTAATTAAAATGGCACCTCTGCTGCTCGTGAGCGCCGGGTTACTAATAGCGCTTCGCGCGAGTGTGTGGAACATCGGCATCGATGGACAATTCCTTATAGGAGCAGGTGCTGTCGGTGTTGTCGCGCCAAGGCTTGCCGGAGTAATGCCGCTCTTCCCGATGTTGATTATCTGTGGGTTGACGGCCTTTGTATTCGGTGCTCTGTGGGGCGTGATTCCAGCGATTTTGAGAGTTCGTTATGGGTTGAACGAAATCATTACTACTATCATGATGAACTTTGTTGCCATATATGTGACTAGTTGGCTGGTAAAAGGACTCTTTAGAGATACTAGTGTTGTGGCACCTCAAATGCCCTCTATCCCTAAGGATTGGCGCTTACCTCATATACCATTGACGCGAATACATGTTGGCGTTGTAGTTGGAATCGTCATAGTTCTGTTTCTCCATTTCATGTTTCGCCGAGGTACTTTTGGATTCTCTTTGAATGTCATGGGGCTGAGTAGGAAGGCAGCGGTACACGCTGGCATATCTGTGGACCGCTTGGCTATCTTGGCACTGTTGTTGAGCGCGGGCATGGCTGGGTTAGCCGGTGCCAACGATGTTCTTGGCGTGAAGGGATTGTTTCAGGGCGAATGGAACCCCGCGTATGGGTTCACAGGGTTCGCGCTTGTTTTCCTCGCCAGGCTCAATGGTTTGGCAATTATCCCGTTTGCCTACTTCTTTGCTTTCCTTTTGTTCGGCGGAGAGATGATGGCACGCACAGCGGGCATTCCCGTGTTCTTCGTCGAGATGTTGGAAGGTTTGATGTTAGTATTTTTTGCCGTCAGCGTTTATTTTGAACGTGCTGTATTGCGGAAGGTGGTTCAGGAATAGCATGGATGCTGACCGGATGCTTGTGTTCACCAGTGTACTGTTGGGATCCGGATTGGTCGCATCGGTGCCGTTGCTCCTGGCCGCTCTTGGAGAAACTTTCGCCGAACGAGCAGGGTTGTTAAACCTGGGCATCGAGGGCATGATGCTCATTGGCTCTTTTGTGGGATTTCTGGCAGCCCTGAACACGGAAAGCATCTACTTTGGCTTGGCCAGTGGACTGCTCATTGGCATGTTGCTAGGGTTCATGTTTGGCCTGACCACTATCACGCTGCATGTGGATCAAATAATCGTCGGTTTGGGAACAACGGTGTTCGCGTCAGGCATAACCGGGTTCCTATTCCGGGAACTGTATGGTCGTCGGTTTCCATCTCTGTCCGTTAGCATTCCGAAGGTGGCAGTCCCTTTGTTGAGCGAAATACCTGTCATTGGGCCAGCATTCTTCAAGCAGCAGGTGATCGTCTATTCTACGTGGGTACTCGTATTAATTATGGCTTTTGTACTAGACCACACGAGTTTTGGGTTGCGGATTCGTGCCGTAGGCGAATCCCCTCTTGCTGCTGATGCGGCTGGCGTAAATGTGGCAAGGGTTCGCTATTGCGCTATCCTGATCGGGGGGGGGCTAGCCGGGCTCGGGGGCGCTTTCCTCGCCGTCGGAGACCTTAGTTTTTTTGTTCCCGGAATGACGGTTGGGCAGGGTTTCATCGCCATTGCTATAGCGATGTTGGGCAAGTGGCGACCGAGGAGAGTTTTTGTGGGAGCACTGCTATTTGGTATTTTGCGCTCTGTGTCGAATGGCTTGCAGATTCTGCATATCAATATCCGACCCGAACTCACCCTGATGTTGCCATATCTGGGGATCATACTGGCGCTTGTAGTTCTGGCTGGTAGAACTACACTACCAGCAGCTCTGGGTATTCCTTATCAGCGTGGTGAGCGTTGATATTGCGCCCGCCCGTCTACAATACAATAAGGAGGTGGTATGTGGAAAAACCTGGCTGACGCAGGGATTGTGGGTTTACCCGCGCGTTAGGCGCTGTAGAATTCAGATGAGCAAGCCTGATAGTGGAGGGGCATGTTTCACTTAGTGTGTACAATAATACGAGAAACAAGGAGAAAACCATGAAGAGAAAAACGTTCATTCTTTGCATGCTGGTTGTCGCCGGCATGGTGCTGGCGGCCTGTGGCGGCGCGGCTGAGGAAGCCCCGGCTGCCGCAGAACCGGTAGAGGAAGTGGCGGCAGAGGAGGAAGCTGCGCCGACGGTATTGAAAGTAGCGGTGGCGATACCAGCAAGTCAGACAGATCAAGGCTGGAACCAACAGGGTGCCGATTCAGCAATCGCCATGGCCAATAACCTGGGCTTGGAGATCGAAGTGGCTGAGAACCTGGGTTACGGTGACATTACGCCAGTTCTGCGTGACCTAGCCGACCGCGGTTTCGACATGGTGATATGTCACGCCAGTGGCTATCAGACGGTATGTCCGGAGGTAGCAGCAGAGACTGGCATGCATGTGGTAGTGGTCGAAAACCCGGGTGCAGTAAGTGACCTCGTGGCAGACGTAGAGACGCAGGCACAGGAAGTCTCTTACCTGGCTGGAGTGCTGGCTGGCAAACTGACGAGCGGCACGGTTGGTGTGGTTGTGTCAGGAGAGCCGCCGACGTGGAACTTCATGACGGTTGGCTTTGCCGAGGGCGTGGCATCGGTTAACCCTGGTGCGGAAGTACTCTACAGCGTGATTGGCGAAGCGGCCTATGAAGACGCTGCTGGTGCCAAGAGGGTAACTGAGGCGCAACTGGCAGCTGGAGCAGACATCATTTTCGGAATGGGGGATGGTGCATCGTTCGGCATGGTTCAGGCCATCCAGGAGCACAACGCGAGTGGTGGAGAAGCATGGTTCATTGATGTGATTGGTGACAAGAGCGCGGATTACTCCGATGTGTTGCTCACGTCCGTGTTGTGGGATTACACGAACATCTACACGCAGATGGTAAACAACATCGGCGGCGACTACGGTCAGGTGTACACGATGGACGTAGCCTCCGGTGACGTACGGTTGCTCGATCTGCCGGATTGGGTACCTGCTGATATTGCGCAGGCGGTTGATGATGCAAAGGCCGCCATTCTGTCAGGCGATGTGTCAGTATCGGCTGTGAGTGATTCAGGAGTGATGCAAGCTCGTCTGGCATCGCTCAAAAGCGCTGGGTCTGTCAAGGTGGGTGTGCTCAATCCAACGACCGGTGGCCTTGCCATTTTCGGCGAACAATCTAATTCTGGGATAAGACTGTTCTTTGCGTCAGTGGACCATAAGGTGGGCGGCACTCCAGTTGACTTGATTTTTGCTGATACGGCTGGTGATCCACAACAGGCGTTAGACCAGGCACGACGACTGGTAGAGGAAGAGGAAGTAGATTTCCTGATGGGTGTTGTGAACTCAGCGGTCGTGGTGCCGATGGCGGAGTACGCTGACACGGCGCAAGTACCGTTGCTCATTGTAATTGGTGGTGCAACTGCAGCTACTGGGCCAGAGCGCAGCCCATATGTTTTCCGGGTATCCATGGCTAATGGTCAGCAGGATCGACCTCTTGGTTGGTACGCGGCGAGCGAACTTGGTCTTGGTACTGCGGCTACTTTCGCATGGGATTTTCTGGTGGGTGCAGAGCGTGCTGATGCGTTTACCTCTATCTTCGTAGAAGCCGGTGGAGACGTGGTCTCCGAGCAAAAGCCACCTTTGGGAACTGTGGACTATGGGCCATTCATCAGTCAAGTAGATCCAACTGAAATCGACGGCATCTATGCGTTCTTTGCTGGGCCAGGTGCCATCTCGTTCCTGCAGCAGTTGGGTGAATTCGGCGTAACACCTAGTGTTCAAATCGTGGCTTCCGGTTACCTCACGGCCGGTGTCTTGGATGCGATGGGAGAGACGGCTATCGGTCTTGTACAAGCGACTCAGTACACACCGGTTCTTGAGAACCTGGAGAATGCCAGTTTCCTCTCACTATACGATGGTGATGTCGGTGGTGAGCCAGGTGTCTACGTGGAGGAAGGTTATCTGGGCGGCCAAGTTGCATCCGCTGCCATTGCTGCCGTCAATGGCAACTTAACGGATAAAGAAGCTTTTCTGGGAGCTCTGGCATCGGTTACTCTCGATACACCGGCCGGTCCATTTCGCTTCGATGATCATGGGCAAGCGGTCCGGAATACGTATATTACACGTGTTGTTTCGACGGACGATGGCGTAGAGCATGAGGTGATTGACACCATCGAAGACGTTGCACAAACATGGGCTCCCTGACACGGGACGCCTAACTTCGAGGGGAAATGCGCTTCTTTGTTTTCCAAGTTCTCAATGGCCTAACAACGGGGTCACTTCTGTTCTACTTTGCTAGTGGCCTGACTGTAGTATTTGGCCTGATGAGAATGTTGAACTTGGCTCATGGAGCATTGTTTCTTCTCGGTGGCTATGTTGGTTACTCGGTTCAGATGGTTACGGGTAACTTTGCGTTGGCGACGGCAGCAGGGGCTGTCGTCGCCGGCGCAACAGGATTAGTGCTGCAGAAAACGTTCTTAACAACGTTTCTCAGAAGTACTTTCAATCAGGTGTTGCTGACATTAGGCATCGCTTTTGTCATAGGGAACTGCGTGCAATGGATCTGGGGATCAGCCCCGAAGACTATATCTGCACCAGCCGTACTCAAGGGTGCAATTGATATTTTCGGAATTCGATATCCTCTCTATCGTGTTTTCCTCATCGGTCTAGCGGTAATCAGTGGTGCCGGCCTGTGGATTTTCTGGGAAAGATCCAAATTAGGGGCTGTGGTCAGAGCCTGTGTCGATGATCGTGATATGGCTGCTGCTATGGGTATCTCAGTTGACCGCGTTACGTTCACGGTCTTTTCAATTGGTAGTGCTGTGGCGGGACTTACTGGCGTGCTAGGTGGTCCCGTGATCGGTGTTTCAATTGGCCTAGACTTTGATATCCTGCTTCTGGCGGTTGTAGTTATGGTGGTGGGAGGGCTCGGTAGTCTTGGTGGAGCGTTCTTAGCAAGCATTCTTGTAGGTTTAATAGATGCGTTCGGAAAAGCGTCATTTCCAGAATTAAGTTATTTCACCATCTTTGCACCGGTGATAGTCATCTTACTTGTTAGACCTTCCGGCCTTTTTGGGAAAGCTTTCGACGAGTGAAGCGGCATACGGTTGTTGGCATTCTCATCTTCTCTCTAGCGCTGGCCCCAATGGTGTTGCGGGAGTATTGGATTAATCTATGCAGTCAGGCGCTGCTCTATGCGACTGTGGCCGCTGGCTTGGTTTTACTTGTTGGAAAAACTGGATTGCCGTCTCTAGGCCATGGGGTTTTCTTTGGCTTAGGAGGGTATGGTACCGCGATGGCTATCACTCGGTTGGGCATGAATCCATGGGGTGCGCTCGTCTCTGGAGTATTGCTTTCTGTGGCAGTGGCTGCATGTTTCGCTCCTTTGGCGGCGAGAACAAAGAACATAGGTTTTCTCACCATCACTCTTGCTTTTGGACAGGTGATTTGGGGACTAGCGACCCGTGGGGGTGAGTTTACTGGAGGGGAGAATGGAATAACGGGGGTAATGCGACCATCTAGCGGGCTAGGTTTTTGGGATCTGCGCGAAGCCACTGGATTCTACTATTTGACACTCGCGTTTGCTGCCATGATTATGCTTGCGCTATCTCGGTTCTCTTCCAGCCCCGTTGGCCTTAGCCTTGTTGCATTGCGTGATAGCCCCTCGCGAATGATGTCAATGGGATATAACGTCCACATGCGGAAAACTATGGTTTTCATAATCTCCGCGAGTGTGGCTGCGATGAGCGGGACGTTGAGCGCAATCTACAATGGTTATGTGGGTCCGAGCGCCCTCGATTGGCGTTTATCCGCACAGCTGATGTTAGCAGTGGTTGTTGGGGGTGCGCACTCAATCTGGGGTGCTTTTCTATCAGGTGCAGGACTTCACGTCCTCAAGATATATCTCACGGGTTTCACCGAGCGATGGCCCATGGTGCTAGGCCTCATTTATGTGATTGTCGTGGTCATTCTTCCTGAAGGGCTTACTTCATTTGGTTCACAAGTGAAGCGAATTAAATTCGTTTTTCTTGATCGTGGGTGTCTCTGATCCACCTTGCCACAATATTGCGGTGCTTTGGGATGACTGACTCGAGCTTTCGATTTGAGGACATCACGGTAAGGTTTGGGGGCATTGACGCTCTGTCAGGCATATGCTTGGAGTTGCCAGCGGGTTCGATATATGGGATTCTCGGGCCCAATGGTGCTGGGAAAACCACCCTCTTTAATGTGGCCAGTGGGCTGCAGAAACCTGACGCCGGCTCAGTCGTTCTTCGTGGCAGGGACATAACTCGCCTGCCAACATATGCGAGGGCGTCCTTAGGCCTAGCTCGGACATTCCAGATCACAAACATGTTCCCATCGCTAACGGCGATGGAAAACATTCTACTGGCTACTCTAAGATCTAGTGAAGGTCGAAACAACATGTGGAAAGCAGCGCACAAACAAACCGATGCCAGAGATGGAGCCATAGAACTTCTAGATGCATTGCAGCTGTCCCATCGCGCGCATTCATACGTGAAGGATATTGGCTATGGACAGCGGCGTCAACTAGAAATTGCTATGGCTCTCGCGTGTGCGCCATCTGTTCTTCTATTGGATGAGCCAACAGCAGGCCTGTCAATTGCTGAAACTGATGCTGTGGTCAAGCTCATAAAGAACTCTGCGAGTGGTCTCACGGTCTTGGTGATTGAACATGATTTGGGTGTGGTTTTTGATTTGGTAGATTACATTGCCGTATTGGACAATGGAAAGATGGTCGCGAATGGATCAGTAGCCGATGTCCGTGACAGCACGCTCTTCAATCAGGTGTATCTTGGAAGCGATGGAGCCGAAAGCGCTGCGCATTGAAGGCCTTCACGTACATTATGGCTCAAGCCATGTGATACAGGGGGCTGCTTTAGAGCTTGATTATGGGGAGGTTTATGGCCTCATTGGACGGAATGGGGTTGGAAAGACTACCCTGATCAGTGCCCTGATGGGATTTGTCACTCCTTCGAACGGGCTAGTGCTAGTTGATGGCACGGAAGTGGGCACACTCAGAGTGGCAGATCGGTGCAAGCTTGGATTAGCGTTGGTCCCACAGGGTCGGCGGCTGTTTCGTAGTCTGACAGTTGAGGAACACCTACGACTTGCAGACAAAACGAGCGACACGAGTTTTCCTGTGGATCGGATTTTCACCCTATTCCCGAGTTTAAACTTGCGTCGCCGCAGCCGCGCCATTTCATTGTCGGGTGGGGAGCAGTCGATGTTGGCAATTGCGCGAGCATTGACGCTCAACCCTAAAATTTTGCTACTAGATGAGCCGACGGAGGGCCTGGCACCCATGTTGGTGGATGCACTAGGATATGTGTTGATGGAATTACGGGACACAGGAATAGCAGTTCTCTTAGTCGAACAGAATCTAAAATTTGCTTTGTCAGTTGCTGATCGTCTTGGTATCATGCAACGTGGAACAATGGTTGGAGAGTGGAAACGAATGGAAATTGACGACGTAACACAACTGAGTAGGATGATTATCGAAGGGGTAAAGAACGAGCATCTGGTCGGTGATTGCTAAGGGTTTTACTTATAGGTATTGGCGAATGGCTTGGCGAGATTGGCGACTACCTCGTACTCAGACGTAAAAGCATCCGGACGTCTCAATGAATTCAGACACTCAATAGCGATGAGAATGATTAAATGCACCCTGAAGGAGGTGGACCAAAATGCGAAACTGGCCGACATTGAATGTAGCTTCTGGACCTGTAGAGGTAACTAATCGCACGCTGCGCGACCAGGCTCGTCCAGTTCTTTACCACTATGATCCGGCTTTTGTCGACTTCTACGCGCATACGTGTGCGCTACTGAAGGAGGTTTATCAGACTAAATATGACGTGATAATCATGCACGGTGAAGCATTGCTCGGGATCGAGGCTGCTGCTGCTGGCTTGATATCTCCTGGAGATAAGGTGCTGAATCTTGTGTCTGGGGTGTTTGGCAAATGGTTCGAGCTTTTTGTCGACAAATACGGAGGCACAACTGTTGAATTGGCCGTACCGTATAACGAGGCTATTGACCCTGACGATGTGCGGAAAGCGCTTCAAAGAGATTCCGAGATAAAATTCCTTTCAGTTGTCCACTCTGAAACTCCGTCCGGAACCGTAAATCCAGTGAAGGAGATTGGACCGCTGGCAAAGGAATTCGGCGTCATTACCATAGTTGACACCGTCTCCGGTTTGGGTGGAGAGCAACTTATTCCCGAGGAGTGGGGAGTTGATATTGCAATAGGCGGTCCCCAGAAATGCCTGGGAGGGCCGCCAGGTCTCGCTCTCCTAAGCGTTAGCCCTGACGCATGGCGGGCGCTTTCGCAACGCGAAGCACCGCTGCGAGGTAGCTACATGTCAATTTTGGATTGGAAAAAGGCATGGATAGATGGAGGCACTTTCCCATATACGCCATCGGTTAGCGACGTCTATGCGCTTGAGTCGGTCCTAGCTCAGGTGCTGGAAGAAGGTTTGGACCGGTTCGCAAATCGACACGATGCAATTGCCAAGGCGACGCGAACCGGAATAAAGGAGATGGGTCTCGAATTATGGCCTGCGCGGGAAGAGATCTCCGGAGTGGCTTGCACTGCGGTGACTATGCCAGACAATGTGACAGACGAGCATCTCCGTGGCCACATGCGCAATCGTTATGGCGTCATGGTGTCTGGCGGGTATGGTGATCTAGCTGGCAAATTGATTCGCCTGGGACACATGGGCAAAGCCGCGCATCCTACCTACATGGCCGCGCAGTTGGCTGTGTTTGAACGTAGTTTGATTGATCTGGGAGTGTCTGTTCGGCTTGGGGTAGGGGTGGGAGCTGCTATGGCAGCGTTGGAGAATTGGGATGATTCCGAATAGGGTTACACGCAATGTGATTTCCTCATCTAGCACCTATTGGACAGAAATGTTAGAATCACGGTTTACGAAATGCGCGGCAAAGAGGTTGTTTCTTTGTGAGGCTGAGGCAACAGCACGGACGGCATGGGATGAGACCTTTAATGGGGCGGCAAGGCTAGCAACAGGAGATATCCAATGACCATCGAAATCCATAACGTAACAATAGCTGGAGCTGGAACTATGGGGCCCGGTATGGCTGCAATATTCGCAAGCCACGGATATGACACCACTCTGACTGACATTGAACCGAAGGCGCTCGAACGGGCCGAAAGCACAGTCGACACAGTTTACGCGGTCTTAGTGAAGGAGGGGTTTATGTCCCAGAACGCTGTTGACGAAGGGCGAAAGCGCCTGAGATTCGTGGATGACCTGGATGCGGCTTTGAGAGACGTCGACTTTTTGGTAGAGACTGTCCCCGAGAAACTTGAGGTCAAACAGTCCTTCTTCCGTGAGATCGAATCGAAGGTTGGCAGAGAGGTTATCTTGGCATCGAACACTTCGGGGATTCCGATAACGAAACTTGGAGAAGTTACTGAGCACCCTGGAAGAGTGATTGGCATGCACTGGTCAAATCCGCCCCACATTATTCCGGTGATTGAAGTGATTCGGGGTGTGAAGACGTCTGACGGCACCGTGGCGACAACGCATGCGGTGATAAACAACATCGAAATGATTCCGGTCGACGTACTCCGCGACATACCTGGCTTTGTAGAGAACCGCATTCTTTACGCCATCATGCGGGAGGCGCTGCATCTTGTGGAGCAAGGAGTTGCCGCTCCCGATGCCGTGGACGAGATCGTGAAATGGGGGGTGGGCTTTAAATTAGCTGCGATTCCACCACTTCAACTCCTTGATGTGGCAGGTCTGGATATCTACAACAGCGTCGCGAGCTATCTCAACGCCGATTTGAGTACAGAACAGGGAGTAAGTTCGACGATTACCGAGAAAGTCAACACTGGAGATCTCGGTATCAAGACTGGACGTGGTCTGTTCGAGTATCAGCCTGGTGAAATCCCTACATTGATGCAAGCCAGAATGCGTATGCTGCTAGACGTGAAAAAAGCACTTGCAAAGAGCCAAGAGGATTAATGGCAATTACGATAAGGGAGAGTTTCGAAGTTCTTGCATCAATCGAAAATGTGTGGGGGTATTTCTCAGAACCAACTCAGGTTGTGCCTTGTCTTCCGGGAGCAGAGTTGCTTGAATCGATGGACTATAACCGATACCGTGGGCGTGTGCGGATTCGGGTGGGGCCGGTGGTGGCGCAATACGTCGGGTTTGTACACATCGAGCAAGTTGACCCGCAGGAACATGTAATGATCGTGCATGCCCGCGGAGACCAACAAGGTGCTGTTGGTCGTGCAGAGGTTCGCATCAGCGTTTCATTATCGACCTTGGCAGAACTGAGGACGCAGGTGAACATCAACTCTGAACTTGCAGTAGCTGGGCGACTGGCGCAATTTGGAAGTGGCATGATCCAGACGGTGTCTAAACAGCTATTCCGCAAGTTTGCCGAGTGTGTGCAGAATGAAATGGTGGCTGTAGGTGAGCAACCCACGTGAAAAGGAGGTGACGTTTTGCCGGTGAAACATCAATAGTAAGTCAGTTCAGCAAATCAGTTCGGCATTGGATGACATGCAGTTCATCAAAATGAAAAGGAGATACACAATGTTATTGCGCAAAAGAATCTGGATTGCAGTGGGCGCGTTGATGGTTTTCACGCTTGCGCTCGCCGCCTGTGCTCCCAAGACTCCTGAACTCGGATCACCGGAGAATCCGCTTGTCTTTGTGTTTACGCCTTCCGGCGTTCAGGAGGAAGTTGTAGCAGGTATGGAGAAGGTTGGCGCGCTACTGGAGGAGAAAACTGGATATACTATCGAGACCCAGTTGGTCAACTCCTACAACGCAGCCGTCGAAGCCTTGTGTGGCGGAAAATCGCACATTAGTCACATGGGATCTTTCCCCTACTTGATAGCTCATGACAAATGCGGTGTTGAACCGGCTGGAGTGTTCATCCGTTATGGCTCGGACACGTACGGGACGCAAATAAACGCCCGGGCGGACAGTGGGTTCTCGAGCATGGCTGACCTTGCAGGGAAAAAGCCGTGCTGGAATGACCCGCTCTCGGCTTCGGGTTACATTGTTCCACAAGGTTTGTTGGGTGATGCAGGGGTACTCGATTCCCTCCAAGAACCGGTGATGGTCGGCTCGCACGCCTCGGTCATCTCGTCGTTATATGAAGGTGGTATCTGTGATTTTGGTGCTACATGGATCGATGCCCGTGGGACAATTGAAGATGATCATCCCGATGTCAAGGATGTAGTATCAGTTGTCTACACATCGGACAACTTCATCCCAAACGATATGTTTGTCTTCCAGCCGAATCTCGATGACACGGTTCGCCAGAAGGTGCTGGATGCGTTGGTGGCACTACCGGATACGGAAGCAGGCAAAGAAGCCTATGATCAGGTTTACCAGATCGAAGGGGTAGTCCCAAGGGAAGACTCCTTTTTTGACCAATTCCGTGTGATTCTGGATGCTTCTGGGATAAATATCGAGGATCTGTTCGAGTAAATGATGTCCTCACTGACGGGGGTGGGAAGGAGGCATTGCCTCCTCCCCACCCGTTTAAGGAAGCCGTCTTGTTGAGCAACACAATGCTCAAAGTCGAGCACCTATGCAAGATTTACCCCAATGGGGTACAGGCGTTGGAAGATGTAAGTTTCACTATATCGGAAGGTGAATTTCTAGTCGTCATCGGTTTGTCTGGATCTGGAAAATCCACGTTGCTTCGCTGTATTAATAGGTTGGTGGAGCCTACATCAGGCCGAATTGAATGGTTCGGAGCTGACGTGCTCTCCTATCGAGCTGACCAACTAGGGATCGTGCGCCGCCAAATTGGCATGATCTTCCAGCAATTTAATCTCGTCAAGCGATCTTCGGTTATTACTAATGTGCTTACTGGGCGTCTTGGTTATGTGCCCCTGTGGGTGAGTTTGCTGGGATTGTGGCCCAAGGCGGAACGCAAGCGTGCGCTGAATGCGCTAGAGCGGTTGGGATTGGCCGACAAAGCATCCAGTCGTGCCGATGCGTTATCTGGAGGGCAGCAGCAGCGCGTCGGTATAGCGAGAGCGCTGATGCAAGAACCAAAGTTAATCCTAGCAGATGAGCCTGTTGCCAGTCTTGATCCTGTTCTTGCACACAGTATTCTCGGCCATTTGGAGGAGCTCAATCGCGAGGAAAACATTACTATCCTATGCAGCCTGCACTTTCTCGATCTTGTGCATCGCTACGCTACAAGGGTTATCGCGCTAAAGGATGGGAGATTAATGTTTGACGGACCGGCCCGGGATATCGACCGCGCGCGATTTAAGGAAATCTATGGCGAAGAAGCTGAAGACGTGCATGCTGCTCGAGTTCACGCTTGATGTTTATGGCGATTGCTCGTGCTAGTGGCGTGCGTTCCATCGGGCGTGCCGTTCTCCTCTCCATTCTGATTCCGGGCCTAGGTCAAGTCTATGAGGGGCAGCGAACACGTGGCATGGGTATATTCCTTGCTGTATTCATTACGTCCCTTATGGTTGCTTGGTACGGGGTCTGGATATGGCTTGTCACACCTTTGGCGGTATGGCTTTGGGGTGTTTGGGATGCGGCTCGAGCTGAGCATCGCTCGGTCGTCATACCAACTGTCACAATCTTTTTCATGTCTTACGCCATTGGCTGGCGTGTCGCAGAGATTGATTTTTCGGTCCTGACGCATAACGTCAGTCGTGCTGCTGTCGTACTAGGACCAATGGTTCGTCCGAATCTTATCGAGGCACGGGCCGAAACTCAGCGCGCCTTTGTCACAATCGAAGTCCCGTGCTCAGAGAATCCTCCATCGGGTCAACGCACTTACGCAGATCTTGAACTCACTGCCTCGGCTGGATGCGGGCAAGTGGGAGACGTAATCAGTGTGACCGGCAGCGGATTCTGGCCAGAAATTGATTCAGAGATCTGGTGGGAGGACGCGATAGGTGAAAAACTGCACATACTTGAGAAGGGCCGCATCGTCAAAGTTAAGACTGACGCACACGGGGGTTTTGTGAGCATGGTTGTCATCCCCCAGATGCGTAGTGGCACGGGTCAGGAAGCAAACTTAGACGAGCCTCTTCCAGAACGTTTCATCGTGATACAGAAGCGGCCGATAGGGGGTTACAAAATAACCGAAAATGGGATTCGTGTCGCCAATGGCATTCTTGAAACACTCAGCCTGGCACTGGTAGCCACTACTTTCGCCTTGTTCGGCGCTTTGCCTCTCGGCTTCCTAGCGGCACGCAATCTCATGGATGGGAGCGCCGCCAGTTTAGCTGTCTATTATGGCATTAGGACGGTTATGAGTGCTTTGCGCTCTATCGAACCTCTCATCATGGCCATTGTTTTCGTGGTTATTGTAGGCCTCGGGCCTTTTGCGGGCATGCTGGCGATCATGGTTCATTCTGTTGCAGCACTGGCAAAGTTGTACTCCGAATCAATTGAGGCTATTGACCCAGGGCCTATTAACGCCATCTGGGCCACAGGCGCACGCTGGTCCGAGGTCGTGCGTTACGGTGTCATACCTCAGGCCATGCCCTCTTTCATATCCTACACTCTCTACCGGTGGGACATTAACGTGCGCTCTTCCATCATTGTTGGATTTGTAGGCGGTGGCGGTATTGGTGCCTGGTTGTTCCAATGGATTGTCTTGGCTGATTATCGTGCCGTGGGCGCATCTTTTGTCGCCATAGTGCTTGTCGTCATGGCGCTCGACTACAGCAGCGCTCGGCTTCGTGAGAGAATTGTTTGAGGGACGCTTGTCGTTCACTAGAACGCACAGGGTTTCAAGATCAGTCAGGCTGACATTGATTACTTGCTTGATTGGGGGTGCTTATGCAATTAGTGTGCGAAAGACCGACATCGACGTCTCCACCTTTGTCACAGGGATTCCCAGTGGTCTGGAGCTTATCCGCGATTTCGTTACTCCAGATGTGTTTGTGCATGAGAGCGTGAGAAGTAGCGCTGAGTTTACCTTCCCTGTTCCATGTGGTGCGGCATCTTTAGCAGTGCTACCGGACCGTGGTCCGCGCGTTGTGCCCCAGGTGCCCTGCGCTGCGGTCGGGGACGAGATTGTCGTGGAAGGTGTTGACCTGCGCCCAGACTCTAAGGTCAAGCTGTTTTGGATCCTACAAGACAAGCCTGACCAGCGGCTGCACGCGGCGTCTGTCACCGTTGACAAGGCAGGCTATTTTCAGACCGAGATCGAGGTACGCCCTCTTGTGGCTGCCGATGCCGGAGCGGCTAGCAAGTTGCGAGCGGAGATCAGTTTTGAAGAGGGAGGCATCCATCCAAGTCCTGCGCTGAGAGAAACAGTCGATGCGACTGTGTTGACGCTGTTCATGGCTCTTATCGCTACTAGTTTGGCGGCAGTGGTAGCTGTACCGATCAGTTTTCTCGGTGCGTCAAACATCATGCGTCGTGGCCGGATGGCCAGAGCAATTTATCAAACCACACGTCTGTTCCTTAACATTACTCGTACTTTCGAGCCTCTGGTTTTGGCAACTATTTTCGGACTGTGGGTGGGGTTTGGACCCTTTGCTGGCGTCCTGGCCCTTACGGTTTTTACCATTGGCTCATTGGGCAAGATGTTTTCTGAAGCTGTCGAGAGCATTGACCCTGGCCCGGTTGAAGCAGTGGCCGCGACTGGCGCCAGCTACATGGAGCAGGTTCTGTATGCCGTGGTACCACAAATCATGCCAGGTTATACCTCCTATACGGTCTATCATTGGGACATAAACGTGCGCATTTCGACTATCATAGGGTTTGTCGGCGGTGGGGGTATTGGCCACCTGTTGAATCAGCGTTTGAAAATGTTTGCCTATCACCAAGCCGGGACGGCTCTCTGGGCGATTGCATTGGTAGTGTGGCTATTGGACTTCTTTAGTGCGGAAATCCGCAAGCGTGTGACTTGACTGTTCATTTCGGGTACGGAGAAAGGTAATGACGAAACCTCTACCTGTTGGAAAGCTGGATATGTCCCTTCTCTCCGGATTACTCGCTCAACATACGGACACCGATGCAACTGTGGTCATAGGTGCAAAAATTGGTGAAGACGCGGCGGTGGTGGATTTAGAAGACCGTTACTTGGTGACGAAGACCAATCCCATCACCTTCGCTACCAACGACATCGGCTGGTATGTAGTAAATGTATGTGTCAATAACATGGTCGTGCGCGGTGTCCAGCCGCGCTGGATGCTTAATTGTATTCTTCTGCCGGAGGGCAAAACAACGCCGGAAATGGTCGAGGAAATATTGCATCAGATACATTCTGCAAGCAGTCAGGTGGGGGTGTTGGTGATAGGTGGGCACACCGAGGTTACTGCCGGTCTTGACAGACCCATGGTTGTAGGTCACTTGCTGGGTGAGGTGGCAAAAGAAGCACTTATAGCAACTAGTACCGCCGAAGTTGACGATGTCGTGCTTGTTACGAAGGCGGTCGGAATTGAGGGGACCGCCATAATCGCTAGTGAACTGGCCGGTGATCTCAGGGGCAAAGGCTGTTCTGCTGATTTCATTGAACGTGCAAGGATGTTCCTGCACGACCCGGGAATAAGTGTTTACACAGATGCTTTGATTGCGGCTGACAGCAACCTGGTTCATGCTATGACTGATGCTACGGAAGGGGGCCTTGCCTCAGCGCTTCACGAAATGGCGACAGCGGCGGGGGTTGGTTTTCTCATTGAATCGGAGAATGTGCCAGTATACGCAGAAACTGAACGCATTTGCGCCGAATATGATTTGGACCCACTTGGCCTAATTGCATCTGGAATGCTGATAATGACGGTTCCGGCAAGCAATTCAGATGAGCTATGCAACAAAATGCTGGCGGAGGGTGTGCAGTGCACGGCTATTGGGATCGTGACAGATGCTGCACAAGGTCTCCAGTTGTCGCGAGGCGGCAAGTGTAGTGATTTACCGTACTATGCCGTAGATGAGTTAACCAAACTACTGTAAGGAGTGTTTGACAATGTCAGTACAGACTGGGCACGGTACTTTCGTCACGATGTCGGCTGGCCCGAACAGCATTCACGACAGGATTCGGCAGGCTTATGCACGACAAGTGCTCTACCATTACGATCCTAGTTTTCATGAGCTTTTTGATGATACGACAGAGAAATTGATGAAAGTGTATCAGACGAGTGGCGACGTCGTAATCATGCAGGGCGAAGCCGTGCTCGGGTTAGAAGCAGCGAGCGCATGCGCCGTGCGTCCAGGGGACAAATGCCTCAATCTTGTTTCTGGGGTATTTGGTGCTGGGTACGCCCGCTACTTCAGACGCTATAGCGGACAGGATCCACATGAGATAAAAGTGCCTTACAACGAATCCATTGCCGTGGAAGACGTGGAGAAGGTACTTAAGAGAGAGGGAGACATTCGCGCCATCGCTGTGGTGCATAGCGAGACGCCTTCTGGAACCTTAAATCCGGTCAAGGAAATCTGTGCATTGGCGCAAGAATACGGCGCTCTTACTATTGTGGACGCGGTGTCATCCTTTTCAGGATTGCCCGTCCCGGTGGATGAGTGGGGGGTTGACATCTGCGTTGCCGGGCCTCACAAATGTCTGGGGGCCGCGCCAGGATCGGCGCTAATGTCGGTGAGTGACCGTGCATGGGAAGCAATGCGGGCACACCCGAAGCCATTGCGCAAAGGTTACCTGAGTCTGCTGGATTGGAAAGAGCTGTGGATGGAACAGCGCCGCTTTCCCTTCACGATTTTTGTGGCGCAGATTAATGCTGTTAATGAAGCGCTGACGATGGTGCTGGAAGAAGGACTTGAGGCTCGTTTTGCCCGACATGCGCATGCGGCAAACATGTGCCGCGCTGGGATCGAAGCGCTTGGTTTACGATTGTGGCCCGCGCGGGCCGAGATCATGGCAAGTTGTGTCACAGCGTTCATGGCTCCTAACGGGGTCACGCCCACGCAAATACTAGACCACATGCGTGGAAACTACGGCATTGCGATAACGGGCTCGCTCAAGGAGTTGGCGGACAAGGTGGTGCGAATCGGCCACATGGGCCATATGGCGCGGCCAGTTTATGTTGAAATGGCGCTGGCGGCTTTAGAGCGAACACTTTTTGACTTGGGCCACCCGGTCAAATTGGGAAGCGCTGTGGGGGCTGCGTCAGCGGTTATGTAAACAGACGTACGCTTCAGGGACCATGCCATTCCCACCAATTCTCGACAGTTATGGTACGGGTTTCTTACTGTGATTCATTCTTGATCACAGAACGGGCTCACGGCAAATTAATTAGAGAGCTGCCGATTCTTCAGCAACCCATAAAACATTCTCAGGACACCACCGAACGCACAGTGGTTCCGGTTCGCCGTCACACATGTCACAAATATTAAAGAATTCGTTCACCTCATCAAAGGCAACTGCGTCTTCAGGGCATGCAGGTACGCAAGCGATGCATGTTGTGCACAGGTCATGGTCGAATTTAACTACCTGTCCCCTGCCGTTGCCGTTTTCGGCCATGTAAAGGGCATCCACCGGGCAAATCGCTACGCATTCCTGCTCATTGCGGTCCGTACAGAGTGTGCACTTGTGCGCTTTTATCTCACCGAACTTCCCATTGCGTTCCATGCGAATGGCGGCGACTGAAGGCTTGAACCTTCCTGTAAAGTGAAATGAGCACACATCTTCGCAGAGCCGACAGTTTATGCATCCCTTAGAGTTAAACGTGATCATGTCTTTGTCTCCAGGATATGCATATCTCGTTGATGTTGTTGTAGCATAGAGCTTGCCCGCACATTAGGAAAGCATCCATTGTTCTGCTAAGACAGGAATATCATCATTGCTGGTGATAACCGCATCGGGAATGGTGTCTCTGTCGGACGCCGACGAAACGGTTCTGGGTTTACGCCAAATGGTGCGGAGGCCAAGGCGCCTAGACGGTACAATATCTTTAGCGTAATCGTCCCCCACGTACGCGGTGCGATGTGGTTCTAACTTCATCCGACTCAGCGCTATCTGGAAAATCTCCAGTGCCGGTTTGCGCACACCTACGTCGGCCGATACCACCACGTCCTCAAAGAATTCCATGATCCCAAAATGGTCCAAGGTCCACAGTAGGAAGGGAGCGTAGGCCGCGTTGGAAATGATACCCATTTTTAGGCCAAGTGATGCCAACCGCTCGAGTGCTTTCTCTGTATGCGCCAGCAACTTTGCCGTAGGCACACAGTCCTTGTGAAGGTCAGCAACGGTGGTTTCAATGGTTGCATGCGGCACTAACTGTTGATACCCGAGAGCATTGATCATGGCCACTAGGTCTGCAATGTGGCTTGTTTCCCTGTGGGTGCAGTTGGCGGTTTGTCTCGCTTCCTGAAAGACTGCTTGCGCTTTGGCAAGTTGATGTTCGCTGAGGCTGGGCAGATGGCCGGTTCTTTCCAGAGACGAGAAAGCTGCGTGTGGCAATTCCCGCGTCTCAAGTGCCATCCATTGACGCGACTGAATGAGCGTGTCATTGAAGTCGAAGAGAATCGCCTTTATCATCGGTCAAGCGTTCCAGCGGGGGACAAGTGATCAATGTCTAGGGAAGCAAGACGTTTGGGCGTTGGGGCACCCCTCTCGTCCCACCCACGCAATTGGTAGTATTCCATCATCATTTTGCTTATATCCAGTGGAATTGCCTGATCGCCAGCTGAGGACACTGCCTCCAGACGGATACGTGGCGGCAATGTGTCTTCTTTGGCGCTGAAACCTTGCCGAAGGTTATACAACCGCTCCAAGTTCATGATTCGTTCTCCGATTCGGTAATATTCTGTAGGGTCCATTTCTATACCGGTCACTAGGCGTATTCCCTCGGCAAAAAGGTGTACATCGGTGCTGAAATCAATGGTAAACATGCAAGCAATTATCGAGTCGATGACCGCAGAAAAATCCTGCAAATCCTTCACCATTTCAGGCTTGCCATCGTGGGAGAAACGATCAAGGTCCCCTAAGATGCCATAATACTCAGCAGCGATAGTAAAAGCTCTGTTGTGGTCAGCGCCTCGACTCGCTGTGGCGAAATTCAAACCCATGCCCGTGAAAGCACGTGGTTCAAATGCGGACAACTCGAGTCCTTTCACGTGCATTGCATAGTGGGAGGAACCGTTGCCTAACGCCGCCGCCGCCGCCCGTACTCCATCAGCCAACAGATCGCCCACCCCCTCACGTCTGGCGATTCGCTCCAACAATGGGTCCAACAATGTAGCGTTGCCCCACCTGAGGTCAAGCCCGCCAAGATCGGCATCGCTAATCAAGCCATTCTCACGCGCTTCCATCGCGAAGGCTATACTAACCCCAGCAGAAACGGTGTCCATACCTAGCCGATCGCAGGTATCATTTGCCTTCAAAGTGGCATTAAGGTCTCCAATATCGCATAACGGTCCCAGCGACCAATGACTCTCGTGTTCAATCCGTTCCGATATGACTGTTTCTCCGTTGAATTCGAATTCGATTACACTGGAGCACGAGATTGGGCACTGACCGCATGATTCAAAGCGCTGAATCATTTCCTTGAGCGGTCCAGGGCCGTATTTTTCAGCGTGTTGGAAAATACCACCCTGGAAGTTTCGGGTAGGCAGTGCGCCGATTTTGTTTTTCTTGGGAATACCGCTTGCTGTGCCAATCTGGCGAAAGCGTAGAGCAATAGGGTCCCGTTGCACTATGCGCTGCATCTCGCGCATGCGATCCATAAATAGGGCGTGGGATGCCGCGATCTCAACTGAGCCGCTCCCTTGCACGCAGATTGCTTTCACGTTCTTGTGACCCAATATGGCGCCTAAGCCACCACGGCCGACTAAATGCTGTTCGTGGGCAATGGCTGCATAATTCACCAGATTCTCCCCTGCGGGACCAATACACATCGTCCTGACATCATGCCCGAGCATCTTTTCCAGGATGACTTGAGTTTCCTGCGTGTCTAGTCCCCATAGGTCGGTTGCATCTGCAAGTTCGGTCTTTCCGTTTTGGATAGTCAAGGTGACCGGTTTCGACGCCCGGCCCGAAATTAATATTCCGTCCCAACCTGCACGTTTGAGTTCCGGCGCGAAATGACCACCCATGTATCCAGTGCTAAGGGTTTGCGTTAAAGGAGACACCGCAGCGACCGCTGTACGCGATCCAGTCGGGAAAGGGGTTCCGGCAGCTGGTCCGGTAAGGACAAGGAGATCGTTTTTCTCGTCGTAAGGCCTAACGCGCGTGGAAATGCGGCCAAAGAGCAATTCAATCGCGAGACCCCGTCCCCCAATGAAAAGCTCAACCTGCCTCTCAGAGAGTGGGATTTCCCCGAAAATGCCGCTGTCTAGGTTGACGGTGAGAAATTTTCCTATGTATCCCTTATATTTCATTTTGCCTCCGGTGAGGCCCGCCGCCGGTCTGTATGTACCTTTCTAACCACCGGCTAGCTGCGCAATTAATGCTATCTCATCTTTATCTACAAGCCGCTTGTCAAGGGCTACTTTCTCATTCCCATTACGCACAACCATAAACATGGATTCAAACCCCGGGGAATCATTGAAAAACAATCGCAGGATTTCATCTCCGTGTAGCTTGGCCAGAGAGTGGATGGCATCCTTGACCGTAGATTGGTCAGGAACATCTATCGTTTCGTTACGTTTTTTCGTCAATCTTATGAGTGGGCTGGTATAGCGAACAATAATCTTCATCATTGCTCAACGCGTGACTTCAAGAGTGATTCGGCTTTGATCCCCCTTGAAACGAAGTCGGGAGTATTCGACAGGTCGCCCATCGTCTAGATAGGCAAGGCTGTGCATAAAATGGATGGGGGAACCGGTTTCGACGTGCAGCTGATCCGCTTCGTAACCGTCAGCATTAGTTGCCTCCAATGTTCGCAGCGCGCGAGTAACTTGCAACCCGTACTCCTGCTCCAGCACGCTGTATAAGGAGCGATTGGTCAGTTCCTTCTCAAACAAACCGGGACACAAACTGGCGGGTAAATATGAAAATGCCAGAACAAATGGCTGCGACTCAACTTTGCCAACACGCTCGAGATAAAACACGCTTTCCCCTAATTGCACATCTAGCTTGGCCTCCAATCTACCTCTGGCCGCGATTACCTTTTTCACGCGCACATCAGTGGTGAAAGGTAAACTTTGTGCTTGCATGTCTTCGGCTAAGCTCGTAAAGCGTTGCACCAGATGCAGTGCCACGGAGGGCTCGGTCACGAAAGTGCCCCGTCCGCGGGCACGCTTCAGGCGTCCTTCTATTACTAGTGCGTTGATTGCTTGGCGCACCGTTCCTCGGCTGATTCCGAGTCGCTTGCAAATGAGGGTTTCGGGAGGTAATTGTCCCCCGATTGGAAAGGTACCGTTGCGAATCAACAGCGCCAGTTGCTCCTTCAATTGATAATAGGTGGGTATCGGGCTATCTTTGTCAACTTCAAGTGCGAGTTCCGGGAACATTCGGCCTCTTATTGATATAAACGTCCATACAAATATATGTTCTTACATGAGTGTACCGCGAACATGTAGGTTCGTCCAGCTAATCAGTGCACCCGTGATTAGCGTGATCTGCTTGCAATCCGCGGTTAGGTGGGATTGGTCCCATTTCTCTTTGTCCGGGCTGCAGCCATTACACGTTGTTCGCGTGGTGCTATCAGTTTGTCGAAAAAGCGCTATCGAGTATTATTAGGCATCGCCTCTTCAACGGGCGGGAATTCTACCCCCAGGTCACGGAACGTAACCGTGACAGCGTCCGTCACACCTACGAGAAGTATCTGGACCTCATTGACATCGAGCACTGGCGTGCACGTGTGCGGCGATCGTAGAACGACGGATTTGTGGAGGGATTTAATCGTACTGTGCTGGATGAGTTCTTCCGCACGGCTTTTCTCACCAATCTCCCTCGCCAGGGAGCGAGGACCGGCTTCGAGGCCGTCGAAGCCCTACAAGAAGATCTGGACATCTGGTTGGAATACTACAAAACTGGGCAGCTGCACCAAGACTATGGCAACCTGTAGTCGTCGGAATGCATGGCCAGACGTCCTGCAGACGCCATAACCTATTACCTTGAAAGTGTCACGGCAGGTGTTCGTTAGTACAACTAATAGCGTTCCTGCATGGTCATCTTGTCGTCAAACATGGTTCCCTCGGCAACATTATCATTTGAGGCAAATATCCTCTTTCGGTAATATTATTCAATGAGATAACACGTGCGACGTGCTCAGGGCGCCGTTGTCGGAGAGTACGTCCAGCGAGCGCAGCAGGCGCCGTTTCCATACCTGTGGACCGCCATCCGTCGAGAGCCACACTTTGCCGCGGGTGACGCGCGTCCCGGACGGTAGGGCGGCGAGAAGTTCATCTCGCATGTCTGCTTTCTCCCAGCGCGGGCAACAGAGTGATATCATCTTGCGCTCGCATCCCACGGTCTCGATGCGAGCGCGGTGCGCACGCAATTTGACGCGCAGCTGAAAAAGCAGATTGTGTACCGCGGCGGGGGCAGGCCCGAAGCGGTCGTTCAGCTCGGCTAGCATTTCGTCGACAGCGCGTTCATTGTCCAGTTCGGCCAGCCGGCGATACAAGCGCATGCGCATCTCGCGGTCAGCGATGTAGCCGGCGGGCAAGGCGGCTTCCAGCGGCAGCTCGACGGAGACCAGTGCAAGGCCCCAGTCCGGCTGCGCCTTTTGGTCAGCGCCCTCGGAACGGGCCTTCTGGCTTTGCACGGCCTTGCGCAGCAGGCGCGTGTAAAGGTGAAAGCCGACGGCGGCTATGTGACCGTGCTGGCGTTTGCCGAGGATGTCACCCGCGCCGCGCATTTCAAGATCGCGCATGGCGATGCCGTATCCTGCGCCGAGCTGCGTCTGCTCGGCGATGGTTTGCAGGCGCGCGTGCGCCTCGGCGGTGATGCGCCGCCGCCCACGCTCGTGATAGAGCAAGTAGGCGTAGGCGCGATTTGCGCCGCGCCCGACGCGCCCGCGCAACTGGTAAAGCTGCGCCAACCCGAACATGTCTGCGCCGTCGACTACGAGCGTGTTCGCGTTCGGAAT
>Ga0187833_10000886_pt1 | contig 35182 bp, 21 predicted proteins | sample ETNtaG_37_FD_167968 | JGI IMG/M metagenome (GOLD analysis project Ga0187833, IMG submission 167968) | Marine microbial and viral communities from oxygen minimum zone, Eastern Pacific Ocean - ETNP2014_SV_400_PacBio MetaG (Illumina Assembly) | ecosystem: Environmental > Aquatic > Marine > Hypoxic...
GTATGGGAGCGACTGATTTTAGTACTCCTAATTTAGATCAAATGGCCGAGAGCGGAGTTAGATTCACTGATTGGTATTCTAATTCACCTGTATGTTCTCCTTCAAGAGCATCATTATTAACTGGCAGGTATCCTGGTAATGCTGGAGTGCGTGCGATTTTAGATGGTCATCGTACTGCAACAGGATTACCTACAGAAGTTCCTACAATTGCGAGTGTTTTAAAAAAATCAGGATATTACACTGCCATGTCTGGTAAATGGCATTTAGGACTTGCAGAAGGTTCTCGACCACACGATCATGGATTCACCGATTGGTTTGGTTTTATGGCAGGATGTATTGATTATTATTCTCATATTTACTATTGGGAAATGAATAAAGATGGTAAGTCACAGTACCATGACTTATGGGAAAATGGTGAAGAAATTCTACGCAATGGTGAGTACTTTACAGAATTGATAACTGAATATGCTATAAAATATATACGTCGCTCTATAGAATTAGATAAACCATTTCTTCTATATATTCCATATAATGCTCCTCATTATCCAATGCACGCTCCAGAAAAATATCTTGAAAGATTTCCAAATTTAAAATGGGATAGAAAAATTATGGCTGCCATGTTATCGGCGATGGATGATAGTGTGGGTAAAATTATCGATGAATTAAAAAAACATGACTTATTTGATAACACAATCACATTTTTTCAAAGTGATAATGGACCTTCAAGAGAGAGTCGAAATTGGTTAGATGGAAATCTAGATCCTTATTATGGTGGTTCAACAGGAAAATTAAAAGGACATAAATTCAGTTTATTTGAGGGAGGTGTAAGGTCACCAGCAATTATAAATTGGCCAAAAAATATTCCATCAGGGCAAGTATTAAATGAGCCTGGAGTTGCTATGGATATTTTCCCAACTTTTTTAACGGCTGCAGGTGTTGATTTGAATCAATATGAATTAGATGGAAAAAATATTTTACCAATGGTGATTGAAGGAGAAAAATCACCTCATGATAGCTTATTTTGGGAAATGAATGAACAGACAGCGATAAGAAAAGGAAAATGGAAATTAGTGTTGAATGGGTATTTACAAGAGGGTGTTCCATCAGATGATAATGTACATCTGTCTGATCTTGAAAATGATATGGCAGAATCAAAAAATTTAAACAAACAATATCCTCAAATCACAAAAGAATTGATAATTATAGCGGAAAACTGGCGAAATGGTATAGAGAATCGCTGGCATACCGAGTGGTTGCCAAAAGTTAATTGCACTACTGGAAACATAACGAAAAATAAATTATCACCTTCTATTGTAAAAGAGAATCAATAATGGAATCACTAAAAATAAGTATTCTGGATTTACTGATCATCGTCTCCTATTTCATCGGTGTTGTATATCTGGGAATCTGGATTTCAAGAAAAAAGATCAAAGGGGGAGATGATTATTTCCTGGCCGGACGGCAAATGACTTGGCCCTACGTGGGAGCCTCTTTATTCTCAACGAATATATCCAGTCAGCAATTTGTAGGACAAGCAGGGTTAGCTTTTGTAGGGGGTATTGCAGTTGGAACCTTTCAAATGATCGGAGCGCTTAGTTTTGGTTTATTGGCGGTATTTTTTCTGGACACCTATCGTGGTCTAAAATTATACACCTCACCGGAATTCTTTGAACGTCGCTATAATTCCAGTACGCGCTCACTTGTCTCTGGTGTGAATGTGATTATGATTATGCTGGCCACTGTTTCTGCAGCTCTCTATGCAGGAGCTGTGGTCACCCTTACTCTCTTAGGACAATCTCCTGATGGTACCATGCTATGGACCACCGTCATTATTCTAGGCGTGTTAACGGGATCATATACTCTGTTAGGCGGCCTCCAGGCAGTCATGATAACAGATTTTGTGCAAAATATTTTATTGATCCTGGGTGGTCTGCTTACCCTTGTGATTGGTATCGCTAAAGTTGGTGGTTTAGATACCATTATGGCCATGCAGACCCCTGATGGTGGTTCTATGTGGTCATTGGTCCATCCCATTGGCCATGAATTTGGCTGGATATCGATTCTCACCGGAGTCGTTATTCTTGGCATTCACGGACACTGTACAGATCAGGATTACATTCAAAGGGCGCTATCAGCTCGGAGCACCTATCATGCCAAGATGGGAGCAATATTTGCCGCATTCTTGAAGATTCTGGCGTTGTTCATCTGTGCTATCCCCGGTGTGGTTGCTGCTAAACTATTTGCAGACATGGGTCTACAACTTAATCAAGATCAAGCCTATGTTAGTCTGATGATCGAAGTATTACCCATGGGCTTTTTGGGGCTTGCTTTGGCAGGTCTTCTGGCTGCCATCATGTCAAGTGTAGATTCCGGTCTATGTGCCGCCAGTTCATTAATCACTATTGATTTTATTTCCAGAAGAGACAAAACAGTTCTGGATCAGGACAAAATGCTGAAATATGGTCGCTACACAATTCTGGCTCTGTTGATCTTTGCAATATTATGGGCACCCTTTATTCAGAAATTTAAAGGGCTGTTTAACTATCTTATGCTACTTTGGTCATTATTGGCTCCGCCAATAGTTGTGTCTGTTTTGGCGGGACTATTCTACAAAAAAGCAAATAGCAAGGGGGCTGTAGCTACTATTATTACAGGGATTGTTCTTGGAATTGTTGGATTTATCATGCTTCAGAGACCGGATACCTTTAATGGCATTATCTCATTTTTTGGTGCAGATGGATTTAGCGTTAGAGATGATTTTAACTGGTATTTTCTCAACAAATTTAATGTCGGTTTTCTCATTACAGTTGCCTGTGCTATTGTCATGTGGATTGTTAGCGAGAAAACAGGACAGACCGCAGGAGAATTGACTCAGGTTGAAGCTATTTTTGAAGCACGTGAGTCAAAAGATGATCAAATGACGCCTGAAGAAACCAAAAAGTATCAATATGCATTGATTGCTCTTGGGGTCTTCTGGGTTGGCGTACTGGTTCTCTTTTCTCCCTGGGGTATAGCGTAAAACAAATATTGTAAAATAAAGGAATATGAAATGAAAAAAATATTGGTCACTGGTGCCGGCGGATTTATTGCTGGAGAACTGGCAAAGGTATTGAAAGAACAAGGAAATGAAATTGTTGCAGTAGATAAAAAACCATTAACAGAATGGTATCAGATCACAGAGGGAGTTACCAACTTTGTGCTGGATCTCCAATATCGTGAAAACTGTTACACTGCTGTAGATGGTTGTGATGAAGTTTTTAATCTAGCTGCTGATATGGGTGGTATGGGTTTTATTGAAAATAATAAAGCAATGTGTATGTTGAGTGTATTAATAAATACACACCTCCTAGAAGCTTCAAAGGACAACAACATCAGTAGATATTTTTACGCTTCATCGGCCTGTGTCTATAATGGCGATATGCAGACTGATTCAGATAATCCAGGGTTAAAAGAATCAGATGCTTATCCTGCTTTGGCTGAAGATGGTTATGGGTGGGAAAAACTATTTAGTGAAAGAATGTGCAGGCATTTTTCAGAAGATTTTGGTATGATTACTAGGGTAGGACGTTTCCATAATGTTTATGGTCCCAATGGGACCTATGATGGTGGACGTGAAAAAGCGCCGGCTGCAATGTGCCGAAAAGTTATTGAAGCTGAACTTACTGGTAAAAAAGATATTGTTATATGGGGTGATGGAGAGCAAACACGTAGTTTTATGTACATTGATGATGGTGTCAAGGGTATTATTGATATTATGTACAGTGATATTGAAGAGCCAATTAACCTGGGCAGTAGCGAAATGGTTTCCATCAATCAGCTAGTTGACATCGTGGAGGATATCGCTGGTATTAAACTGCAAAGGGAATACGATTTGGATGCACCCAAAGGTGTTCGAGGCCGGAACAGTGACAACACCCTGATCAAGGATTATCTTGATTGGGAACCCTCCATTCCATTAAAGGAGGGGATGCAGAAGACCTATGTCTGGATAAAGGAACAGATGACCAAAGCCTAAGAAGCATCTGAGGAAAGATTTGAAATGAGAAATAAAAAAGTATTGGTTAGCGGCTGTTATGATTTGCTCCACAGTGGTCATATAGCCTTTTTTAAGGAGGCAGCTCGTTATGGTGACCTCTATGTGTCGGTGGGTTCGGATGAGAATATTCAGTTATTGAAGGATCATGGACCCCATTTCTCAGAACAGGAACGGGTCTATATGGTCAATGCCGTAAAATATGTTAAGGAGGCATTTGTAGCTACCGGATCGGGTATGCTTGATTACGAACCGGGGATGGCCCGTGTCAAGCCAGATTATTTCGTGGTTAATCATGATGGTTTTGATGAACAAAAACAGGAATTATGTGATAAATACGGCGTTGAACTTGTATTGCTTGAGCGTATTCCTGAAGATGGATTACAGCCCCAATCAAGTACAGAAATTAAACGTGAGTTGAGTTTACCGACGCGCGTCTGCCTGGCTGGTGGCTGGCTAGATCAACCATGGGTATCAAAAATTTACCCCGGTCCTGTTGTCGTGGCGGCATTATGGCCAACAGTTGCCTTTGAGGATCGGTGTGGAATGGCTTCAAGCTCACGGAAAGTTGCCAAAAAAATCTGGGGTAATAGACTGCCAGGAGGAGATCCAAAAGAAAATGCAAAGATCCTGTTTGGAGCCGAAAATCCTCCAGGCTCACCCTACGTTTCAGGTTCACAGGATCAGTTGGGTCTGTTCATGCCGGGTGTAAATCAGCTTTGCTACGATGGTAATTACTGGCCTCACACAATTAATTCTGCTGTAGATAAAGAAACTTGTGATTGGCTGTCAGATGTCCTGCATATGATCTATTTCCGTAAACGTCCAGATGGTTATAATCCTCTATTAGAACAGAACATCACTGAAGTAGGAGTAAAAAAACTGGCTGATTCCGGGGAATTATGCTGGCAGAGTATTATTAAACATGATGTAGAAGGACTTGGCACATCCCTGACACAAACCTTGGAAGCCTGGTACGATATTCTACCATTGACGGTTCCGGATTATGCCTGGGAGGAGATTAGAAAATATGATCACTATCCTGGTGCAGTATTTTCAGGTTCCGGTGGTGGTTATGTTGTTATTGCTTCGGAAGAACCGGTGGAAGGAGCCTTAAAGGTGAAGGTGAGATATTGAAAATGGCAGTAAGTTTAAAAAGGCACTTTCGTCCATTCTTGACCAAATGACCACTACTCGCTCACGCCCGTAGATGAAACGACCGATCGCCGTGCACGTTATGGCGAAGCCGAGTGGAGCCATCTGCAACATTGACTGCACTTACTGCTTCTATCTTGAAAAAGAGAAGTTATACCCAGATAAAGCTCGTGGACAATGGAAAATGGGCGATGAAGAGCTCGAAGCGTACGTAAAGCAATACATCGAGGGTCAGGACATTCCGGTCGTGAACTTTGCCTGGCAGGGCGGGGAACCGACACTAATGGGTGTCGATTTCTATCGCAAGGCTGTAAAGTACCAGAAGCAGTACGCCGGTAATAAGCAGATTTCAAACGCTTTTCAGACCAACGCCATCCTTATCGATGATGAGTGGGGCGAGTTTCTAGCCAAAGAAAAGTTTCTTGTTGGCATTTCGATCGACGGACCTGAAGATGTTCACAATCGATATCGAGTCAGTCGTGATGGCGAACCGACCTGGGACAAGGTGATAGCCGGAATCGAGGTGCTCAAGAAGCATAAAGTCGAGTTTAATACGCTCACCGTACTCCACAAGCACAACGTCGATCATCCTAAAGAAATATATCAATTCCTAACACGAAAAGTGGGCAGCCGCTTTCTGCAGTTTATCCCCATAGTCGAACGTGTTGCTGATAATCTACCTGAACATTTTCTACAACTTGTAGGACCTGAGTTCAGAGATGGAGCAACTGTCACTGAATGGTCAGTTGGATCCAAGCAGTACGGTCAGTTCTTAAACGGTATCTTTGATCAGTGGGTCCAGAAAGACATCGGGCAGTATTTCATCCAGATATTCGATACGACCCTCGCCGGGTGGATGAACCAAAACCCAGGGCTCTGTATCTTCGCCGAGACTTGCGGTGATGCGATGATCATCGAGCACAACGGTGACGTATATTCGTGCGACCATTTTGTTTACCCGGAGTACAATCTTGGCAATGTCGCCGATACGACCATTCGTGAAATGGCGGAAAGCCCGGAACAGCGGCAGTTCGGAACGGACAAGCGCGATACGCTTCCCGAGTACTGCCTTGGCTGCGAATTCAGGCAGGTTTGCAACGGCAGCTGCCCAAAACAGCGTTTCATAAAAACTCCTGATGGCGAAGATGGTCTGAACTATCTATGCGCCGGATACAAGATCTTTTTTGGGCATACAGAGAAATATATGAAAGCCATGGCCGGTGAGCTTAGAAGTGGGCGCCCGGCTGCAAATATCATGGCGAGGTCGAACCTGACTCCTGATTCGTCTCACGATCCCTATACTAAAATAGGGCGTAACGATACATGTCCATGCGGCAGTGGAAAGAAGTATAAAATATGCTGCGGTGCTAAATAAGACGCTTTTGTTAATCGGTTATTATAATTCTATCGATAATATAATTGATAAACTTATAGTTAGTTTAAAAAGTAGTATCTAAATATTTGGATTATCTATTATACTTAATATACTAAATATAGATATTAACTGTTATTTTGGCTAAATAAAGGATGCAACATTATGGGTATTGATCATCGTGATCCAAAACCATTTTATAAACAGATATATGAAGACATAGTCAACCAGATCCGATCGGGGAAGCTTAAGGTCGGTGATAAGCTGAAAACTCAGCATGAGTTGGTGGAAATGTATGATGTCAGCCTTATTACTGTTAAAAAGGCGCTGTCCGATCTGATAAATGAAGGAATTTTATATGCTCGCGTGGGGAGAGGTTCCTTCGTTGCGCGCCTTCCGTCTAAAATTGACCATACAAAACACTTGACTATTGCCTATATCTTAAAGGATCTGGACAATCCTTATTATCAGAATATCGTATCCAGTATTGAATCCAATCTATCAAATAATGACTGTAATATGATGCTGTATTCATCTGATAATCAGCGTGATAGGGAAGAGCAGAAAATCCGATATTTTATTGATATGGGTGTGAGTGGGCTGATCCTTGGTTCCATGTCACACATTCCCTTTACCAGTTCTCTTATTAATGAGCTGCACGAAAAACAATTTCCCTTTGTAATGATTTCTTATACTGATGATCCATCGGTCTGTTTCATAGGCACTAACCAGGAAAAAGGCGGGTTTATCGCCACTGATCACTTGATTAAAACTGGTTACAGCGATATCGGCTATGTAAATGGGGAAGAAGGTAATCTGGTTGGTGAAGCAAGAAAGAGGGGCTATATCAAGGCTTTGACTGAACATAATTTACCGGTAAATGAAAATTACTTATACAGAATTAAAGTTAATGGTAAACGTGACGACTTCAAGTCAGGATATGATGTTGGTGTGGAATTCTTCAATCGTTCAGAACGCCCGCGTGCCATGTTCATTTATAATGACCTTTCAGCCTTGGGCTTTATAGATGCACTGGCTGAATTTGGATTAAAAGTACCTGAAGATGTTGCCATAATTGGTTTTGATGATATTGCCATTGGAAAATCATCAGCTAATCAACTGACTTCAGTTCATCAACCGACCGATATGATAGGAAAATTAGCAGTTGAAAATTTGTTAAAGATTATTCATGGTGAAATTCCTGATGCACCCTTAAATAGATCCTTGAACCCAGAATTGGTAGTAAGAGAATCCTGTGGCGCTAAATAAAATAAATTGACAATTGTTAAAGATTTAGGTTCATTTTTTTGGCTTATCGTAAAACTAAGGAAATCGTAAAATATATATATAATAGATCTGTTAGATATACCAGACGTAATTTTCTAAAAACTGCAGGATTAGGCTCGATGGCATTGGCGCTCCAAAGCTTTGTTCCAAGGTTATCCACTTATCGTAAACAACCCAATATACTTTTCATCATGTCTGATGATCATGCAGCAAATGCCATCAGCTGTTACGGCAGTCATCTGGCAGGGTCAGTCAGCACTCCCAATATTGATCGTATAGCTGAGAAAGGAATTCGGTTGAATAGAGCCTTTTGTACAAATTCTATTTGTACACCCAGCAGGGCGAGTATCTTGACGGGCAAGTATGGCCATCATAATGGTGTGTTTACGCTGGATGACAATTTTGATCGTAATCAACCTAACGTTGCCAAACACCTGCAAAAAGCTGGTTATGAGACTGCTATTATTGGCAAATGGCATCTGCACACTGAACCCAGTGGTTTTGATTACTATAATGTATTGCCGAATCAAGGACTTTATTTTGATCCATACTTAAAAGAAAGTGGGAAGGAGTGGAAAGATCGCAAAGAAGGGGGTGAGGTCAGCAGAGGATATGTTACCGATATTATCACTGATAAATCCATAGACTGGTTAAAGAACCGGCGTAGTGATAAACCCTTTTTTCTCATGTGTCATCACAAAGCCCCACACGGTTTATGGGAATATCCTCCCCGTAATGAACATCTATTTGATAACGTTGACATCCCCGAACCACCCAGCATGTGGGAGGATAAGACCCATCGATCCATTGGTTCCCGGGAACACGGTTCTAATATCAGGAAATTGGCTGATCGCATGTCAAAGTTTGGTAAACGAGGCAAGGAATGGCCCACTGGTAAACTGGAGACTTCCGGTATGGATGAAACAGAGGTCACCAAAGCTGCATATCAGAAGTATATGAAGGATTACCTACGCTGTGCTGCAGCAATTGATGAAAATGTGGGTCGACTTTTGGATTATCTGGATCAAACCGGACTTACAGATAATACCGTTATTATCTACACTTCTGATCAGGGACAATTTCTAGGTGAACATGATTATTACGACAAGCGTTGGTTTTATGAAGAGTCCTTAAGGATGCCGCTATTAATCCAATATCCTTCAGAAATAAAGCCTGGGTCTGAAGCAAATGATATTATTATAAACACTGATTTTGCCCCTACCTTTCTGGATTTTGCCGGCATATCTACTCCACAGGATATGCAGGGAAGCAGTTTCCGGAAAATATTGGAGGGCTATACATCCCGTAAATGGCGAAAATCTATGTACTATCGTTATTGGATGCATATGGCTCACCATAATATCCCTGCACATTACGGGATACGCACAGAACGATATAAGTTAATATTTTTCTATGGTCTTGCGCTTGGAAAGGTTGGGAAAAAGACATCTAAAACACTAGATAATGAAGGCCCTGATCTGGATTTATTTAAACCTACTAAGCCAGGTTGGGAATTATATGATTTGAAAAATGATCCACAAGAGTTGCGCAATGTATATGATGACCCTGATTACAAAGGTATTATTGAAAAGTTAAAAGTTCAGCTTTTGCATGCAAAAGAAGAATTGGATGATACTGATGAGAAATATCCCGAACTGATGCAGGTTCGGCAGTTGTATTGGGATACATAATTTGCATGGAAATTCTATCTATTTTCAGAATAACTCTCTGATATGCGGTGTGCTCATTTTATGATTTTTGAAATGGAATTTACAGTGAACAAAATCAGACATGTTTTGCTATTTGTATTGATGTCCTTCATTAGCATTTCTTTGAGTTTTGGACAGGAATCCAGACCTGCTAAACCCTACGAGGCAAATTGGCAATCACTTAGTATGCACCGAACACCTGATTGGCTGTTGGATGCGAAGTTTGGAATCTATGCCCATTGGGGGCTTTATGCCGTGCCGGAATACCGAGGCCCTCGCTATGGGAAAGAAATGTATGAGAAAGGCAGCGACGTCCACGAGTACCACAAGAAGCGCTATGGTGATCCCGCTGATTTTGGTTATTCTGATTTTATTCCGTTGTTTACCGCGGATGAATTTGATGCAGCTGAGTGGGCAAAGATGATCAAGGAATCTGGTGCCCGGTTTGCCGGAATCTGTGTCATTCACCATGATGGTTTTGGACTGTGGGATAGCGATGTTTACAAGTGGAATGTTGGAAAAGTTGGCCCCAAACGTGATTTATACGGTGAGCTGGCCGAAGAAATCCGAAAGAACGATATGAAGCTTGCTGCCACTTTCCATCATGCCCGGACCTTCAACTGGCGTTTGCCTAAAAATATCACAGAGCAAGAAAAAAAGAACTGGGATCTGTTCGATCCACAATTTGCAGAACTTTTCTGGAATGAAGTGACTGGCAAGAAAGAAGATTTTGCACGGCAATGGCAGACCAAAGTTCTTGAGGTCATCGATAAATACAAGCCGGATTTTCTTTGGTTTGATGGAATGGCCAGTGCAATGAAAAAAGGCGCTCTCCCCGAAAAAATCGTGACTTCGGTGTTCGCTCATTATTTCAATAGTGCACAACAATGGGACGCAGAAGTGGATATTGCCAATAAATTGCCCGCAAGCAAGCGATACAATTTCCCTGAAGAATTTGGCTTTCTATGCTATGAAAACAGCCGGAATCGACCGGATTTGCCACCGCGTGAATGGTTGACGGACCGAGCTATGGGCTACCCCTGGGGCTACGTTAAAAACAAGAAATATATCGCGGTCGACAATCACATAAACAGTCTCGTCGATATTGTCAGTCGCAATGGTGTTTTCATGTTATCGCTGACGCCCAAAGCGAATGGTGAAATTCCAAAAGAAGAAAAGCACATCATGGCTGAAATGGGCAAATGGCTATCCATAAATGGTGATGCAATTTATAGTACAAATCCCTGGCGTATCTTTGGTGAGGGACCTTCCCCTATAAAAAAATATAACAAGAAAAAGGGACGGTATGATTGGCTTTCTGCAAACTTTACTGCACAGGATATACGTTTTACGACTAAAGGCAAAGCAATTTATGCTATTGCACTAGATTGGCCTGAAAACGGAGAATTGACAATAAAGAGTATGAATTCAAATGAGCAACTCAGTAGCGGAGGAATAAATTCTATCGAGATGCTGGGTTTGAAGAATAACCTGCAATGGTCAAGGAACGGTTCAGGATTGAAAATAGAAGTTCCTAAAGAAAAACCCTGCGACTATGCTTTTGCCTTCAAAATTACGCTCAAAGGCGAGTTGACCAGCGCAGAGTAGTAATTATACACGGATCAAAGACGTGAATAACATTTCATTTTTTGCTTATTTTGATGTTCATAGGGCTAAAATCTGTATGATGGGAAAATTGGGTTAATTATCGGAGATTGGAATGCGAAATATACTTTTCACATTAATATTGTTTCAGTTTTTCTCTCTTTTAGCGAATACGAATTCGGTTGCACGTATTGAGGAGTTGCATGCTCCGAAAACACGCATGATTGAATGGAACGACTGGAAATTCGGCATGTTTATCCATTGGGGCGCCTGGTCACAGACAGACATTGGCTACATTTGGCATATCACTCGTGAGCAAACTCCTGAAGAACGAGTAAAGAGTTTTGACCTTTATAAAACATTCAACCCGGTTAAATATGATCCTCGTGTGTGGGCGAAAACTGCAAAAGATGCCGGTATGCGCTATGTGGTTTTTACCACAAAACATCATGACGGTTTCTGCAATTATGATACGGATTTCACCAACCTGAAAGTCACTAATCCTGAATGCCCTTACAGTAAAAGCCATAATCCTGATATTTTAAAACAACTCACAGATGCATATAGAGCTGAAGGGTTGGCTGTTGGCCTTTACTTTTCTCACATCGACTGGCATCATCCCGCTGCAGCACCTTTTTCAACATCGCATTGGAATTTCAACGCCAAGCTTCTCGACAGCCAACCGAAGCTGTGGAAAGAAGCAATGGATTTTGAGCGTGGTCAAGTGCGCGAGTTGCTATCGAACTACGGGAAAATCGATATTTTCTGGTTCGATATCCGCTGGCCTTCTTCACGCGGCAATGGCGAACCGTATGAACATCCACGTGTCAATAAAGATATGACCGACTTGGTCAAAATGATGCGCATTATGAATCCGAATTTGATTATCAACAATCGTGGCGTCAACCTGCATGGCGATTTTGCCACACCAGAACAACGAATCCCTGCAATGGGATTTCCAGGCTATTGGGAATCGAATATCACTATTAGCAATGGCCGTGGTTTTTGGTACAAAGGTAAAGATGTGACTTATAAATCGAAGAAAGAACTGGTTCGCATGCTAATCGATATTGCGTCAAAAGGCGGAAATTTTTTGCTGAATGTCGGACCAAACCCGGATGGAACGTTAACACCGATGGAAATCGAGCGTTTGCAGGATATGGGTGATTGGATGAAAGTTAATGGTGAGAGTATCTACGGTACGACGCAAACGGTTTTTCGAAAACTGGATTGGGGTCGATGTACGATAAAAGATCAGACACTTTATTTGCACGTTTATAATTGGCCCCAAGATGGCAAACTGCGTGTGCCTGGATTGAAAAACAAAATTGAGACAGCGTATTTACTCAGTGATCCCGCGAAAAAACCGTTGCCGACTACGAAGGAAGCGCTTGATGTGATTATCGAGGTTGGCATGCAAATGCCGGATGCCAGCGCTAGCGTAGTTGTGTTGAAAATTACAGGCTCACCAGAGGTCGATAATCAAATCCGTCAGAACAAGAATGGTTTGCTGGAACTCCGAGCCTGGGAAGCAAAGATTGATGGAAAAAATGCGAATTATGTTCTCGGTTGGGGAACACGCGAAGGCGACTATATTGACAACTGGTCTTCTCGTCAGGATAAAATTATGTGGGATTTTTTGATTGAAAAGCCGGGCCAATTTAGGGTTGACTTGAACTATGCTTGCACAAAACCCAACGCAGGTAGTCGCTTTAAAGTAGTGGTCGGGAATCAAAGTCTTGCAGGAATTGTCAAACCAACGACCAAGAAAAAAAGAATTACGATGAGAAAGCCTGAACTGTCAAGCTATTCACTTGGAGATGTTGAATTCGAAAAGGCAGGCGTCTACAAATTATCTATTACTCCTGAAAATATAAAAAGCAATAACCTAATGCTGCTGCGATCGGTGATCCTGCAGCCTCTAACAGAATAGAAACCACGATGGTTATTACCGACATGAAAAATATCATCATCACAACGTCATTTTTGATCGTGGCATTTTCTTTGGAATCATCTTTCGCTCAAGATTTGCGTTCAGGTGATTCGTTAATTCGTAACAGCCTGGATGGATATTATGATGGCAAGCGGGTCAGTGCTTCAATGGAGCGCTATATCAAACACTGGAATCAGACGGAACCACAACTGAACGAATTCTTCACCAGTTTTAGTTACTATCCATTAAAAGGTCTGGAATATGAAGAGGGTATTTCAAGGCGTGACCCAAGTACAGTTATAAAAATCGATGATAAATACTATATATACTATACCAGAAGTCAAAAAACAGACCCACCAGTAGGTTATCAGAAAGCAAATAAGAAATTACCGGCTACAACTTGGGATATGTGTTCGATCTACTATGCTACTTCCACTGATGGAATCAACTGGAAAGAACAAGGAGCTTCCGTCAAACCCGGTCCAGACGGTGAATTTGATGATAGAAGTGTTTTTACCCCCGATATTCTGGTATATGAAGGCAAATATTATCTCTATTATCAAGCTGTAAAATATCCATATACTGAACGCAGTAAAAATGTTATCGGAATGAGTTGGGCGGAAAGCCCTGATGGTCCTTGGACTCGTCATTCAGAACCCGTGATGCAACCTGGCAAACCTGGGAAATGGCTCGAAGGTACAAATAAAAGGTCAATGATTTCAGAGTATGGTGATTTTGACAGTCAAAAAGTTCATGATCCAAATCTAATTGTGCGTGATGGGAAGATATGGATGTATTACAAAGGTGCTCCCATGGGAACAGGTAGTGAAAAACCAGCACCGTTCGGTTGTAGTTTTTTGAAGCCATATCCTGATATCTCGATGGGTCTAGCGATTGCAGATAAACCTGAAGGTCCATTTATCAAACATAGACTTAATCCCGTTTCTGCCAGTGGTCATGAGGCACTGGTTTGGCCGTATAAGGATGGAGTTGCGACACTCATTACTGCCAATGGACCTGAGAAGAATACAGTCCAATGGGCTGAAGATGGAGTGAACTTTGAGATCAAATCACATGTAGTGCTACCACCAGATGCGGCTGGATTGTATTGCCCCGATAAGTATGCAAACACGAAAAATGGCCAAGGGTTCACTTGGGGTATCTCTCATGTTCCACAATATAAAATTAAACCCTGGGCCCACTTGATTGGATTTAGATGCGATTTGAGTCAAGAAATTGATGACCGGAAACATAAGCGGGAAAATATTCGTTTTGACGAGTATAGTAGAATCAATTCAACCCGGAGAAAGTAGATGCGCGTTGACCAGCCGAAATTTAAATGAATCTATTTGAAAAAATAAAACGTCGTGAATTTTTAAAAAAAGCGAGTCTAGGCACTGCGGCTTTGATTTTGCCAAAGCTTGCTTCCAGCCAGATAAGTAGGCCGAATATCATCTTTGTTTTAACGGATGATCAAGGATACGGTGATTTAGGCTGCCACGGCAATGAAATCATCAAAACACCAAACCTGGATTGGTTGCACCACCAAAGTATGCGTTTGACCAATTTTCACGTCAGCCCGTCATGCGCTCCGACTCGAGCATCGCTCATGACAGGACGCTACAACAACCGGACAGGGGTATGGCATACGATAATGGGACGTTCTCTTTTGCGCGAAGATGAGGTGACAATTGCGGATGTATTGAAAAACAATGGCTACAAAACCGGCATTTTTGGTAAATGGCACCTTGGCGATAATTACCCATTCCGACCGCAAGACAGAGGCTTTGACGAAGTCTTGATCCACGGCGGTGGTGGCATTGGTCAGGCTCCGGATTTTTGGGATAACGACTACTTCGATGACACTTATTTATATAATAGTAAGTACAAAAAGTTCAAAGGCTATTGCACGGATATATGGTTCGACAATGCGATTAAATTTATTGAAACCAACAAGAATCATCCTTTTTTCTGCTACATCTCAACCAATGCGCCGCACGGCCCTTTCCATGTGGCGGAAAAATATAGTAAGCCCTATAAGGACGCAGGTTTGTCAGAGAAGAGAGCTAGGTTTTATGGCATGATTGCCAACATTGACGAAAACATGGGACGGCTTGACCAGAAGTTGGAAACCCTCGAGCTCAAGGGAAACACAATATTTGTTTACCTGACGGACAATGGCACTAGCATAGGTGTAAACGTCGATAAGGACGGTTGGGTCAGAGGAAAAGGATATAACGCGAGAATGCGCGGGCATAAAAACTGGCCCTATGAAGGCGGTCACAGGGTTCCTTGTTTTATCCATTGGCCACAAGGAGGGATTGCAGGTGGAAAGGATATTAAAAAGCTCACAGCACATTTTGATCTCATGCCGACAGTGATGGATCTGTGTGGGATCACCAAGCCTAATAACTTGAAGTTCGATGGAACCAGCCTCACTCCATTATTACAAACAAAAGCAAAGTCATGGCCAGAACGGGTTCTGGTTGTTGATTCGCAGCGGATTGAAAATCCTCAAAAGTGGCGAAAGAGCGTGGTGATGAATGAGCGCTGGCGGATGATTAATGGTCGGGAGTTGTACGATATGACAGATGATCCTGGGCAGTTACGCGATATTTCTGGTTCTCATCCTGCAACCGTGCAAAACTTGCGCAAAGCTTATGAAAAATGGTGGGTGGATATTTCCAAACGATTCAGTGAATATTGTTACATCGTTCTTGGCACAACTCAAGAAAATCCCGCAACTTTAACCGGACATGATTGGCATACAGAGGAAAAACAACCATGGCATCAGCGCCAGATACGAAATGCACTTAAAGCGAATGGATTTTGGGCAGTAAGTGTCGCTGAAAAAGGGGAATATGAGATTTCTCTGCGGCGGTGGCCGACCGAATTGCGGATTCCAATAACTGCAGGTGTTCTGGGAAAAAAGAAAACATCGCACGTAACAGAGGTTGGTGAAGGTAAAGCACTACAAATTGTCAGCGCCCGGCTAAAAATTGCGAATGTTGATGAGACGGAAACCGTGGCAAAGAATGCTGAGTCTGTATCTTTTCAGGTTTCATTGGATACGGGTAAAACAAAATTACAGACCTGGTTTACGGATGATCGGGGTGAAAGCTTCGGCGCCTATTATGTGCAGGTGAGAAGAATAATGTAATTAGAATCATTCATAACCAAATAATAGAGTAAGGATTAATTCAACTAGGAGAAAATAGATGCACAATATAAAACGACGAGATTTCTTGAAAACTATGGGCCTGGGCGGTGCGGCAATTGGTTTGTCTGGGTTTGATTTATCAATTGGAAAATTACAAAAACACCAAAAGCCAAATATTCTCTTTATCATGGCGGATGACCTAGGAAAGGAATGGATAAGTTGTTACGGTGCAGAAGGAATTGAAACACCCAATATCGATAAGCTTGCAGCAGGTGGAATGCGATTTGAGAATGTTTACTGTATGCCCCAATGTACACCAACAAGGGCAACGCTTTTAACCGGACAATATCCTTACAACAATGGCTGGGTAAATCATTGGGATGTGCCGCGCTGGGGTGCTGGTTGTCATTTCGACTGGAATCATAATACAACATTTGCCAAGGTAATGAAAACAGCCGGATATAAAACAGCAGCAGCCGGTAAATGGCAGGTCAATGATTTCCGCGTTACACCTGATGCCATGGAAAAACATGGGTTCGATGACTGGTGTATGTGGACGGGATATGAAACCGGTGTTGATGCTAGTGCTGAAAGATACTGGGATGCATATTTAAACACCCGAGAAGGTAGCAAAACCTATGAAGGGCAGTTTGGTGAGGATGTATTCACAGATTTTCTTATCGATTTTATGAAAAAGAATAAAGATGAACCGATGATGATGTACTATCCAATGGCTTTACCTCATCCACCATTGACTACCACTCCTGATGAGCCGGATGTGGAAGGTAAAAAAGAAAAAATGGCTGCCATGGTTCGCTATGTAGATACTCTGGCTGGGAAACTTGTTTCAGCGATTGATGAATTGGGTATACGGGAAAATACTATCATCATCTGGACAACTGATAATGGTACTGTCAAGAATTTCAGAAATAAAATGGATGGACGGGAAGTTCGCGGTGGTAAGGCCACTACATTTGAATCAGGTATAAATGCACCGTTTATCGTCAATGCGCCTGGAATTGTTCCTGCAGGTGTTGTAAGTGATGCATTATCAGATTTCACAGATTTACTGCCAACATTCGCAGAACTCGGTGGTGCTGAATTACCTGAAAACTGGCAGTTGGATGGTAAATCCATTGCATCTCACTTGGTTGGTAATTCAAATGATTCCGAGAGGGAATGGATAATGGCCATGGGAGGGCACCCTGCAAAGCTGACAGAAAGAGGAGTTGAGCCCATGCTTGAATACAGGGACCGTGTGATCAGGGATAAACAGTATAAATTGTTTGTTGGCAAAGACCGTCAGCCGGAGAAACTGATTGATTTACATGCTGATCCTGATGAAAAAATTGATCTGCTGTCAAGTGCGGATGCAAACGTGATAACTGCAAAAAATAAATTGATGGCTGCAGCAGCTTCATTTCCGGAAAAAGATGCCAGACCAAAATATGACCCCACACCGGCTCAGCCATGGGATAAGACACCCAAAAGCATGAGCGATTTCAATAAAGCCTATAATCCGGAAAAGCCATAATGTCCAGCAAATTGCAAATTATATCTACAAAATGGGTGCAGATTTTGTGGGTAATGATGATAATTTGGGAAAATAAAGGTAAATTTTAGCCATATGAATAAGTATTCAGCAAAGTCTAGGCAAGTAATCACCAAACCATTTTTAATGCCTTTTATTCTTGTAGGGCTGTTGTTTCCACTTTGGGGTTTTGCCAATGATATAACGAATCCACTGGTTGCAGCTTTCAAAAACATTTTATTGATCAGTCATTTTGAAAGTGCGCTGGTGCAATTTGCCTTCTATGGCGGGTATTGCCTTATGGCGATTCCTGCAGCGATTTTTATTAAAAGATTTAATTATAAGCAAGCTATTCTCATGGGATTAGCTTTGTACTCCATCGGATGCTTTCTTTTTATCCCTGCAGGAAAAATGATGGTTTTTGAAGCATTTCTCGTTGCCTATTTTATCATGACCTGTGGATTATCTTTTCTTGAAACCAGCGCAAATCCTTACATCCTGTCCATGGGGGATGAAAGCACCGCCACGCAACGTCTAAACTTTGCACAAGCATTTAATCCATTGGGATCCTTGACAGGGATGTTTGTTGCGAAGGAATTTATTTTAGCTCAATTAAACCCTGCTTCAGAAACATCCCGGCTAGAATTGGCACAAAATGATCCGAATGCCTTTTCCAAAATTCAACAAAATGATTTGAATGTAATAGTTGATCCATATCTGATCTTGGGAATAGTTGTTGGTGTGGTATTTTTCATTTTTTTATTTTCAAAATTACCGGGATCAAAATCATCAGTTGAAAGTAAATTGGATCTTAAACCAACTTTAAATCGATTATTATCGAATAGGCATTACAAGGATGGTGTCATTGCCCAGGCATTTTATGTGGGGGCACAGATCATGTGTTGGACCTTCATTATACAATATGGAGTTAATGAATTGGGATTGACCAAGGCAGAAGCGCAATCTTATAATATGGTCGCTATGGTCATTTTTGTCAGTAGCCGGTTTATTTGTACATACATTTTAAAATTCATCAATCCGGGTCAGTTGCTCATGATCCTTGCTATGGGTGGTGGTATATTCACATTGGGAGCCATTTTCATTTCCGGGATGGTAGGTATCTATTCACTGGTAGCAATTTCTGCCTGTATGTCCTTGATGTTCCCCACAATTTATGGTATTGCTCTTAAAGGATTGGGAGATGATGCTAAAATTGGATCGGCTGGATTAATTTTGGCAATTGGTGGAGGTTCTCTTCTGCCACCTCTGCAGGGAGCAATTATAGATATGCCATCTTTTACAATCGGAGATTTTATGTTGTCCAGTACCCGTGCAAGCTTTTGCCTGCCTTTCATTTGTTTCTTGATAATAGGGTTCTTCGGTTGGAACACGATCAGGAAAAACACTTAATCCGGGAAAACCATAATGTCCAGAAAATTGCATAGTAATTCAAACATATTGAAAATGATATTAATGCTGATATTGATTAGTAGTTGTATGATAAAAGGATACAAGATTAGTCTTAATAAGGAGGAGTCTTCCCACAGTGTTGTCCAATACACCGATAAATGGGAATCGTTACAACAGCATCCAGATCCGGAGTGGTTTCGGGATGCGAAATTTGGTATTTATGCACATTGGGGTCCCTATTCTGTCCCAGCTTGGGGAAACGAGTGGTACGCCCGCAGGATGTATTGGGACAAGAAAACAAAGCATGGGAATTTTTATGTATTCCATAAGGATCGATATGGTGATCCCGCTGATTTCGGCTACAAAGACCTGATTCCCCTTTTTACTGCTGATAAGTTTGATGCTGATGAATGGGCAGATTTATTTGTTAAATCGGGTGCCAAGTTTGCCGGACCTGTAGCAGAACATCATGATGGATTTGCAATGTGGGATAGTGACCTAACTAAATGGGATGCGATGGATATGGGCCCACGCAGAGATATTGTCGGTGAGTTGGGCAAAGCCCTAAAAGGACGCGGAATGAAATTTGTAACATCTTTTCATCATGCCAGAAAATGGTGGTGGTATGAGGTTTCCTACACCGAAGATAAACGCCATGATACGGAAGATCCAAAATATGCCGGGGCATATAAGATTTATCCCCCAGTGCATACTGTAAAAGATCCACCTTCTCGGGAATACATGCAGGCTTGGAAAGAAAAGGTCATCGAAGTGATTGATAAATATGAACCCGATCTCCTGTGGTTTGATGGCGGCTTGCAAAGAGAAAAATTCTGGCGTTCGTCACAAAAAGAGTTTGATGGGCATAAACGCAGTTTCCTCAGCTATTACTATAATAAAGGATTGAAGTGGGGCAAGGAGGTGGGGGTTACCTATAAGCATGAGGATTTGCCCCAAGGTGCAGGTATATTGGATTTCGAACGCGGCAGGAATGATGCGCTCAGCAAATTTATCTGGCTGACTGACACATCAATTGATGAAAAATCTTGGAGTTATGTGGAAGATCCACAGTATAAACCAGTCAATGAACTGGTTGATATCCTAGTAGATATTGTCAGTAAAAATGGCTGTCTGTTACTGAATGTTGGACCGCGGGCTGATGGCACGTTCCCAGATGAAGTAAAAAAGCGATTGTTAGGATTAGGGGATTGGCTGAAAGTTAATGGTGAGGCTATCTATGGTACCAGGCCCTGGGTGAAATATGGAGAAGGTCCCACCAGACAGCGTGGCGGCGCTTTCAGTGAGAAGAAGAATAAGGTGAGCTACACCGCCAAAGATATCCGTTTTACCACTAGGGGTAATACCCTCTATGCCATAGTGCTGGACCATCCAGGGAACGAAGAAACCGTGATAACCTCACTGTCAAGCCACAATCAAATTGGATTTGGGAAAGTAGAATCAGTAAGCCTGTTGGGTTCCGAAGAACAAATACAATGGGAACAAACCAACGATGGTTTGATGATTACAGTTCCGAGAGATTATAATGAAAGCAATGCTTTAGCTTTCAAGATTATTCCTAAGGAAAAGAAGTAACAGTTATGGACAAAATAATATTAATACTAATTCTTACTAATTTTATTACAATTGGATACGGCGCAGAGTACTTTGTTTCTCCAGATGGTAATGATAAGAACCCCGGTACATTAATTAAACCGTTCCGCACAATTCAAAAGGCGGTTAAATTGGTTAAGTCCGGCGATATTTGTTTTATCCGGGGTGGTCGGTATGAGGAATCAATTAAAATAAATAATCTTAAAGGAAAAAAGCAGAAACCAATCATATTTACCGCCTATAAGGATGAGAAAGTCATTTTAGATGGGACCAGATCTATCACCAGTAACTGGGAGGCTAGTAAAAAGGGAGTTTTTTCTACCCAATTGAATTTTGATATATGGCAGCTATTTTACGAAGATAGTATGATGACTACCGCCCGCTGGCCAAACGCCCATATGGCTGACGAAAATTTCTGGAGGTTAAAGGAAACTTATCGCCATGGTTCCAAGAAAAGTGTGCCTGGAACCATTTACGATGAGCGTCCTTTTGATTCAAAACGTGAACGTCAGAAAGAACAAGATGGTTATTATCATCAGAATATAAAAGACGGCTTTAACACAGAGTCTCTGGCGGAAACCGGGGTAGACTTCACCGGTGCCATTGCTATAATGAATATTGCGTCCTGGATGTCATTTGCCAGTGTAGTGACCGACCATGAGTCTGGGAAGGAATATTTTAATTATGACACTACATTTGCCAATAGCGGTTCGCTTCAGAAGTCTGCCAGAAAGTGGTGTAACCCAAATGATTTCCGTCCTGATTTTTGGGAGAAGAAAAATCAGAAAAACGGACAATCTTATTACTATTTTGAAGGTCCCATGTGTCTGGATGTACCACGGGAGTGGTGGTTCGATCCAATCACCAAAACAGTCTATTTCATTCCACCTGACAGAAAAAATCCCGGTGGGAACAATGTTCGTGGAAAAGTGATGTCTTATGCATTAATAATTGATAAATCCCGCTATCTGCATTTTCGCGGAATTGACTTTTTTGGTAGCACATTTAAAATAACGTCATCTGAAAATATAACAATAGAAAACTCACAACAACTTTATCCGGCCTACTCAAAAAGAGTACTTGGGAATTTGGATGTACCTGAATCGCCATTAATAAAAAACAAAGGGAATAAAGCTGAATCCAATAACCGTATTATTAATTGTCGGTTTGAATACACTGATGGCATGGCGTTGAAGATTAAAGGTGGTAACGACATTATTGAAAACTGCCTTTTTCATGACATTGATTATAGCTGCCTGGGAGCCGCCCATTCAGTTCAAGTTAGCCTTCAAACTACCATTAGGCGCTGTACGGTGTACAATGCCGGTGCTTCAGGAGGATTCCGCAATGGGGGTCTTATTGAGTATAATCATATCTTTAACAACGGCAGTTTGCAGCATGATGGGTCTGGATTTCAGATGGGTGGCTTCACCGTTAAAAATCCTCCCATTGTTCGCCGTAACTGGGCACATTCCACACTCAAGATGGGCATCCGGTTTGACGCGGGACTGAACCCGAAGACGGTCAATGGCGGAGGGCAGGTTTTAGATAATGTAACTTGGAACAGTAGTGGTATTATATTGAAAGGCGACAAGCACTTGGCAGCAAACAACTTATGTTTCAATAGCCCATTAGGACTTATCCCGATGATTGCGCCAAAATGGAAAAGCACCAACAAGAATACCATTATGGCCAATAATTTGTCGAATCGCATTAGTGCAAATGGTCGCAAGGACGTTCAACCAATTTGCAAACAGGTGACAAATCTTGTTGATGCAGTTGAATTACATCTGCGAGATCCAAAAAACTTGGATTTTCGCCCTCGGGCTAATTCTGCGATTATTGATGCTGGAACCATCATCACTAATACTGAATTTTCAGAATTAAATCAATCGTCTTATCTTGGAAAAGCACCCGATATCGGGCCCTATGAATTTGGAGATGAAAATTATTGGATTCCCGGTTTTCAGTATCCCCATGCTTCCACGCCCATACCCCCGGATCGAGCAACAGATGTGAAGATTGACGCAGATCTTATGTGGTTAAATGGTTATAAATCAAATATCCACGCGGTTTATTTTGGTGGTGACAGGGAAGCCGTGCGAAATGCCGATCCTAAATCAAAATTATATTTCGATAAGCAGAATAGCAACATCTTTACACCACCGGAGTTAGAGCCTGGGGAAACCTATTTTTGGCGTGTCGATGCCTACAATGCTGATAGAATAGAAAGCGGACACGTTTGGCAGTTCACTGTTAGCAACCAATGATTACAAATTATTAATAAATAGAAAAAAAGGATTAAAATGAGCAAGACATACAATATCAAGCGTTTTGGAAATGTAATTGAATTGAAAGCTGATAAGCTGGATGAGTATAAAGCCCTCCATTCAGATTCTCATCCCGGCGTTCGGCATTTGCTTACCAAACATAATATCAATAATTACTCTATCTTTCTGCACCGATTTGATGATGGTAAATATTTTCTATTCAGCTATTTTGAATATGTTGGGCCTGATTTTGACCGTGATATGGAACAACTTAAAACTGATCCGGAGAATCAAAGATGGTGGGAACTTACCGATCCCTGCCAGATACCTTTGAAAAACCGGCAGCCTGATGAACAATGGTCACAAATGGAAGAAGTTTATCATAATGATTGATAATTTACCTGGGGATCAAATATTATCTCCTAGCCAACGGTAAAACTGTGGAGCAATATCGTTCGCTTTGACTGTGATTTAAACTCTGAAATTCATGTCAGGCATTTTAGGAGACACAATATTTGGCTGGATTGTGAGTCGCTATTTAAATGTACATGTGGGCTTAAGCTTAAATAAAGGCGTTTTCTGATCATGATGGCTATAATTTTGTTGCGATCATATAAATTATAGTAGATAAGAGTGGCTAAAATATTATTTATAAATTACAATAGTATGTTTAGCATACCAAATGTAAATTGAGAGAGCCTAATAACAGTTTTTTATTTTTTACTATGGATGCTTAATAAAAAATGCGAATAAAAAAATCATCAATTTCAAAACGGTTAAAAATACTTGAATTATTTTCAGCCAGTGTTTTATTTAGCTCATTTCTTATCTCCGGAACAACTGGTAAAATAGCTGGTTTGATAAAGGAAGGTGGTTCTCAAACTCCGCTTGTGGGAGTCAATATTATTATTACATCGGTGTGGGTAAACGATGAACGAGTTGACCTTCCAAGCCCTTTGGGTGCCGCTACAAGTCTAACAGGTGAATACTTCATTTTAAATCTGCAACCGGGATTCTATGATGTACAGGCACAGATGATAGGCTACCGGAGTGAAAAACGATCCAAGGTACGTGTTGATGTGGATAAAACCACCTGGATCAATTTTACATTGGATATTGAAACCCTGGCTGGTGAAGAAGTACTGGTGACTGCACAGCGGGAGGATCGTATAGAAATTGATCAGACCGTGACCAAGCAGGTGTATATGGTCGATGAGATCAGAGAAATAGCTGGCATTACCGATATAGATGATATAATGGATCTGCAGGCAGACGTAGTCGATAACAATATCCGTGGCGGACGTGATGGTGAATCATTGTACCTGATCAATGGTGCGACCATTGTTAACCCTCTCAGCAATCGACGGGCCTATACACCAATGATTGCAGGATTGCAGCAAGTAGAGGTTATCACCAGTGGTTTCAGTGCTGAATATGGCAATGCGCAATCTGGTGTTATCAATATGGTGCCAAAGGAGGGTAGCAGTAAGTGGGTTATTCGCGGTGATTTTAGTGGCACACTGCCACACGCTAGAAATTGGGGTGGTAATTACTATGATATGGAAGATAATTCTCCGTTTGATATTTTTTATAGTGGCCCAGAGACATGGATGAATTCGGATCCGAACGACCCTTCCCTGGCTTTTTTCACAAATTCTACGCCAAACTGGACTAAGTATATGCCGGAAGAAATGACACTTGAAGACAGTCTCAAGTTTGCTGAGTTAGCCTATAAACAATTTTTGGGTTATGCACGTGAACTTGGTATTGATAATGAGAGTAAAACAGATTACCGTGTCAGCCTATCCTTGGGAGGGCCTATATCTTCCAGATCCCGAATATTTATGACCGGATCACAACAAATTGAGCATGAAAAATTGCCTACAGTATGGCCAAAACGTAAGCGCCAAGTTATGGCAAACTTAACCAATGACATAGGTTCTTTAGATAAACTGCATCTATCACTCAATTATTATAATGGATTTGATAATACGATTTCGCCAGGGATTGGCGTCCCCTACTTGTTTGAACTGGAACATAAAAATATTTATCATGAAACAAACGTATTAGAGTCAGGGGTCAGATATATACATGTCTTTTCACAGGCGGCACTGTTAGAACTGAATGCTCGGTATCTATATACGGATGATCAAGACCATATTGCGACGCGTGAACCTGGTGTATATCTCATTAAAAATGCGAATAGCTATATAACTAAATATTCAGCTCCTGGAGGATTGACCAATAATATTTTTGCAAAGAATCGTGGAGGAAGTACCACCAAAACATTCAGCCTGTCTGGTTTTTACACCCACCAAATAAATAATAGTATTCTGTCAAAGTTGGGCTGGCAGTACAACCTGTATGATTTAAATGTTAATAGGGAACAGGGTATTGATAACCCCGGCAGTGTATCCATATTTAAATTTAACGGGAATCCGTTTGAAGGTGCGCTATACGCTCAGAATAAGCTGGAGTTTCAGGGTATGATCGCAAACTTGGGGCTGCGATACGATATTTACGATTTTGACAATGATTATTATTCTGATATATTTTCTCCTCTTCGTAATCCCGAATATAATCCTGATCCGTCAATACCATACAATGAGCGAGAGCTATACTATGATATGGATAAAGCATTGAAAATAAAATCAAAAACTTTTACAAGCTTACAGCCGCGTATTGGATTGGCATACCCTGTATCTGAAAAAACAGTTGTACATGTCAATTATGGGACCTTTACCCAGCGACCAGACTTTACAAAAATATTTGATAATTACATTACAACAAGTCTCGGCGGTGAAACTGAATCCTTTACAGTAAGTCGATTAGGGAACCCAAGATTACGTCCGGAAAAAACAACAGCCTATGATCTTGGTTTTGTACAATATATTACAAGGCTTAGCTCAGTCCTGGAAGTCAGTGCCTATTACAAGGATGTAAAAGATCTTGTGCAACATGTTTACTACGAGGATGAAAAAGGGAATCTCTACGAAACGTTTGCCAATCGCGAGTATGCTGATATTAAAGGGTTCCATACAAACTTTGAAAAGCGGCATGGGGATTTCACGGTAATTATGCGTTATAATTTTCAAGTTGCGACAGGTAAGAGCGCTACCCCTTTTGATGCAGATATCAAATTTATAGAAAAACCGGATGAAGGTGAGCTTCCGGTTGAGTTACCAGATCCAGAAGATGAATACCTCAATTATGATCGAACCCATCGATTTGTATCCAATTTCAGCTATAGAACAGGAAGAGACAATGGCCCCATAATTTTTAAGGATTTTCGGCCCTTGTCTGATTGGGTACTTAGTTTGAGATATTCTTTCCAAAGTGGGCGTCCGTACACATATGATGATAGTGGTCTAGGTGTCAAGTTCAACAAGCGTACACCTGTTTTTCATAATGTTAAACTTAGAATGCAAAAAATGCTGCGGTTTAAACAAACGAGATTGTCAGTTTATGTGGAAGTTTATAACCTATTGAACCAGAGGGATTATGCCTATGCATTGTTTAATAACGCAAATGCGGTTACCCGCTGGGAAACGTACTACGACGATGACCAAACAAATGATATTGGCGATCCGATGCTTTTCGATGACTGGGACCCATTACTATATCGACAAGAACTTATTTTTCTGCGAAACACACCACGATACTTTAAGCTCGGTCTGATAATAAACTGATGATAAGACTGCAAGAAGCAATGACTGCCTGTTTACATATTGTGTTTGAGAGCGCACGAGTAATTACTTTGTTGATTTCAGTACTGATTTGGAGTAGTTGCGAGGATGAATTAATTGAACACAATGAAGGCGACCTGGCCGTTTTACAGGACATTATTGACCTGAACAATCTTCAGTCAAGGGAGCCTATGCTGGTTGATTTGAACGGTAATGGTGAGATGGATGGGTCTGAACCATTTGATGACTTAAACGGGAATGGCATCTGGGATCTTGCTGAGCCATTTGACGATTTAAATAATAATGGTATTCGCGATGTGGGAGAGACCTTTTTTGATCTTAACGGAGATGGTGTGTATAATGTGGGAGAACCATTTTCTGATGATAATAACAATGGTGTTTGGGATGATGTGGAACCATTTGATGATCTTAATGGGAATGGCATCTGGGATATGGGTGAAGATTATTATGATTGGGGGCTGGATGGTGTTAGCTCGACAGGTGACTATGGGGAAGACAATGGTATTTGGGACCAGGAATCCTATATTGATTATGATGCTGATGGAGTTAGAAATAGTTCATTAGTGATTGAACCTCTGGGCCTGGGCATTCAGCACTGGCGTGGTAGCCGCCTGGTATATCTCTGGCTGTCTAATCCTCGTGTGTCCAAGCTTCCGGGATCCATTGATGCGTTAACAGAGCTTGAAGAATTACATGTTATAAATACATACTTGGATTCGCTTCCATCAGAGATCGGGAATCTATTTAAATTAAGTGAGCTTCAGCTAGAGTATACCAGACTTGCCCAATTGCCTGAGTCGATTGGCAATCTTACTGGGCTTCAGGTTCTTCGAGTTCAGTACAGTATTTTAGAACAGATTCCATCTTTTATTAATGACCTTGTTGGGCTCAAAGAATTAAGGTTAACAGGAAATACTATTACAGATATTGATGATCTTAACTGTGCCCTGATTGAACAATTGGACGTGTTCTCTATTCAAGGGAATTCAATTTGCCCTATGCCTGAAAGCTTGTCTGATGCAAATGGAAATGGAACCTGGGATCCAGCAGAGGAGAAATTTCAGGATGCAAATAATGATATGGACTCGGTTGATGTTTTGTTTGAGTTTTTTGATGCAGACACAAATGGGGTTTGGAGTGAAGCCGTAGATTCTACGCTAATCGATTATAATGGGGATGGTGATTCTTTGGATGTTATTTTTGAATTTAATGATTCTAATAATAATGGGGTTTGGGATCCAGCTGAGGCATTTTCAGATTTTGGATTGGATGGAATCACAGACACCGGCGATGAAGGCGAAGGTAATAATGTGTGGGATTTCTGGGATTATCCGGAATGTTTTGCTGTGTTCATTACAGATCAGGAATGCACACAATGATAAATACAAAGAATTCAGCTAAATGCGCATTTATACTGCTGATAATCAGCCAATCGTTGCTGGCCCAACGTGAATATATCATCCATAATCGGGGTATGATCCACGAATCAGTGTTCAATAATGGTATTTTGTCCCAACCCCTTAAAAATAACGGAATAGAATGGTCGGCCCAGCCCATGTTTGAATGGCCGAGTAGGTCAAATACAATTGTGGAAGGTGTTGAATACGACGGACAGCATAATTCCCTTGGCGGCGGTATTCATATTGCCGTCAATTACTCCGGTAGTCTGGAGTACCAAAATAAAAAGTTCGCCTTCTGCGGTATGATTGGCAGCGGAGGACCCGAGACCAGCGTTGGGGTCTGGACCTTTCCAATCAGCTTTTATGAAATACAGAACTATCCACTACTGGATGATGGCAGTTTGAATCCTGATTTTAATCCCAATGAAGCTGAACAGATTATATATGCCAAATGGGCCACCAGTGTGGGCCTGACAGTGCAGCGTACAACCAGAGCATACAGTTACCCTGATTATGATGATATTATTTTTCATGAATATGAATTTGAATTCACCGGAAATACCGATATGGATCCATCCACGATTGAGATGGACACGGTGGATACACTGGTTGATGTACTCATTTATTTTGCACAGAGTTTTGCTCCATCTATGTATGGCTATCAGCGTCACTATAATCAATGGAAATGGAAGCCTGGTATATTCCAGGGGGATAACTGGGCATCATTTGACCCTGATTATTGGCTGGCGTTCAATATGGACTGTGAGACGGGAGGTAATTTTGACCTGGCCGGGAAGCCGGAACCGATTCCGGAATTATTTCAGGAGTTCGCCTCCAGCGGAGTAAATGGCGGTGGCTTCGGCAGTCCGGCCGCGGTTGGCTATACCATGCTGTATTATGATCAAAACCATCTAACTGTGTTTGATGGACCTGATTCAACTTCCAGTGACAGTGAATATGGGCCAACTGAAAATGAACTGGACGATCAGCTCCGCATCAAACAGCCGTATCATACCTTTCTGACTCATGGATGGTTTTCATCCACAGTAATAATGGCTGGGAATAGACCGCAATTGAGGACTGATTCGCGTGCCAATGGATTTTTCAATCTAGAAGAGGTTGAACAGTGGGGTCTGAATACATCCTGGACTGGTCGTGGACAGTTTAATCATGGTAATTCCAATTATCCGGGCCGCAGTTTTGCTTTTGGCCCTTATACTTTATCGAAGGGAGATAAACTGGAATATTCCTTTGCCCAGGTAGCAGGCTATGGCGCAGATGCTGCCAAGCAATACTGGGGTGGCCATCAAAAAGATGATTTGTGGGGCACTGTTCCATCCATGAATCGCAGGGTCGTTATTAATGGTCAGGTGATGACTGAAAACTACATAGATGATTATGGATACCCCGACTATGTAAACTCTGATGTCATTACGGTGAATGATGTGGCCCGGAAAGCCTGGGAAGCCTACACCGGACAAGTGATACCTCATGATTCTACCTGGGCTGATGGGGAATTAGTTTGCTGGCCGGAGAATAATGCTAAGGATGGCAATTATGCGGTACCAATACCCTATCCGGCACCAGGCATAACGGTTGAAACCCTTGATGATGCTTCAGTCCGGTTACGTTGGGGGCGTGCCGTTGAATCTTTTACGCACGCTGCTGGTAATCTTATGCAATTTAATGTCTATCGCAGTATTCATCCGATTGGTCCGTGGAAGCTGTTGAATGTCACTGTCGCCGGTGCAATAGTGGATTCGCTGAATCTGTACGAGATGATTGATGACGATTTAGATTTCAAGGTTGGTGACTTTGCCTTTTATGCGGTCACATCTTTAAGCGATTCACTGAATATGGAAAGTGGCAAGACCAATATTACCCGTATTCAAAAAAACATTGGTGCTGTTGCCAAAATGGGGAAGGTATATGTTGTGCCGAATCCTTTTGTTTTAAACTCTGGTTTTTCTGGCACAGGTACTGAGGATCAAATTGGATTTTATGGTTTGCCGAACACCTGTACTATCAGGATTTATTCATATGCCGGGCAGTTGATTGATGTAATTAATCATGATGTACCAACCTATTCGGAACCCTTTTATCAGGTAACCCTTAACCACCAGATAATGGCACCGGGAGTTTATTTCTTTGTTGTTTCTACACCGGAAGGGGATGAAACTGGTGGAAAATTTGTAATCATTAAATGATGTAATCAATGAGAAATGCCTGAAATAAGTAAATATATAAAACAATCATTGATGATTTTGACTGTCTTCCTGTTCTCGGTTTTTAACCCGCTTTCAGGACAGAATAAAGTCGGTACAACTATTTTCCAGTTTCTGAAGGTGATGCCTGATGCACAGTCTACTGGGATGGGAGATGCTGTAACTTCAACAGTCAATAATGCCAATGCAGTCTTTCATAATCCTGCAGGCCTATCTGATGTAAAAAAGCGTGACATATCGCTGTCTTTTTATGAATACTTTTTTGATGTAAAAACTACCTCCATATCGCTTGCTTATAAAATGGGTTTGTATGGAACACTTGGGTTTCATTTCATTAATACCGATATTGGTAAAATTGAAGTTACTTCAGTAGATCATCTGGGTTTTAGCGATGATGGTACCTATAATCCGGGTTTGACCGGAGAGACAATTAGCCCCAATCAGATGGTGGCTGGTCTCTCTTTGGCTAAGTCACTTACAGATAAATTTTCTTTTGGGGTTACATCAAAATATGTTCGTGAAGATCTTGTCATGGCTTCCGCGGATGGTTTTGTTTTTGACTTTGGACTGGTTTATAAAACCGGTTATAGGTCGATTCAAACATCAGCTGTGATCAGGAATTTTGGACCGGAGATTTCGTTTAGTGATGATGAGATCACAACCAATAACAGCGATTTTGAGTCCTATCCTCCGCCGCAAACTCTTGTGATAGGAGTATCAGGATTTATTATATCCTCAGCAAGCCCTATGTTCTTTCGATCTGAAGAACAGAGTCTGCGCGCGGCGTTTGAAATTGTCGGACCTCGTGACTATGGTCAGCAATATAATACGGGGCTGGAGTGGGGGTATCAGGATCTGCTGTTTATTCGAACAGGCTACAAGTTTAACTATGATACTCAGGGTATAAATTTTGGCATGGGTGTTCGTATTAATAATTTTCGCGGAGACTATTCCTACGCTAGCTATGGAAAGTATCTTTCCAATATCCATCGAATAAGTACTGGGATAGAGTTTTGAGAATGATTAGAAATACGAATCATACGATTTTTTCTTTTACATTGAAATTGCTCAGTCATATTAGGTTTAGTTTTCTTTTATTGGGTGTGCTGTATTTCTTACCTGCGGTTTTAATGTCACAGGGGAATGGCGACCCGTTGGGGTTTCAGGGGCTTTCATCATTAAATGTGTTCAGTGCTCAAGCCTTAGCTCAAGGGAACACTTTTATAGCGCAAACAGGAGACGTTAATAGCTTGTTCAATAATCCAGCGGGCCTGGGTGATATAAATCGGCTGCAGATCAGCATAACAGGTAAATCCAGTCAGTGGAAGCAGCATGAGAACCAGTATTGGACTGAAAGCAGACTACATCCACTTTTACCAGCCATTCTGGATGGCCGCTATGTACCCGATCCGCAATATGGCAGTATGACTGATAGCGCGATGGTGAACGACATGACTCCAGATGATTATGCCATTCCTCTGCTCGGCTTCGATCAGTATAGTCCGGAGGTGGCAGACTGGAAGGATAATTATTCATCACAATCCCCAGTGAACAATATCTCTCTGGCAATTCCTTTAAAAATGATGGGTAAGAGTCTGGTTTTGTCTGCTGGGTTGGCCCAGCGAAATGATCTTTATGAATATGATCGTAATGATACCTATCTCAATCCTCATTTTGGTGATCGGACCAACCCAGTAATATTGGCAGCTCCTGACTCAATGGTTATGAACTGGTTTAAATACGAACGAATGAGGGTTGGAGGTATTGATGATTTGACTGCTGGCTTAGCACTTAAATTAACTGATCATCTGCAATTAGGATTATCAATACAGAATTTGAGCGGTGAGAGTGATGATCATCTTGAAATGGATAAAGTGGGCTATTTCTTATTTCCGGAAAGTGATGAGTTTGTATTCACATACGATACAATGACAGTTGTACAATCCGGTAATTCTACCTACAGTGGCTCTTCCGCAAAATTCGGGATTTTATTCAACTATAAGCAATTTGACCTGGGGTTTTGTATAACCAGTCCTTATACGATAATCCGCGACTGGGATTACACAATTGAATTTTTTGAGACAGATACGATGACTACCACAAACATAAATGGGCAAGACCAGATGGACTTACCCATTACAATGGCACTTGGCGCAAAGATCGAACAAAAGAATCGACTGAGCATATCTTTTGATATTGGGTTCAACCCTTACAGCCAGACACATTTTTCATATACTGACACCAGTTTTAATCATACTATTTTTCAACTGGATACATTACGATCGAACTGGGTGGATCAAACAACTTTTGGCATTGGAATGAAATACGGAATAACTCCCGGTATATCAGTCATGGCCGGCTACCGTAGTGTTCCCGAGGTATTCATCCCGAACAGGGCAGCCTTCCGTCATAAGGGGCCTGAAATGGAAAGTGTAAGTGCGGGAATCAGCGTGGCTTTCCCATTCGGACAGATCGATCTGGGTTACGAGTACCGATTTCTTAAGTACTACGATTCGTGGGAAACAAATCTTAATTATGTACTCAAGACTGAAAACCATTTAGGCGTATCATTGAGATTCGGTCTTTAATTCACAGAGATTGAAAGTGCAGACCTAATACATTCGCTAGTTGAATATTGAATTCATGAAAAAAAATCATTTATGTTGACTGGAACAATTAAAGCATTTGGTATATTAAGTATATACATTATATTCAAGTAGTATAAATCGTTAATATAAAGGAGTAAAACAATGAAAAATACGTTAACAGTTGCGTTAATTTTAGCAGTGGTTTCATCAGGGTTAATGGCCACCGATATTTTTGTCCAGGCAGGAGACAACACGATCACGTCTGCGTTGGCCACGGCTGATGCAGGAGATAGGCTGGTACTGGTCGAGGAAGGCGTTTACAGCAATGACCCACTTTTCGTGTACAAGCCAGTGACGATTGCGGCATACGATGGACTGGCAAACAAACCAGTCGTTTCATTCTTATGGTCAGCTGACTCGGCTATAATTGCGGGTCAGGAAAAAACCTTAGCCTTCACTTATGCAAGTCTGACACTTGAAGGACTGGAGGTGACTATGGAAGGTGATTCTGCCTTGACGTCCGGTATCACAACCCGTATACTCCGTAACCGGGCCTATACGGGAGTGAATTGGAATTTTACTGATTGTCTTTTCCGTGACGCCAGTCAGGCCACAATGAGTATCACTGGTGTATTGGATACGTTTCTGCTTGCTGATGGCAGCGAATTTATCGACGGTATCGATTTTGAGGATAACGATGGTGTCATTGTTGATGGTGATACAGTAGCTCAAATGGATGTCCAAGGTGTTCTGGACACCTTGATTATTGATAATTGTGTTTTTAATAATTTTCTGGGTGGCGGTCCAAAGATCAACCATGCTCCCGGTCATGGGCGCGGCGTTTATAGTTACGCCCAGTTCACGAACAATACCGTCTATAACACAGATCATCATGCATTTCGGTTACGGATGAAGGATGTGAATGAAGGAAGTGATGTTAGTTTATACGGCAGGGCCGTTATAGACCATAACACCTTCCATGGTGTAGGCGGAAGTAATAAAACATGCCTTGATCTCAAGTTTCTGAATTCGACATCTACCATTACGAACACAACAATATCAGATGTTTCAGGAAAAGCAATCAACGTTCTGAATTCAGATAGTGTTCTAGTAGATTACAGCAATTGGTACAATGTGGGCGATGGACCGAGCAATCAATGGACTGATGGAGGGCACAATCTCGAGGTTGATCCTTTATTCACCGATGCTTCAACAGGTGATTTAACCCTGCTAGAAACTTCACCGCTGATCGGTGCCGGTAGCGATAGCTCAACCATTGGTGATCCACGCTGGGCACCTCAGGCACCCAACATTGACCCTGTTAATACCACAGCACCCCAACTCAGCGGAACTACAGTTGAAGGTGACACATTGAATGTAGATAATGGTGTTTGGACAGATGATAACGATGATGTACTTACATTTACATATACTTGGTACACAGATAGCGATAATCAAGGGAATGACGGAACGGTAATTGCGAATGCTACTGATAATACATATACATTAACCAATGCTGATGTTGATCTATACATCTACGCAATGGTTACTGCAGATGATGGAAACGGTGGATCGGTGGGTATATCGTCAAATTATTCCACACAAGTGTCAACTCTTGGCATTGGTGATGAAATCATAATAACGGAATATTCCCTTTCACAGAATTATCCTAATCCATTCAACCCTGTGACTGAGATAACCTTTGCGTTACCGAATACTGGCGATATCAGTTTAAAGGTGTTCAATATGGTTGGCCAGGAAGTTGCCCTGATTGCCAGTGGCAATTATCCCGCCGGTTTGCACACATTAAGCTTCAATGGTGTTGATCTGCCATCGGGAATCTATTTCTACACATTGACCGGTGCTGGCGTAAACGTCACTAAAAAAATGATATTGATGAAATAATTAACGCTTTATATAAACTTCAAAAGTATGTTATATACATATTCACACAGGCAAAGGGGCAGAATTATTAATCTGCCCCTTTATCTTATAAATAGGTTTGATATGTCAGATATAATGAAGATATTAATAATTATCAAATGAGGCCGTTATGAGGAAAATAAAATGATTAACCTAAAATAAGTTTTCTCCCCTAACAATATTTTTCCTGAAATATTGTAACGAAAAAAATGATTCTCTACTTAGTTTTAATAATTTCAGTCTCTCTTTTAAGTGCCACTGAT
>Ga0187833_10000887_pt1 | contig 35160 bp, 32 predicted proteins | sample ETNtaG_37_FD_167968 | JGI IMG/M metagenome (GOLD analysis project Ga0187833, IMG submission 167968) | Marine microbial and viral communities from oxygen minimum zone, Eastern Pacific Ocean - ETNP2014_SV_400_PacBio MetaG (Illumina Assembly) | ecosystem: Environmental > Aquatic > Marine > Hypoxic...
CTTTGAAAATTGTCGTTTTGAATCTGGTAGATCCTTCTTTTGCGCTCTCTTCTTCAAGCTTTGATGTATATAGTGATGCTTCACCGTTTGGGTATGCAAGAAAAATCGAGTTCTCAAAGATTCCTGATTCGAGATTTGTAAAGTAGAAAAAGGAGAGATCTATATGTGGCTCTACTGAGTTTTTTATGAATATTGCATCTGGTATCTCATTCTGTATTCTTTGGTAAACTCTTTGGATACGTTGAAAGGTTTGGTTCATCTAGTTATCTTTACAATTCAGATATTAAAAAAGTGTTAAGTTTATCCTCAATAATGCATTTAGAATTTGATATTGACCAACGCATTTTAAATAATGTTGGTCAGTTGCGTATCCGAACTATCTTTTGTTTGTTGATGGTTTTCCAGTATTCTACCTCAACTCCATTCTCAAGCTTATCTGTGATATTTTTATCATTTGGTAAATTAGCTTCAAAAACCTCGAAAGTTTCCATATCCATAAGTTGGACACCTGAAGACGATCGCGATATAACTTGGCCAGTTCGCTTGTCTATCATAGGAATTTCAACATTTGCAGAGACAGGTGAAACTAAGCTTCTCTTCACACCATCAAATAATCCAATGCCTACAACTCTAGCTTTTGCTGCACCATGTTTACCCGGTTTTGACTTGTCATAAGAAACTATCTTGCATGGTTCTCCTTCAATAATCAAGTAAGATCCTGTTTTAACACTTCCTAGATCTGCTGGTTTACTCAAATTTTGATTCCTCTTGTCATTAAAGGTTTTAAGCTTCTCCTATATAGTTTGTGTACGATTTCAAAGAAGATTAAATAAAGTGTAGATTAAAAGGTATATTGGTAACGTTATCCTTGACTCATAAAGAGATATCCATAGCGATAATCAGTAGGAAAGAGTCCATTACAGTGATGGATGTAGTTACATCTCTGAGAAAAGATCTTGAAAGTAAAGAATTCAAAGTCTACTCTGATGAAACCTCTATGAACGATTCTACTAATTGGCCGAAAGTTATAGCGGATGTGAAAAAAATGAATCCAGATTATATTGTGTCAGTAGGTGGTGATGGCACTTTATTGTGGGTGCTCAGATCTATGGATGATGAGACTCCTGTTCTAGCTCTTAACGTAGGCGGTAGAGGAATTCTATCCGAAATCTCACCGAATAATATCGGAAAATCAATTAAACAACTTCGAGAAAAGCAATATCTGATAGATTCACGCAATAGAATATCTGTATCAGTAAACGGAAAAACTCTTCCTCCTGCCTTGAATGAGGTTTATGTGAATAGAATATCACAGACAAGAACCAGTACTTACACTATGACAATTGGTGGTTACAAAGTAAAGCAAAGAATGGACGGGCTGATGGTTTCTACATCAACAGGTTCAACAGGCCACTCCTTATCATTTGGTGGGCCATACATTCATCCAAATTCAACTGTCTTTCTTGTATTGATGGTGGGTTCTATCGACCGATTACCCCCTATTGTCTTGCCAACTAAACCGATAGAAGTAATTTCAGATCATGATTCAAGTGTTACTGTAGATGGCCAAGAAGAAATTCTCGTTAAAGCTTCGGAACAAATTGTGATTACAAAACATAATCGGGATGCCAGATTTGTACGGTTTGAAAATAAAGGATTCCAACAACTTGAAAAGATCTTTTTATAATTCATTTACAAATTAAATTAAAAATTGTCACGATTGCAATACTTTAAATTGGTTTGGTTTATTTGGCATCACAACACTGCAATATTCTGATTTAACAGACAAATTATGTTGAAAATGAACACAATATACCAATTCTTTGGAGGGGCCTCAAGTAAATCCTGATTTACATAAGCGTTTACAAAAAGAAAATGCGTCAGTTGGATCATCAACCTCCAAAGAGATGATGGTACTTGATGCTACTGCCTTTTATGCTGATGTTCCATTTAGTAGTTTGGAAACATATTATTCAACTGATTCTGTTGTTGAAGAGGTATCCCATAAAAAAATTCGAAAAACGTATGTTGAAGGACTTATTGAAGCAGGCAGACTAAAAATATATTCTCCTTCAGAACAATATCTAAAAAAGGTGAATAATGTTGCCAAAGAAATTGGTGATTCGTCAACTCTTTCAAAACCAGACATCACGGTTGTAGCATTAGCTCTAGAATTTCAGAAAAAAGGAAACCAAGTAATGATCATTTCTGATGATTACTCTGTTGAAAACCTTTCTAAAACACTCGATATTCGAATTGTCTCAGTCATGACCCAAGGAATAAAAAAAATGGTGAAATGGCAGAAATATTGCCCTGGGTGTGGCAAGGTCTTTCACAATAGCAAAAGTCGGGAATGTGATGTTTGTGGGTCATCTCTCAAGAGGAAATTCAAGACTGCGAACAATTTAAGTCAACCCTAAATGATGGTATTGTTACAATATGCTGAAACCTGGAGTATACGAAAAAGATAAGATAAATTTCACGACCATAATGAAAGATCTTCTTAAATCTAAACAACCAGAAGATGTAGGTGCGGTCCTTACATTTCAGGGTATAACAAGACGGTCTGGAGAAGATGATCAAGTGGTGAAAATGATAGAAATGGAGTCTTATGAAGAACCAGCTAACAAAATGATTCGGAAAATTTGTGAAGAAGTTGAAGAAAAATATAGTGTAAATTCAGTCCTAATTTATCATCTTATAGGTAAGTTCAAGGTGGGAGAACCATTAGTGTTTGTCGTTGTTACAGGTAAAACAAGAAGTAAATCTATTCCAGCTTTGGAAGAGGCAATTTATCGCTATAAAACTGAGCCTGCTCTCTGGAAAAAAGAAATATACAGTGACGGGTCCAATCAATGGATAAGTCACGCCTAAATTATGGAATTAAGGGTTCAAGAGTTCTTGAAACTCTGCAACTTTTGGTTTGCTTGCTTCCTCCCATTCTGCGTATCCCCTAGAATATAACTTAACTTTCTCGTATCCAAATATTCTTAATGCAGCATAGATGTATGCTGATGTCATTCCATCTTTGCAGTATATGTTTGCTTCATTATCTATAGATAATCCATGTTCCTTGAATATTCGTTTAATTCGCTCTTTTGGTAGAAAATTTCTATCTTTTCCTAGGCATAAACGCCAAGGTAGGTTTGTTGCCCTAGGTATATGTCCATTCAAAAAATCCATTCGTTCACCCGCATCAATTATTATTTCATTTGTACCATCCAATACATTCGAGATATGGTTAATCGATGATGCAAAGTGTGCATTCAACTTGGTAACATAAATTGATTTCTTTATTTCTGGGTTAGAATGTGACACTCTTCCTTTATTCCTCTTATAAATCGAAAAATTTCTATCTAGTAAATAGAGGTCTTTATGACCATATAAATCAAGAGTCCACAAAAGTCTAGAAGCATAAACTCCCCATTGATCGTCATATGTTACAATAAGAGATTCATTCTGAATACCAAACTTACTCATTAAATCTTCAAATTCTTGTGGATTAGGGGCATCTTTAAGATGCCCTATTGATTTAACGAAAACCGTTACAGGAATTGAAATAGCTCCAGGTATGTGTCCAGCTTCATAATCAACTCGCCTTCGCGTGTCAATTATTTTCACATTTGGACCTGACTTCTCAATCCATTGTGGGTCAACTAAAGTAATGCTCACTTCGCCATTTTCTCCTTTAAGCTGCACATTCTCCTCTAGCTGTCTTTACCTTGTATGGACCGGTTAGCCCCCAGTCAGTATATTCTTCTGGGGCATCTTTGTATGGTGGTAGTTGTGACACTTCCTCTAAAGCTTTGGTAACTCTCCTATGAAGACTGGATTTCTTTTTTAATTTATCCAACTTTTTCCTCACTATCTAATCGTAATCTATTAATCCATGACTTAAATGTCTCGTTGCCTTGTTTCTCTGAACGGTAGAGACTCATAAGTTTCGAAATTGCTTCAGGTACTCTCTTGGCAGGGATTCGTATACTGTGCTCTCCAAACTTAACGTTTCCGTTTGTTACTGCTCCGCCTAATTGTAGTTGATAAAATGGGGTCATTTGACCTTTCACTCTTTGAGCCGATCCAAATAACCCAATTGTGGCAATATGGTTCTGTGCACATGCATTGGGACAGCCACTAATATTGATATTCGCGTCTTCAAATTCTTTGGAAAATATATCTTTCTCATGTTCTAATAAATGCTCGGACAACTTCATGGCTAGACGATGAGACCGAGTTACGCCTAGATTACAAGTATCTGCTCCCGGGCAACCCAGAACATCACAAATTGTGTTTGCACCCAAAACTGATAAGTTTGACTTATTCAATTCGCCAAAAATATTATTTAGATTTTTTTGGTCAATCCCGCGAAACACTGCATTCTGTCGAATAGTTGTTCGAATAAGGCCATCAGAATAATTTTCTGCAATATCCGCCAGGATGCGAAACTGTCTCGCTGTAAGATCTCCTCCAATAAGATTTACAAATACAGAGTAAACCCCTACTTGTTTTTGTTGCTCAACATTAGTTTTCAACCATTCTTTAAACTCTTTATCGCCGCTAATGATTTTTGTCGATATTGATTCTTTCTTCAATACATTATTATCTTCTATTTGCATAATTGGATCTGTCGTCTTTTTTGATATCAGTAGTTCTCTTTCTTTGAATACACCTCTTCTAAATTCTCTAATTCCTATTTGATCTATGATGAACTTCATTCTTGCGCGAAAAATATTATTTCTATTTCCAAACCGATCGAAGATTCTGATGATGGATTCGCAAGTAGCTTTTAGATCTTGAACAGAGGTGAATTCTTCAAGGAGATGAGCTGCTCGTGGTGGAGATCCCAATCCTCCGCCAACATATAACCTAAAACCACTAGTTTTTTTTCCGTTCTTGTTTTTCACAGTTGCTATTGCTCCAATATCATTTATTGCTCCTTTTACACAATCATCGTTGCAGCCAGAGAATGCTATCTTGAACTTCCTAGGAAGTTTTTGAGTGAGAGGATTACGCAGAAGATAATGCGCCATATGTTTGGCATATGGGGTTACATCAAATTTCTCCTTGTTGCACACTCCTGCCAGAGGGCATGCAGTCACATTTCTCACTGTGTTGCCGCAAGCTTCTCTTGTTGATAATCCAACTTCGCCTAGTCGTCTTAGAGCTTCTGGAACCGCCTCTAATGCTATCCAATGGAACTGAATATCTTGGCGTGTGGTGATATGTCCTATTCCTGTTGAGAATATTTCTGCTATATCTGCCATAACACGAAGTTGGTCTGAATTTAATTCGCCGAATGGCACTTTTATCCTAAGCATCTGAATATCTTTCTGGAAACGTATGCCATATATTCCATACTTAAGGCGAATTTGCCTCCATTCTTCTTCGTCTAGTTCTCCAGCCTTATACCTGAGGGCTTCTTTTGTTATATATTCAATGTCTGCGTTAATCTCTTGATTTAGCATAACATACCATTACCTCAAGGAAGAATTAATCCATAAAATCGTGTGGATATAAAGTAAACCACCTTCTTTCTTCATCATCAAACTATAACGCTGTTATATTATATGTTTTTGGACTTACGATAATCTTTTGATGATATGGTATCCAAATTTTGTTTTTACAGGGTCTGATATCTCTCCCACTTGAAGCTTAAACGCTGTATTCTCAAATTCATTAACCATCTTACCTCTCCCGAAATAACCCAGATTTCCTTCTCTTTTTGCGCTAGGACATAACGATAGTTCACGTGCAAGTTTTCCGAATTTTTCTCCTTTCTTGATTCTCTCCATAATTCTAAGAGATTGACTCTGTTTTTCCACTAAAATGTGGGCGCATTGTATTTTGTTTCCCATAACTATTCCCGTAATCACCTGATAATCAGGCTTAGAAGATAAGCTTTCCATCGAGGATAGACCGTATGAAGCTACTTCTTATCTGAGGTGGACCGGGAGGGATTTGAACCCTCGATCACCTCCATGCCAAGGAGGCATCCTACCAGACTAGAGAACTAGATCCAAACTATAATGTTTTCTAGTTATTTCTAGGGTTTTTCGCCTGACTAGACGACCGGCCCTCAACATATTTTTTTTAGAGATGGATTAAAAGGTTGTCCCTTGGATAAATATCAAAAATATGAAAAAGAATACATTTATATCAATTCAGCATCACCTATTGTAAAGAGAATGTAAGTTTTTATGAGAATAATGCTATTTACCATGTTCTTTATTATTATTCTTTTCTTCCCAGTTGCTCTTCTCGTGAGCCCAACCTTTGCAGAGGTAGATATGGAAGAATTCACATCTTTTAATAAACCTGTGGGATTGGCTTGGACAAATGGGGCTTTCATTGTATCATCCAGAAATGGTGACACCCATCTTCTTAAGGTAAGTTTGGATGGTCAGACAATAGAGCCATTTGCACCTTCATTTTCAGGTGAAGGTGAAGTATACTTCGCTATCTCTCCTGGTAAGTCAGGGTTCCCAGAAGGATATATTTATGTCAGTTCAGGTAATTCAATATACGAAATAGATCCTTCAGGAAATGAAGTTAAACTTTTTTCAACGCCTTATGAACAGATGGGCTTAGGTTACATCGCATTCGACACCGTTGGAACTTGGGGAAATCTTCTATATGCAATCAATTATAATGGTCTACTCTGGTCGATAGATTCAGATGGTAACGCAAATCTAGTACTCGACTTGGGTAATGATCTTCTTCCTGAACACATTGATTTTGCTCCATTAGATTTTGGTGATTTTGGTGGTGATATGATTGTTGCTTTGGAGATGGCCCGAAAAGTTATCGCATTATCAGATGAGGACCCAAGTGAAGCTACAGTTCTAATTGAATATCCTGACGAATCTCCTGAACGTGTTATCGTAATTCCAGCCAAGAGCGATCTGTATATAGCAAAATATGATGAGAATTTAGTTGTTAAACTAGCTGCAAGTTATTTTTCTGACTATGAAGGAGGAATTGTTGTGATAACTGAAGGTGAATACGGAGAGAAGGGTTCAATAACTATTCTTGAAGCTGACGGCAATGTTATTGTTATTACCAAGGTGGCTGAAAATATTGAGAATCCTCATTTTGAGGGGGCAGTTTTCGTTAATCCTACCATTTTTGAAACTGTAACTGCTGTTACTACTGTCCAGGCTTTCGACCAAACATCTATACTTCTTGTAGTTTTCAGTATTATTGCAGTTGTTGCTTTGGCAGTTGTTTTGGTAAGAGGACGGCAGAGTCCAAAAGAGTAGATATAAGCAACATTTCTGTTCTCATCCTGATCAGTAAACTGGCAATTGTGATTGTCGAAATATTGATATTACGAATAGCCATATCTGTAAATTATGCCTTTAAGAAAAATTATTTATCTTTAAATATTTTTTCTCAGAAGTTTTATCAATCCTGGATGAATCGATATATACGGTTGCTTCTCAGCAACAATTTGAAGTGCCTTATCCACATCCAACCCCTCCTTCTCAGAAAGATAACTTACTGCAATGAATGGGCTTCGACTCATACCGGCACAGCAGTGTACCAATATGTTGCCAATTTTCTTTTGCTCTTGCACTATTTCTAGAATGCGTATAATTGTTTTCCAATTATTCTCTTCACCATCTATAAGTGTAAAATGGAACTGATCTATAGTATCAATTTTAGGATTGTAATGTTGGTGAACATTTACAATCGTTTTCACTCCGAGCTTCCTTAACATATTCTGGTCTGAACCTGATGTGCAGCTTCCAATATAAAACCAAGGGAGAATTTGAATTATCAAACCGATTATGCTACACTTGATTCCTGTAACTTATGGATATAATAAAAATTTCTCGTTAAGACATTTATCTAATGTATTTAGCAGTAAAGTTGTTGATTTGCCTAGTGGTTTAGAGTGGACCGGGGGGGATTTGAACCCCCGACCTTCTGCGTGCGAGGCAGATACTGTATCAGTTTCTTGACTGTTTCTACCACTGAACTACCGGCCCATATGTTGAACATTTGCCATTTGTGATTTACGGTTTCATATATAAACAGAAGAGGTTCAAAGTGTTCAGCACGTATTCTTCATTCCGCAATATGGTCAGATTGCCCGTCGATGCTGCACTGAACACCTGAAGAACCTCAAATCGATAGATTGGATTATTTACTATTTACAGTTTTCAACCACTAGTAACTGAAATGTCTTCTACCCTAATGTATGGTGCAAGAATATTGAATACTTTCTCTCTATCCTTTGAAATGTCTGAAATCTCAAATAATGACTCGAAAATATTTCCTGCAATCAGAGTCTCACTCAACGGATGAATCCGTTCTCCACTAATTATCAAGTGACCACCTTTTACTACTCCTGAAAAATCACCACTAACCGGATTAACATTCCCAGAAAATCTCGTAACAAGAATTCCTTTCTTAACTTCACTTAGAATATTCTCAAAACTCGATTTTCCTTCTTTGAAAATAATGTTCGTTGATCCAACACCGGGAGAAGATTCTTCATCTCCAGATGCATGACCTGTGCTGTTTATCTTATCACGGCAAGCAGTATATGTATTGTATAGATACGATTTGAGAATCCCCTTGTCGATAATGTCTAATTTTTTACGTGGAACCCCTTCACGATCAAAACTGGAAGCGGATAATCCATCAGACCAAGTTGCATCATCCGTTATTGTAAGTTCATTACAAGCAATTTCATTTCCCATTTTCCCAGCAAAGCTGGATCGTCCTTTCTGAACATTATTCGAATTAACAGAATTAACTAATGTTGGCAATATAAGTTCAGTAACAGCATGAGGGCTCAAGATGAGTGTTCCTTTGAAAGGCTGACATTTCTTTGAGCCAAGAGATTTTACTACATTTTCAGCGAAATTTCTTGCTGTATCTTCTACTGCAATATCTTTCAAATGGTGACTCCCACCAAATTGAAAATCAAAACTGGAAACTTCTTTTCCATCAATTGCCATTCCCATAATATACCAAGTGAAGTTACTGGTCGTCTCCACACATTCAACACCATTAGAGTTCACTACCGCAATTGAGTTAAGTGAGTTATTGAACACGCCACTGTCAACGGTTACCCTCTCATCATATCTTCTTGCAGTTTTCAGCATCTTAACAGCATTCTTAACTGAATTTTCTGGTTTGAAGTCATGTGCCTCTTGATCATAAATATCTGATAATTTCTGTGGAACTTTGGTGTTTGGGAAAATATTGTATTGATCATATGAACCTTTGGAAGCGATCTTGATAGACGCATCTATAGATTCATTAATTTCTTCTTGACTTAGCATATTTACTGAGGAAAAACCAAGAGCTCCATTTTTTATGACTCTGATCCCTATACCTGATCTCTGGTGAAACTTGCCAAGCTTCACATCATTCTGCTCAATTGATGCTTCGGTCTCAACTGATGAAACACTATATGCCTCAGCGCTATCTGCTCCTTTTTTGATGGCGGTATTAACTGCTAATCTGCACGATTCAACAAGTTCATTTTCAGATATCTTCAATTATTGCATTCCTCCTATCAATGATTCACACCTTAGATATGGTCCTCCACCATCAACCTTTGCAAGCTGTTTTTTCCCACAGTAACCAGCACCAATATCATATGAGAATTCTTTTCCAAGAGCATCTACAGTCTGCAGTACATCAAGTGCTCTGCCACTAACAGTAACTCCCTTCAAAAGTTCCCTAACTTCGCCGTTCTCAATAAGAAATGCTTCTTGGGCTCCAAACATGAACTCACCATTAGCATCAGCTTGGCCACTTCTTGGTCCTTTCAGGAGATATCCATGGTCTATCTCTTGAATCATCTCATCTAATTCATAGTCACCTGGCTCGATGTACGTGTTTCGCATTCGGATTAATGGCTCATCTGAATATTCGAAAGCCCTAGCATTGCCAGTAGGTTCAACATTGAACTCTGCAGCGGTTTCCCTATTGTGGAGATAAGATTCTAAAATGCCCTTTTTAATTACCACTGTTTTGCTTGCAGGTACTCCTTCATCATCCACAAGTATTGTCCCCGCAGCTCCTCTAACAATCTCCGAGAGTCCACTATCAACAAGTGTTACTAGATTACTTGCGATCTTTTCACCAATTTTATCTTTTACAATAGAACCTGAAAGAACGAAGTCTGCTTCAACAGTGTGGCCTATCGCTTCATGCGCAATTAACCCAACCATCCCCGAATCTAGTATGACTTTTGAACGCTCCCCTTTTGGATGTCTCGCATCAAGAATCTTCTTGGCTGTTTCAGATGCCTTACGAGACATTTCTTCTGCACTTCGTTTTTCAAATAAATCCCTCCACCCACCAGTTACCCCTACTGTTTCTGTTGCACTCACTCTTTCTCCATTTCTTGCAGCAATAGATGTTATCCTGAATTCAGGTTTTGAATAATATATTTCAGCAGCTGCACCATCTGTAGTCACAATAATTTTATTATCAATTATTTCTCTGTAACTACAGGTTGCAGCTTTGATAATGTCAAAATATCTTCTGCTATCACACTCGGTTTTTGTTACTAATGTCATTTTCTCCTCCAAACTATGATCTTCTAGTGGATCATTGATTGATGGTTTGAAAACCCCATTCGATAGTTTTGTTTCTGCTAATCTGGATTTTTTCTTCTGAGCAGTTGCAGATATTTTGGCCATCTTCACAGCATCATCTAACGTATCAATCATTGTCTTTGATATGGTTGTATTCGTACTGCTGAACCCCCAGGCTCCGTTTACTAGAACCCTAAAGCCTATTCCCTCAATTCGAGTAGATTTTGCTTCTTCTACTTCTCCGTTACCTACTACTATTTCGTTTCTGACTCTGTGCTGGTACCTTGCTTCAGCATAGCTAGAATGAATTGATTTTTCGAGTATTTTTTGAAGATTGTCTATAGATATCTGCATATTCTTGGATGATGATTATTGATAGTTAAATTAATCTATCCCCTCTAATTTCGTGCCAAGTATTTTATACTCATCACGAAACCTAAGAATAAGAAGACGGTTCCGGCAAGCTCAAATTCAAAGAAAATATCTGCGTTACCCATTATGCCTAGAAGGAACCCTCCTAGGGATGGGAAAAGACCACCCAATATTAAAGGAATATTGTAAGTTTTGCGCATATCAATTATGAAACTGAATAATGCTCCACCAATCAAGAGAATTCCCCCTGTGATGTTCAATAGGATGGAGGGTAAACGTGCGGTTACAAAAGGGAATAACCCAATTGCTTCTCTGAAGGCTTCGGGGAGATTTAGTTGGAAAGCTTCAGTAATTGCCTCTTCACTGAGATCGGTACTTGTACCTCCAACAAGCAGCACTAATGTCAGTATGATGACGATTCCAAGGTAGATGTGTGCTATCTTTCTGCGAACCAAAAGATATAGTACGCCTGAACCTAAGAGGCCAACTAGAGGTGCTGCGCTCACGTAATATATCTTGATGAGTGTTGCACTTGGTCCCAATATGTTTGGATTTGCCAGATACTCCATGAGTGCTGCTATTGCAAATAGTGCCATAGCAATTGTCCAGATTGCCTGATGTATCTTTCTACGGTTCACGAGTTGCCAGAACAGAAGGATAGTGAATGTTAATGCAACTATGGTTGTAACTAACGGGATGTAATTAGTCATATTTACATTTTGAAATGTTTGAAATGATATAAATATTGGGTTCGTAATATTGTGATTTATATATTGCGAAATCAGTAAATAATTCAATTGAATCATACTTGTACGGAAACAAAATATAGAAAATAGCATTGAACATTTGTGTATTGAAAGAAGAATAAAATTGACTTTACTCTCAATCACCGGAATATTATTTGACTAATTATGGGGCCGCCGGTGGGAATTTCTACCCTTAAACGGGTTATCGAACCCACGACCTAGAGGTCCACAGCCACTTATGCTACCAGGCTACACCACGGCGGCCAATAGATGAGGCCAATCCATTTGGATTAGGTCATCGATAAGCTATCATTGAACTTAATGATTAAACCTTACGGTAATATTTTTTCATCTTGATTATTGAAGTTTGATCTTGGTTCACTTAAGCCGTTCGAAGAATTAATAAGAATAAAGAGATTGCGATAATACTATGGTGGAAAAAAACAAATCTTTGAAGGGAAAAGTCTGTATGGTAACTGGTGCCACAGCAGGTATTGGGGTAGTGACTGCCAGAGCATTAGCTCAAGAAGGCGCTAAAGTTATTGTAGTTGGTCGCAACAAAGAGAAGAGTGCTTCCACAGTTGCTCAAATCAAAAAGCAGACTGGAAATCCTGATATCCAATACATGTTGGCTGATTTGTCAATCCAGAAAGAAGTTCGCAAGCTAGCTGAGGATTTTAAAAGTAAATTCACACGATTAGACATTTTGGTTAATAATGCTGGAGCAGCTTTTGACAAACATTTTGAAACTGCGGATGGACTAGAAATGACTTTTGCCCTGAATCATCTAAGCTATTTTCTTCTAACAAACTTATTGCTGGACACAATTAAAGCAAGTGTCCCTTCTAGGATCATAAATGTGTCTTCAGCTGCACATAAGGGAGCAAAAATAAATTTTGATGATCTACAAGGGAAGAAGAAATATGGTGCAATGCGTGCCTATGGGCAATCTAAACTTGCCAACATCTTATTCACATATGAATTGGCACGTAAATTGGAAGGGTCTGGAGTTACATCAAATGCTTTGCATCCTGGCTTTGTTGCTTCAAGTTTCGGATCCAATATGAGTGGTGCTTTTCGTTTGCTTATTCGTTTTTTCCAATTATTTGCATTGAGTTCAGAAAAGGGTGCAGAGACAAGCATCTATCTTGCAACCTCACTAGATGTGGCAAATACTACCGGCAAATATTTCGTCAAGAAGAAAGAAGTTAGTACCTCAGTAGTGTCGTATGATAATAAAGTTGCTGAAAAACTGTGGAAAGTAAGTGAAGGTCTTACAAATTTGTCTGTATCTTCTTAAAAATCCATTTTCCGCTCAGATTGTAAATCGCTGATAACTCAAACTTAGATAATATATATGAAATATTTGTTGGTAGTTTTCAATGCGTTATTTAACGCGATAAATATTAATCTAAGGCTTTTCTTATTTTCAAGATATGCCTGAATATATTGTAATTTCAAATCTGGGCGTTGAACGCGAGAAGACTACGCCCCATAGAAATGACCATTTGGATTATCTTAGTAAATTGAAAAAAATGGGAAATCTTAGAATAGCTGGAAAATTCTCTGATGGTTCGGGAGGAATATATATTCTTGAAGCAGAATCCTATGATCAAGCAATTGATTTAGCTGAGGCTGATCCATATCACTCTCTTGGTCTTCGCGAGTACACAATTAAGGAATGGGAACGTAAGCTCTAGAGCCGAATTATTTTCCTTGTGGCTTTATTGAGATTCAGATTATTTAGTGTTCTTTTCTTCCCTTAATTGATTGAATAATTTGAATGCCTCGCTTGCGGTTGCATTTTCATGTACGATTGAACGGACAGCTTTGATCATTGGTATAGGTGAATCAGATTGAAAGATATTCCTACCCATATCTACACCTACAGCTCCAGCATGGATTGCATTAAAAGTCAGCTGCAACGCTTCTTTTTCAGATATTTTCTTCCCACCTGCCATAACTATTGGCACTGGGCATCCTTCGACAACTTTTTCAAATCCTTCACAGAAATATGTCTTGACAATATGTGCCCCCAATTCTGCAGCGATACGGCATGCCAAACCGAGGTAACGTGCGTCTCGAGCCATTTCCCGTCCAACAGCAGTTACCGCTAATACAGGAATACCATATTTTTCCCCTTTATTCACTAATTTTGATAAATTTAGTAGAGTCTGTTTCTCATATTCGCCCCCAACAAAAATCGATAACGCTACCGCCGACACATTTAAGCGAATAGCTTCCTCCATAGAAGTAGTTATACCTTCATTAGACAGCTCCTTGAGGATACTTGTTCCTCCTGAAACTCTAAGAACCACTGGTGTTTCTATGTTAGTATCTATTGATGTTCGTAATATTCCTCTGGTGAGCATAAGTGCATCTGCATATGGAGCAAGTGGCTGTATTGTCTTTCTTGGCGTTCTTAATCCTGTAGTTGGACCTTGAAAATATCCATGGTCAACAGCAAGCATTACTGTGTGACCTGTATTAGGTTTAATTATTTTTGAAATTCGGTTTTTTAGCCCCCAATCCATTTTCTAATAATTCTCCCTTTTGGTACGTCTGTAGGATATGTATCTATCTATAAAGATAACTGTCTGAGTTTGTTGGATATTAATTGCTAGGGAGTAATTATTGTCTTCATCCCCTCGCCTTTTGTAGCTTTACTAATTGCCTCTCTAAACTCTTCTAGTGTAAATCTATCCGTGATAAGTGATGTCGGATTCACTTTATGTGTTTCTATCATTTCTAGGCTTTTTTTTGTTTCAGTCTCTGTCGCACCATAACTAGATATTATTGATGTTTCTGAGTTGAAAATGTCACTGAAATCATAATTCAGAATTGAACCTACAACAGGAACTCCGAAGAGGCAAACTGTTCCTCCTTTCCTGACCGCTTTCAACGCTTGAATAATCCCTTTAGGGTTCCCTGTTGCTATTAACGCAACATCAACTCCTAAGCCATCGGTATCTTCTTTAACTCTAGTAGGAATATCCACTTCTCTAATGTTATAGATTTTTGAGGCGCCTTGTGCTTTAGCTATATTGAGCCTTTTCTTGTTGATATCACTTATCAATATATTGGATCCAATTTGTTTTAGTAACTGAAGATGGGTAAGCCCTACTGGTCCTGCTCCGATAACTAGGACTGTGTCATCTGAAGAAACTTTGGACCTAGATAATCCTCTTATGCAGCAGGCAATGGGTTCTATAAAACTGGCCTCTTCGAAGCTGACTTTTTCTGGAAGTTGCAGTACACCTCCTTGCTTAATATTCCATGCTGGCACCCTGAAATATTCTGAGAAACCAGAAGGATCTAGATTGCTAGCTCTGTAATGTGGGCACATCGTTTCATTCCCTTTCTTGCAGACTTTACAATTGTTACAAGGGGTGTGATGATGCGGAAAGACTCTGTCCCCAAGCACAAATTGGTTTACATCTGAACCTGTTTCTACAACTATTCCAGCGGCCTCATGCCCCAAAACAGGCTTTGCTGCAGTATATTGACCCTGCAGCTTTTCTAAATCGGTTCCACAGAGACCGCACGCTTTCATTTCTACTAAGATATCTCCATTACCTACACTTGGTTTCATCACTTCTTTTACCTCTATCACATTTATATCATTCAATAATGCTGCCTTCAATCATATCTCCCTTCTTTTCAATTCATTTTTTAACAAATAATTTAAACACTTTTCGTACACATCTTTTTTTTAAAAATAGGTACATAGAACTTCACCTTTTAAAGTTGGTGGAACTTTATTGAAAACCTTTTTATTCTTTTTATCAGCGACTTTTGTGAAGGAACGATTTCGATGAGCAAAAAAGAGGGTTCCAAAACTGAAAGTGGTTGGAAGTATTCTTGTAAGTGTGGTTATGAGACATTAAAAATCTCAAGTGCAGTAAAGCATGTGAACTCCAATAAGGATCACCAGCTACAAAGGGTAGAACTTTAAACATTATTAATGTACATATAATACAATTTTCCGGAAAGTGTTTTTCTAATCCTACTTTTGAGAAGGACTTTTAGATTACTGAAATTCAACATCAGGATCATCTGAGGAGGCTAGTTTAAACGCAAGATTCAAACCAAAAAGCATTTTATTGTACTCTTGACCAGCCAGCCAACCTTCTTTCTTTAGAATGTCCATCCCGTTACCAAATAGTTTACCGCGTCCAGTTTCTTTAAATAGATTCATTTTGGAAGATTTTTTAAGTATCGTATCTTCGAATTTACTGTTGGTAGCCATAAGGTTCCCGAACCCCTTAGTTAAAAATTCTTCAAATTGTGGTCCAACAGGTGTTAGCAGATGTAGCAGTTTTGATTCTAAACTCGTAAATGCTCTTCGAACTTTTTTAAAGCTTACATAACTTTTCACGATTGCAGGAGCAAATATTTCATATCGTATTCTGTCTCCATTTTCATACTTCGCAAGATATAGCGGAATAAGGATCACACAATCTTTTTCTGGACTCCAAGATGTGGTCATTTCAATGAGTTTGGCTTTATCTTTTTGTTTGGTTTCACATAGTTTAGAAATCTGAGATGATATCAATGAGTTTCTATGCTTTAATTCATTAATCATAATGTCTTTCATTTGCGATTTAACGTCACGTTTGGTTTCTAGGTCAATCACTCGTTCCTTTTCATTTCTAATCTCTTTTTCAAACTTCTCATTAAGTCGTTTGATACTTGCATCAAATCTGAACTGAATCTTTTCTATTTTTTCCGAGGATGTCTTAATTGCTTTCATAAAATCTGCCGAAAGATCTTTGCATTCGCTTGCTTGCTTGCTCCAGTAATCTTCACCTACATCATCGTCTCGTTGACTTAATGCCTTCTTTTCTGCATTTGCTTTATGTTCTAAACGATTCATTTTCTTAACATTTTTTTTATATCTATCCATCTTTTCAAATATCACATCAGACTCTTTTTTCATTGATTCCGTGAGATTTTGGATGTCTTCTTCTTGTTTCTTTTGTATTTCGTTTATCTCATCCTCAACAATTGGTTTGAGCTGTTCCAATTCCTGATTGAGTTTCTTAAAATCTTCCTGCTTATCGTTAAGTATCTTCTGTATTGCTTGATCGGTACTAGATCTCAGACTTGTATTTATTTTCTCTAAAGATTCTAACCCATCCTCCACTTTCTCCATAAGACCATTAATCTCAGAGACTATTTGGTCTATCATTTGTTTATTCACTCTAACGTTTTCGGCAGTATCATTGGTGAAAGTTTTGAAAGAAAATTCCTGAACGAAGTCAGTGATCTCAGATAAAAGCAATTGATTCGAGATAATATTATTAATCTTCATACTTCTATTTCCCTTGAAATAATTGAATGTCTTGGCATGTTTCGTTAGAAACGCTCTCAAAGGACCAACATTTGAAATTCTAGAGAGATCTTTTTCAAATTGTTCCAAATCAATAGTGTCTCGATAGAGAACGTTTTCGGATATCGATCCTAATCCATCAAGAAGAATGCTGCGGTCACGCCACCGTACTGCATATATTGGATAATTCGCTTTCCAAAGAAAAACCAATTTTTCCTCATTGCTGCTTAAGAACCCCTTCTTCTTTCTCCTCCCTTCAGCCAGACAAAAAATCGCCGCTACTTCAGCACCTGAAGAAAAAACCTCTCTATCCATCGAGGTTAATGAGAACGATAGCTGAATGTATTTGTGTTCCATTTGACTGCATGTTAGTTGATAGGTTACATATGTATGTTATCTATAAGATAATTCAGGCTTTCAACCTTGATTCAAGCTTAGACAGCTCATCCCAGAGATTATTGGGTAATTTCTTCCCTAAGGAAGTGAAAAACGTCCTTATCTCTTTCATCTCTTCTAGCCAAGCCTTATTATCAACTTTGAGAAGATCAGATAAATCACTAGAAGATATGTTAAGATCCTTAAGATCCAGTGCATCAGGTGTGGGTGTATAACCTATTGGAGTCTTGATAGCTTTCCCTCTACCTTTTACTCTGTCCACAACCCATTTGAGGACACGAATATTATCCCCAAACCCAGGCCAAATGAACTTACCATCATCATCTAGGCGGAACCAATTCACATGAAATATTCTGGGCGGATTATCCATTGAAGAGCCTATCTTAATCCAGTGACGAAAGTAGTCTGCTATATGATATCCACAGAAGGGTCTCATCGCCATAGGGTCCCGACGAATCACCCCCACTTTTCCAACTGCTGCCGCAGTAGTTTCAGCGCCCATTGTGGCCCCGATAAAGACTCCATGAACCCAGTTGAACGATTCATAAATAAGAGGTGTCAATTTGGCTCTTCTTCCTCCGAATAGCATAGCTGAAACTGGAACACCTTGTGGATCATCTATCTTAGGTGACACGGATGGTGTCTGATGAATCGTAGTTGTAAAACGAGAATTTGGATGAGATGCCTTACCATTCCCTGGCTTCCATGATTTGCCATGCCAGTCTGTTAAATCATCTGGTGGATCATCAGTTAAACCATCCCACCAAGGATTTCCATCTGCAGTCACCGCTACATTTGTGAAAATAGCGTTCTTCCTTAACGATTCAATAGCATTAGGATTACTCTTCATATTTGTCCCAGGTGCAACACCAAAGAAGCCTGCTTCTGGGTTTATCGCCCATAATCGATCATCTTTACCTTTGTGGAGCCATGCGATATCGTCTCCTAGAGTCCAAGTCTTCCACCTTTTGTATGCTTCTGGGGGCTTCATTAATGCAAGATTTGTTTTTCCACTAGCGCTTGGAAATGCACCCGAAATATATGTCAATTCACCGTCTGGACTCTCAAGTCCAAGAACAAGCATATGTTCAGCTAACCAATCTTCTTTCCTTGCCATTGCACTTGCTATCCTGAGCGCATGACATTTCTTACTTAGAAGTGCATTTCCTCCATATCCTGAGCCAATGCTCATAATAAGACGTTCCTCTGGAAAATGACCTATATATCGTCGATCTGGGTTTAGGTCACCAGTTGAATGTATCCCTTTAACAAAATTATCTGATTCTCCCAAGTGTTTCAATGCTCTATCTCCCATTCGGGTCATTATACGTAAATTAGCTACTACATAGGAACTATCTGTTATCTGAATCCCTACTTGTGAATAAGGTGATCCTTCGGGCCCCATTAAGTAAGGCACGACATACATCGTTCTTGTTTTCATGACACCATTAAAGAGATTATTGAGTTTTGCTTTAAACTGATTAGGTTCAGACCAATTATTTGTTGGACCTGTTTCATCCTCTTTTTTGCTGCAAATAAAAGTGAGATGTTCAGTTCGAGCAACATCATTTGGGTCACTTCTATGGAGGTAACTATTAGGATTCTTTTTTTGATTTAATTTGATTAATATGCCTTTTTTGATCATTTGACTAATGAGTTTTTCATTCTCTTTCTCAGATCCATTGCACCAAAAAATATCATCTGGTTTCGTTAGATCCGCAACATCTGAGACAAATTTTTCTAAATATGAATTCTTCATGTCAGTAACCAAAAAAATCAATTTCCCGTATTAATATACTCATCGTTCCATATCTAATTAGGAAGAACAAAAATCATTAAGATTGATTTTTTTCATCAAGAATTAGGTAGAATGCCTAGAGTACATCGAATTGTGCTTGTTTTAATCCAAGTTCTTTCTGAAGAGTTTGTATTCTTGTTGCGTATTCTTTCATCTTTGCATTATCATTCTGAACTTTAGCAATTTTATATGCTTTCCAAGCCTTCTTCAATGCTCCCCAAGTTTGGCCTTTAGTATAAGACATGAATAATATCTACCGGATGTATATTTATTCGAAGAAGCTATTTAAGCGTAGCCCTGAGCACCATTAATGAAGAAGGCACATATTTGCCAATGCTTTTTTGTCTCGTCAATGTTTTTCATTCTCAGTTGGAGGTTCTGTATGCACAAAGACTTTGGTAACATTCTTCTCTGAAGAGATTATTTTTGTTTCTATCTGCTCTGATACCTTGTGCGCATCTCTCACCTTCAAATCTTTATTCAGGGTGCATGTTATTGATACATGAAGTTCTTTATTGAAGCGCTTCACATTGATTGAACCAAAACTTTTTACTTCATCAATACTTACCAAAATATTTTCTATCATTTTTCTTAATCCCGGTATTCGAACATTTTCAGACTTTCGGTAGATTACTCGATCAACCTCTGTATCTATATGGATAGTTATTGCTGAATCTTCAATGAATTCTTTCTTTAATCTATTCTCAAGCTGAGACGCTATGTTATGCGCTTTACTTAAAGGAGCTTCTGAGTCAACTTCTATGTGTGCATCAATTTCAATCGAGTTTTCAGCTTCTCTCACCCATAAATCATGAATTCCCTTTATTCCAGATATCTCAGTAGCAATTAACCGAATCTTGTCTATCCTCTTCTCATTTCCTTCCTCAGCCTCTACATGAACTAAGACATCCACATCCGAAACAGCACTCTTCACTCTCCCTTCAACTTCAGAGGCTATGTTGTGTGCCTTTTCAAGAGAAAAAATTCTAGGAACATGGATTCGCATATCCACAAAGGTTTGAGGCCCTGAAGTCCTGACTCGTAGATTCTCATATTTTACTACACCTTCTGTCCCTTCTACAGCAATCTCTATTTTCTTTACAAGATCAATAGGTACCCTATCAAGCAACACATCAATAGATTTTGCACCCATCTTTATGCCGAGATACGCTATATACACAGATATGAGAATGGCAATGATGGAGTCCGCGGTATCGTGCCCCATATTGACTAGGATTAATCCAATTACTACTATGCTTTGTGTCCATATATCCATCCTAAATTGAAGAGAATTGGCTTCTAATACTTGACTATTATGCCGAATAGCTATACGCATTAAATGCCAAGATATTCCTATTTCTATGGATATGCTGAATAAAATCCCAATTATGCCAACAAAACCTACCGATATGTTTGTACTGATGAATAGAAGTCTATTTATTGATTCATAAGCAAGAAAACCTACTGTTACTATTATGATTCCTGTTATCAGAAGTCCACCAATGTTCTCAATTTTACCGTGTCCGTATCTATGCTCCGAATCTGGAGGTCTCCCTGATATCTGAACAGAGAAGTATGCAGTAACTGAACCAGCAATGTCGAGGATAGAGTCTATTGCTAAAGCAAGGATAGCAAGACTATTGGTAGCAAGTGCTAATGCGATCTTTATCGCAGTAAGTACGGTTGCAGACGTTATTGAAAGCGTGGCTGCTCTCTTCTTGGCCTTTTGTGCCACATCATCAAGCATAGGTTAGCATCCCGATATTAGTAATATTTCATCCAATTCTTTGAAGAGCTTTTAGTCGTTTAACCATATTGGGGTGAGTTGAAAATAGCTCCAAGAACCGATCAAAACCAGTTACAGGCTTAGTGAGAATCTTGTTTACTAACTCTCTATCGTTAAGATGTCCACTATACTTTGAGAGAGTAGAAGCATCACTTTTTGCAGTATCTGGATCATTTATGAACAAACTTTTGAAGGAAGAAGAACCACTATTTCGTCCTTTACGCATTGTTTTGGTTTCCGAGGTAGCTATCTTAGCTAACGCTTCCGATAGTTTACGTGCACCATCATCTACAGTGTTTACTGCATGACGATCAGCATAATATTCACGAGTTCTACTCAGATTTAGCACGAAGATGCTTAAAATCCAATAAAGTACCATTGCAGCTATTCCAATAATGATGGTTCCACCATTGCCTCTTCGTCCACCACTATAGAAACTCGAAAGCATGAATGTAAAACCAATATAATAAAAGATTGCAGGAAGAACTGATGCAAACATCATAACCTGAACATCTTTATTCTTTAGGTGCCCTACTTCATGTGCCAAAACAGCTTCAACCTCTTCGGATTCAAGATTATTCAGCAAACCTGTAGTGACAGCTATTCTATTGCCGTAACGGGGGGATCCATAAGCAAATGCATTTGGTAGTGGGATGTTAGCCAACATTATCTTAGGTTTCTTAAGAGTCGACTTATGACATATGCTATCAACCATTCGGTGAAGTTTTGGTTGCTCATTAGGTGTGACTTCTTTTGCTTTATATAATGAATCTATCAATCGAGGTGAAAAAACCCATTGAAGGAGATTAATTACGACGACAAAAATGATGATAAAATATATGTTGAATGCTCCAGTTAGAGTTAATAGGATTGTAAATGCTAGTGTAGATAAACCAATAATAAATGCAACTGTTCCAATTATTGAGAGCCGTAATTTCAATAGATTCATTTCTTATCCAACACATCAATCAGAAATTCCGATTTAAGTCTTAAGTTCATTATTTCTTAAAACATTCTCATAAATTAACATGCTTATCTCCAATCTATTTTATTGGTTTGTGTCTTGTGTCAGTTAATTTTTTATTCTCAATTTTGAAGAAAGGTTCTCTAATTGATATCGCCTTCTTGAAGATCTCTGTAATCTTGGCATCATCAGCTCCTGATCTCATCGATGATAGAAAATCTATGTGATTATTATTTTGAAGCAAACAAGACTTAAATTTTCCATCATAAGTTATTCTCATTCTATTGCATCCAATGCAGAATTTGGTATTATGCATAGGTCTAACAATCTCTACAGTAACCCCGTTTTCGAGCTCATACTTCGGTCTTCTATGGGAAATACGTTCAGTAGATGCAATAGCTCTATTTCTCAGGTCGTTTTCAATTGAATCCAAAGAGATACTGTACTTCTCGTAAAATAATGATTCATTGGGTACAAGTTCAATAAGCTGCAATACATTAGTTTTTGAACCACCTATCCTTCTGGAAAATTCTATTAGCTTATCGATCTCTCCATCATTTAGACCTCTCATAACAGTCGTATTCATCTTGACTGGAAGTAACCCTGCATCAATAGATTTTTTAATTGATTCAATTGTTTCATTTAATCGGTTAGTTCCAGTTAAAATTTTAAATTTTTCACGATTGAGAGTGTGGAGACTAACATTCACTCTTTTTAATCCATTATCCTTAAGTTTAGAAGCCAGTCTAGAAAGATGGGTTCCATTTGTGCTGAGAGAAATCTCTTTCACACCTAACTTATTGATGCGCCCAACTATTTCTACAATATCTTTTCTGAGGAGAGGTTCTCCACCTGTTAGCTTAATTATGGATATCCCAAAATTAGTCAAAATACGTGTAATTCTTTCTACTTCTTCTGCTCTAATAATACCGTTACTTGCTTCTTTGATACCTTCCTTATGACAAAAATCACAACTGAAATTACATTCCATTGAGCTATTGAGCGATATACGTGCCTGAGTTACTGATCTGCCATAAGGGTCCCGAATAGTCAACATCAAATATCGCGTATTTAGTTGGCTATATATCTGACTATCTCCCAAAAAAATCCTTTTCAAGATTTATATGCTGCATTTAATTTTGCCATTGAGTAGAAGCTAGATTATTATGGGTTTTGAGGAATCTGAAACACCGCCAGAACCACAAGAGATACCGCGCAGGTTTATCTGGTTAATAGGTATTGTAATTAGCTTATTTCTTGTTTGGGCTGCAGGTACTCAACTAGTATGGTTCTGGTTGAATCTTATAGAATTTGGAGAATTATTCATACGACCTTTCTACTTTGAGATTCTTGGAGGATTGATCTTATCCTCTTTAGCATTATTCAGGGTAGATTTCAAGAATAGACGTTCAATTACTTGGTGGTTTACCCGATTAGCTTTGCGAGTTTTAAGAACCCGGACAGAAATATTGACAATACCTCCAGAATATTTGGAATTTACATACTTCAAACTCACAAAAGTGAAGTTTCTTCTTTGGCAAGTAACAAAAGTTCTTGTTGGAATGACTATCTTCTCAAACATAATATTTGGCTTGAGTATTCAAGCAATGTTTAATGGTTGGGATTCGAACATCTTGAGTATTACTAATCTATTTACACTTCCTTTTATAACGCCCTCTCTTTCAATGAACTTCGCTGAACAAACTGTTATCCCACTAGCACCCGCGCTAACTCTTCTTCTAACCCCTATCTTAACCGTATTAGGTGTTCGATTAATGGTTCTAATTGGTTTAACCCAAGTAGTCAAAGTGGGAACCTCTATATTTATTCAATCAACAGAACCTGGGCAACCTGTAAATATTCCAGTAGCAACGATTGAAGCCCTAATATCCTTAGTCCTTTTATGGACCGGTGTAAACCTGTTCTTCCCATCATATATTGACTACAACACCAAATTCATTATTGGTGGAGTATTTGGAGCTGGGCTATTATTTGCAGTATTCTCTTTCTTAGATCGTTCAAGAAAAAGACGTGTTACACCTAGAACTGGGCGTAGTATTCTCTTTCGGGTCGTCACTATCTTGATTATTGCAATAATGGCAGGCTCAGCCGTAACTGTACAGAATAGTATAGCTGATGCTAGAAAAGTTGAATGGTTGGGTCCATATACTGCTCAAGAGATATCCGTAAATCGATATCTTGCCCAAATTGACGAAATAAATGAAGTCCGTTATAACTTTAGTATCTCTCCAGTTGCATACAATCAAATAGATCGATATGTAGAGGATCAGAGTAATCTCCTCAGTAAAATTCGACTCTGGGACTGGCAAGCAGCTTTTGCCAAACTAAAGCCAGAAATAGGGCTTATCCCGTATGTCGATTTTGAAGACTCTGACATAATTCGCTTTAACAACACGCTTTATTGGAGCGCCTCAATGAAACCTGTACTCCCAGAAACTATTGAAGAGGGTAATATCTGGTTCAACGAACACATGTTTTACACTCACGTTCCAAATGGATTCCTTCTCTTAGAGGGTCAAGATGGTGTAATTGTGGATTCATCAGACTTCTTCGCGCAGAGAGAAATATACTACGGTGAAGGAGGCCTATTAGAGAGTACATGGGCAGCATACCCACTTGGAAGTGGAAGAAGTGCTGAAGTTCCTGGGGACGTATTTTATGACGGTGAAGGTGGAGTCAATATGCCCCCTCCTCTTAGCTGGATATTCGATTCAACATTCATAGTATCCTTTCCAGGTGATACAATTCATTCGCTTAGGTATAGAGATGTTTACGATAGGATGGAACTGCTCTTTCCATATTTCCTTTATAATTTTGGAGGAACACCGATTGATATGTACCCTGTTACAGATGGTGAAAACAGCTATTGGTTAATGCCATTAATAGTGGGTCTAGATGGTGGAAACATACCTTGGAGCACCGGAAACCCATTACTAAGACATGTTGGTTATTCGCTCATCAATACTTATGATGGTTCAATTGAGCTTTTCATAACAGGTGACGACTTCTTTAGCGAGCTTTTTAAAATTACATATAGTGAATATGCACAAAATGATATTCCATCTTGGCTCAAAAGTCAAATGAGGTATCCTGAAGAATTATTTGAGTGGCGGATATCACTCTTCAATGACTATCATGTGACCGATCCCGCAACTTTCATAGTTGCAAACCAGTTCTATGAAATCCCTCCTGAATTAGATACCGCTTTCGTAATAGCGAAACCTCCCCTTTTTGATGAACCAGAGTTTCTTGGTGTCATCTCTTTTCAATTAAAGGGATCCCCTGGAAAGAACCTAGCTGGCTATGCAGTTCTGCAAAATGATTTTACCAACCTAGGTAACATTATCTTTTACGAAATACCATTGGAACAAGAGGCCTTAAAACTTCTTGGCCCATCAGCTGTCGTTGAAGCATTAACAAAAGATGAGAAATATGCTGAGCGTAAAACACTCCTAAGTAGCGCAGGCGGGGTAAGAGAGGGTGATAAAATATTGTATAGGATAGGTGATCATGATGTGTATGTGATTCCTGTCTATACAGCAAAAGCTGGTGGAGTAATTACAGAGCTCGGATTAGTAGCTGTTGTAGGAGCTTACGCTACTGGTGAAACCTTCATCGGATTAGGATCTACTCCGGAAGAGGCCTTCAGTGAGTACTTAGCTCAGTTAGGTGGAATTGATGCTCCACAGATAGATGAACTAGATGCAGAATATCGTATAGATATTATTGAGAGCATTATTTTGAACGAAGATCTAGGGATTGTTGAGCCAAGCATGATGACACCGGATATTGTCTTCTTTGAAGGAAATACTACTTACAAAGATGAAGTACAGCGAGAAAGTGCTCAGTCTCTCTTGAACTCTTTTGTTGATGATTGGGGTACAAAAGCGAGTGGTAATAGAATTATAAAATGGTATGATGATAATGCAATAAACTATGGAATACTTGTAAATGTTCAAGGTGTAGTTGAAATGCACTACATTTCTATCTTCTTCTAATAGGAAGTAACATAATCTTTATAGATTCTAAGCGTAGTCTAAAGAGTAGGCGAAAGTATGGCTAGAGATGGAATGAGGAGAATTGGCTCAAATGGTTTAGCTCAAGTTGGATCTATGTTTACACTAGTTATAGGAATGTTCCTGATGGGTCTCCTACTTCTATTCCTTATCCGAATACAAAGAGGATTGCTTGGACTCGTACTCGCAGGTGTTGCGACTATCCTCATGATATACTGGATGAGAGAAATTAGGCAGCTTGTTAAAAAGGAATTCCAAGCTACAAAGTCTCCAAAGAAGACATGGACATGTGATGTTTTTGAAGCTGACACCAAAGTCACAGTGGTTGCAGAAGTTCCAGGGCCAGTCGAAGATATTAAAGTGAATCTCAAAACAAAGTCACTTTCCATAATTGGGGGAGGCAGATTCAAACAGAAGGTTAAGATACCGAAAGGTCTAGCATTAATAAATACCTCATACCTCAATGGTATTTTAACTATTAATCTAAAACGACTGTCAAGTATGAGCAAGAATAGCCCAGAACGAGATTCTCTAAGATCCAAAGATAATTAGTCTTAAAGCCTTTATAGTAGTGAAAGTTGGTAACTCCCACAAACCTAGGATGAAGACAGCTTTGATTAGAAAATGGTACGATTCTGACATCAATATTAATGAGATAAAGAATGAGAAAATAGCAGTTATCGGATATGGGAACCAGGGAGCTGCCCAATCAAACAATATGCACGATTCTGGTCTAAACATCATTTTGGGACTTAGGAAAGATGGTGCAAGTTGGGAAAAGGCAGAATCTGATGGTCATAAAGTTTACGAAATAGAGAAAGCCGCAGAATTAGCAGATATCATCCATATTCTCGTTCCTGATGTAATGCAATCAGATATTTACACTGATAAAATAGCTCCTAATCTCAAGGAAGGAAATGCACTTTGCTTTTCACATGGTGCTGCAATTCATTGGAAATGGATACCGATTCCCAAATCAGTCGATGTGATAATGATTGCGCCAAAGTCCCCTGGACAACGAGTTCGGGAAGTATATTTAGAAAATTTTGGAACACCAGCATTAGTAGCTGTTGAACAGGACTTTTCAGGCAGGGCTTTGAATAGGGTACTCGCAATGGCTAAGGGAGTAGGTTGTTCAAAGGCAGGAATCCTCGAAACAACATTCAAAGAAGAGGTTGAAACAGATTTCTTTGGAGAGCAAGTAGATTTATGCGGTGGAGTAGACCAACTGATAAGAAATTCATTTGAGACTCTTGTTGAAGCTGGTTATACTCCTGAAATAGCCTACTTTGAATGCCTTCATGAATTAAAGCTAATCGTGGACCTTATACAACGATATGGTATTGGAGGCATGTATAGACGTGTCAGCGAAACAGCTCGATACGGTGGGCTTACCCGAGGAAAATATGCGGTCGGAGAAGCGTCCAAAGAAGGTATGCGCAAAGCTCTAAACGAAATTCAATCAGGTGAATTTGCAGAAGAATGGATTGAGGCTTACAAAAAAGAGGGAAAACAAGCTTTTGATAAATATATGGATGAATTGAAGGAGCATCCGATTGAACAGGTAGGCCTAACATTAAGAAAGATGATGTGGCCAAATAAGGAATTGGAATAGATTCATCCCAAAGCTTTCAAAGCTACAATTACAAATATTTTTGCTGCATTCACTACCTGATTTATCTCAACAAATTCATCTGTAATGTGTGCCATTCCAAGACTTCCCGGACCCAACAAAACTGTAGGGGTGTTGTCCTGATTCACAAAAACTTCCATATCACTTGTTGCAGAACTTCCTGTAACTTCTACATTTTTCTCTAAAATTTCTTCAGCTGCTTCTTTCGACAAGAGAACAATAGGTTCATCTGGATTTGTAATTGCACCTCTTCTGCTGGTAATAATTTTTAGATCTGTCTTTATTCGAGGATCTTCTTCATTCAATTGTTGAAGGATCTTCTTCATCTCATCTTTAGCATCTTCTACGCTTTCGTTAGGTAAAAGTCTACGATCTACTGTAATGCTGCACTTATCTGGTACTACATTAGTATTAGATCCGCCAATAATAGTTCCAACACTTATCGTAGGATTTCCAACTAGGGTATCCACCTTATTTTCTAGATTAATCAGATGTTCTTGGATCTTTGTTAGAACCTTACACATTTGGTAAATAGCATTCACCTCTCCTTTATCCCCTTTTGAAGATACTCTGCTTGAATGAATTGCTTTTCCAATCGTTGATATCTCAAAAAAGACTAGTCCTTTGTGTGCACGTATTGGGATTAGTTCGGTGGGTTCTGCTACAATTGTCATATCTGCAGAAATTCCTTTAGGACTAAGCTCTTTAGCCCCTCTGCCCATAACTTCTTCATCAATTACACCCGTAAGGATTAGATCACCTTTCAATTGTATTTCAGATAACTTGAGTGCTTTTGCAGCTAAAAGCATTGATGCAAGACCAGCTTTCATATCGACTGAGCCTCGTCCATAAACTCTACCATTTATCTCAAATCCTCCAAAGGGATCAAATGACCATAGATCTTTATCCCCCGGTGGAACTACATCAAGATGACCGTTCAACATTAATGTTGGATACCCTATAGTCCCCTTTAGCCGTCCAATAACATTCGATCTACCTGGTAAACACTCGTCCAAATGAACATCTAGACCTATTTCTTTCATTTTCTTTTCTAGATAATTTGCCATAGCCATTTCATTGCCTGGTGGATTTACACTTTGTATCTTGACCATATCTTGTACAAGGTTTGAAGCTTCTGTTGAATCTATTCTTGAGAATATCTGCTCATGAATCTGGTTTATTTGCTTAGGCACAACTATCTTCTCATTTAGATGATTAATAACTTTGACATAAAAAAGACTTTATTATCATATATTTGAAATACTGAATAGTGAAGTTCATTCGATCCTGAAGAGATCAGTTATTATTCTATCTTTTTTTTGAACAATGTTAGATATAGCTGAATCCTATCTCAGCCAACCTTATATTGCCTTGAACTGTTCGAGACAGGTGTATTGAGAATTACCACTGTTTCAGGGATAAGGGGTTTGGTAAACACCGACCTTGGAGCTAATGACTATGCTGAGATAGGGAGAAGTTTTGGAGAATATATTGATGGAGGTGTGTGTGCTATAGGAAAAGATACGAGAGCAAGCGGATTTATGGCATCTAACGCTGCAATTTCTGGGCTTCTTAGCAGTGGATGTACTGTCCTTGATTTAGGTGTTACCTCTACCCCCTCTGTTTTTAGAGAGGTTTTAAGGGAGAATCTAAATGGTGGATTGGTCATAACAGCATCTCATAATCCACCTGATTGGAACGGGGTAAAGTTTGTAGTTAATGGTGGTAGAGGGTTGTTTGAAGAAGAGTTGAATCAGCTTCAAAAAATATTTTCGTCACGAACTAAGCAATCATTCAAAACAGGGAGTGTTTTTCCTGCAGAATCACAGTACCCTACAGATGTTGTTTCTTATGTTGGTGCAGGTTCCTGTTCAAAACTTAAGGTTGTACTTGACCTTGGTGGAGGAGCTGGATGTATGTTTGTTCCCAATATTTTTCGGGATCTCGGTTGCAAAGTGTTCACAGTGAATGGATCTCCGGGTGTCTTTTCAAGAGGTATGGATCCGACTAGCGATAAATTAACAGACCTTTCAGAAGCAGTTAATGATTCTTCTGCAGATATTGGTGTAGCATATGATTGTGATGCTGATAGAGTTGTATTCATCGATAATGAAGGCACAAAACTAAGATCGGATTATGTTCTTTTGATATACCTCAAATATCTCTCAGATTCAGGACTTTTAAGAAATATTGCTGTAAATGTCGATACATCATTAGCTGCAGAAGATATAGTTGAAAAATCGGGATTTAAAGTAATCCGTAGCAAGGTTGGTGAAGCTAATGTTGTACAGCGTATGATTGAAGAAAAAATATCCATTGGATGTGAAGGAAGCAGCGGTGGATTGATAATTTCGGACTTCAACTTTTGCCGTGACGGAGTACTTGCATCTGCTTTAATTGCATCTGCAATTGTAAAGCAAAATGAAAGTTTAGCAAGTATCATCAAAAGTTTACCCCAGTATTATTGCTTTAGAGAAAAAATGAATTGCATGCGAGAAGAAGCTTATCACGTTTTAAAGACATTATCCGAAGAAGAAGATGGAAATATTGATTCAATAGATGGAGTTAGAATTATTATGAATGACAGATCCTGGGTACTGATAAGGCCTTCAAATACTGAGAATATTATCCGTATTTCTGTCGAGGCTAAAACAGAGAAAACTGCCTCGACACTCATGAATCGTTACAAAGATAAAATTTCAAAGATACTGAAAGAAGGCGTAAAGAGTTGAAAAAACCGGATGAACATGAAATAATAAAAATTCTATTAGAAAAAGTGGACCAACCATCCCATCCATCCTCAAAGATAGGAGATGATGTATCTGTGCTTCCTACGGAAAAAGGCGAATTAATTATAGCCACAGATATGTTGGTTAAAAAAACTGATGCTCCTAAAGGTATGAAAAACTGGCAGATAGCTAGAAAGAGTATCATTGCATGTGTTAGTGATTTTGCAGCAAAAGGTGTTCAGCCAAAAGCATCTCTACTTTCACTTGGTTTACCCCCCAGCACAACTCGAAGAGACATAGATCAACTGGCTGCCGGATTTAAGAAGGCTACTGATGAATATCAATTAGAAATAATTGGAGGTGACACGAATGAAGCAGATGACCTTACCATTGATTGTTGCATGGTCGGCTTTTCTAGAAAAATTGTCAGAAGAAACGGTGCAGTTCCGGGAGACAGAATTGTTGTAACTGGTTTCTTCGGATATCCATCTTTAGGACTTAAGGTGCTTCAAGATAATTTGAATATTCCTGAAAAGATGAACCAGAATGCAATCTCATCAATTCTTCTACCTGCCCCCAAATTAAAACTCGCATTAGCTTTAGGAAAAAATAATTCTTTTTCATCTTCAATAGATTCTAGTGATGGATTAGCTATATCTCTCCATCAACTGGCAGAAGCTAGTGAAGTGGGTTTAGAGGTTTCAAAGATGCCTGCTGATCTGAAACTAATTGAAACTGTAAACAAAGCCGGACTGGATTTGGAAGATGTCATATTCTATGGAGGAGAGGAATATGAGATTATAGCAACCATCTCAGAAGAAAAATGGCTATCAGCTCAAAGAATAGCTCGGAAGATGGGTACTCCACTTATTGAAATTGGGAAGGTTACTAGTGATCAGAATCAAATTCTTTTTGATGATGGTCAGGAAAAGCACAATATCGAGCGGAGAGGTTGGGTTCACCTAGGGGTAACTACTACATAATATAGCGTTAAAAAGGCTTGTTTATTGGTGATATGGTTATATCAGCTATACACGATAACACTGTAACCATAAGGTTAAGCGTCGGAGAGCACAAATTCATCAAATCAATTAGAGATGCCTCAAAGGAAGATTTTTTCGTTCAATTCCAGATACGGTAATGTATAGCCGAATAGGTAGTTTCGTGGAGATAAAATTAAGTCATTCGGTACATCGCTCTTCTTAAATTTAAATAAGATTTGATTGAACTTGAAGTGAATAGAGGTTTATGCAGCTTTCTCCTCGCCGTAAGGTTCTCAGAGTCTTAGGTGTAGCGTTCGCGATACTGGGAGGCATAACCATATACTATGCAGCCTTTGTTATGCAGTCTCCTTCTTTGTATTTCGAACCGGAACCAGGTTTGTATTATCCTGAGGGTAATACACTTCGACAATATAGGATCATTGTGGGATTAGTCGGGATTGGATTGCTATACTTGGGCCATGTGGCCTACCGGTTTATCCCCACTTTGGAAAGAGAAGATTAGTCTCAATATTTGTATTTATTATTTCCTTTGCGTTCAGGTGGGTTTTCTTGGTTTGTCATTAGCCTACGTTATCTCTTACGTTTACATTATCTAGAATCATTTTTGCTTCATTATTTCCTGAGCTGACTTCGCCGTTTTCTAGGTCTATATAGAAAATGTATTTGGTATTTTCTAGGAATGTTCTAGCATGAAAAAATACTTCGAAGATGTTGTCTGTTTCGTCCGATTTTTGAAGGGCTGCCCAAACAAGTTTAGTATCTGGGTCATCTAAAATGTCATTGTCTCTGTGAAGGAACACTAACCTTATTTCCAAAGATTCTTTTATTGTACTCCCTTTTCCATCTATTCCCTGAAAGTTCTGAACTAAATGAATAGCTACCTCACGTTGATCTTTTGCTTCATTATCAATAGTTTCTGAATCTGTTGTACTTAGAAGAGCGAATATTGCCAATACAACAATGATGATTGCTGTACCGAGTACGCCAAATACAAGTTTTTTAGGGTATTTTTTTTTGATCATTTCTTAAATTTTGTCTTCTTTGAGAAAGTTTCTACTTTGATTTGTGAAGTTTCTCTCATAAATAACTTGATATTTTGCCTTTATAAAATGTTTATATCCTGTTTCAGGCGAAAAAGATTGAATTTGTCTACTATTGCAATAAAAGTAGAGGGCTTGGTTAAGGTCTACGGAACAATTCGGGCAGTAGATGATGTCTCATTTGAGATTAATGAAGGGGAAATTTTCGCTTTTTTAGGTCCCAATGGGGCAGGAAAGACAACCACCTTGGAGATTCTGCAGTCGCTTCGTAAGTCTACAAAAGGCAGTGTATCTGTATTAGGTTACGATGTTTCCGATAATCGTGATGCGCAGAAACTTAAGAAAGAGATAGGAGTCCTGCCTCAAGATTTTAATGCAATTGACAAGCTTACTGTGAAAGAGAATTTATCAGTTATTGCTAAAATGTATGATAAACATGTGGATCTTAAGAAGTTGATCTTGACACTTGATCTAGAAGATAAGACAAATTCGAAATTTGAAGACCTATCGGGAGGATTAAAGCAGAGGCTTGGTATTGCGGGGGCTTTGGTAAATGATCCTAGGATAGTGTTTCTCGATGAACCCACAACGGGTCTAGATCCTAGGGCAAGGAGAGATGTGTGGCAAGTGATTGAAAGCCTCAAGAAGGATGGAAAAACTGTTTTTCTTACAACTCACTATATGGAGGAAGCTGAAATCCTTGCAGACAGGGTAGCGATTATTCACAAAGGAAAAATTGTTGCCATCGGAAAAACGAAGACCCTGCTTGAAAAAAGTGGAGGAGGTAGAACAGTGATTCTTGAAGATGTTCCAGAATCTATAATCAAAGAAATTAAGAATCGTTTTCCAAAAGCTACAATTGTAGGGACAGACGTGAGAATCCAAATCTTGAAGTTGAAAGAGGTGAATGAAGTGATTTCATATTTAACGAAGAAGGGCCTAGAGCAATCCCTCCAGATAACGAGACCATCATTAGAGAATGTATTTCTGAGATTAACAGGAGTCCATTTGACAGAGGAAGGAGAGTTGACTTGAGAAAAGTAATTGCTGTAGTCGATCTAACTCTTAGGAATTGGTCTCGGATAAGATCAGCTGTCTTCTTTTCTATTCTCTTTCCTCTAATGTTGCTTTTAATATTCTCTACAGTTTTTGGGGGTGATAATGATCCATCCTTTAGTCTCTTTGTTCAAAATCTGGATATTGATGAAGATGGTGGATCCTCAGATATGTCTAAAGTATTCTTGGAGATTCTAAATAGCACTGATGCATTCGATATTTCTGAAATTCCTGCGGGTGTTAATGCTAATTCTTTCGCTAAAGATGAGATTGGTCCACTAGGAGGAGTCTATAGAATATTGATAATTCCAGAGGGTTTTGGATCAGATATAGTTTTGGGGGCAGTTGAAAACCGGATATCTGTTACACAGAATACTATTCAGATGCTTCTTCAAGAAGAAAGATCTCCCGGAGTTCCTATTCTTGACCAACAAGAAAAAGAACAGATTGCTGCAGGAGGAGCTGCATTGGATAATGCCGCCGGAGAGATTGCTTCGAAAAAAATCCATCTAGTTCTTGTGTTTGATCCCTCTGACACTTCAGGGCAAGTTGTGTATTCAATACTGTTGTCAATTACTGATTCTTTCAGCAATGGTCTTATCGGCGTTGGGGAGAGCATATCTTTTGATAGGGAATCTGTATCCCAATATACCTTTAGTGCTGTTGACTATTATCTTCCTGGGCTCATAGGTGCATTCATCATGAGTACAACTGTTGTTGGTATAACTAGCCAAAATACAGAGTTTAGGAAAAGGGGAATAATCAAGCGTCTCTCTTTGACTCCACTATCCCGTTTAGAATGGATTGTTGGAAGTGTCTTAGCTCAGACTGTTTTGGCGTTTATTCTTACTTTGGTAATGTTTGCGGTTGGATGGGCTGTTCTTGGTGTAACTGCAGTTCCGAATCTTCTTGTTGTGGCCATGGTTATTGCAGGCGCGATTCAATTTTCTGGTCTTGGTATGCTGATTGCTGGTATGATTAAAGATATTGAAAGTGCTAATGCAGCAAGTAACGCAATAGTCCTTCCCATGATGTTCCTTTCAGGTGCATTCTTCCCGTTAGATGCAGCACCTGAATTTATTCGTATCATTTCAAATCTGCTCCCGTTAAAATATCTCATTGATGGTCTTCGTTTTGGGCTTATTTCAGGATTTCCTGAGGGTGCAATCATATCCCTTGCAATAACTTCTGGGTTAGCGGCTGTATTCGTCATTATTGGATCGATTACGACCAAATGGCATGAGAATTAATCAAAGAATTTTCTTCGACAAAAACATAACATGGAATTGTTTTTCTCATGTTTAAATAGGACATTTTCACATCCCGAGTCCTTAATATTGGAGATGAAGAGGTAGATTATGAAAAGAAATAGAGAAGTTCCTTGTGGTATTTGCAGTAAAATGCTTCCTACAATTATTGCTTTAAAGGCACACAAGGTTAAAAGTCATTCTTATTAGATTGGAATATATTCATGTGTAGGGTAGGATTCCCGCATCTTTACATGATATTCTTAGTAGAATAATAATGTTGGGAACCTCTGAAAAAGTATTTTTCAAAAGAAAAATAACTTAAAATGGATTTTTTCTTTAATGGTTATGCGCCTCGTGTGACTTTTGATTCTCCTTGTGTTTTTGTTACTCTAAATATTTGGTCTGCGAAGCTTTCAACTTCTTTGTCGTGTGACACAAAAACAATTTGTGGGCTT
>Ga0187833_10000889_pt1 | contig 35155 bp, 35 predicted proteins | sample ETNtaG_37_FD_167968 | JGI IMG/M metagenome (GOLD analysis project Ga0187833, IMG submission 167968) | Marine microbial and viral communities from oxygen minimum zone, Eastern Pacific Ocean - ETNP2014_SV_400_PacBio MetaG (Illumina Assembly) | ecosystem: Environmental > Aquatic > Marine > Hypoxic...
TAATAACGGCGCACACTAGCTTCATATAAATAAAAAAATTATTTATATTTTCGTTGAAGTGTGTACGACAAATAATTTTGGTAACCTAACCGTCCACACTTCTCTTCTTTTTTTTACAATATAAAACAGCTAAAACACTTCAAGAGAAAATCACATTTTGTGGATTCATCTTTGTGTTTAAATTAACGACCTGTCAAAAAGCAAAGAAAATTAGGCTTTTTGAAGGTCGGACCGTTGCTTATAAGCTAATTAAGAAATAAATCAAGGCGAATATTAAAGTTAAATGGTAGAGAAATTAAGGGCTTTTTAACAATATTATTAATTGATTGATGTGTAAAACTGGTAAAATATAAAATTACAACTGAGACTATTATGAATTTTGCTATGGTTCAAATACTAGGGAAAAATAAGGAGAAAACTGTATATCTCGTTTTATTTACGTTGATTTTAACATCGGTAATTTTTGCTGCAATTTTTTTTAAAAACGATAAAGAAATAGTAAGTCAAAAAACAAATATTTCACAACCGAATGAAGAAATAACTTTAATCAAGGAGTTTTTTCTACAAAAAATCAAATCTCCGTTCATAAATATAGACTATGAAATAAAAAGTGGTGATAGTATTCAAAAAATTCTTAAACAATTCAAAATACGAAATAAAGAAATTCAATCTATTATAACACAATACAAAAAATATGGTAATGCCAATCAATTGCTGGCTGGAAATAAAATTAATATAATTGTTGAAGAAAATTTATCTAATAAAGATAACTCTATAGTAAAATTTTCTGTTCCAATTACTAAAAGTACAATTATAGAAATATCTAAAAATAATGAAGAGGATAAAATTTTTTCAAAAAAAATTATCACCAAACTCTACAAAAAAAACTTTATCGCAGAAAATGTAATTACAAATAATCTTTATTCATCTGCAACTGACGCAAATATAAACCCTGATACAATTATTGAATTTGCAAGAATTTTTGGTTTTGAAGTTGATTTTCAAAGAGACATCAGAAAAAATGATTACTTTAGAATTGTTTACGATAAATATATCGACGAAAATGGCGAATTTATAAAAAGTGGATCTATTCTTTACGCATATATGTCTGTTAACGGACATGAAATTGCACTTTATAAATTTGGTGATGATCAAACCTATAACTATTTTGATATAAATGGAAAAAGTGTCGAAAAGGCCCTAATGAAAACTCCAATAAATGGAGCAAGACTTTCGTCATCTTTTGGAATGAGAAAACATCCTATTCTTGGTTTTAATAAAATGCATCAAGGTACTGACTTCGCGGCACGAGAAGGAGTTCCAGTCATGGCTTCTGGTAGCGGAACCATTGTTAAATCTGGATGGTGTGGAGGAGGAGGAAATTGTATAAAAATCAGACATAACTCTACTTATGAGACAATTTATGCACATCTAAAAAATTTTGCCAGAGGTATTAAAAAAAATAAAAAAGTTAAACAAGGACAAATTATTGGGTACGTAGGAACAACTGGATTATCCACGGGCCCCCATCTACATTACGAAGTTATAGTAAATGGAAAAAAAGTTAATTCTCAAAAGTTAAAATTACCTTCCGGAAAATTGTTAAGAGATAACGAAAGAGAACTTTTTGAAATACACAGAATTAAAACCGACGTGTTAATAGCAGAATTGATTTCAGAAAAAAAATAATTTTAAAAAAGATTACTCCTTTTCTTCTTCTTCTTTGTTTATTTTTGAAGTTTCAACTTTATCAATACTAATATTGTTGTCCATATTTTTGGCAGTTTTTTCTTGGTTTTCAATAACTTTAACTTTATTTTGACTTTGATTTAAATTTTTTTCACTAACGATTCTCATATAATGATCAGCGTGTTGAAAATAACTTTCAGATAAAGTCTTGTCTCCTTTTGATAAAGCTTCTTTTGCTAAAACTTTATATTTCTCCGCTAATATTTCTGCACTTTGATGATGGTTAAAATTATTTCTTCCTCGAAAATTGGTCAATGAAATGGATCCCATCCCTGTACGTTCGTTTCCATTACCTCTGGGATGGTGATTTCTACTATTCGAACGACGTCTAAATCTTCTTGGTTTATGTTGAAACATATATATTTTATTGAAATACCCCTTTCTCAGGAGCTGCGCACCATCTTACTCATTACCATTTTGCTTTGTCAAAATAATTATTTCTAATATCTAATAAAATTTCGTCTTTGTGCTTATTATGCAACGTACATTGCGATTATTATCATATTCTTTGCCTACCTCTCTAAGTCCTCGCTGTTTCAATATGGAAGAAACTTTTCTGTATTGACCGTACCCAATTTCTATGGCAAGCAACCCATTCCTCTTTAATAGAATATCCGACTTATAGATAACTTTTTTTATAAGGTCAAGACCATCAAGCCCTCCGTTTAAAGCAACTAAAGGCTCATAATTTATTATATCTTTGCTTAATTTTTTCATATCCTTTGATGATATATATGGCGGATTCGAAACGATTAAATCATATTTTCCCATATTAAATTCATTTATATCGAAAATCCTAAATATTGATCTATAAGATAACTGAAGTTCCCTAGAATTTGTTTTAGCCATTTGAATTGCTCTCATAGAAATATCTATGCCCGTGCCTCTTGAAAAATTCAACTCTTTTAGTATGGAAAGTAATATACAACCCGAACCAGTTCCAATATCTAAAATATTTATTTTTTTGTTTTTGAAAAAATTTACTACTTTATAAATTAATAGCTCGGTTTCTGGTCTTGGAATGAGCGTTGAATGATTAACCGCAAAGCTGTAACTCCAAAATTCTTTCCTTCCTGTGATATAAGCAACGGGTTCCCTTTTAATTCGTCTTTTAATTGCACGAAAATATTGTTGCCCTATTTTTTTTGAAACGTTTATTTTATCATTTGTTATTAAAAACTCTTTTGAAACTCCCATAACATTAGAAAGAATTATTTGAGCATCAAGTTCACATGAATCAATATTATGATTCCTTAATAGTTGTGATGCTTGTTTAATCGTATTTGCTAAAATCATTTTATTGGCTTAGGTTTGCTAATTTTATTTCTTGATCTCGTATTCTTAAATTTTCATTTAATTCTTCAAAAGCATCTCCGATTAAAAAATCCGCAAGATTATGTAGTGTCAAATTTATTCTGTGGTCCGTTACTCTGCTTTGTGGAAAGTTGTATGTTCTAATTCTTTCTGATCTGTCTCCCGATCCTATTTGCTTTTTTCTATCTCTCGATCTTTCTCTGTCTTTTTTTTCTCTCTCATTCTCATAAATTCTTGATCTTAATATCTTTATAGCCTTTGCGCGGTTTTTGTGTTGTGATTTCTCATCTTGCTGACTTACCACAATTCCCGTCGGTAGGTGAGTAATTCTCACCGCGCTGTCTGTCGTGTTGACTGATTGACCTCCCGGTCCACTCGATCTAAAAACATCTATTCTCAAATCTTTTTCATTTATTTTTACATCTACTTCTTCAGCTTCGGGCAAAACCGCAACGGTTGCAGCTGATGTATGAACTCTGCCTTGAGTTTCGGTAGCCGGTACTCGTTGTACCCTGTGTACTCCGGACTCAAATTTCAAAAAAGAGTAAATATTCGCACCCCTCACTAACAATATAACTTCCTTAAATCCTCCTGCTTCACTTTTTGATAAATTAATAATCTCAAGAGACCAGTTTTTATTTAAACAGACTTTTTCATACATTTTGTATAGATCGGCAACAAATAAACTGGCTTCCAACCCACCTGTTCCTGCTCTAATTTCTAATATGGCATTTTTTGAATCTGCCTCATCTTTTGGAAGAAGATATATTTTTAATTTTTTTTCATCTTCTTCATTTTTTTTAGATAATTGAAGTAGTTCATTTTTAGCGAGCTCGATCATATCATGATCATTCTTTTTATCTTCTATAATTTTTTTTAAATCTTCTTTTTCTTTCTTAAAACCCAGATAATTTCTAGCCTGAACAACCACTTCTCCTACGCTAGAATATTCTTTGGATTTTTTTACAAAATTCTTTTTATCAATATTTCCTGATGCAAGCTCTTTTTCCAAAGTTTCGTAAGTACTAACAATTTGTTTAACTTTCTCTAAAGGTATCATTTTTGGTAATTTAATTGTTTCTAAGTTCTTTGGACTTTTTTTCTACTAAACTAACAACTTCTTTGATTATCTCATCGGTAGCCACTTTATGATGAGGCAAGCCAGAAAGATACATCATATGACTGTCCTGCCCTCCACCAGTTAATCCTATTTGGGTTTGAGAAGCTTCTCCCGGGCCATTAACAACACATCCTATAACTGATAACGTTATTGGCTCTTTCAAGTGTGAAAGTTTTTCTTCTAAAATTTTAACTGTATCGATAACTGGAAATCCCTGTCGAGCACACGATGGACAAGATATAATATTTACTCCTTTGTGTCTTAGGTTTAGAGATTTTAAAATTTCATAACCAATTTTTATTTCTTCGACAGGATTTGCTGATAAGGAAACTCTTATGGTATCTCCAATTCCTTCCATTAGCAAAATACCTATACCGATTGAAGACTTAATGCTTCCTGAAGTTAAACTTCCTGCCTCGGTAATACCCAAATGTAAAGGATAATCACAAACTTCCGAAAGGGACCTGTAAGCCTTGGTTGATAGAAAAACATCCGATGATTTCACGCTTATTTTAAAGTTAAAGAAATCTTCGTCCTCTAGAAATTTTATATTATCTAGGGCGCTTTCGACTAATGCTTCCGGGCACGGCTCTTTATATTTCTCCAATAATTTTTTTTCTAAGGACCCCGCGTTAACCCCAACTCTAATGGAGCAATTATTATCTTTTGCAGCTTTAAGAATTTCACGAATTTTTTCTTTGGAACCAATATTTCCTGGATTTATTCTTAAACAATCCGCTCCTGAATTCGCAGCTTCTATCGCCCTTTTGTGGTGAAAATGAATATCTGCAACTATAGGAACAGTAACTTGATTTATAATTTTTTTTAAAGATAAAGATGAGTCTTTGTCAGGACATGAAACTCTCACAATATCTGCGCCGACCTCGGTTAATTCATTAATTTGTTTTACTGTCTCTTCAACATTAGTTGTTAAAGTGTTTGTCATTGACTGAACGGATATTGGTGCTTCGCCACCTACATCAATTTTGCCAACTTTAATTTTTTTAGTTTTTTTTCTTTTAATATCTCTGAATGGTCTAATACTCATTGGTTTCTTAGTTAAGTTCAAATGATTTGTGTAGTGCTTTTACCGCTTTTTGGATCATATCCTCTCGGATTAAAACAGAAATTTTTATTTCTGAAGTTGAAATCGCTAAAATATTTATTTTTACATCAGCTAAAGTTCTAAACATTTTATATGTTACTCCAGGATTAGCTATCATGCCTGCACCAATAATAGACACTTTGGCAAGCTTATCATCATGTATTATTTTATTATAATTTAATTTTTGTTTATTTTTTTCAATTAAACTCAATGTTTTGCATAAATCTTCTCGTTTAATAGTGAAAGTCACATTAGCTTTTTTGCCATCAAGAGAAGTATTTTGAATTACCATATCAACGTTAATATTATTTTTTCCTATTGGTTCAAAGATGTCAGCTGCAACACCTGGCTTGTCCACAACACCGACGATAGAAACTTTGGCATTCCTTTTTGAATAAGCTATTCCTGTTACTGCTTTTTTATAATTAATCTCGCTTTCAGAAATTATTTTTGTTCCAGATTTTTCGGAAAAAGTAGATTTTACATGAATTGGAATATTGTCGATCATTGAAGCTTGGACTGCATTTGGTTGCATAACCTTTGCTCCCAAAGAGGCCATTTCAAGCATTTCTTCATAGGATATTTTGTCAATTTTTTTGGCATTATTATTTATGGAAGGATCAGTTGTAAAAATTCCATCTACGTCAGTATATATTTCACAAGAATCTGCTCGAAAAAATTTTGCAACTACAACAGCTGACAAATCTGAACCTCCGCGCCCTAATGTTGTAATTCTGTTATCCATTGAAACTCCTTGAAAACCAGTGATTACAGCTATACCTCCCTGTGAAACAAAATTTGAAATTTCTTCAGTTTTAATTCTCATTATATTCGAAGATGTGTGGTTAGCATCTGTTAGAATTGGGATTTGCCAGCCTTGCCATGATCTAGCTTTAAGTCCCAAATCAATAATTGCCCCTGACAAAAGTGAACACGAAACTTGTTCACCTGATGAAAGTAATACATCCAGTTCTTTATCATCAAAATTATTACTAATTAAATTAGACTTTTTCTTTAACTCATCGGTGACACCCGTCATTGCGGAAACAATAACAATAATTTCGTTACCTTCGTTAAATATTTTTTTAATAATATTTGCTACTTTTTTAATTTTTTCTATAGTTCCAACAGATGTGCCGCCAAACTTAAGAACTAATCTTTTCATGGTAAAATATCTTGTTTACTTTATATAATTTTTAATAATAAATACTCTTAATTGCAAAAATGTACAAGTATAGCTAGATAATTATTATTTTGACTACAGTAAACAAAAAAGAAATAGAAAAATTTTCAATATTGGCAAAAGATTGGTGGAATCCAAAAGGAAAATTTGAACCCTTACATCTTTTTAATCCAACTAGGATTAAATTTATCAAAGAAAAACTAATTTTTCACTTTAAACTTGACCCGGATATTTTGCTTCCACTAAGAGGATTAAAAATTTTAGATATCGGATGTGGTGGTGGGCTTTTATGTGAACCGTTAAGTAGACTGGGAGCAGAAATGACAGGAATTGATGCCTCTAACATTAGCATTGGGATTGCAAAGTTGCATTCTAAGAAAATGAATCTAAACATCAAATATATACACTGTTCACCTGAAAACTTAAGTTTTAAAAATAAATTTGACGTAATATTAAATATGGAGGTTATTGAACATGTTTCAAATGTAAATGTGTTTATTCAAAATTGTTCAAAACTAATTAAAAAAAATGGAATTATGTTCGTTGCCACTATAAATAAAAATTTAAAATCATACTTCTATGCTATTTTGGGAGCAGAATATATTTTGAGATGGTTGCCAATTGGCACACATGATTGGGAAAAATTTTTAACACCGCAAGAGTTAGAAATAATTGCTAGCAAAAACAACTTCGTAATTGATGAGGTGGTTGGAATGAAATATAATTTATTTTCGAAAAAATGGCACACGACCAGTGATATTTCAGTAAATTATATTTCGACTTTTTCGGCAAATTAGTTTTCTGATTTATTCACCCAAGGTATGGTGGCAACATCAATACCTTCATCAATTAATTCCGCGGTTTCTTCTGATGTTGCGGTACCATAGATTCCTTCGGAAGTCTTCTTATCATAATGAATACTTCTAACTTCGTGAGGAAAATTATCTCCGACATTTTTGCAATTCTTTTCAATATATTTTCTTAAGTTCAAAAGTTGCTTTTTCATTTTCTTTTTTAATTTTGTATTTTTTGAAATCTTATTCGTTTTGCTAAACAAATTCGGTGCCATAACTGATTTTTTAACGGAAGTAGAATTACAATAAATACAATTGATTAGCTTTTTTTTCCATAACGTACCGTAACTATCTGAACTTGAGAACCAACTTTCAAATGTTTTTCCACATTTGCATATTAAATTATATTTTATCATCTATATTTATATTATTTAATTTTAAAGAAAAAAAACAAGTATTAATTTCGGTAATCAGCATTTATATCGATGTAATCATGAGTAAAATCACATGTATATACTGTGAAATCAGCTTCTCCAATATTTAAATTTACTTCTATATTGATTGAATCAGATTTCATATATTCCAATATTTTTCTTTCATTGTAATCTTTAGCTGCTTTACTTTGATCAACAATTAATTGGTTCCCAATTTTTATCTGTATTCTATTTGGAATAATATTCTCCTTTGACTTGCCTACACACATAACTATCCTTCCCCAATTCGCATCTCCTCCAGCAACAGCTGTTTTGAATAAAGGAGAGTTGGCAATCGAAAAGCCAATTTTTTTTGCCATAGACGTTGATCTGGCCCCAACAACTTTTATCGTGATAAATTTTTTTGCTCCTTCTCCGTCTGCAACAATTTGTGTAGCAAGATTTAGTGACAATTCATGTAACGCTTTTTCAAAATCTTTCAGATTAGGGTCCAAGACGTTATATATTTTTGCATTTTTTGCCTTGCCTGTAGAAAAAATGGCAACCATATCGTTAGTTGAAGTATCCCCATCAATGGAAATGGCATTAAATGTCGTGTTAGCAACTCTCCTTAAAATAGCTTTTAAGAAAACGGAAGGAATATTGGCATCCGTTACGATGAAAGAAAGCATTGTGGACATATTCGGAAAAATCATTCCTGATCCTTTGGCTATCCCAGAAATTTTTACTAATTTATTACCTATTTTACATTCTTGGTAGGCCAATTTTGGCTTTGTATCGGTTGTCATGATCGCGCCTGCAGCCTTGAACCAGACAAATTTATTTGTTTCTGTTTTTAACTTTTTTACTAATTCTGGAATTCTATTTTTAATTTTAATATACGGAAAATCTTCACCAATTACCCCTGTTGATGCAAACAACAAGTCCGTTATCTTTACAACTTCGCTAATCCCTTTAGGTGATTGAGATGACCTTATTGTTAGAACTTTTGATAGTGTGTGAGCAACTTCTTTTAATCCCTGGGCTCCTTTTATGCCGGTAAAAGTATTAGCATTTTTTGTATTCACTAAAAGTGCTTTCACAAAATTTTTTTTAATTTTTAAATTCCAGTTTATGCTTGCTGAGGTAATTTTTGATGTTGTATATATCGCGGCAAAATTAGCCCCTTCTTGAAAGTGAAATAACATAAGATCATCTCTACCATCGCCGTACAGATCTGCTGATATTGACGATATTTCTAATCCTTTTATGGGTTGCAATTCTTGAAATTCACCCATTTTTGCCATCTTGATTTTGGGATTTAGAAAATTTTTCAAATTTATCGTCATGGGTATTTAAAATCTTTTATTATTGATTATATATACAAGTCTTATTTGGACTAATATACCTTTATACTGTCTTGAAAAAAAAATAAATATCTATGTTAAACATTGGCAAAATTATTGGCAAATTTATTAAGAATTCAAGCCAAAGAGAACTTGAGCGTTTAAAATCAACCGTAGAAAAAATTAATGACTGGGAATCAAAGGTCAAAGAAAAATCTGACGAAAATTTCCCTATAAAAACTGCAGAATTCAAATCAAAAATTCAAAAGGGTATAAAACTTGAAGATTTAATTCCAGAGGCTTTTGCTTACGTGAGAGAAGCTTCTAAAAGAACCCTTGGCGAACGACATTTCGATGTGCAACTAATGGGTGGCATTATCCTTCATCAAGGAAAAATTGCTGAAATGAAAACGGGAGAGGGCAAAACTTTAGTTTCTACATTACCTGTTTATTTGAACGCTTTGTTGGGTAAAGGAGCTCACGTAGTAACGGTAAATGATTATTTGGCAAAAAGAGATTCGGAATGGATGGGTAAAGTTTATAATTTTTTGGGTTTATCTGTAGGTTGTATTACAAATGAAATGGAAGATGAAATTAGAAAAAATAATTATAACTGTGATGTAACATACGGTACTAATAACGAATTTGGTTTTGACTATCTAAGGGATAATATGAAGTACAATATTGAACAAATGGTACAGAGAGATCATTTTTTTTGCATCGTTGATGAAGTGGACAGTATTCTTGTTGATGAAGCAAGGACTCCGCTGGTGATTTCAGGTGCAACTGAGGACAAATCTGATCAATATTTTGTGAGCAATAAATTTGTTAAACACCTTGAAAAAACTGATTATGAATTAGACGAAAAAAACAAAAATGTAATGCTTTCTGAAAAAGGAATAGATAAAATAGAAAAACTATCAAGAACATATGGAATTCTAAAAAATAATAACTTCTATGATCCGCAAAATATTAATTTAGTTCATCATATAAATCAGGCTTTAAGAGCTAATTTATTATTTTCAAAAGATACAGATTACATTGTTAGGGATAATAAAGTACAAATAATCGATGAATTCACTGGAAGAGTGCTTGAAGGTAGAAGATTTTCAGAGGGTCTCCACCAAGCTTTGGAAGCAAAAGAAAAAGTTGAAATTCAAAGTGAAAATCAAACTTTAGCTTCGATTACCTATCAAAATTATTTTAGATTATACGACAAACTTTCGGGAATGACGGGTACCGCGCTCACTGAGGCAGAAGAATTTTATGACATTTATAAACTAAAAACGGTTTCAATTCCCACGAATAAATCAATGATTAGAATCGATTTAAATGATCAAATTTTTAGAACGGAAAAAGAAAAATACAAGGCCATAATTGAAAAAATAGAAAGTTGTTATAATGATAGTCAACCAATTCTAGTTGGCACAACAAGCATAGAAAAGTCCGAAAAAATCTCCTCTCTGCTTGACACAAAAAAAATAAGCCACAACATTTTAAACGCTAAACAACATGAAAAGGAAGCCAAGATAATTGCCGACGCGGGCAAATTAAAAGCTGTAACAATAGCTACAAATATGGCCGGCCGAGGAACTGACATTCAGCTGGGAGGAAAACAAACCAATTTAAACGACAAACAAAACTCAATCTTGCAGGAAAAAAAAGAAGTTATAAAAAATGGAGGGTTGTATGTAATTGGAACTGAAAGACATGAAAGCAGAAGAATTGACAATCAACTAAGAGGACGATCGGGAAGACAGGGTGATCCAGGTAAATCAATATTTTATATAAGTTTAGAAGATGACTTAATGAGAATATTCGGATCAGAATCTATAGATGGAATTATGCAAAAATTTGGATTAAAGGAGGGAGAATCAATTGATCACCCCTGGATCAATAAAGCTCTTGAAAGAGCCCAGCAAAGAGTTGAGTCTCGAAATTTTGATATTAGAAAAACTTTATTAAAATTTGACGATGTAATGAATGACCAGAGGCGAGTTATCTTTGAACAAAGAAAAGAAGTACTTAAATCAAATCATATTAATGAAATAATAAATTCATTTTTAAACGATTTGGTTGAATATTTTACAAATGAGAAAGTAATCTATTCTAGGGAAAATCAACTTGATGCTTTCAAAATAAAAATTAAGCCAATATTGGGAAGATCAATTAAACCTGAAGAATTTGCAAATATTACAGATTTAAATAATGAAAAATTTGGAAATACTGTAAAAAAGAGCTTCCATGAATTCAGGAACAAAAGAAATAAACAGCTTACGGAAGCTGTAAATTTAGAGCTTGAGAAAAGAATATTCTTACAAACCATCGATTTTTTGTGGAGATCGCACTTACAATACTTGGAGCATTTAAGACAAGTAGTGGGATTGAGAGGGTATGCACAAAAAGATCCTTTGGAAGAATATAAAAGAGAAGCATTCAAATTATTTGAAGATTTATTAAATAAAATCAAAATCGACTTTATTACCTTTTTAAACAATCTTGAAATTGCCCCTCATGAGGAACGAACGAGCAAATATTCAACTGTAAACAATAATAAATTAAAAAATAGCCCAAAATGTTTGTTGGTAACCAAAAAAAACGAAAAAATATCAAGAAATGAAAGGTGTTTGGCTACAGGAAAAAAATTTAAAAACTGTTGTGGCGCTCTATGAAATGTTTAGATAAAAATTAGCAACATTATTACCAACAATAATAAAGCTATTATCAATTTATTCTTGTGTTTAAAAAAGTTCTCCCCGATAGATGTAAAAAGACTATCACTTTGCACTAAATTACCTTCATTTTTTGAAAATGGAGTGGTATTTTTTTGTCTACCAATTTGTAAAAACTTTTTTTTCCTTTGCTCGAATATTTCTTCTCTGGTGTAATTATTAAATTCTTTTAAATATTTTATTAATATTATTTTAGTATGAGAAACTGTTTGTTTTTTATTTCTGTGAGCACCACCAAGTGGTTCTTTGATAATTTCATCTATAATATTCATTTTAAAAAGTTCGTTAGCGGTTAGTTTCATGGCTTTTGCTGCTTCTAAAGATTTACTTGGATCTCTCCATAATATAGATGCGCATCCTTCGGGTGAAATAACAGAATAAATTGCATTTTCAAACATTAGTACTTTGTTTGCGGATGCCAAAGCGATCGCACCACCTGAGCCTCCTTCGCCGATAATGACTGAAATGATTGGAACTTTTAATGACATACAACACTCTATTGAGCTAGCAATTGCTTCTGCTTGCCCCCTTTGTTCAGCCCCAATTCCAGGATACGCTCCTGGTGTATCAATAAATGATATTATTGGAATATTAAATTTGTCTGCCAGCTTCATCAGTCTGATACATTTTCTGTAACCTTCTGGTCTCATCATGCCAAAGTTTCTCTTAAGCCGACTATCTAAATCATCGCCTTTCTCTTGACCTATAACCAAAACAGATTTGCCTTCGAAAACAGCAAATCCGGTAATGACAGCTTCATCTTCGGCAAATTTTCGATCACCGGATAAATTAATGAAATTAGTAAATAAATTATTTATAAAAAATTTTGCTTTTGGTCTTTCTTCATGTCTAGCAACCTGAGTTTTTTGCCACTCATTCAAATTTCTGTACGAGGCTTTTAGCTTTTGATCGATTTCACCTTGTATACGAGATATTTGCTCTGTATCTACTTTTGATATTCCTTCTTTGTTAAAAGGATCCTTTAATTTTTCAAGCTCTTCTTCTAACACTTTTACATCGCGCTCAAAATCTAGATAACTTTTCATTTGATTAATGGAATAATACTTGATTAAAAATATATATATACATAAAAATTGAATCGATTTATAAAAATATAGAAATTAATGGCAAAATTTTGTCCAAATATGAATTATACTCTACAAGGCAAATTGTCAGTTGCTACAGAACTATTAGAATTTGTAAATACTGAACTTCTGCCAGGCACAAATATTAATCCTGAAAAATTTTGGATGGGATTAGATAAAGTAGTGCACGAACTAGCGCCCAAAAACAGAGAGCTTCTTAACATTAGAGAGCAGATGCAACAAAAAATTGATAACTGGCATCTTTCTCACAAAGATCAAAAAATCGATTCTGACTCTTATATAAACTTTTTAAAAGAAATTAAATATCTTGTCAAAGAAGAATCAAATTTTTCAATCGAAACAGAAAATATAGATGAAGAAATTTCTAACATTGCTGGTCCGCAGCTTGTTGTACCTGTAACGAACGCACGTTATGCATTGAATGCGGCCAACGCACGGTGGTGCAGCTTATACGATGCTCTTTATGGAACAGATGTAATTCCAGAAACACGTGGAGCGAACCGCGGAGATAAATATAATCCAACGCGAGGGAAAAAAGTAATCGAATATGCTCGTAACTTCTTGGATGAAATTACACCACTGGAACAGGGTAGTTGGAAAGATGTTTCAAAGCTTCCTAAAATTTATAATGGCCTTTTACTTTTATCTATAAACGATGAAGGAATAAAACTTAAAAATCCTAAGCAGCTTGTAGGATATTCTGTAAAACTTTCTGGCTTATCATCACTCTTGCTAAAAAACAATAATCTTCATATAGATATTGTGTTTGATCCAAATGGTTCTATCGGAAACCAAGATAAAGCTGGTATACAAGATATAATTTTAGAATCAGCTATATCTACAATTATCGATCATGAAGATTCGGTAGCAGCAGTAGATTCTGAAGACAAAGTTTTAGGTTATAGAAATTGGCTAAAACTTATGAAGGGAAATCTACAAGTTGAAGTGGAAAAAAATGGAAAAAAATTTATAAGAAAACTGAACCCTGATCGTGTTTATACAAAATCTGAACAAAAGGGAAAGATAGACTTATCTAAACTAACATTGAGTGCGCGTGCTTTAATGTTAAATAGAAACGTTGGGCACTTAATGACAAACCCCTCAATACTATTAGAGGATAAGTCAGAAATTCCAGAAGGAATAATGGATGCATTCATGACTGTTCTTGCTGCAATGCATGATTTTAATAGAAAAAGTAACTCAAGAACTGAATCTATTTACATAGTCAAACCAAAAATGCATGGCCCTGATGAAGTTGCATTCGCTAACAAAATTTTTGAAAAAGTTGAGGATATACTTTCGTTAAAGAGAAACACTATTAAAATTGGTATTATGGATGAAGAACGTCGCACAACCATAAATCTAAAAGAGTGTATACGTGCTGTAAAAAATCGAGTTTTTTTCATCAATACTGGTTTTCTTGATAGAACAGGGGACGAAATCCATACATCATTTGAGGCCGGCCCAATGATTCATAAAGGAGATATGAAAAAGGCTAATTGGATCACAGCCTACGAAGATTGGAATGTGGATGTTGGTTTGGCTTGTGGTTTTCCAGGTGTAGCTCAAATCGGCAAAGGAATGTGGGCAATGCCAGACAAAATGGCTGATATGGTTAATGAAAAAATTGCACATCCAAAAGCTGGTGCGAATTGTGCTTGGGTTCCATCACCAACAGCGGCGACACTTCATGCTCTGCATTATCATAAAGTTAATGTTATTAAACAGCAGAAAAAAATTTCACTAAGAACACCTGCTAAACTTTCTAATATTCTAAAAATCCCAACTGCTGATCGTCCGAATTGGTCAAACGAAGATATAACGAAAGAACTAGAAAATAATGCACAAGGAATTTTAGGCTATGTTGTTAGATGGATTAATAATGGAGTAGGTTGTTCAAAAGTACCTGATATAAATAATATTGGACTTATGGAAGACAGAGCCACCTTAAGAATTTCTTCTCAACATATTGCTAACTGGTTACATCATGGAATCTGCACTAAAGATCAAGTGATGCATGTACTGCGTAAAATGAGTAATATTGTTGATAAGCAGAACATAAATGATCCTGCTTACAAAAGACACGGAAGATCAGATTATGAAGCAATAGCCCCTAATTTCGATGGTATAGCATTCAAGTCAGCGTGCGATCTGATATTTAAAGGCAGAAAACAGCCTTCGGGATATACAGAACCAATTTTACATCTTAGGCGTCTTGAAAAAAAAACTAGTCATTAGCTACTGGACTCCTATTTTTAAAAGCTGCAATCAAAGTACCATCATCGGCAAATTCCACTTCAGTACCTACGCTCATTCCTTGAGCAAGTTTAGTGATTTTTACTTTCATGTCTTTTAAACTGTCTTGTATGTAGTGAGAGGTAACTTGACCTTCGATTGTGTTACCACATGCAAGTATGACTTCTTTGATTTTGCCATTGTTTTTTACCCTATTAATTAGTGACGAAATTAATAATCCATCTTTCTTTTTGCTTTCTAAAGTAGGTAAGGTTCCGCCTAATATATGAAATCCGGACTTATAAATACCCGATTCTTCTATTGTCCACTTATCTTGAATATGTTGCACTACACAAATTTGATCATAATTATTACTGGAGCAAACGCATTTAGAATTTATGTTAAAATAATCTCCACATATTTGACACCTGCGTAAATTTTTATAAACCTGCGCTAGTGTGTTTGACAAAGGTTTTATAAGTTCTTCTTTATTATTTATAAGTTTTAAAACTATTCTCCGTGCTGACTTGGGACCAAGAGCAGGTAGTTTAGCGATTATTTTAACTAAATCTTCTATTTCTTTATTACCGGTCATTTTTTGTTTTAAAAAGGAAGTTTAAATCCTGGTGGCAAATCAATCCCGCCTGTAACTTTTGCAATCTCTTCTGATGTTTTTTTCTTTAGTTTAGTTCTGGCATCTGAATGAGCAGCAATTATCAGATCACAAAAAATTTCTTTTGATTCTTTTAATACTGAATCAGCAAGAGAAATATTTTTAAGTTCACTCTCTCCATTCATAATAACTTTGACTGCGCCTCCTCCAGAAATGCCCTCTACCTCAATTTTTTTAAGAGATTCCTGAGTCTCTTTCATTTTCTCCTGCATTTTTTTAGCTTGTGATATTAAATCGGTAAAATTCTGCATAAATTAATCTTCTTTTGAAACCTCTACCAGTTCTCCATCCGAAAAAATATTTTTAAATTTTTTATACACTTCGCCTTTTTTCTCACTTTCCAATATTTCTTTTTTTCTAATAAATTGCTTTTCTGCAAACGTTTTTTGACCCAGTCCTTTAGTTAATGTGATAACCCATCGTTTTTGTGTCCAAGCTAACAATTTTTCACTTAAATTTCTTACAAAATTTTTCGACAGATTTTCATTGAACGCTATATCTATTTTTCCATCAGAAAATTTAATTAAATTTACATTTTTCTCTAAATCATACTTCAATTCAACTTCCTTTTTTAACGATGATAACTCAATTAATTCCTCGAAAGACTTGATGCTTTTTTCTTCTATTTTTTTAGAACTTGGGGACGTTAATTCAGGTCTTGCTTGTGATGTGTTTTTTATTTGATCTTTAGAAGCTTTTGTTACTTCGTTCTCTTTATTTGGGTCTTTTTCTATAGCTTTCCCTTCTGTTGCGGGTTCGCTTTTTTGATATGAAATACTGTTGTTAATCAAATCTTCATAGGATGGCATTCCTTTTAAATGTAAAAGTCTAATGACAAGCATTTCCAGGCCTAACATTGGATTTGCCAATAGCTCATCTTCTGAGATTGCCTTTAACGTAAACTGCCAAAAAAGTATAAGAGTCGAAGTACTTACATCTTTTGAAATCAAATCAATCATTTCAAGTTCGGACTCAGATATGCTTAAATCAGATTCAAAATCTCCAAGATTTTTTTTTTGCAATATAAAATAAATGAGTTCAAGAATGTCGTTTTTTAGGTTAGTTGCTTCAATTCCCTCATTGATCATTTGCCTTATGGACTCAATTGATTTTTTTTGATCTCCTTGTAATATAAATCCCAGAAGCTGAAGTATTTTTGATCTATCTGCTATTCCTAGCATTTTTCTTACTGAAGTTTCATCAACCTCCTTTTCTTCTATACTGCTAATTAAAAACGCCCTTTCTAACAAACTCAAGGAATCTCTTACAGATCCTTCTGCGGCTTTTGCAATTAATGTTAATGCTTTATCGGATATTTTTCCATTTTCTATTTTTGCGATTTTTTTAAGATTTTCTACTAAATCACTTATAGCGACACGATGCAGATCAAAACGCTGGCATCGACTCAATATAGTAACTGGAATTTTTTTTACCTCTGTCGTGCAAAACACGAATTTTAGATGCGGAGGGGGTTCTTCTAATGTTTTTAATAAAGCCGCAAAACTAGATTTCGACAACATTTGAAATTCATCAGCAATTATTACTTTATATTTTACGGTAGTGGGTGCGTACATGCAGGAAGCTATAAGTTCTTTTGTGGAATCAACTGACGTATTTTGGGCCCCGTCAAGCTCTATAACGTCCAAATTTTTAAATTCTTTAATTTCCTTACAACTACAATATTCTTGTGGATCACATTTTTCATCTTTAGCAAAATTTTTTTTACAATTTATTGCTTGAGCTATTAATCTGGCGGTTGTTGTTTTTCCTACGCCACGAATCCCACTTAGCATCCATGCATTTGGTAGCTTATTCAGTTTAATCGAGTTTGTTATAGTTTCGACCATAATACCTTGGCCCAGTAATTTTTTAAAAGAATCTGGTCTATATTTTGTTGCTAACACAACTTTATGTGCATTTTTTTCCATAATTATTTAAGGGCTGAGCAACGACCAGAAATATTCTTGCTAGTGCTGCCATCTTTCGATTCTGACACGATTCACAAAAAATTTCTCCCGCTGTCAGCCCCATTTATTATATCAGTATAAAAATAATAACTACAATATTCTTATTGGTTGATAATTAATTATTTGATCTGTAAGAACTCGCTGGATAGCATCCTAAAATAGTAAGGTCCTGGGTGTGAAACCCTAATTCCTCCAAAGCTTTTTGCATAACCGGATCCTCAATATGTTTTTCAATTTCTATATAAAATGCAACCTGTCGAAAAGTATTTCTAAGCGTGAAGGATTCGAGTCGACATAAGTTAATTCCATATCCGCTAAAAGAACCTAAAGCCTTGTAGAGAGCGCTTGGAATCGATTTTAATTGGAAAATGCAACTTGTTATAAAATTCTTTTCTTCAATAAATTCGGGATGTTTGGTCTTTTTCCCCATTACAAGAAATCGGGTTACATTAGAATCGGGTTCATCCTCAACATTCGATTTTAATACTTTTAAGTTATATATTTTTGCCGCAAGCTCACTTGCAATTGCTGATTCACTTTTGTCATTTTTTTCAGCAATATATTTTGCACTATACGCTGTGTCAGACTCAATTACCTCCTTTAATTTTTGATCCAAAATAATTTTTCTACACTGTCCGAGAGCATGTATATGCGAATGAACATTTTTAACAGTGGATCCTAATTTTGCTCCTTTAACGCCAAGCAAATTATGACTAATTTTTTCAAAGTGCTCATCATAAATCTGAAGAGAATACCTTCTCAAAAGAGAATGAAATTCAGGAACTCTTCCTGCTACAGTATTTTCGCAAGGACAAACTAAATTGAACTCGGGTTTCTGGGTTGTTAACAAAAACGCCTCCTCAAAAGTTGCGCAAAACTTTATCTCTGCTTTTGGAAATATTTTTAAAGTAGCCATGTGACTGAATGAGCCGGCTTCACCTTGTACGGCAATTTGTTTTGTCATGTTTAACTCATTTCCTTCGTTATCTTTTTAAGATCTTCAACAGTATCTATTCCCAGAGGGATGTTGTTGCTTAAACCTACTTTTATTACAAAATTATTTTCCATTGCTCTCATTTGTTCCAAATTTCTTTTTATTTCTAACCTAGATCTAGAAAGCTTTACATACTTTGTTAAAGCAACATTTGTAAAGGCATAAATTCCTATGTGATGATAGATTTTTTCATTTGTTAAATTTTTTTTTATACGAAAAAAATCACTTGCATTTAAAAAATTATCATTTTCTAGATCTTGATCAACATGAACCTTTACAATATTGGGATCAATAATTTCTTCCTTATCTTTTATGTGAGAGGCTAATGTTCCAATATCACAATGATTTCCCCTCATAAGATCCACAAGTTTAGAAATAGAATCAGGCTTTATGTTGGGCATATCGCCTTGCAAATTAATTATTAAATCAACATTATCTTCTAATTCCCTTTTATATGCTTCGTAAACCCTATCGCTGCCCGAAAAATGATCGTTCCTAGTTAAAATAGCATGACCTCCATATTCTTTCACAGTATCAACAATTTCATTATCTGGTGTTGCCACGATCACTCTTTGAATGTGCGATTCCTGCGCTCTGTTCAGAACATGAATAATCATTGGTACCCCATTAATTTTTGCTAATGGTTTATTTGGAAACCTTTTGGCCCCTAAACGTGTAGGTATAATTATGGCGCTATTTTTCATAAATAATAAAATTATGCGTCCAACAGTCGCAAAATAAACTCGCTAAAGTTCATTTTTTTAATCAAAGTCATGATATATCTTAGAACGAATTTGTACTAAATTTGCAAACTTTTTAAAATGAATAAAATTATAGTTTCGGTCATATTGGTTATACTCCTAATTTTGGGAATAAATAAAATTACCGACATAATATTTTATGTTGGGAAACCAGAAAAGTCGATCTATCAAGTTGAGGGTGTAACAACTAAAACTACAACTAAAACAGCTTCCGCAAACTCTGATGACGAACTGGAAAATATTATAACGTTATTAACTACAGTAAATGCTTCCGATGGTGAAAAAATTTTTAAAAAATGCGCTGCTTGCCACAGTATTACTAAAGGAGGAGGCAACAAAATTGGACCAGCTTTGTGGGGCATTCTAGGTAGACAAGTTGGTTCGGCGTCTGATTATAAATACTCCAAGGTCATGGCCACATATGGAAAAACTTGGTCTTTTAAAGAAATGGACGGCTTTATAAAAAAGCCAAAAGATTGGATCAAAGGTACTAAAATGTCTTTTGCTGGATTAAAAGATGCAAAAGAGAGATCTGCCCTAATCCTTTATATGAACAATAATACTGATACTCCTCTACCTCTACAATAATTTTAGACACCATTGAATAATACTTTTTTGCACATACATTCTATTGAGTGCTTCTAGCCAAACGGCTGATTGCTTTCCATCCATTACCTTATTGGTCACTTCTTCTCCTCTACTGGCAGGCAAGCAATGCATAAAAATTGCATCTTTTTTAGCTAACTTCATAATTTTTTTATTCACTTGGTAAGATTTTAATAATTGCTTTTTTTGTTTCTTGTTTACATTAATATCTCCCATAGAAATGGGTTTATCCGTCATTATGGCATCCGCGTCCTCTGCAGCTTCTTTAGGATCTTTTGTTATGAAAATATTTGCATTCCTGTTGTTTGCCCACTTGATAATTTTTTTGTTGGGTTCGAATTTTTTTGGACAAGCTATAGCTAATTGAAAATTAAACTGTGTTGCAGCTTCAATTAAACTATAAACAACATTGTTACCGTCTCCCAGCCAAGCAATTTTTTTATAGATTATAGGTCCTTTTAGTTCTTCAAAAGTAAGTACGTCAGCCATCACCTGACAAGGATGACTTAGATTTGTTAAGCCATTAATGATAGGAATTTCTAAATGTTTAGAAAATTCCAAAAAATGTTCATGTTTACCAGTACGCATCATTACAATATCCCCATATTGAGACAAAACCTTTGAGGTATCATGAATACTTTCGTCTTTGCTGCCGTAATGACTTTCTTTTGGATTTAAAACTAAAACGTGTCCGCCCAATTTTTGCATTGCAGACTCAAATGAAAGTCTGGTTCTGGTTGAAGGTTTTTCAAAAATCATAATTAATGTTTTGCCTGTCAAAGGAGTATTTAAATCTTTGGTAGATCCTTTTTCTTTTAGTGATTTTGCGTGATCGATGATTTTTCTTAGTTCTCTTTTATCTATATCTGCTAAATTAATAAAATTTCTCATAATTAATTCATTTCTTCGCAAGTTTTTTTTATAATTTTAATACCCATGTCCAATTCATCAGTTGTACTTAATAAACTAGGAAATAATCTAATACAATTTTCTGAAGCTTTAACAACAAGCAGTTTATGTTTCATTAATTTCGACATAAAATCGTTATTATCTACTTTTAATTTCAAACCTTTAATAAAGTTAATGCCTCTTACCTCTTCTATTATTTTTGGAAATTCATCTTTTAATTTTTTCAATTCTTTATCAAAATATTCACCTTTTGTTTTAACTTCTTCAAAAAAACCTTTTGCTAAAACAATATCAAGAACAGCATTAACTGCAGCGCATGCTAACAAATTGTTCCCAAAAGTTGATCCATGCGAACCATGTTTCATTACTTTTGCTACTTCATTTGTTAGTAAAATTGCACCGACAGGAAATCCATTTCCAAAACCTTTCGCCACACAGCATAAATCTGCAGAAATTCCTGAATTTTCAAATCCCAATAGAGTCCCAGTCCTAAAAGAAGTTTGCACACAATCAAAAACCAACAATATTCCGTGCTCATCACATATTTCTCTTAAACCTTTCAAGCAATAGTCTGGAAGAGTCTTGATTCCCCCTTCTCCTTGAATAGGTTCCGCAATTATAGCAGCTGTATTTTTGTTTATAGCTTTTTTTAATGCTTCATGATCACCAAAAGCAACTTGATCAAAGCCATCAACCTTTGGACCAAAACCTTCAGTATGCGATTTGTTGTTAGCTAAAAATAATGCAGCAAGCGTCCTGCCATGAAAAGCGCCGGACATCGCCATGATTCTGTTTTTTTCTGGCTTTCCAATTGTATGAAAATATTTTCTAACAATTTTTATAGCTCCTTCAACACTTTCTGCACCGCTGTTGCAAAAGAAAACTTTATCTGCAAAAGTATTGTCCGTTAACCTTTTTGCTAAGGATTCCGCTTCTTTTATAATAAAAGAGTTTGAAACGTGAATAAGTTTTTTAGACTGCTCTTGAATAGCTTTAACAACATGAGGATGACAGTGTCCTAAAATGTTGGTCGCTATGCCGGCAACCCAATCAAGATATTTTTCTCCATTTTCTGTGTAGAGATAGCTGCCCTCTCCCCTAGTAAAAGAAATAGGTTTTCTTGCATATGTATCAAGAACTGAACTCATAAATAAATTAAAATTTAATTTTATATCCCCGCTTAAAAAGAACGTACGAAGCAAACCAAGTTAAACAGCTTAATAAAATAAGGTATAATAAACCAAATTTTAATGAACCGTCTGACGTACCTAAAAAACCATATCTAAAACCATCAATTATATAAAAAAACGGATTCCATTCACTTATTTTCTGTAAAATTTCTGGTAATTTTTTTATCGAATAAAACGTACCGCTTAGGAAACTCAATGGAACAATAACAAAATTTGTTGCCGAAGCCATATTATCAAATTTTTCCGCCCACAAACCTACGACAAAACCAATAGCACCCAAAATAAAAGAACCTAAAAATGTATATATAAAAATATAGTAAAAATTGTGAAACGCAAGGTCAATAATAAAACTAAAAGCTATTATAGATACCATTGCGATAATAATACTTCTGGTAACAGCGGCTAAAATAATGGCCAGTGTTACTTCACCTGGTGATAATGGGGCATACAAAACATCGACAATATTGCCTTGTATTTTGCCAATCATGATAGAAGATGATGTATGAGAAAAAGCTTGCTGTATTATTTGCATCGCTATAAGCCCGGGAGCAAGAAATGTTATGAAGGGAAATCCCAATGCTCCACCTCTCTCGTTTCCTATTGCTAATGAGAGCACTGATAAAAAAAGTAGCGCTGTTACCAGAGGCGAGATAATTGTTTGTATAACAACCTTAAGGAATCTCAATATCTCTTTATGATAAAGAGCAAAAAAGCCTAACCAATTTACATAACCAAATTTTTTCTCATAAATTTTATATTTTTCGTCAATTTCAACCATTGAAACGCTTATACCCTAAAAGAAAGCTTAATAAATAAATTGTAAACAGATGCAAAATTTTTGTAATTTTTGATTTTTTAGTTATCCACATGTTGTAAATTTTCCCTTTTATACTACTACATATTGTGATTTTATTTATTACAATAATAAAATGACTTGGACACCTGAGAGAGAAAATAAATTAAGGGAATTATGGAAAAAGGGCCATACCGCAAGTCAAATAGCTGTCTTGATTGGGAATACAACACGAAACGCGGTTATTGGCAAAGCCCACCGATTGAATTTAGAGGCAAGAATAGTTTCGAAAAAAACTTCTGTAGCCACGAAAACAACGAAGAGGGAAAGTGACAATGTTGAAATCAAGGGTGGAAAGCTTAGTCGAAAAGCCAGATTTAAATCTTTGTTATTAGATAAAAGTTTTGAACCGGAAAATCCAAAAAAACTTGAAGAACTCACCGACAAAACTTGTAGATGGCCTATTGGTCACCCTTATGAGAAAAATTTTTACTTTTGTGGACGAAAGCCGATGGAAAAATTTCCTTATTGTAAATTACATGTTTTATATGCCTTCCAACCTAAACACGCTAAGGAAGATGATATTATTAGCGAAGAAGACGTTCCCAAATTTATTGAAAAGAAAATTAAATCTGCTTAGTTGTGCTTTTTTTCTAAGTCCTTTTTAAGATCTTCATGATCACCAATGGCAATATGATGTTGGCTTTTCGTTACATATTTTTCTAAAAAAGGAATTAACATCAAGGGTATCAAGCCTCCCAAAACAATTCCTAATGCAGCTGTTCTAAGCTCTGGATCTAACATTGCGGCTATATAGTCGGCTATTACATGAGCAATAATAACACCAAAAATCCCCGCAATAAATCCACTGGAAACAATCTTTAGCAATCTATTAATACTCCAGCCTGTATAATAACCAATCAGCATAATACCAACATGGACAAGACCAAAGACAAATCCTCTTAAAAATATTTTGTCCTGCAACCATGTTATTTCTTCAATTAGATGTTCCATTGTTATGTTATAGTATAACAAAAATATATGTTAAGTTTAATCAAAAAATACAACTAGACAAAAGCTTAAAATATTATAATGGTGGAAGTTTCAATCTAAAGATTAATAAAATAATTTAATTTTCAGCTAGACTAGCTTTCGACATAGGCTAATATAGGGAACAGTCATTAAAATGACTATATGGAACTATCGTTAATTTATACTATCTTAGGATTCGGCTTGGCTGCTTGGAGTGTGACAGCTAACGACTCAATACAATGCTTAGGAACCTTTATCGCTAGTAAGCAAAAGTGGTTTAAGTGGTACATTTTAGCTGCTTCAGCATCTTTTGCTATGATTGTTACGGTAAGTTATGGATGGTGGATGCATGATGGCGATATTTCATACGGAAGATTAACACAAATTCCTTATCAAGAAATTCAGTGGTATCACGCTGTTGCTCCTGGAATATTATTGTTACTTACAAGAATTGGAATTCCAGTTTCTACGACCTTCCTAGTGTTATCTGCTTTTGCTTCAACAGTTGTTTTAGAGAAAATGCTTTTAAAAAGTGTTGTTGGTTATGCTGTCGCCGCTGTCGCGGCTTATGTTTGTTGGATCGGTATTTCTAAATTCATTAATGAAAAATTCGATGAAATTACCACTGATTGGAAGATAGCTTTCTGGCGTAATTCAGTTTGGGTAACTGCAGCCTTTTTATGGGCTACCTGGTTAATGCACGATGTTGCCAATATTGCTGTTTATTTACCAAGAAAACTTGATTTTTCATTATTGGTTATTGTTCTTATTTATTTTTCAATTCTTCTTTTCTATATTTTTTATATTCACGGTGGACCTATACAGAAAATAGTATTAGACAAAACAGGGACACGTTATGCAAGAAGCGCGGCTATCATCAATACAATCTATGCAGTAGTTCTTTATTACTTTAAAGAATTAAACAACTTGCCCATGAGTACTACTTGGGTTTTTGTAGGATTGTTGTGTGGAAGAGAATTAGCAATCTCTACAATGAATAAAGATTATAAACTTAAATATGTGTTTCCGCTTATCGGTAAAGACTTTGTTAAAATGATCTTTGGATTGAGCGTGTCAATTGGAATCGTATTGGTGATCCATTATATAATTATTCCTAACAACATATAATAAATTTTACTAACCAAACTGCCCCCCTGTTCTAAAACGATAAATGTATTTAGGTAAAATGCTTTGAATAGATGTTCCGGTAATACCAAGATCTTTTAAAGTAGGATAATCTCCTGAAACAAGATTATTATATTTTAACATCTCAACTTGATCGGTTGTCAAAAGTGGATTTGGCATCATTTGTAAAAAATAGGCTAAAGGAAATTTGGCTATACCAAAAGGAATATTTAGTAGAAATTTTTTTTTTTTAATTTCTTTTAATAAAATTTCCATGAGTTCCCTAAATGAATAATTTTCGGGTCCACCTAATTCATAAATTTTTGGTTCTGAATTATTTAATTCTAAAGCCTTGACGATAGCTTTAGCAACATCTCCAACATAAATGGGTGCAAATTTCGTTTTGCCTCCTCCTATTAAAGGAAGAAATACAGAAAATTGAGCGATCGAAGCAAAGGTATTAAAAAATTTGTCCTCTGGACCGAAAACTACTGAAGGTCTTAATATTACTGAGGGCTTAAATGTATCTTGAATATTTTTTTCTCCTTGAAGCTTTGATTGCATATACTGTGAAACATTTTTTTCCTCAACTCCTAGAGCGCTAATATGCACCAAATTTCTTATTCCCAGTTCGTTGCATAAATTGCATAATAAATACGGAAATTCAGAATGAATTTGATAAAATTTTTGTTTTCTGGTCTCATATAAAATGCCCGCGAGATTAATTATTAAATCACAATTCTTTAAAAAATTTTTGACATTTTCTGAGTCAAAAATATTAACCTTAAAAAGTTCAATTTGCCCTGGATTGCCTAGAGGCTTTAAATAACCCTTCAAGTAAGGATTTCGGGTCGCAACCTTAATTCTGTAGCCGAACTTTGTTAACTGACGCATTAAATGTTTGCCGAAAAATCCTCCAGCTCCAAAAATTCCTATTATTTTCTGATTATTTTGCATTTTGACAACATTAACATTATATATGAATTTAAGCATGACTAAAATTTATAAGTTTCAAGGTGATATTTCGACTGAAGCATTGAAGGAATTGGAAAAGCATTCAAATCTTGCCATTGACACTGAAGGCTCCGGTTTGCAAATTCCTCACCGCGATAATTTGAGTTTAGTACAATTCAGCACAGGAAATAATGATGCTTATATTATTCAACCTGATCGGAAAAATTATAGAGTACCTAATGTCGTAAAAATTTTGGAAAATAACACAATTACAAAAATTGGCCATTATTTAAGGTATGATATATCAGGCTTAGAATATTTTCTTAAATGTAACGTAAGAAATATTTTTGATACTAAGTTGGCGAGTAAACTATGCCGAACTTACTCACAAAATCATGGGTTAAAAGATTTGGCCCAAGAATTTTGTGGTAAAAAAATAGATAAGAGACTTGGTAGTAGTGATTGGAATAAGAACTTAAATGAATTAACAGACGCACAACTTCAGTATTGTAGTAATGACGTGATATATTTGCATAAAATAAAAGAAGCGCTTCATAAAATGCTAGTTAGGGAAAATAGATTAGAGATCTACGAAAGTTGTATTCAATTTTTAAAAACAAGAATTAAATTAGATCAAAGCGGATTTGCTGAAGATATATTTCAACATTAATGAACAAAGATTTAAAAATTGCAAAAGAAACAGTAAAAACAGAAATCAGGGCTTTGAAAAAATTATCTTCAAGCTTTGGTCGAACTTCACAATTTTCAAAGGCAGTCAACTTAATTTCCAGAACCAAGGGAAAATGTTTAGTTGTTGGTGTGGGAAAAAGCTACCTTGTAGGACTTAAAATATCTGCAACACTATCAAGTTTGGGTACACCGAGTGTAGCCTTTTCAGCTAACGATTTACAACATGGTGGTTTGGGTGCTATTCAAAGAAATCAAGATGTAATGCTAGTTTTTAGTGTTTCTGGTGAATCTGCTGAATTGAATAGTATTTTAAGATACGCGAACAGATACAACATCTCAGTTATTGGTGTTAGCTGTAAATCTAAATCAATGCTTCTTCAGCATTCAACCATCAAAATTTTACTACCAAAGGTTACTGAAGCAGGTCATAGTTTGGCCCCAACATCTTCAAGCCTAAATTTCCTTTCTTGGGGAGATTCTTTAGCAATCGCTTGTATGAAAAGAAAAAAATGGACAAACAAAAAATTCGTGGAACATCATACGGGAGGATCTCTAGCTACTGCTCTAATCCAAGTAAAAGAAATAATGGCAAAAGGAAGGGAAATTCCGCTTGTTTCCTCTGGAGCAACAATGAAGGCAGCTATAGCCGAAATGAATAAAAAAAAATTGGGAATAGTTTGTGTAAAAGATAATAATTCAATAATGCTGTTAACAGATGGCGACATTCGAAGACATTCAAATAATTTATATAAGAAAAAAATCGTAAAAGTTGCAACTAAAAATCCATCTTGGGTTGCCGATACAGATACTGCTCTATCAGCTATAAACACTATGAACGCTCAAAGCATAACATCTCTTCTAGTGTCAAAAAAAAAGGATAATAAAAAAAAAAATAAAGGGTTGGTCGGAGTTATTCACTTACACTCCGCACTAGCTAAGGGAATAAAATGACATCAAATAGAAAAATAGTTCAATTTAGCCTTGTGTCTATTGGAATGCTACTAATTTTAGCAACATATTTCTTATATCCTAAAATTGAGAAAAGTAGACTTGAAGAAGACAAAATTGTTAAGGACGAAACAATTATAATTGACAATGAAGATGAATCTTCTAACATATTTGAAGCAGTTGAGTATAAAGGCATATATAAAATAGATAACCGTTTCACAATTACATCAGATAAAGCAAATATCACAACAGAAGATCCCGATATGGTTAATATGACTAACATGCGGTGTGTTTTGTACTTAAATGACGGCCGCACAGTCGAAATTTTGTCAGACAGAGGGGTATACTTTAAGTCTACCTATGATATTTATTTTAGGGGCAACGTTCGTGCCACAGATGGTGAAAGTATACTATTGTCAGAAAATTTGGATCTTTTATCAAATGAAGATGAAGTTTCTGTCTATAAAAATGTTATTTTAACCAATGATAAAGGCTCGCTCCATGCTGACCGAATAGATTTTGATTTATTAACAAAAAAATTTCATATTTCTATGCTAGGTGATAAAAAGGTCAAAATAAAATTGATTAAATGAGCAATGTTAAAAAATTTAGAATAATAAAATTTAAATCTAAACCAATACTTGCAGTAAAAAGTATTTCTAAATCCTTTGATGGAAGAATGATATTGAGGAAAGTTGACATGCATCTAAGCCCGGGTGAGATGCTTGGTTTGTTAGGAAGCAATGGTGCTGGCAAATCCACTCTGATGAATTGTTGCCTTGGTATTTTGAAATGTGATTTTGGTGATATATTTTTAGGTAATACAAAATTAACCAATATACCTATTCACGAACGATCAAAACTAGGTATGGCCTACTTGCCTCAAAACACGGCAATATTTCGAGGTCTCTCAGTTTATCAAAATTTGTTAGGGGTAGCACAACTTTGTAAAAAAAATATATCAGAACAAAAAGATACTGTTGAAAAATTAATGGCTGAATTTTCTATAACACATTTAAGAAATATTAAGGCCACTGCCCTTTCGGGCGGTGAGAGACGCAGGACCGAAATTGCAAGATGTCTAATAACTAATCCTCGTGTACTTCTTTTGGATGAACCATTTGCAGGCGTCGACCTTCTCAGTATACAAGATATCAAAGAATTGCTTTTAAAATTGCAACACAGAGGTTGCGCCGTATTGATAACTGATCACAACGCCTCGCAACTCCTTAGCGTCGTTGACAGAGCCTATGTTTTAGCTAATGGTAACATAGTGGCCAAAGGAACACCTAGGCAAATCGTTAATACCCCAGAGGCTAAACGTTTGTACTTTGGCGAGGACTTCGCGCTATAGTTTCAAATGAATAAAAAATTTTCTGTTTTAATAAAAAACAAAATAGATAAATTTAATAATACTATTTCAACTATACCAGGATGTAAGAGTACAAGCTTTCGAGCTTTAATTTTTGCAAGTCAACTTATCGGACCAACTCATCTGACTGGAGTCTTGGAAGGAGATGATATAAAATCATGTAAACAATCATTAAGAGATTTGGGCGTTAAGATTATTAAAATTCGATCTGGAGAATATAAAATTTTTGGTAATGGTGAAAATTCATTTAGAGAACCATCGAAAAAAAAACTTTATTTCGGAAATGCTGGGACTCTAGGAATATTAATGGGGTTTTTGGCAACCAGTTCAAATATCAATGTTCGAATATCTGGAGATAAATCTCTTAACTCCAGAAGTATGCAAAAATTTATATTACCACTTTCAAGAATTGGTTGTTCTTTTATTCCCAAAAACAAAAAAAATTTTCCTCTCGTAATACAGGGTACAGATTATGGTTTGGCGCAACATCATGTTTTGTGTTCCGGTTCCGGTCAAGAGAAAGCTGCGATCTTGAATGCTGCCATAAATCTTGAGGGCATCACAACTATAGAGGAGCGAAAACCATTCAGCAGAAACCATTCAGAATTAATGCTACGCAGCATAGGGGCACCTATTTCCATTATAAAAAAAGATAAATACAATTTAATTTCTGTTAGAGGCCAACAAAACTTAAAAGGTTTTTGTATGAAAATTCCGGGTGATTCTTCATCAGCTGCTTTTTTTGTTGCGCTTACCCTTTTGACCAAAGGATCAAGTCTTACGATAAGAAAAGTTAACCTTAACTATTTTCGTATAGGATATATTAGAGTCTTACAATCTATGGGAGCAAGAATAAAATTGAAAAATAAAAAAATAAAATTTAATGAGCCAGTTGGAGATATAATCTGCAAATATTCGAAATTACGACCTATTAAATTTCCAAAAAAGGAAGTGATTTCAACACTAGATGAATTGCCAATTATGATGACAATTGCTTCTCAAATTCCTGGAATCTCCACGTTCAAAAATATAGAAAAAATCCGAGGAAAAGAATCTGACCGTGTTAAAAAAATGTCAGAAAATTTAGAAGCTTTTGGTATCAAAACAAGAGTTACTAAAAATTCAATGAAAATTTATGGATCTTCGTCAAAAGTTTACTCAAAAAATAAGCAAATTATAATTAAAGCAACTCTGGATCACCGGATTCAAATGTGCAGCATAATATTAGCTGCAGTGAATCAAGTGAATGTTCTTATCAAAGGATGTGATGCAATTCATACTTCTTTTCCTAACTTTCTTTCGCTATTAAAAAAACTAAATTTGAAATATGCAATTAAAAAAAACTAAACCTATCCGAATAGCTATAGATGCGACTGCAGGATCGGGTTCTACTACGCTAGCTTTAAGATTAGCCCTTCATTATAAATTGCGATTTTTGGACACCGGCAAGGTATATAGATGGTGTGCATTACAAATAATTCAAAACAAACCTAAAAATAAAATTAATTTTTTAAAAAAAGAAATTAAGAAATTAAATCTCAAAAAACTGCAAAATAAAAAATTAATTGATGACCGAGTTGCGCAAGTCACATCACAAATGTCCAAGGATCTTCGTATGCGAAAATTAGTTTTTGCCTTTCAAAAACGAATAGCTTACAACATTCCAAAAGGGTATAGAGGAAGCATACTTAACGGTCGCGATGTTACATATAATATTGTTCCTGATGCAACTTTTAAATTCTATGTAACAGCAAGTATATATGCAAGAAGCAAAAGAAGACAAAAAGAATTAATGAAGCTTGGAAAAAGAGTAAGTTTTAAAGAAATAATGCAAAGTTTAAAAAAAAGAGATAAATCTGACAAAAACCGTCCAAGGAGACAAGGAAGACTTGAAAAAACTAAAGAATCACTGTTGATAAATACAACCAATCTAACTATAAAAAGTAGCTTTCTAACAGTTAAAAAAATAATTGATAGCAAGCTAAATAAATAATGGAAATTATAAAGCAAGATAAAAGTAAATCGGAGAGAGAATTTGAGAGTCTTCTTAACCAAGACTTAAAAAATCGAACTATTAAGGAAGGCACCGTGACTACGGGGACCGTGAGTAAGGTTGGAGAAAAATTTGTGCTTATAGATTTAAATTTAAAATCTGAGGGCGCCATACCGGTCGAAGAATTCAAACTCACTAAAGAATTAGATAAGTTAAAACCGGGAACACAAATCGAAATTTTATTAGAAAAAATTGAAAATAAAAACGGTGACATAGTAATTTCGAGAGAAAAGGCTCGCAAGGCGATGTCATGGTCCAAGTTAGAAAAGGCTTTTCAAAAAAATGAGGACGTCAAGGGGATCGTTCTGTCTAGATGTAAAGGAGGCTATGTATGTGAGATTGAATCGTGTTTGTGTTTTCTGCCAGGTAGCCAGATTGCTTTGCAACCTTCAAAAAATTTTGATCATTTGCTAAAAACCGAACAAACTTTTGCCATCGTCAAGATGGACAAAAGACGTGGCAACGTAGTTTTAAGCAGAAGACAAGTCCTAGAAAAAATTAGAAATAAGGATAGAGACAAAATTGTAAGTAAAATGAAGGAGGGAGATGAAATTACTGGGATCGTCAAGAATCTCACTGATTGGGGAGCTTTTATCGACCTTCAGGGCGTTGACGCGTTGTTGCACATCACGGATCTTTCCTGGGATAGAATCAGTAGACCCTCAGAATTATTATCCGTAGGCCAATCAATAAAAACAAAGATTATCAAAATAGAAAAAGGAACTAATAAAATAAGTTTAGGAGTGAAACAGCTAATTGAAGATCCATACGCCACAAAAATAGATAAGTATGTTGTCGGTTCGAATTACCCTGCTGTTGTGACAAAAATCCAACAATATGGTGCCTTCGCCAAGTTGGACGATGGATTAGAAGGACTGATACATTCAAGCCAGCTGAGTTGGCTTAAAAAAAGTGTGGCACCCGAAAAAATTTTATCAACTTCGCAAAAAATCCAAGTACAAATTTTGGAAAAAGATTCATCCAAAAGACGAATTTCCTTATCGTATAAAAATACTTTAATTAACCCTTGGCATAAATTAATAAAGGATCATAAAGTTGGTGATGAATCGGAAGGAATTGTACGCAATATTACAGACTTTGGTCTGTTCGTGTTAATTAAGGATTCCGAACTTTCTGGCATGATCCATTATAAAGATTTGAGTTGGTCAGAGAAAGAATCTGAACTAGACAAATGGAAAAAAAATATGACCATAAAATTTAAATTTTTGGAAATCAATCAAGACAATGAGAAAATAAGATTAGGTGTAAAACAACTTGCGAATGATCCTTTTGAGTTTTATATAAACAAAAGTTTATCGGATATTGTAACCGTTATTGTAGACTCTTCGTCTAAAGAAGGAATATACGTTCATGCGGGAAACAAGAATATGTTGATTTTGATTAAAAGGAATCAGTTGGCAAAAGAGATTGAAAACCAGCGTCAATCGAGATTTTCTCGGGGCGACAAGGTGGACGCTATGATTGTAAAATTGAACAAAACCCAAAAATCAGTAACTCTATCGATCAAGGCTCTAGAGGAAAAAAATTATGCAGATCAGATAAAGAAGTTTGGATCTACTGACTCAGGAGGTGTCTTAAGCGACGTGTTCAACTTTGAACCGCTTTTGAAAAAGAAAAGTAAAAAATAGTCACATAACAGTCAATGGTAAAGTCTGAATTAATACAGAAACTTTGTGATGCGTACCCAAATATTCTTCGCAGAGACATGGAAAAAATTATTTCGGTAATAATAAATGAAATGATCGAAGCGCTTCGTCGTGATCAAAATGTCCAGATACGCGGATGGGGATGTCTGAAAGTCATAACAAGAAAAGCAAGGATCGGCCGAAATCCAAAAAATTCAAAAGTTATTCAAATACCTGCAAAAAAAGCAATTAAATGGAAAATGAGTAGAATATTATATAACCGATTGAACAATAATTTTGACGAGAATAAAATACCTGCTACAAACTAATATACAATTTGAAAATCAGTGAAAAAAAATATTTTTGTTGCCTGTGATTTTTCTTCACAAGATGAGGCGATTAGTTTAATTGAACAAATAAAAAATCATATTTTTGGTATTAAGATTGGTCTTCAGTACGTGACATCAACAGGCATAGATGGTGTCAAAGCCCTAACAAAATTTAATTTACCAATTCTTTATGATGTTAAGGCCTTTGACATAAAAAACACTGTCAAAGGTTTTGCTAAATCTTTAAAAAAAATAGGAGTTTCTTACGCAACTATTCATTTATTAAACGGTGAAGAAACTTTGAAATCTATTGTTGAAGAAGTTAAAGATATAAAGTTTATAGGAGTGTCTGTATTGACTAGTTTTTCTGATTATAATAAAGACCTAGAAAAACTTGGTTTTAAAGATGATGTTAAAAATCAAGTTCAAAGATTAGTTAAAATAGCTTCAAAAGCAAATTTACATGGCGTTGTATGCAGTCCATTAGAAGTAAAAATAGTGAAAAAAATAGATCCAAAACTATTATGTTTTACACCTGGTATAAGACTTGAATCTAGTAATAATGACGACCAAAAGAGAACCATGTCCGCAAAAGAGGCTATAGATGAGGGATCAGATTATTTAATTATAGGTAGACCCTTGACTTCTGGCAATCCTGAAGAAAATATTAAAAAAATTATTAAATCATTAGAATGAAAATAAAAAAAGGAATACCCTTAATAGACCAACACGATAAAAAGAATGGCTTATGGGGAGGAAAGTTTGGAGGAAGTTTTATACCTGAAACTTTAAAAAAACCTGTAGAAGATCTTACTAATCTATTTGCAAAAGCAAGAAAAGATAAAAAGTTTATCAAAGAGATAGATTATTACTACACTAACTGGGTTCATAAAGGTCCTACCCCTTTTATTAAATTAGAAAATTTGACGAAAGCCTTAAATGGAGCACAAGTTTGGGCCAAAGTTGTATCTGATGCCTGTGGCGGTGCCCATAAAATATACGGCGCAATAACAGCAGCGATGTTATGTAAACGAATGGGAAAAAAATATTTGGTTACTGACACCGGCGCGGGGTACAATGGAAAAATGTTTTCAATTGCAGCAAAACATTTTTCATTAAAACTGAAAGTATTTATGGGTTATAAGGATACTTTAAGACAAAAGCCTAATTGTGATGCTATGAGAGCCAATGGAGCGGAGATTGTTCCTGTTTATACTGGTTCTCAGACGTTAGTTGAAGCCGTCTCGGAGGTCATGAGATACTGGGTTTCTAATAATGATACCACGCATCTAGGAGTAGGCTCGACAGTCGGTGCAAATATTTTTGTGAAGATATGTGGATGGAGTACAGCACAAATTTCGCGAGAATTAAAAAAACAAATTTTAGATGAATTTGGAAAATTTCCTAAAAAAGTTAAGCTTCTTAATTGTGTTGGGGGCGGTTCGTCGGCCTATGGATTATGGAGTGAATTTATGGATTTTAGTAAAAAACAATTTGAGTTTATTGGGGTAGAAGCTGCGGGTCCAAAAAACTCAAAACTCCACGCAGCTCCTTTAAGTCTGGGTGCAAAACTAGGTGTTCTACATGGCTCCATGGCATATTGTTGCATGAATAAAGAAGGACAAATTAATGAAACTGAATCTATTAGCGCAGGTTTAGATTATCCGGGCGTCTCGCCTCTCCATTGCTTTCTAAAATCTGCAGGTCGTGCGCGCTATGTGGCACGGACAGACGAAGATGCATTAGAGGCGTATAAAACAGTTACAAAATATGAAAATCTAAATCCAAGTTTGGAACCCTGTCATGCATTTGCAGAAGCAATAAAATTAGCTCCTAAGCTAAGTAAAGAAACAATTTTAATTGTTAATTCATGTGGAGACGCCTTGAAGGACAGAGATATTTTAAGACAAAGGTTAGGTAATGACTATATCACCAATTAGTTTAGCATTTAAAAAGTGCAAAGAAGAAAAGAGGTCTGCGCTACTTACATATACAGTAGCTGGAGATAATACTAAA
>Ga0187833_10000891_pt1 | contig 35059 bp, 48 predicted proteins | sample ETNtaG_37_FD_167968 | JGI IMG/M metagenome (GOLD analysis project Ga0187833, IMG submission 167968) | Marine microbial and viral communities from oxygen minimum zone, Eastern Pacific Ocean - ETNP2014_SV_400_PacBio MetaG (Illumina Assembly) | ecosystem: Environmental > Aquatic > Marine > Hypoxic...
AAATCCAGAATTTTATTCTTAGTATTATGTAATTTCATAAGTAAATCCTTATTTTATTGCCTATCTTTTTACCTATGTATATACATATATTTAAACTTTACTATTTGTAGGAAAGCTTTAAATACAAAACAGGATTGCTTTTTTTTATGAAAGAAGACAGAAAAATCGAGAGAAGAAAGAAGCTAATGGTAGGTTTTATGGCTTTTGTTCTTATCAGCAGCATTTTTGGTGTTATATTCTTTGGATTCCATACAGGAGGAGTCACTACAAGCCTTAAGTATGATGATTTTAAATTCTACAGAAAAGGGAATGTATGGTCTACTTTTATTGATAAAAGAGAAGCATTATTTTCTTTTTATCCTACAGATGTAGAGTTTGTTTTTACAGAGCTAGGAGTTGTGGATAAGTTAAAAAATAAGGTTCAGATTGATGTTACCTTGGATGTAAATGATACACATCTTCAAAGCATTGCACTAGCGCAATTCCAGATGAAATCAACTCTAGGAAACTTTAATGTCTTTATCAGGGAAGGCGCTACGGATACAAATGAATTTAATCTGCCTATAATAAACTGCGAATATGCAACTCAGAGCGTTCCTGTCATCTATTTTAAAGAAGGAAATTTCACAGAAATTAAATCAGAAGGGAATTGTGTAATAGTGGAAGCCAATAATCCTAATGATTTTATAAGGGCAAAAGATAGGATTGTGTACGGTATTCTAGGTGTGATGAGTTGAGCAAAGAAAAAAGAATTGAGGAACTTAGGGAAATCCAGGATCACGAATTGATAGGTAAAGGAGAATTTGAAAAGCAAAAAAAACAAATTGAAGAAGAATCGGAAGTTGAAGAAAATCCAGAAGAAGAGCCTAAAAATATTGAAGAAGTGGGAAAGGAAGAAAGCAAGAAATCAGATAAGATTTTAATATTCTTAATTTTAGGATTGGTTTTAATTTTTGTAATATTTTTTTCTTATAGGATATTTACTCAAGACGAACAGCCCGAGACTCTTGACGAGTATCATCTGTTAAACCTAAAAGGGAAACTAGACTCAGACTTGGGTTATCTGTATGACGACATACATAGTTTTGTATTTTTTGATGGTTTGTGGTATATGCAGCTGCAGTCTCCGGGAGGTACGAGACTCTACAATATGGCCTTGAGATACGGCCCCATAGATCTGGAAGATATAAAAATAAAGGGAAGATTAGATTCAGAATTGTTTGATGATGCGGTTGACTATTATGTTACTTTTAATCCTACTGGTAATGATTTCAGCCATGTTGCTCTGGCTGTGGGTGACTTTAATTCGCATATGACCAATATCTTCTTTAAAAATCCCATAGCAGCATGCGACAGGAATGAGACATTAACATGCAGCGTAAGGCCGATAATAACATGCGACAACACAGACAAAGTTGTTTTGTATGTGAAAGAAGCAAATGAAACAGATGTTTATTATGATGGCAACTGCATTGTTGTAGAAGGAAATGGATTTGACTTAGTAAGGGGAGTTGATCGTGTTTTGTTTAATCTGTATGATATAATGGGGCAATAATAGAATTACTTAATCTCAAATGCAACATTGACAGTCGCCCTTACTGTAACACTTTGCGGAGATATCTCGGTTGGTATTCCAGTATCAAAAGCTGCTTCTACAACCGCAAAATCTCGGGCAATAAATGGAATATAATTAAAGTTTGATTCAGAAACAGATGCAATATTCCCAAGCCTAACTCCCAGATTTGTTGACAAAGCTTCTGCTTTTTCCCTGGCTGCATTCGAAGCCCTGATCATCGCTTCTCCATTGGTGTCTTTTTTCTTTTCATCTGTCAAGCCAAAGTTAATTGTATTGATCCGGGTTGCGCCGTTATCAACTGCTGTATCGACATAATTTCCGACTTTATCCAGATCTGTTGTTGTAACTTTCAAAACATGCGTTACTGCATATCCAATCAGGTCTGATTTTTGAGTATTCCTGTTGTATTGGTATCTAGGACTTATGCTGAATTGTGTTGTTTCTATGTTTTTTTCTTTAACGCCTGCTTTCTTTAAGGCATCTGTTACATCCTTGCTTATCCTGGCATTTTCATCTTTGGATTCTTTTGCAGTTTCTTCAAGTGTTTCAATATTCACAAAGATCTCTGCCTGGTTAGGATCAACTGTAAGTTCAGAATCACCTGAAACTGATATGGTGTTCCTTATATCCTGACCGGAAACAACAGTTGTCTGCTTAGAGTTCAATGCCAGAATTAAAGCTACAATTACTAGCCCCACAGCTAAAATTCCAATCAAAGTATGGTGTGTCTTATCCATAAGGAAATATAATATTCTTTAATTTATAAATCTTTTTATTATATCCTGAATAATCTCTGGATGATATTCTTTTCCATATACTTTTGATGATATTCCTCAGCCTTGTAGAATTCAGGAGATTTCTTGATTTGAGTCACAATCTTATTTTTAAGGCTTTTTTGGACATTTTTTAATGAATTTTCTGCCTGCTTTTTTTGCTTATCATTGTGATAAAATATAGCTGAACGGTATTGAGTTCCAACATCAGCTCCTTGCCTGTTTAAGGTTGTCGGATCATGAATCTTCCAGAAAACCTCTAATAGCTCATTATATGAAACAACTTTGGGGTCAAATTCTATATCAATTGATTCTGCATGGCCAGTATTGCCAGAACAAACATGCTTGTAAGAAGGCTTTTTCATCTTTCCCCCAGTATAGCCTACTTTTGTGTTAACAACACCTTTAACTTTACTGAAAGTAGATTCAACATGCCAGAAGCATCCGGCTGCAAAAGTTGCTTTTTCGGTCATTCATATCCTTCCAGTCCTTAGATATTCTTCAGCATCTTCTGAATTTAAGTCTGTTTTAGAAGCGAATTTTTTTTCAAACTTTTTTCTTTGTTTTTTTAAAGTCAATCCGTACAATAATCCAGTGGCCATTCCAACCAGATGCGCAATGTTTCCTATGCCAGTCGGATAAAAAATTCCAAATATATCAATTAAAGCGATTGCAATCGCAGCAACCCAAAGCGGCATTGGTATAACAAAAAAGAAAAGCAGTTTCAAGTCAGGCATCAATATGATTAAAACTCCTAACATTCCCATGATTGCTCCAGAAGCTCCCAGAGCGCTGAAATAAAAAAAGCTGGAGATAAATGCAGCAATGATTCCTGATGCAAAATATATCGAAAGAAATCTTTTAGGTCCTATGCGTTGCTCAAGCATTGGACCGAAGATGAGCAAAACGTACATATTGAAAAGCAAGTGGTAAGGGCCAGAGTGCAGGAACATGTACGTTATCATGATCCATGGCCTTGTGAAGATATCATTTGATATAAGAAGAAAAGATCCTGTCAAGCCAGGCACTAAAAACTGCAATATGAAAAATATAACATTTAACCCGATTAACGGCATTACAACATTTCTTAATTCAAACTTCATAGTTTAATTGATAATGTTTGCTTTTTTAAAATCTTTGTTTTATAAACATTGTTTTCAATATAGAAAACAATCACCTAAAAACAGCAAATTTTATATATAAGTTATATCATTAGTGATTAATGCGCTGGGGAAATAACATTAAAAAATTAGTTCTAAATCTTTCTATGGGTGAGAATCTTGATTAAGTATATCATAGTTGCAGGTGGGGTTATGTCCGGAGTGGGCAAAGGAGTTACAACCGCTTCCATAGCAAGGATTCTCAAGGAGCATGGTTATAGTGTAACAGCAATAAAGATAGATCCTTATATCAATTATGATGCAGGAACATTAAGGCCGACGGAGCATGGTGAAGTCTGGGTTACTGATGATGGCGGCGAGATTGATCAAGACCTTGGCACGTATGAAAGATTTCTTGATATGGACATTCCAAAGAAAAACAATATAACAACTGGCCAGGTCTATAAGGCAGTCATTGACAAGGAAAGGGCTGGAAAATTTTTAGGAGAAACAGTACAATTCATCCCCCATATTCCAAATGAGATAAAAAGAAGATTCAAAGATTCCGGAAAAGGCAGAGATATTGTTCTTGTAGAAGTGGGAGGAACTATAGGAGATTATGAAAACATCCCTTTTTTGTTTGCAACTAAAAGTTTAGAAAGAGAATTAGGGAAGGAAAATGTTGCTTATGTTTTGATTACTTACTTGCCAATACCTTCGCATATCGAGGAGATGAAAACAAAGCCAACCCAGCAGGCAATAAGGCTTTTAGGCGAAACAGGAATAATTCCGGATTTTATAATTTGCCGTGCTAAAATAGCATTGGATAGGGTAAGAAAGAAGAAGATTGAAACGTATGCAAATATCGTCTCTGATCATGTAATCTCAGAACCTGATATTGAAACCGTTTACCAGATCCCATTGGATTTAGAGAAAGAGCATTTTGGCCTGAAATTATTAAAAGAATTGAACCTGAAATCAAAGAAAAAGCCAAATTGGAAAGAGTGGAGCTTATTGGTAAATAGGATCCAAAATCCAAAGAAGAATGTCAAGGTAGCTATTGTTGGAAAGTATATGGATATCGGTGATTATACCCTTACAGACAGTTATGTAAGCATAAATGAGGCTTTAATTCATGCAGGTGCTTCCTTGGGTGTTAGTGTTGATATCAGCTGGGTAGATTCCAAGACTTTAGAAGGTAGTAATAAAACTGGAGTTTTGGAGAAATATGACGGTATTATAATTCCCGGCGGTTTTGGAGCTAGTGGAGTTGAAGGCAAGATAAATGCGGTTAAATTTGCTCGAGAGAACAATAAGCCTTATTTGGGATTATGTTACGGACTTCAATTGGCTGTTGTTGAATTTGCAAGGAATGTTTGTGGAATAAATAATGCAAATACTTCTGAGAATGATAAAAAATGTTCTGCTGTTATAGATATATTGCCTGCACAAAAAGAGATCCTTGAAAAAAGCGAGTATGGGGGAACTATGAGGTTAGGGGCTTATGCTGCTGTTTTGAAGGATAAAAGCCAGGTTTTGAATCTATACAAAGAAACAAACAGATTAAAAGAGGATTCAGAAAAATTAAACAAATTAAGAAAGGATAAAAGCCAAAGATTCAGGTTAGGTGTTCTTGATACCCGAGAAAATCAAAGATTTTCTGGGCCCCAAAAATCAAGAAGATTTTTGTGGGAAAGTAAAAATGTTGTTTTAGAGAGGCATAGGCACCGGTATGAAGTAAATCCGGAGTATGTTTCTAAATTGGAGAAAAAAGGTTTAGTGTTTTCAGGATATCATTTAAGGGATGACAACACTAAGTTGATGGAGTATATTGAGTTACCAAAACACAAATTCTTTTTATCTACCCAAAGCCACCCAGAATTTAAGAGTAGGCTGGGTAATCCATCACCATTATTCTATGGATTTGTAAAAGCATGTTCTAAGTAATGTCCAGTGGTCTTAAACGCCAAAATTTTAACTGCACAGGCTCTCTAAAAAGGGTTATTTTTCACTGGACATTTACCAGTGAAATATATAAATGATAACTACTTCTAATATTTTAAATTTTATTTAATTTAAAATCCAAAAATAAAGTTTAATTTGGTGATCTTAAATGAATTTAACAAAAATTAAGAAAAATAAAATGGAAGGTAGATTATCAAGTATAAATTGGACACCTTTACATACCAGATTTATTTCTCATAGGATAGGTGATGGGACATGTAACTATTATGGACATTTTGTTTATGATAACAAGAATATATGCCATTTTTTAAACTTAGCTGATAAATTAAATATAAAAATTTGGGGTCCAATAAAAGGTGATAATTATAGTACAAAGAAAGTTATTATTTCTAAAAAAATATTTAACAACTTTTCAAATTTGTTTAATTTAACTTCTGAACAACTTTTACGAGACCCAGTAAAACTATTAGATATAATATTCAAATTTCCAGAAGAACATAAACTGCAAACTATTTTAGCTTTGATTGTTGATGATGGTTCATGCAATAGGTGGATGATAACTGTATTTGAAGACCAAAATAAAGCTATTTTTGATAAAGTCAAAGAATTGTGGGATTCTCTTTTTCCAAATACCTCAACCATATACATTCAAATTACCAAAAAAGGAACGAAAGTATATCATTTAAATTCTAATAGAGAAGGTGTAATTCAATTACAACAAAAAATATTTGAAGCTGTTAATAAAAATAGACTAATAGCAAGTTTATGGTGGAAACAAAAAGATTTAGATTTAAGATACTCAAAAGCTGTTTCTAAAAGAGCAAAACAATTAAATTATACCTTAAAACACACAGAAGAAAATAAAAAGAAAGTCTTGGATCATCTTATAAAAAATAAAACAATTAATACCAAGAAAGCTATGGATTTACTGAATTTAACTTATGATAGGGCACGTTTACTAATACAAAAACTAGAAAATGATGATAAAATTATTTTAGTGTATGCAAGTAGACACTCTTATTATATTCTTAATTAAAATTTCTATTTAACAGCTATCAAACCCCCTTTTTTAATTCCAAAACCTTTATTAACACATATTTTTCCCTTTTTCTGTAAGGTGGTTTTAATATATGGAAGAAGAAGTTGAGAAGAAAGACAGGCTTTCCGGGATAAAGCATTTTTATGAAAAGCAGTATAAGAAACTGTTAATCATACCGTTTGCATTACTTTTTATTGCTATTCTTCTTATCGGACTTAAATATGCTACAACAGGCGATTTCATAAACAGGGATGTCAGCTTAAAAGGGGGGGTGACAGTTACTGTGCCGGTAGAAATCAATATTGATGTTTTAAGTCTTGAGGGTAGTTTAAGGGCGGATTTTCCGGGAAATGATATCAATGTCAGGTTATTAAGCAAGTTGGGAGGCCAGGTTGGATTCATAGTCGAAGCCGATGTAATCCAGGATGAAGCCAACCTATTAATAGAAAAAATACAGCAAAGAACAAATTTAAAACTTTCAGAAAAGGATTATACTATTGAGATTATTGGAAGCAGTTTGGGTGCTTCTTTTTTTAGGGAAATAATAATTGCATTGCTAATTGCGTTCTTATTCATGGGTTTGGTAGTTTTCATCTACTTCAGGACTTTTGTTCCAAGCGTAGCTGTTATTTTAGCAGCTTTATCTGATATTGTCGTAACATTGGCAATTGTGAATCTATTGGGCTTTAAGCTAAGCAGTGCTGGAATTGCAGCATTCTTGATGTTGATAGGTTACAGTGTCGATACCGATATCTTGTTATCAACAAGAGTCTTGAAAAGAAGGGAAGGGACCATTATGGAAAGGATCTTTGGAGCTGCAAAGACAGGACTGACAATGTCTTTAACAACAATAGTTGCCATTACTGTTGCTTTATTTTTCGCTCAATCCGAAGTAATCAGGCAAATAATGAGCATTTTGTTGATAGGCTTGTTTGTAGACTTAATCAACACATGGATACAAAATGTTGGATTGTTGAGGCTATATCTTGAAAGAAAGGAAAAAAAGCAGAATTACAACAAGTCAAATGAACAATAAAATAAAAAAGATAATCACTAATGTACGTGTTATAATACTTTTAGTTTTCTTAGTTTTGGCAGTAGTATCAATAAGCCCCAGGCCTTTTGTGGATGGCGTTGCAATCGGGAATGTGCTGACCAACAGCTCTGCCTCTATTGCAGGCATCCAGCAGCCAAGCCCTGGCACAAGGCCTGTAAGCAGGGAAAGGATTCTGGAGATAAACAACAAGCCTGTGGAAAACGTCGAGGATTATTATAATTTTGCAGATAATTTAGAGATAAACCAAAGCATACAAGTTAAGACAAATAAAAGATTGTATATATTGACAGCCAAGGAAGAATTTGATGTTATAGAATTAAATGAAACTGAACAGAAAGAAATAGAAGAAATCGTAAAGGTAAACAAGACAATCAATGGCACTTTAACAGAGGTTAATGAAACAATAAAAAAGATAGTAAGGGTTCAAAAAACAAAGAGGATAAGCAAAGGCGTTGAAGATGTAGGGCTAAGAGTTTTTGAAGCTTCTAAAACAAACATAAGGAAAGGCCTGGATTTACAGGGCGGAACTCGTGTCCTATTGCAACCAGAGCAAATTCTAAACCCTTCTGATTTGGGAACATTGATGGATAATATGCAGGAGCGTTTAAATGTATACGGACTTACTGACTTGATTTTGAGGGATGCCTCAGACTTATCCGGAAACCAATACATCCTTGTTGAGATTGCAGGAGCAAATGAAAACGAAATAAGGGATCTATTGGCAAAAGAAGGAAAGTTTGAAGCAAAAGTTGGAAATATCACTGTTTTTAGCGGAGGAAGAAAGGACATAACTTTTGTCTGCAGGTCTGCTGACTGCGCCGGGATAGACCCTCACCAGGGATGCAGCCAATCAGGAGGAGGCTTTGTATGCCCATTTAGGTTTACAATCGCTTTGACTCTGGAAGCAGCCCAGAGGCAGGCTGATGCAACTAGGGATTTAAGTGTGATTCAGCATCCGCAAGGTGGGGCTTATTTGAGTGAACCTCTAAGGTTGTTTTTAGATGATACAGAAGTAGACCAATTAAATATTGCTGAAAGTCTAAGAGGAGAGGCATCTACAAACATACAGATCTCCGGTTCTGGCGTAGGGGCAAGCCAGCAGGAAGCTGTTTTTGACGCTTTAAACAATATGAAGAGCTTGCAGACTGTTTTAATCACTGGCTCTTTGCCTGTAAAGCTTAATCTTGTCAAGATTGACGTAGTAAGCCCGATTCTGGGAGAGGAATTTTTAAAAAATGCATTATTTGTGGGATTATTGGCTTTAGTTTCAATTGTTGTTATTATTTTTATAAGATACAGGAAATTGGAAGTTGCAATACCTATGCTGTTTATTTCAGTTTCAGAGTTGATAATTTTACTAGGGGTTGCGGCTTTAATCGGTTGGAATATTGATCTGGCAGCAATAGCTGGAATTATAATTGCGATAGGAACTGGGGTTGACCATCAGATTGTCATTACTGATGAAACTCTGAAAGGAGAATCCAGGATGATCTTTAATTGGCGTGAAAGGATCAAAAGCGCATTCTTCATAATAATGGCTGCTTACTTCACCTTGTTTGTTGCAATGCTACCATTGGTTTTTGCAGGCGCTGGGCTATTGAAAGGCTTTGCAATAACAACAATCATAGGCGCATCCATAGGTGTATTTATCTCCCGGCCTGTTTACGCAAAGTTACTTGAGATATTGTTGAGAGAATGAAATGACAACCAAATTATGGGCAGTTGGATTGATGCTTTTTACCACTTTTCTTACTTCAAGCGCCCAGATATTCTATAAAATAGGTGTTGAAACATTAACACTGGATTTATTTGCCTTGATCACAAATGTTAATCTAATAATTGGCTTGTTCCTTTATGCCATTGGAGGGGGCTTGATGATAATCAGCTTCAGGGGCGGCGAAGTTTCTGTTTTGTACCCCATTGTCGCAACAAGCTACATCTGGGTAAGTTTTTTATCTATTATTTTCCTGAATGAATTGATGAACATTTACAAATGGATGGGCGTATCAATAATATTCCTTGGAATAGTATCTATAGGCTTTGGAAGTAAGGAAGTAGAAGCAAAGGAAGGGGCAATTGTATCATGACAACGGAATTATGGGCAATAGGACTTGTAATACTGGCAACCTTTGTTGGAGCTTTCGGTCCAATATTATTAAAAAAAGCATCTGCAAAAAAACTTTCAAGAATATCAGCTTTAATGAAAAATTATCACCTTTTTGGGGGTGTTTCTTTATATGCGATAGGGACCATGTTGTTCATCCCGGCATTGAAAGGGGGGGATTTGTCAATATTGTACCCATTTGTCTCTTTGTCATACATATGGGTGGCATTACTTTCAGTAAAATTTTTAGGGGAGAAAATGAACAAGTACAAATGGCTGGGAATTATTTTCATCATATTGGGAGTTACTTTCATCGGGATTGGAAGCTAATAGAAACCTTTTTATATTTCTAAGAACTGAGAAATTAGCATGAAAACAATAGTCTTGTCATTAGGCGGTTCTTTGATAGCACCGGATAAAGTAGATATCAATTTCTTAAAAAATTTTAAAAAACTGGTTGATAAGTATGTTAAAAAGAACTTTAGATTTGTAATTATTTGTGGCGGTGGTGGCATTGCCAGGCAGTATCAAGATGCACTTAAAAAAATCGTTGGGAATGATCAAGAGGCCCTAGATTGGATTGGGATATCTGCAACACACCTTAATGCTTTTTTACTGAGATGTATCTTCCACCCTAATTCAAGTGCAAACGTAATATATGATCCGACAAAAAAAAATAAACACAATAAAAAGATAATCTTGGCTGGAGGCTGGAAACCAGGCTGGAGCACGGATTATGATGCTGTTCTGCTTGCAAAGAATCTGAAAATTAAGATGGTTGTGAATATGAGCAATATAGACTATGTTTATGACAAGGATCCAAATAAGTTCATGGCTGCAAAGAAAATAGAGAAGATCTCATGGAAAAACTACATAAAAATTTCAGGAAAGAAATGGAAAGCCGGATTGAACATGCCTTTTGATCCTATTGCATCAAAAGAAGCGCAGAAATCTAAAATAATAGTCAAAGTAATCGGTAAAAACTTAAAAAACTTTGAGAATTTATTGAATAATAAAAAGATTAAAGGTACAATAATTGGGTAAAATGGAACAAGAATATAACTGGAAAGTAATTCTTAGAAGCGCTATACCTGTTGCCTTAGTAATGGCATATGTGTTTTTTACTAATATGGGCATAAGGTTGAAATGGTTTTATCTTATCATGGGATTGATTGCCACTTATTTTATTGTTTATTTTCAGGATAAGAAAAAGCACAATATATTCACTTCAATAGCTATTGTCCTGCTGATTGCCTTGATAGTATACGGATCAAGGAACCTGGGCTTGTTCTAAATAAAATCACTTATCTTATGCTTTACTTCTTCATGCCAGAGCCATAATAAAAGTATTACTGCATCAATTCCGGCAAAAAAGGTAGGGCCTACATTCTGCAATAAATTCAGACCATAAACAGCATCAAAGAAGGGATAAAAGAGCATTATTCCTCCAATAGAATCTGCAACAAAAACATAATCCAGGAATAAATGCAGTAAAATCCCGAATGTGATCACAAAAAAATACATCGCTATATTGTGCTTTTTCTTATGCCACAAAATGAATGCGGGTATCAAAAATATCAGGCCAAATAATGGTGTGTGGGTTATTGTTCTATGAATTATCTCAGATCCAAAAAAGTTTAAAAACCAGTTTAATGGTATGTCTATATCCGGCAATAAGCCGGCAATACCTGCAATTAAAATTGTATGCAAAGTAAAGTATTTTTTATGTTTTGCAACATAGTCTCTAAATAGGTCAACAAGTATTATCGTCAATAAAACATGTGTTACTGCAAATGGCATTTTATCTTGAGACTTTCTTAAGCAGTTTTTTAGCGGTCTTTTTGCCTTCAGCCCTCAGCCTTTTTTCCAAAGCAGTTATCCTGACTTTCATTTTTTTGGCTTCTGCTTTTGAGACAAGGCCCATCTTATTTTTAAGCCTGTAAGCTTCTTTTTGCGCCAAATTCTGGATTTTTTTCCTGTGTTTGTTCGCTTCTGAAGCTACTCTTTTCACTAATTGCCTTGCATCTTTTTTGTTTACACCGCCTTTCTTTGCAAGCTGCTTAACAATTTTCTCTGCCTGCTGCTTTGTCAAACTTACTGCACCTAAACCAAGCAAAAAACTTTTTTTTACAATGTCTTTCATTTTTATCTACCTCCGATTTTTATGAGGAGGTCCGGAAATTTTATTTCCAGCTACCTCCTTATTTCGTTAGTTCCTATTTTGCCTCATTTACTATTGAAAAAAATAATATTAGTGTTAAAAAACCTGCTCCTAAAAAGCTAAGCAAAGACAATATTGGGATGTTTAATATTATTGGGCCTACGCTTAAAGGCATTAATATTGCCCCTACAATGAGCAGGGCAGTTATTATCAATGCATACGAAACCCTGTTTGAGGATCTGTCAATCTCTTTTGATAACTGCCTTATATCTGTATCTGCTATGTCAACTTTTATAGTACCTTTCTGGATTTTCTTCAATGCTTTTTCTGTTTCTTCAGGAAGAGTTTCTGCAAATTTCTTGAATTTCAGGGCGTTTTTAATGAAATTATTCACAATATAGGCAGGGCTTGAGCGCTGCTTGACTAACTTTTCTATAAAAGGCCTTGAAGCTTCTATAATCTTGAAATTCTTGTCATATTCCAGGCCAATGCCTTCTAATGTCACAATAGTCTTTCCAAATAAAACAAATGGCAATGGTATTTTCAAGCCGTAATTCAGGGCTATGCTCATGACTTCTTCCAAAACACGGCTTACTTTAACATCTTTCAAGGAGGATTTTTGCAGCGGCTCTACATACAAGCTTATCTCGTATTTTAATTCCTCTTTATCTATATTTTCTGCTTCAATCCCAATGTCCATGAGGGAATCAACTATCATATCCAGGTCATTTTCTACTATGCCATAGAACAAGCTTATGCATCTGTCCTTTAATTTATCATCAAAATAGCCTACAATACCAAAATCAACAAAAGCCACAACATTATTTTTTAATACTAAGATATTTCCAGGATGAGGGTCTGCATGAAAGAATCCATGCATAAAAACCTGAGTAAGAACTGCGTCAAAGCCATTTTTTATTACCTGATCAAATTTTAATTTTTTCCTCTTTATTTCTTTTATGTTATGAAGCTCTGTACCGTCAATAAATTCCAGGACAAGAATCTTTTCAGTTACATATCCATTATAAATTTTCGGAATCTTGACTGTTTTGATGTTTTTAAAATTATGATAGAAAAGCTTCGCATTTGCAGCTTCTCTTACAAAATTCAGTTCTTTACTTGTCCAGGATGCAAATTCCTGGATAATTTTTACCGGATGATATTTTACTATGTTTGGAAAATGCTTTTCAAGAAGTTTTGCGAAGTAAAGCATTATCTCTACATCTTCCTGCATCAATCTTTTTGCTTCCGGCCTTTGGATCTTAACTGCTACTTTGCTTCCATCTTTCAAAACAGCTTTATGCACCTGGCTTATAGATGCAGAGGCAATTGGCTTTTTTTCAAATTCTTTGAAAATTTCTTTTATATCCTTTCCTAGTTCTTTTTTTATCTGTTGCTGCACAATATCATAAGAGAATTCCGGGACTTTGTCCTGTAATCTTTCCAGTTCCTTGATGTAGCTTTTTGGGATCAGATCAGGCCTGACAGAAAGCATCTGGCCGAATTTTATGAAAGTTGGGCCTAATCTTTCTAATGTAAGCCTTAATCTTTTTTCAACTGCAAATGATTTTTTCTCCTTAATCCTGGCTTTAACCCTCTTTGTTATCGGAACTTTATGCTTCAATCTTATCTTTTCAATAATGAAATCAAAGCCCTCTTCAAATAGAACTGTAAGAATCTCCCTAAATCTGTTGATATCCTTAATATCCTTTATCAGCTTGAATGGCATTCATTAATTTTAGGAAAGAGTATTTATAAAGTTTGTTGTTAAGTTTAGGAATTATTTATGCTATCAATTATTTAAAAAATAAAAATAATTCTAGGCGGCCCCAATGGCGGGCCGCAATAATTGCACGGCACCATTGGCCGCGCCTAAAATTAATAGTATTTTTATTTTAAAATATAAAGAAAACAAACTTTTATTCAACTTCTTCCTTAACCCACTTGTCATAGCTTTCATTAGCTTCTGCATCTATCTTTAAGATGCAGGGAATATCATAAGAATGCATTTTAGAAACTTCTTCCTTAATCTTGTTATAATTTTTATCTAAAGTTTTTGCCATGATGACAACTTCATTCTCATCTTGTATCTTGCCTTTCCACCAGTACAAGCTTCTGATTGGATGCAGATTAGCGCAAGCTATCAGCTTTTTTTCTAATAAATGCCTAGATATCTTTTCAGCTTCTTTTTCATCTTTGCAGGTTATATGGATCAGGGTCATTTTTAATTTGTTGATTTTTACAGGTTTATTAATTTTTTTATTAGAAAACCTTAAATAAAGTTTTTTATATAGTAATAAAAAAGAGGTTTAATACATGAAAAAACAACTATTGCTTCTTATTTTGTTTTTATTTATTGTAAGCTGCAAAGAGATTCCTGAAGAACAACAGGCTAAAACCTTATCGGAGTTGCAGGTTGAGGCCTGCAATGCTGCTGATGGAGCAGAGACATGCGATACAAGATTGGCAGAAGTAGGTATTGTCCTGAAAGAAGACTGCTGCCAGGTACTGGGGAAATGCTGCACATGAACATAATAAGGCTATTTTTATTTATTCTGCAATAAACAAAGGTTTAAAAATTAACAATGTTTCTTTCTTCCTTATGTCAAAGTATATATTTTCAAATTTGATTGGAGCATTTGTATTTGATGGTAAGTTCAATTTAGAAGATTCTATACTATTAAAAGATTTAAAGGATTTTGAGAATAAAGAGAAATTTGAAGAAAAATTAAGCAAGAAACACAAAGATCTGAAAAAACCCAATAATAATGAATTAAAAACAATATTAAATTTTTTTAAAAACAAAAAATATTATTCTGATTTCTATAGCAAGAATCTGCAATTAACCAAAAAGCAGATCAAAGAGTCTGTTAATGAAGATCTGTTAATCATCCAGGCAGTAAGCAACATTGTGGAGATTGATAAAATTTCCAATATCTTAGTTAAAAGATTAAGGGAATGGTATTCTTTGTATAATCCGGAATTTGTAAAAAGCATTTTTGATAATGAGAAGTTTGTTGAATTAATCCTGAAAAAAACAAAAAAAGAAAGTGATTCTATGGGTGCAGAATTAGATAAAAAAGATTTAGACCCTATTTTATCTTTAGCCAGTCAAATTAATAATTTATTTGAGTTCAGAAAAAATAATGAAACTTATCTGGAAAATTTGATGAAAAAATATTGCCCAAACTTAAACGAAATAGCAGGAACTTTAATCGGTGCCAAGCTTTTAGAAAAGGCAGGAAGCTTAAGGAGACTTGTGCTGATGCCTGCTTCAACTATACAGATTCTTGGGGCTGAAAAAGCTTTATTCAGGCATCTGAAGACAAAAAAGAAAGCAAAACCTCCAAAATTCGGATTATTATTCATGCATCCTTTGTTCAGCAAAGCTAGAAGAGAGAATTATGGCAAGATCGCAAGAGCATTAGGTGATAAAATAGCTATTGCAGTGAAAATAGATTATTTCAAAGGCAAATTTTTAGGTGACAAATTAAAAAAAGGATTAGAGGATAAATTTAAACAATAAAATGAGACAATCCAAGATATTTGAAGTATTCCAAGACAAGTATAATAAATTATTTACAATAAATTTAATTCCAGGAATAAGATTAAATGATGAAAAATTAATAAAAGAAAAAAATAATGAATATCGGGAATGGGATGCTTATACGAGCAAATTGGCCACTTTAATACTGAAAGGATGCACCAACATCGGTCTCAGAAAAAATGATGTTGTTTTATATCTTGGAAGCGCAACCGGAACAACTGTTTCGCATGTTTCAGATATAATCGGAAAAGAAGGCTTTGTATTTGCTGTTGATTTTGCTCCAAGAGTGACAAGGGACTTGATCTTTGTTTCTGAAAAAAGGAAAAATATTGCCCCAATACTTGCAGACGCAAACAAGCCAGATAAATTGATTGAAAGAGTAAGTGAGGTTGATGTTCTCTATCAGGATATTGCGCAAAAAAACCAAGTCCAGATTTTTTTGAAGAATATTGATATTTTCTTAAAAGACAAAGGTTATGCTTTGCTTGCTGTCAAGGCAAGAAGCATAGATGTAACTAAAAATCCAAAGGAAATTTTTAAGAAAGTAAGGGAAGAACTGGAAAACAAGGTAACAATAATTGATTTTAGGCTTCTAGAGCCTTTCCAGAAAGACCACTGTATGTTTGTGTGTAAGAAGTAAACTTTATAAATATACAATTTTAGTATTTCTATATGGTCAAAAAAAAGGTGTCTTCAGATAATAAGGTATCCAGTACAATAAGGGAAAGCATCTTTCTGGCCGATATGCTTAAATTAAAGCTGGAAGAGTATAATATAACAGTTAATGTTTCTCATTTTGTTGCAACAGTTTCAGGAGTTATCTTGACTTTGTCTTTAGCCAAGATGACTACCGAATCATTTCTCAATGATGACCCTTTGATCAAATTAGGAGTTATCAGCATTGTGGCTGCTTCTTTAGTTGCCATAATCCTATTATTGTTCACTGTTGAGCCTGCTTTTAAGAAAGACAGGGATGCAAACACGTTTGATTACGGCACCAAGCTTACTGAGCTTTCAACAAAGCAGTATATTGATACTATAATGAAAAATTTGGAGAAAAAAGACAACATGATAAACTCTTATGGTCATGAGCTGCATAAGCTGGATAAAATCATTTTGCATAGGTTCAAGATGATAAAATCAGCTATATCTATGTTTATCTTAGGTATATTCCTCGGAGGAATGTCTATAATTATCTCTACCTTAATCTGATTTTGCTACAGCGTTGCTTTTGCATCTTTTGCAGAGATCATTCTTCAATATTCTTTTAGCTCCGCAGTCTGTACATTTACCTACATCCATTTTCAAACCTCCATGAGTAAATTAACAAAAAAACTCTCAAGAAAAGAGTATTTTTCTATATTTTTGGGATTAAAGAGTGATATTTAAATGTTGTGGATAAAAACCGCAATATTTAAAACAGGAACTCAATTACAAAAAGCGGGGATGGTAATGGATATGAAATCTGATGGAAAGACTGGAACATTTACTCTGAAGAAAGGCCTTGCAGAGATGCTGAAGGGCGGTGTGATAATGGATGTTGTTTCTGCAGAACAGGCTAAGCTAGCAGAGAAAGCAGGAGCTGTTGCAGTAATGGCTTTGGAAAGAGTGCCGGCAGACATTAGGAAAGCTGGTGGTGTTGCCCGGATGGCTGACACCAAAAAAATAAAGGAAATTATGAATTCTGTTTCTATTCCTGTTATGGCCAAAGCAAGAATAGGTCATTTGGCGGAAGCACAGATATTAGAATCTTTAGGGGTAGATTATATTGATGAAAGCGAGGTTTTGACACCAGCTGATGATAGCCATATCAACAAGCATGATTTCAAAGTCCCTTTTGTATGTGGTGCAAGAAATTTAGGAGAAGTATTAAGAAGGATCCAGGAAGGCGCAGCCATGATAAGGACAAAAGGCGAGCCAGGAACTGGTAATATAATTGAAGCGGTAAAGCACATGAAACTCATAAATGAGGAAATTGACAGCCTAAAAAACAAATCCAGAAGAGAATTAGCAAGGATAGCAAAAACATACAGGGTTCAATTCGGATTTGTAGAAGAAACAAAAAATCTTGGCAGACTGCCTGTTGTGAATTTTGCGGCAGGAGGAGTTGCAACACCTGCGGATGCAGCTTTGATGATGCTTTTGGGAGCAGATGGATTATTTGTAGGTTCTGGAATATTCAAAGCAAAAAATCCTGAGAAAACAGCAAAAGCAGTTGTAGAAGCAACTACTCATTATAATGATCCAAAGATTGTTGCAAAAGTGTCTTATGGATTGGGGGATGCGATGAAAGGCCTTGAGATTGAAAAATTAGAGCTTAAGATGCAGGAAAGAGGATTGTAATGAAAATAGGCGTCTTGGCTTTGCAAGGGGATTTTAGGGAGCATATTACAATTTTAAGAAAATTAAATGTTAATTCTACAGAAATCAGAAAACCTGAAGAGATGAATGATATTGATGGTCTGATAATTCCCGGGGGAGAGAGCACCGCAATAAGCTCATTTTTGAAAAAAACAAAATTAAATAAGGAAATCATCAAGAAAAACAAGAATGGGATGTGCATTTACGGCACATGTGCTGGTGCAATCATTTTAGCGAGAGAAATCAAAGGGCAAAAGAACTCAAGCTTGGGCCTTGCTGATATAGCTATAAAAAGGAATGACTATGGGAGACAGATTGAAAGTTTTGAAACTGAGTTAAGCATAAAAGAAATTGGAAAGTTTAATGGAATCTTCATAAGAGCCCCTGCCATAACAAAATGCAATAATAATTGCGAAATTTTGGCTGAATTCGATGATAAGCCGGTCATGCTGAAAGAAGATAAAATATTAATAACAACTTTCCATCCGGAATTGACAAAAGACACAAGAATCCATAGGTATTTCCTGGATATGGTCAAAAACTCATAAACCAATATTCCAAAGAATCATTATCAAGACTGTAAAAAGCAATAGCCCAACTGCGAAATAAACAGGTTTTCCTTCCCTTTCTTTTGGCAAAGATTCCCTGATTACTGTATATAGCAAAGCTCCACCCACAATCCCGAGCAAAATCAGATTAAAAGCACTTCCCAGCTCAACAAAAGTTGCAGCAATAGCACCTAAGAAGGCTGAGCTTGCAAACATTGCCCTATAATGGTGTTTTTTTGTGACTCTTCTTGGCAAAGAATCTATCACTACATGGAATAAGATCGGTATAAACAATAAAATCCCGCTTATGTTGCTTGACCCTGTTATCTTTACCAAAACAAACCCAACAACAAAAAAGTATACAAATGAACTTGCCGAATGTATTATCTGGTGCTCTTTTCTAAATTGCCCTCTTGAATAATACTGCCTTATGTGCTTTTCAAGCAGGTGAAATACTGCAAAACCAAATAGTACTGAAAGGAATATTAACTTGCTTATGACTATAGATCCATTGTATATCTCTGGAAGCATGCTCAAAAAGATATAAGCAACTGAAACCCCTGCAGCAAAAGAAATAAATTTGACCTTGTAAGGGTTGTCTTTTGCAAAAATGCCTTCTGTAAAGAAATCAGCCAGGCTTATAACCAAAGCCAATAATAGTCCTAATACCATTTTTTAATTAACTAGAATTAGCTTATTTAAAACTTTTCTTTTTTCTGAAAAAGAATCCAATAATCTTGTAAATATAGATTATCTGGGCTATTGGCAATATTGAATCTATAGCAAAATTCAAGAATCCCAGATTATTGCTTTTCAGGAAGATTGTCACAATGAAAGTCAGGTTATTAAGGACAAATAGGGGCAAGTACAGTATAACATTCACGATAAAACTTAATTCAAAGTAAAATTCAGTAAAATAAAAGATGGATAATAGGATTAATGAAATTAATGCTGTAAGGTAGATTCTTATCTCGTTCTTTTCAAAGAAATCAATAAATATTTTCTCAAACTTTTTTTTGTTTTTATATAAAGAAGATAAGTATCTATAAGCTTCATAGGCGGCATAAATTCCGATTATAAGGAATAAAGCATCAGTAAATCTGATTCCGAACCTGATATTATTAAAAGAGGCTAATGCAATAATCACGCCAAAAAATAAAAAAATAAGGGTTATGATAGATAAAATAATAAAGATAAAAGGGCTGGATCTTTTCAATGCGTCTTTTGATATTTTCACTTTTTAGAAAAAAGAAAAAAAATCAAGCAGCTAAAGCTTTTTCAATAGCTTCTTTGTCAAATCCGACTATGATTGTTCCGTTGATATCAGTCACTGGAACTCCCATCTGGCCTGATTTTTCCACCATTTCCTCTGCAGCTTTTTTGTCTGCTCCTACGTCTATGTCTTTGAATTCCACTTTCTTTTCTTTTAGGAAATCTTTGACCTTGTGACACCAAGGACATACTTTTGTTGAATATACTTTTACATCTGCCATTTTATCATCCTCCGATTCAGTTCTTATTAATGGTTTTTATTATATAAATCTTTTGGAAATTTAACATTTCCGAGATTTATACCCATGAAATACTAAACATTTTCTCTCGTATAAATCTTTTACTTATTCAATAATCTCCTTTTCTATTTCAATGCAGATATCATCTTTACAGTCCATCTCTATAGCCCTTCCTACATCATCATTTTCCGTGCATTTTCCTTTGTGGCAGATTATCTTTTGCATTTACATCACCTAATTTTATTTAGAATAAGGTTCTGTATATTATAACTATATTCCGTTGAAGGGTTAAATATTAATTTTAAGGGTTAATTTAATTTACATAAATTAGAGTCAGAAATATTTTAATTCTGTTTTGATATTTGACAAATTATCCCGATTCAACTTATTACTGAACTCTTGATATCCTGCCTGCATTGGCATTCCGGATTATCTTTTATTTTTGGAATCAATGCAAGAATCAGCTTTTTTACTTTATCTGCATTCTTTTTGATAGTCTCTAAGATCATCTGGATATCAACTCCATCTTCAGATTCATGCCAGCAATCGTAATCAGTTGCCATGGCAACTGATGCATAGCAAATGCCAGCCTCTCTTGCTAAAACAACTTCCGGAACTGTTGACATGTTAATCACATTTGCTTTCCATTGCCTGAACATATGACTTTCGGCTTTAGTTGAAAAACGAGGCCCTTCAATAGTTACCATAGTGCCTTTTTTATGATTTGTTAAGTCAAGTTCATCTGCTGTTTTTCCTAATAAATCCCTTAAGTTAGAACAAAAAGGTTCTGCCATCGGAATGTGGGCAACATGATCTTTTTCATAAAAAGTGCTTTTTCTCTTTGTAGTACGGTCAATAAATTGATCAATAAAAACAAAATGACCTGGAATAATTTCCTCTCTTAATGAGCCGCAGGCAGTCGTCGCAATTATATGCGTGCAGCCTTGCTGTTTCAGAGCATCAATATTCGCCTGATAATTGACTCCTGTTGGATAAATAGTATGTTTTTTGCCATGCCTGGCAAGTATAACTACATCTACATTTTCAATCTTTCCAACAGTCAATGCAGAAGAAGGCTTTCCGTAAGGAGTATCAACTTCTATCTCTTTTGAATCTTTTATTATCTGAGGATCATCTAATCCGGAACCGCCAATTATGCCAATTTTAACCATCAAACCACCCAAGAATCTGGAAGGATATTTGGTTTAAATAGTTTTTTATTCTTCATATAATTCAGTATCAGGATGGAAAGCAGCCCAAGCATGTCCTCACTATCGTTCGGGACGCTTGGTCTGCATGTGCTTGTCTAGTTAGCTTGGTAAAGCCCTGTATCAGGATGGAAAGCAGCCCAAGCGAACCAAAACAAGGTCTCTACAATGACCTCTTCTTCGGATTCTGTCTTAGCACGTGCTGATTTGAGATCCTTATCAAAATCTTTAGATCCTAAGGCAACGTTCGTTTTTCTAAACTTCCCTAAAACTTCCGACAAAGCTTCATTAAGTTCTTCATTGAAATAGATTTCATATTTCATTTTTGTTTTTCTAAAGTCATCTACCATATTCCAAGTCTTAGTGTACTCTGCTTCATTTTGAATTCCAACATTTGCTTGTTTATTTAATCTGTCCATGCAGTCAATCATTTTATTGTTAATAATTTTCAATGCTTTTCTTTTATCTTTATCAGATTCATCATTCCCCTTAGTGGATGGTTGTAACTTTTCTTTTAAATGGCCATCTGGAAATAGTAATCCTGTAATTTTAGTAAATATCTCTTTTATAGATGTGTGAATGGGCTTTCTATACATTACCTTTTGATACAAGACAATAAGTATTGTTAAGATTACTATCAGTAAAAGGGCTATCAAGGGATAAAGAACCATCCAAGAATAATCTTGTTTTTCTTTTGGTTCCTCTTGTGTTTTTCCTATACTTTTTAATTGCTTTTCAACTAAGTACTCAGCTTCAGAATAAACTTTAATCAAACCTAATGGGGTGACGGCAAGACCGAGCCCATCAATAAAAGCACCAGTACAAACATTTTCTGGATTCTTGCCATAAAAATTTCCACCATAAGAACAGCCAGCTTTTGCTTCGGTGATATTAAAATATGTACTGAATCTTAATATGGATGTATTTCCAAAATCCACACGTCCATCTCTCCACGAACCTTCTTCAATTTCAGCTTCATGAATGACTGTTTCATCACAATCAATGGTAAGATGTAGAAATACATTTTTGAATACTTCAGACCAATTTCCAGAAACATTAAGCGCATAATCAAATATTCCGTAGGTATCTTCTACCAATCCCCTTTTTCCCATTGTTCCATCGCCTTGGTCCAACTCATAATTATAACTATAGAAACTAGTTTTACTGTCAATATAGCTTCCAGGAGAATCAAAAGAACAGCTGTTGTTATAGTTATATGCAAGAGCATGTTCAGAACTAAAAAGAACAAGAAAACTAGTAAAAAATACAAACATAATTAATAATTTTAAAGTTTTCATTATTTCTGATAAACATATTTTTTAATATACTACTATTTATTTTTTTGTTGATTTGTTGTTTATTGCATTATCCTTATCAATCTCAAAAATTTTTATTTCTCTGGGAATTTTTATTTCTAATTTTCCTAAACTTTTTACTAATAAGCTGATTTTATTGCCTTTTCTCATATGACCTATCTCTACATGTAAAGCTTCGGGGTTTCCTGTAACTAAATTAAAACTTGGAGTGTAAAGCCACAAGCATGCAAAGTTACTCAAAAAGATTACATTTTTGCCAATCACATCTTCAGAAACAAAAATTAACTTGATATAATCATCTAATAGGGGTATTTTTCCATGTTTTATTCTAAAATGTGCATTCCTATCGGAGTACAATTTACTGATAAATGTTGTCGGTAAAAGTACAGAAATATCTCCGGTCAGCAAGGCGGCTTTTTCGCTAATAAAAGAAAGGTCTATTGCATCATTTTTCACTTTCGTTCTATTCAAGTCATCGTTAGATATCAGTTTCCTTATTAAGTAATCCATCTCTCCGTTAGCTATGGAATGTCCGAGTCCATGAATCTCTGGTGAATATCCAACATGGCCTTTATCCTCTTTGAAAAAATCCTTTTCTATATAGCCTGCCATGGGGAACTGAATAAATTTTCCATCTGTTACAGGAACTTCTTTAATTTCGATTATCTTATCTACTAACTTTTCATCTTCATATTGTGACAAAGCAGTTTCAACGAAATGCTTTATTTTATTATAATCGAATTCAGAATTTGCTTCGATAAAAGGTTTCATAACTTCCCACACCTCTTTCTTTCTCAGTTTAATATTATGAACAAATCTATTCCACAATTCCTTTTCTCCTCTAAAAGTTATAATATCGCTCATTAAAATGCACCTCAATTATATACCATGTATTACAATTTAGGGTAGAAAGTATTACTTTATAAACCTTATGGTATTTGCGGCATTTCACCACAAATTCCACAATAGTTAAAATTTATACCAATATTCTATATCTTTCCTTTTGACTTTCTCAATAAGTTCTTTATCTAAAAACTCAGCAAGAATAGTATTTGCTATTTCATTTACTTCATTCATTTTTATGAATGGGATTGTTGGCATATCAATCAGTTTTTCAAATTGAGGTTTTGAAAACATAGATTTCTTTGAAAATTTTTCCTTTGCCCTTTCATACAAGTCTTTTAAGTTCTTTTTACTCATAATGAAATTCAATTTTCTTAGGTAAACCCTTTCAAGTAACCAGATCATAAGCCATAACAAACCAAAAGTCATAATAAGTTGTAACCAGATTAAACCGAATCCACTACTTTCTAGAATATACTGGAAATTATTTCCAAAAATCGGTAGCTTACTAGCTTGCTCTGGAAAGAGGTAAATAAGGGTAAGGATACCCATAATTGTTTTCGAAGTTATCTTAGGTAATTTTAATTTATAATCGATCCTTTCTTTTTCTGACTTTATAAGAATTTTAGTTTTTTCTTCAAGGGTCTTTTTTGGTTGATGTTTCATAACTTCTTTAACTATGTTTGAAAGTTGTGTTTTTGAGGTAGGAGTCTGTTTTTTAACTAATGACCTTTCTTTTTTCATTTTAAGCAATTTATTTTTAGCCTCTATGATTTCTCTGACCTTAGCATTTGTGTCCTTCTTAGTTTGATCTGGGTGATGTTTTAACAACAGTTTTTTTGCAGCTTTCTTTATTTCTTCTACTGTGGCGTTCTTATTAATTCCCAATATCTTATAGTAATCCATATGTTAGAGGTTAAGAGAACAAATATTTAAATTATAGCTTTGTAACTTTGATTTATTAACTTCAACGTTCCTAAACTACACAAATTCTCTTTTTAACTAAACACTTTAAGAACGATTGCTACCCTACTATAAACCTAAAACTTGGCCCCTCATTCCTACGCATAATCCTGACATTATACGAACTTTTTACTTCACAACCATCTCCTTACTTTCTTCTTATAATCCAAATACTCTTCTCCAAAGAGTTTCTTCATTTTATCTTCTTCATATGGGATGAACCAGATTCTTATTGTGAATAAGAAGGCTAATGGTCCTAAGAACATCGGTATTGTTCCTACTTCAACAGCGATTCCTAATAAGATCAATATCATGCCCAGATACATCGGGTTTCTGGTGAATAAGAATGGGCCTTTTATCACAATAGATGTTGGCTTCTTGAATGGGCTTCTGGGAGTTCCATGCTTTTTGAATTGAGAAGCTGCCCAGACCAATAAAGATAAACCCAATAAAACTATGACAATGCCGATAAAGCTGTAAGATATTATTTCTACATCAGGCAGAAGATAATTCAAAACTATGGCTAAAATAAGATAAAACAATGCAATGAAAGGTGGTTTGATCTTTGGAGGTTCTCTCATAGTAAGAAAGTAGTATAAAGCGATTTTTAAAGTTTTTTAATTATATCAAGAACTAACCTTATTAGAATTCTCAACCCTTCTATATAAATAGAATATAATCCCCAGATAAGATACATAACTTAAGACTTCTATCAAAGAAGGATTTCCATTGTATCCAAACAACCCTTTCATGAAACTGCCTACAATGCCGTTTTCATCTAAGATAAAATTAGTGTTCCAGACATGCTCAATTACTGTTGGAACTATCGCAGCTTCCTGGAGTTCATGAATCCCATGCGCAACTAAGCCTGATGCAAACAATATCAATAATATGCTGCTTATTCTAAAGAATTTTCCCAGGTTGATTTTTCTTGCCCTGTTGAAGAACAGATAGCCAATTCCTATCGCTACAATAACCCCTAAAATTCCACCTATAAAATTGATTCCCGAAGTGTACCTTATCGCATTCAAAAAAATAACTGTTTCAAGGCCTTCACGTAAAATTGCAATCAGGATAAGGAAAAACAAGCCATAAGCAAATGTTTTTTCTAATTCTGACTTTTCAACCTCTGTCATGACTTTATCTTCTATTTTTTTTGAAATGTGCTTCTGCCTCATCATCCATAGTATCATAGTTGTAAGCAAAACAGAAGCAATAAGCATAGTTATCCCTTCAAAAATCTCTTCAGCCCTTCCAGAAAAACCTCCGGAAAATAATGTAAAAATGACAGCAGCAATCACGCTTGCAAGAATGCCAGAAACAATCCCATAGTAGACTGTTTTCTTATGCTTATGATTGTTGGTCTTGTTCAGGTAAGCAAGGACAATAAAGACTACCAAAGCTGCCTCTAATGTTTCCCTTGATGTGACCAAAAAACTTGCCAATACCATGTTTACCACTCTTAAATTTTGGAAAAACTTAAATACCAATTGTAGTTAACTATCGTTAAGGTAGGTTATATTTAAGCCTTTTTAGTAAGATGGGATTTTTAACAATACTAAACACGATCGCAATGGTGGTAGGTTATATCATCCTGGTACTTGTAATTCTTTTCTTAGTCTGGCTTCTCATAAGCATGATAAAAGATAAGCAGCAAAGAAAAAAATGGGATAGGGAAAGGACAGACAAGGAAAAGACTGCGGAGATATTGGCAAAAGAGGGGATTAAGGCAGAAGAAAAGCCTGTTGTTTCAGAATCCGTTCAATTGGAAGAAACTAAACGAAGTTTAGAAACAGAAGAACAAACAGAGAAAAAAGAAGAAGAAGTTGATGATAAAGGTCAACTGAAAATTGTTGATTAAGCCCTTAAAGTAAATTTCTTATTAATTCTTAATATATCACTTGGGACTTTTATCTTTAATTTATCAAGCACTTTATCAAAAACTGCGTTGAATGTTACATAAGAGATGCCTATTCCTGCTGCAAACAAGAGCCTTTCAAAAATGACTATAGGGATCAATGCAATCCACTGTCCAGAGGTCATTGGAACTGTCCAGATCCATAATGCTCCGCCAACAGAATGAGCAGTAAAAGTTGCCCCTAAGCTTTTCAATGGAACGCCCATAGAATACTTAGCAGGAAGCAGTCTTGCAATTATTGGAATTGTCCAGAATAAGGTGAAAAACCAGACTGTTCTTCCAACAGGATGTGCTATGAAAGCAGCCATTGCAATCAATGGAACAATTACACTCCAGTTTTTCTTCTTGCTGCCAAAGTAATACGCAGCAAAAAGCATTGGAGCTATCCTAAGTACATTGATCAATGTAAATTCTTTCCCTACTACGAAAAAATTAGTGACCAGAGCGATCAATACTGAAAATGCACCTATTATTGGGCCTAAAAAGCCGCCGGCTATTGGGCCAAAAAACTGGAATAATGTGAAGAACTGGTTGTCAGCCCCAATCAAAGGGGAGAAATTGATCTTTAAGCCTACAAATGTCAATACGCTGAATATAAGTAAAAATACAAGGCCTTTTTTTGAGAATATCTTGTCTAGGTTCATAGTTTTCAGTAAAAATCAGTAGTTTATATATTTTACTGATGAATTGAATTTTTTATTCAGTTGCATAGCTTTTGAACCTGTAAACAAGCATACTGATATTAACTCCCAATAATAATGCTACAATAATATTTAAGCTGAAAGCAGTATAGGCATAACTTTTTACATAAGTTGTGAATAATTGGGAAAAGCCATTAAGGAAAAAGTTTATTATGAAATAATATACTACAGAATAAATCATTGCAGAAATCAAGAATATCAATAAGTATTTTCTCTGTTTCAATACTTCTTTTATGGTTTCTAATCTCTTTTTCATCATACAACAAAAATCAGTATTGCATATTAAAATCAGCAAAATTCTTTATAAAGCTTATGTTTAATCAAATAACTACCTGTTTCTTAGAATTATTGTATATCCTGAAAAGAAAATACAACCCTATCGGGAACATTATGATGCTTAATATTTGCCCCATAGACAAAAAACCAAAAAAGAAGCCAAGCTGAGGATCTGGCTGTCTAAAGAATTCAACAATAAATCTCAAGAAAGCATAAAAAGTCACGAAAAACCAGAATAAGAATCCCTTTGGAAGCTTAAAATTCTTTAGATTCCATAATACAGCAAAGTTAAGAAGATTTTTCAAAGATGCATAGATCTGTGAAGGATGCCTAAATCCTTCAGCATCCGAAAACTTAAATGCCCATGGGACATTTGTAATTCTTCCAAATAATTCTCCATTTGTAAAATTTCCAATCCTTCCCAGTGCAAGGCCCAAAGCTAATGGTATTACCGTAAGGTCTGCCAGTTCATAGAAATCAAACTTCCTTTTTTTGGTAAAGATAATTACGGCTAAAACTGCCCCTATAAGGCCTCCATGGAAAGACAAGCCTCCCTGCCAGACTGCAAAGATCTGCAATGGATTTGCAAGGTAAAATTTCAAGTTATAGATCAAGACATAAAAAATTCTTGCCCCTGCAACAGTCCCTATTATCAAATACAGCAGATAATCAGATACATCATCTTTTGTCAACTCTATCTTCTTTTTTTTGGCCAGATAATTAAGCATAAAATAAGCAATCACAAAGCCAAGCACAAAGAACAGGCCATAATACCGAATTTCAAACGGACCTAGCTTCAAAAGAACCGGATTAATATTGTGGTAAAACATTATTCTTAGGAATTAATTCTTTTTTAAAAATTTTTCTTTTATTTAGTAGCTAATAATTTTAATAGCTTATAAAATTAGCTACTAAATTTTGAAAGACAAAACAATTTGAATCAAAATTTTTGTCTTTCTTTTGTTATTAAATAAAAATATGACCTGTTGAAAAATACAAGCAGATACAACGCTATTGCTGTTATAACTTTAGAGGCATTTTGGTAAATTTGATATGATTGCAGGCTTAAATCAGGGTTATTCACTATCAAAAAGCTGATTGAATAAAAGAGTATAAAGTAAACAGCAAGAATGATAGCACTCCATAAGTAAATTCCGGAATAAGATCTGACTTTGGTAAGGGTCATTAAAACTGCTTTTTTCAAGATTGATTTATTATCCGGAAAATTAAGGAATAATGAATGGGAGATATTTAGGAATGCATAGGAGAAAAATACAAATGGTATAATGATCAGTAAAAGCATTATAGGGGTAAACTGACTTTTTACATTAATAAGAAAGATTCCATTTAAGGCAAAATAAATAATAAGATATGATATCAATATAACCAAATTCATCAAAAGAAAGCTTCCAAATCTTTTGAAGTTCAGGTCTGTATGCCAGAATATCCTGTTTATATGATGAAGGACAATATACTTGAAAAAAGAGTAGATTATTGTCAGAATTATAAAATAAATTATTCCGAATATGAGCAATGGAGATATTGAATACGATTCCAAGGGCTGCGAGAAAAGCCTTGGGCCTAAAAACTCTGCTAGCTTTGATGTTCCCAGTAAAACAGCCAGAAACCAAACATCAAAAATAAAAATCAAGAATATATTATCAAGATTTTTTTTTAGCAGATTGAAGTTTTTTACAAAATAGCTGTTTTTTATCATCATTTAGGATCCTATAGAATAATATCTTTTTAAATCTTATTGAACAGAGCAGCCTGTCAATTCTGAAAGCTTGTCAAAAGACTGGACACGCTCTATCAGTCTGCCGTTAATCTCCCATGTAGGTGTTATCTTTACATTGGGATTTTTGCTAAAGTCTTGGTAATTTACAAATTTAAATGAACGCCCAAACATTCCCTGCTGGGCATGTGAATACTGGCAAAAGGAAGCACCATACATTATAGCACCTTTTTCGTTCAAACATTTTGCAAAATTATCATAATCACCCGGCTTTGTAGAATTGATAAAAGCAAAAGATCCTACGGAAAGAACAAGCACTGAGAAAACAATGGCTAATGTTGTATAGATTTTGAATTTTTTGCTTTTAGAACTTTTTTCCTGTATCTCTTGCCTTTGGGTTTTTTGCTCAAAATCATGCCTTGCCTGCTCAGATTGCTGCCTTAATTTTTCTAATTTTAGCTGCTTTTTTTCATTCTTGCTAAGCATTTTCATAAATTAGCTGAAATTGCTGAAGCTTCAACTGGGGTCTCTGCATTATCAACAGGAGCAACTCCACATCCCTGGCCATAATAAGGGTTATGCTGTGGCTGCTGCTGTGGAGCAGTTGCATATCCAGTTGTTTGAACTCTATTTTGGCAACCCATAATAAATAAAGTCAATACTACAAGCAAAATCAAAGCAATTATTTTTTTCATTTTTTGTTAACTTCCTAATTAACCTGCAAGCTCAGCTTCTATAATCTGCTGGAATGCTGCATATGGCTGAGCTCCTACAAGTTTTATACCATTAATGAAGAATGTTGGTGTTCCTGAGACTCCTACAGAGCCACCGTACTGGAAGTCAGCTTGTACTTCTTCCCTGTATTTGCCAGAATCAAAACAAGATGTGAATTGATCAACATCCAATCCAAGATCTCCGGCAAGTTTTGTGTATAAACTAGGGCTTAAAGTTTGTTGATTTGCATAAAGCGCGTCATGGTATTCCCAGAACTTTCCCTGTTCATCTGCGCATTCAGAAGCTTCGGCAGCCGGTTGAGCGTTAGGATGGAAGCTTAATGGGAAATCCCTGAAGACGTATTTTACTTTTCCAGTATCAATATAATTACTCTTTATCTGTGGAAATGACTGTGTGTGTGCTCTTCCGCAGAATGGGCACTGGTAATCTTCAAAAGAAACAATAGTTACAGGAGCATTTGGATCTCCTAAGACTGGATCATCATCTAAGTCTATATCAAGTTTTTGTGCAGGTGCAAGAGGCTGAGAAGGCTGCTGTGCAGGAGCTGATGGTAATGTAGGCAATACTTGCTGCCCTACGCTAGGCCCTCCAGATCCGCTAAAGAAAAACATGTATATAACTGCTAATCCAAGTATAGCCGATAAACCTTGCCACACTCTCACTTTTTTAATCTGAAAAGTTTCTTCTTTCTTATGTCCGTGATGTTCATGTCCATGCTCGTGCTCTTTATGTTCCATTTTTAAACCACCTTTTTATTTTGAAAATATCTGTTTTTTATAAATTTTCCTCTTTTATTATATTGGTTAAGAGGTTATTATATATATCTTGCCTTAAAAACAATATTTGCAAAATGCTTATTTTTCTGTTTTAAAGCTTATTTCAGTTTATTATCGTTCATAAAGGCTTAAAATGGCTTATTTTAATTTTGAAAAAATTTTTAAATTACCTCAAATTCTTCTTTACTAATGAAAAATATAGTGGTAATTGGCGGCGGAATTATGGGCTTAAGCATAGCCAATAAGCTGGCTAAAAGCGGTTTTAGCATGACTGTACTGGAGAAAGATAAGATCGGGATGGAAGGGAGCCTGGCAGCTGCCGGGATGTTAGCTTCACAGTCAGAATTTGAGATATATGAACAATTTATGGATTTCTGCATCAAAAGCCGAGATTTGTACTCTGATTTTTGCAAGGAAATTGAAAATGATTCCGGAATTGATGTTGAATACAGGAAAGATGGATTTATTATTCCTGCACTGAATAAAGAACAAGAAGAGATTTTGAGAAAAACATCAGAATGGCAGAAAAACAAAGGCTTTGAGATTGAATTTTTAAGTGGAAACGAATTGAAAGGCATAGAGACCAATCTATCTGAGGATATCATTTCTGGACTGCATATTAAAAATGATGCCCAGGTCAATAATAGGAAGTTGATGGAAGCGTTGAAAATAGCCTGCAATAAAAATAATGTAAGGATTATTGAGAATTGTGAAGTAAAAAATTATTTATTAAACAACAACAAAGAAACTAATTTGGATAACAATGATTTAGTAAAAAATAATAAAATAATAGGCGTTGAAACCAATAATGGAGATATAAATGCAGATATTGTGATCAATTGCGCAGGTTCCTGGGCTTCTTCAATATCTCCAGGATTGATATCTAATTTTGAAGTGAAACCTATTTTGGGCCAGGTGGTCTCCTTGCAGGCAGATAAACAGATCTTGAAAAAAGTAATTTTTGCAATAATCAATCAGCAAGGATGTTATATCGTTCCAAGAAAGGATAATGAAATAATAGTTGGGTCAACCATGGAAGATGTTGGATTCAACAAGACAATAGATGAAAATACAATAAATGGTTTATTAAAAAAGGCTTATGAACTGGTTCCTGAATTAAAAGATCTGAAAATAAAAGAAAAGTGGGCCGGTTTCAGGCCAACAGCCAAAGATAATTTTCCGGTTATTGGAAAAACAAACATTGAAAACCTGATCCTTGCAACAGCCCATTCCAGGAATGGAATACTGCTTGCTCCAATAACCGCAGATGCAGTAAAAGAGATTGTTCTGAATGGCAAAGTTCCTGAAGAAATTAAGGATTTTGGTGTCGAAAGATTCTCAAAGTAATCAACCTACCAACAACAAACCAACCATAACACCAATACCTAGAATAAATGCGATCAACTGCATGAATGATATTGAAGGTTCTGTTTCTTTATGCAATTCCGGAATCAAATCTGAAGAGGCAATGTAGATAAATCCACCAGCGGTGAATGGTACGAGGAATAAAGAGAAATTTTTTACTGATGCGCCAATTATCAAGACTATAATTGCGCCTATGATTGCCAATAACCCTGATAAGAAATTAAATGCCAAGGCCTTTTTCTTTGAAAAGCCGCCATGAATCAAGATTCCAAAATCCCCAATCTCCTGCGGGATTTCGTGCAGAATAACTGCTATGGTTGTTGCAATGCCCAATGGGATGCTTGCAAGATAGCTTCCTGCTATTATCATGCCATCAACAAAATTATGCAGGCCATCACCAACAAGGTTCATGATGGCAAAAGGATGAGGATGCTCTTTTGAAGTTGGAACATGGCAGTGATTCCAATGGATGAACTTCTCTAAAATAAAGAAAATCAAGATTCCCAATAATAAAAATAATGATAATTGGAGCGTAAATCCGAACTCTTCAACAGCTTCCGGCAGTAAGTGGATAAAAGCATCTCCAAGCAAAGCGCCTGCTGCAAAGCTCACTAAAAAATACATGATACTCTTAAATTTTATAATTTTGAATAATAATGTAATTGCCCCTAATAAAGATATCAAGCTCACTATCAGGACGCTTATAATCGAATAAATCCATATGTTTAGCATTTTAGAATTAAAAGATTGCTGCTTTTAAAAGCTTTTGATTTTTTGAACTAATTTCCTCGCTTCTTCTTCGATATTATCTGCAGAGACAACAGCGCTTATCACTGCTATGCTTTTTGCACCTTTTTCCAAAACTTCATCAATTTTATTTATATTGATTCCGCCAATGGCAATAACCGGCTTTTTGACTGAATTTACAACTTTATCTATGATTTCAGTTCCAACTGTATAATCTTTTGCTCTTGTTTTAAATATAGGTCCTATTGTTATATAATCTACATCTTCTTTATCTGCATTAATTGCCCGTTCAATAGAATGAGTAGACAAACCAATTATTAAATTTTTATTTTTTTTATTGGAAATTTTTCTTGCAGCTTTGATTGACATATCACTTTGTCCTAAATGTACCCCATCGGCCCCAATATCTAAAGCAATGTCAACATAATCATTCAAGATAAAAAGAACTTTATTTTCCTTACAAATTTTTAATAATTTGATTGCCTCTTCTTTTACTTGTTCTTTATCCCAGTTCTTTTCCCTTAACTGAATCATTTCAGAGCCTCCTTTAATGGCTTCCTTAACAACTTCCTCATTACTCTTGCCTTTAGAAATAGCACTTTCTGTTATTACATAGAGTTTTTTATTGAAATCAAAGTTTTCCATAAAATAAAATAATGTTTATTGGTTTTTAAGATTTCTGTTAAGGAAATCAACAGTCTTAATCCATGCATCTTCTGTCTTTTCTGGATCATGGCTTGGATTGCTGGGGTTTGCAAATGCATGCCCTAAGCCTTCATAAACATAAATTTCACCTTCTATGTCTAAGGTATCCAATGAAGATTCGAATTCGTAGACGGAATCCAGTGGGACGACAGCATCTTCACTTCCGAAAATACCTAAAACAGGCCAGCCAATACCTTTAAGAATTTCTTCATCAGTCTCCAGAGCACCATAATATATTATAGTAGCATCCAGTTCTTCATTCAAGGATAATTGCATAGACATACCACCGCCAAAGCACCAGCCCATGGAAGCTACATTGCCAGAGCCAGATTCATGGTTTTTTAAGAAACTAGTTGCACTTTTCAAATGGCTTAGGGCTTTATCCATATTATCTCTGACTTCTGAAGAGTAAATTCTTGCATCATCCGGAGTGTCTGCTACTTTTCCATCAAAAAGGTCAACAGCCAACACAACATAGCCTTCTTCTGCAAGATCATGGGCCATGTTCTTGATATTTTGGTTTAAGCCCCACCATTCGTGTATCATCACAACTCCCGGAAAAGTTTCTTTTGCCAATGGCCTTACAAAATAACCTTTGAAATCATTGCCATAAGTTACCCATTCTCCATCCATGGTCTCTTCAGGGTCTGCAATCAATGGGTTTTCTTCATCAAGTTCAGCATGCCCATCAATTAAAAGAACATCTTGCTGTTGGCAAGCAGAAATAAATAATAGAACTATTGACAAGAATAAATAAATATTTTTAATTTTCATTTTTTAACCTCTTTTTTTATTTTAAATTACTTAATTATTCCATCAATAGGACTTGAAGCGCTTGCGTACAATTTCTTTGGAATCCTTCCTGCAAGGAAAGCATCTCTTCCGGATTCAGTTGCAGCTTTCATCGCTCTTGCCATCCTTATTGGGTCTTTTGCCAGTGCAACTCCAGTATTCAATAAAACACCATCTGCGCCTAGCTCCATCGCTATAGTTACATCAGAAGCAGTCCCTACGCCTGCATCTACAATAATTGGGACATTTGCATTTTCCAGGATTATTTTTATGTTATTTGGGTTTAAGATGCCCTGGCCGGATCCGATTGGAGCTCCTAAAGGCATTACAGCCGAAGCTCCTGCTTTTTCCAGCTTTTGGCATGAAACAATATCATCATTTGTATAGGCTAAGACAGTAAACCCTTCATCAACTAATTCTTTAGTTGCTTTCAGAGTCTCTTCATTGTCCGGCATCAAAGTTTTCTTGTCTCCAATAACCTCTAATTTAACCCAGTCCGGCAAGCCTGCTGCCCTTGCCAGTTTAGCAGTCCTGACTGCTTCCTCTGCCGTAAAGCAGGCAGCCGTGTTTGGCAGGATTTTTATATTTTGATCGATGTAATTCCACATTGATTCTTTTCCCTTGTCATTTAAATCAACTCTTCTGACAGCCACTGTAACAACTTCAGCGCCGGAAGCCTCATGCGCTTTCTTCATTATGTCAAAGCTCTCATACTTTCCAGTACCGATAAATAATCTTGATTTGAATTCAAATTTTCCTATCTTTAATGTTTCCTCCATTTATCCACCACCAACCAAAGTTATAATTTCAATAGAATCATTTTCCTTAATATTTGTTTCATTAAATTTTTCCTTCTCAATAATTTTTTTATTTATTTCAATGACCATTTTTTCTTTCTTGAGGTCTAATTCATCTAATAAATCAATAATATTGGAACTTCTGATTTCTTGTCTTAAACCATTAATAGTCAATTTCATTTCAATCTCCAATATATTTTGAAATTAAGGATTTTGCCCTTTCAGGATCATTTTCCTTTACCAAAATCCTGCCATCATTGAAAACAGTTAAATCATCAAAAATAAAGCAATAATCTGTTTCTTTTACTTTCCCTATGTTTTTTAATTTATCCTTGATAATATTGTAATCCAGATTTTTCAGATAAAACTGATAATTGTTGTTTCCGCAGTATTTAATTGATTTTTTTTCTTTTTTTCCCTCCAAATGAGGATACTTTCCT
>Ga0187833_10000893_pt1 | contig 35029 bp, 31 predicted proteins | sample ETNtaG_37_FD_167968 | JGI IMG/M metagenome (GOLD analysis project Ga0187833, IMG submission 167968) | Marine microbial and viral communities from oxygen minimum zone, Eastern Pacific Ocean - ETNP2014_SV_400_PacBio MetaG (Illumina Assembly) | ecosystem: Environmental > Aquatic > Marine > Hypoxic...
GAACAGTACTAACAGTTTTCTCATCGCTTCTTTCTCCTTCAGAAAAAAGATTGTTTCGGTTTTTTCAAGTACTACCAAAAGCTTATCATAATATTACTCATTTGTCAACCCCCCCCCGTAAAAAAGAGCTTAAAAAACTTCTTCTATGAAGCTGACACATGCCATGCTTTTTTAATGCAATATAATGTTTCTTTGTCCCGTATCCTTTATGTTTTTCAAATCCGTACTGATTAAATTCTTGGGCATAACGTATCATTTTTCGGTCACGAGATACTTTGGCGATAACTGATGCCGCCGCGATAAGGGGTTCTTTTTCGTCCCCTTTTATGATAGTTTCTTGAAATTGAAATTGTGTTGGCGCAGTCAATCCTCCATCAAGTAAGACATATGTTTCATTTGGTTCAGCGCAAACCTGTTCCAACGCGCGCGCGAGCGCAGTATGAGTGCTGTGAACAATGCCACACTTGTCAATCATTTCATTTCCGACAAACGAAATGGCAAAATCAAGTAACTGCCTGTTTTTCAATTGTGTAATCTTATTAAACCAATTTTCTCGCTGTGCCGGAGAGAGTTTCTTTGAATCTTTGATTCCATTGAGGTGTGGGTGACTTTTTTTTGAATACAGAAGCACGGCGGCCACAGCAACCGGACCCGCAATCGGCCCTCTTCCAACTTCGTCTACCCCAACAAGGTACTTAATATTGTCGCGTCCTTGATTCATAATTCATGATTCTCAAAACTCATGCTACCATATTAACATGAGTTTTATTCATCTCCACACACATAGCCACTACTCGCTTCTTGACGGACTTTCAAAGCTTCCAGAGATGATACGCCTTGCCAAAACATATAATATGCCGGCGATCGGGCTTACTGATCACGGAGTACTCTACGGCGCGATTCAATTCTATAAGACATGCAAAAATGAGGGTATCAAACCAATTATAGGACTTGAAGCATACGTTGCGTATCGTTCGCGATTAGACAAACAGCCGGGAGTTGATAATAAACGATATCATTTAACACTTCTTGCAAAAAATAATACTGGTTACCACAATCTCATTAAACTGGTAACACTTTCTCATCTAGAGGGATATTATTATAAGCCACGAATAGATAGAGAATTGTTAAACCAATACTCGGATGGTCTTATCTGCCTTTCCGGATGTTTTGGCAGTGAATTATCTCGCGCATTGAGAAATAAAAATACCGAAGAGGCAGAGCGAGTCATTGAAGAATACCAAAAGATTTTTGGAAAAGATAATTATTTTCTTGAAATTATGCATCACCCGAACGTAGAGGGACTCAATGATGTACGGCGCGAAACAATTGCGCTTGGCAAAAAATTTGATATTCCCATTGTCGGAACCCATGACTCTCACTATCTTCATAAGGATGACGCAAAAGCACACGACACTCTGATTGCAATTCAAACAAATACTGACCTTGACGACGCGAAACGTTTGACACTTTCAAATGATGATTTTTCTTTTATAAATACCAAAACAGCGCGTGAATATTTTAAAGATATTCCTGAAGCAGTAACAAATACCGAAAAAATTGCTGATATGTGTAATGTGGAGCTTGAACTTGGCAAGTGGGTATTCCCAAATTATGAAATAGAGGAAAACACAACCTACGACGCTGAACTTGAGAAATTAACATACGCGGGACTTGATTCTAGAAATCTTCAAAAAACAGAAGATGTTACTGAGCGTATAACATACGAATTAGGCATTATTAAAACAAAAAAATTTTCCCCTTACTTTCTGGTTGTTGCCGACTTGCTTCGTTTTGCGCGAGAAAACAATATTCTTACGAATACACGAGGATCTGCCGCAGGTTCTCTGGTTTCTTATCTTTTAGGTATAACCAATATCAATCCGCTTAAATACAAACTTCCGTTTGAACGATTTTTAAATCCTGAACGTCCATCAGCGCCAGATATCGATATGGATTTTGAGGATACAAGAAGAAGTGAGGTCATTGACTACGCCAAAGAAAAATATGGAGAAAAACATGTCGCGCAAATCGGAACATACGGTACTATGATGGCCCGCGGCGCAGTGCGCGATGTTGCCCGCGCGCTGAATAAACCATATTCAATAGGAGATCAAATAGCGCGACTCATACCGTTAGGTGCGCAAGGTTTTCCCATGACAATTGACAGAGCGCTTGAGATGACTCCAGAACTCCAAGATTTATACAAAAAAGAGGAAGAAGTACGTGAAATAATTGACCTCTCAAAGCGGCTAGAAGGATGCGCGCGACATGTTTCAACACATGCCGCGGGGGTGGTTGTAGGACCTGAAGAACTCATACACTCTGTTCCGCTTCAACATGACCCTCGTGGAGATAATATTATTACGCAATATGATATGCACGCAGTTGAAGATGTCGGGCTTATAAAGTTTGATTTCTTGGGAATTAAAAATCTTACTATATTAGGAAATTCTGTACGATTAGTAAAAGAATTTTGTGGTGTCGATGTTGATATTGAACATATTCCTACTGATGACAAAAAGACTTACGAAAAACTCTCACAAGGAGAGACAATGGGGTTATTTCAATTAAACGGTTCTGGTATGACTCAATATCTAAAGCAATTGAAACCAACAATAATAGAAGACATCAACGCAATGATAGCATTATATCGCCCAGGACCTCTTGCATTTATTCCAGATTATATCAAGAGAAAAGAAAATCCTGAACTTGTAAGTTATGTGGATGATAGGCTTAAAGATATTCTTGAGCCAACATACGGTATTCTTATTTATCAAGATGATATTTTGCTTATTGTAACTCAAATCGCGGGTTATTCCTGGGGAGAAGCGGATAAATTCCGAAAAGCAGTAGGGAAAAAAATTCCAGAAGAAATGCAGGCGCAAAAAAAACATTTTACGAGCGGTTGTATAGAAAACGGAATGTCAAAAGATAAAGTGCAGAAATTGTGGGATATGATTGAAACATTTGCCGCGTACGGCTTTAACAAAGCGCACGCGGCAAGTTATGGATGGGTTGCGTACCAGACAGCATACATGAAAGCAAATTATCCGACTGAATATATGGCGGCAATTCTAACAGCTGATGCTGGTGACGTTGAGAAAATCGGAGAGGCAATCGCAGAATGCGTACGTTTGAATATTCCAGTTCTTCCACCTGATATGAACGAAAGTTTTGGTGATTTTACTGTTATTAAGAGCAAGCAAGGTTCACACGAGTCCGCGCGGGATAAGATAAGATTCGGATTATATTCTATTAAAAATTTTGGAACAGAAATCGCAAATGCGATCATTAAAGAACGCGAAGAAAATGGAAAATTTGCCTCCTTTGTTAATTTTCTAGAACGTATACAGCATAAAAATCTTAATAAAAAATCTCTAGAATCTCTTGTTAAGTGTGGGGCGCTTGATAACTTAGGAGATCGTAGCGCAATGTACGGCAACATTGAAGAGGCGCTTCTATACAACAAAGAAAACTCTGCTGATGCGCAGAGACAGGACTCGCTCTTTGGTCTTATGGAAAATCAAGATTCTGTTCCGCAATTGAGCCTAAAAGAGTCCCCTGTTATTTCGGTTGCGGAGCAACTATCATGGGAGAAAGAATTGTTAGGCCTTTACGTTTCAGGTCATCCTCTAGAACAATATAAGGAAAAATTTGATCGATTAAAGTTAGATATACGAAAAGTAAAAGAACTACACGAAGGCTCAACAGTTATAGTTGGTGGCACAATAGAAGAAGTAAAAACTATATTAACTTCAAAAGGTGACCAGATGGCATTTCTAAAAATTGCTGATTTTTATGACAATATTGAAACAGTCATATTTCCGCGAGTGTTTAATGAATACAAAAATCTTCTTGAGCCTGAGCAAACCATTCTTGCAAAAGGAAAAACATCTCACAGACGAGGTACACCTAGTTTCATTGTTGAGAAGATTAAGAAATTATAAGTAGTTAGTAGTTAGTAGAATTATAGAAGTCCGACTTCAATAATATGTATAGCTCGAATTATTATGAAAAAGCCCATCCCGCTGTAAACGGAATGGGCGTCATCGACTGCACTACATATACTTTCTAATGAGTTTGCGTTGCCCCCCTACAAAACCAGGAGTGTTGTCTAATTCTGATGGTTGAAAAACTTTTATTTCCTCACCAATCTTGGGCTTTCGTAATGGCGGAAGTTTCGGGAAATCGATTTTAAACAAAACAAAGAAATATGTATCTCTTGGCTGGTTTATAACAAGCTCAAGAATATCTTCAGTAATATTAATACCAAGATCATTTCTTACTTTTTGAACAGCAAGTTGTCTTGCGTTTTGTATTTTTCTCTTTCTAGAGGAACCATTAATATTTCCCCTGCCTCCGGGCATTTTCCATAAGGGCTTTTTTCTGCAATTATTTTTTACAAGGGGGACCCCCTCCGGTGTGGTTATAAGTATAGCAACTCTATAATTGCTCAACGTGTCCCCACCTCCCTTCATTCATGTTTGATTTTTCTATTCTAATTGTATATTAGTATAGAAAACAAGTCAAGCATTTTATAAAAAGCGGCGAGTACTTCTGAGAGTACCGCCGCAAGTTCTTGTCTCTGTGGTTAATCGTCGTTGCGGAGATGTAACAGGATTGCCTCCGTGTGCTTGATGGGAGATTCCAGCTGTCTCCCATACTTTATTATTAGATGGTGTGTGTAGGAGGCATATGGGGCGTTGGCGATTAGCACCAACATGGGGACGACGAAGAGCAAGAACATCACTGTTCTTTCTTTCATTGTATGATCTCCTTTTCCTTTCTTTTCCGTGCTGTTATTTATTACATGATATCATATAAGTATATTTTGTCAAGGATATTACATTAAAATAATCGAGATTATTTTGTTATCATAGAGTCTATGAATACCAACGAAGAGCCACAAAATGATCCCCAATCTGAGGGGAGCGATCGCGATCACAAAAGACTGGGGAAGCAGTTAGATCTTTATCATATTGACGAAACAGTTGGTAAGGGATTGCCGCTTTTTACCCACAAAGGAGCAACAATTCGTCGTGAATTGGAGCGTTTTATCGTTGACGAGGAAATCCGTCGCGGATATCAGCATGTTTACACACCTGATATCGCAAAACTAGATTTATATATAAAATCCGGTCATTATCCGCACTTCAAAGATTCCATGTACGCGCCGATTGAAATTGATGATGAAAAATTCATGCTTCGTCCAATGTCCTGTCCACACCACTTTCAACTGTATCTTTCAAAGCCCAGGAGCTATCGAGAACTCCCTATGCGCATGGGCGAACTTGCTAAACTCTATCGCTATGAACAATCCGGAGAGTTGATGGGGCTTCAGAGAACTCGTACATTTTGCCTTGCTGATGCGCATATTTTTTGTGCAGATGAAGAGCAGGCAATGGAGGAGATTGGCGGCGCGCTTGATCTTGTTGAATATGTAACAGATATATTTGGGCTTAAATATGGAGAACATTATCATTACCGTCTTTCACTAGGCGATCGCGCAAATGAAGAAAAATATTATAAAAATGATGACGCGTGGGAGACAGGTGAAACCTTGTTCCGTGGACTACTTAAAAAACGCAATAATGAATTTGTTGAGGCAAAAGATGAAGCGGCATTTTATGGACCCAAAATTGACATTCAAATGAAAAATGTGAACGGCAAGGAGGATACAGCATTTACTGTGCAATACGACTTCTGTATGCCTGACCGTTTTGACTTGTCGTACACTGGCAAAGACGGATCAAAAAAGCGCGCTTTTGTTGTCCATCGCTCTTCAATTGGTGCTATTGAGCGCATTATGGCATTTTTGATTGAGCATTATGCTGGCGCTTTCCCTCTATGGCTTTCTCCTGTCCAAATTGCAATTTTACCAATTGGAGAGACGCAAAAAAAATATGCGACAGAAATATATGAACAATTACATCAAGCAGGGATACGCGCTGAGCTACACGTAAAAAATGAAACACTTAACAAAAGGATTGTGGCTGTTAAAAAACAAAAAATCCCCTACTTTGTTGCAATTGGAGATAAGGAAGTTGAAGCAAAAACCGTTACCCTTGAAAGCCGCGATACTGGAAAATCGGAGATGATTTCGGCTCAAGATTTACTCGCAAAACTTCTAAAAGAAATTGCGGATAAAAAATAAACTCATAACATACAACCAACAACTGACAACATTTCGAAAATAAAAAAAATCCCGCTCAACACAGAGCGGGAAAACATGAAAGGTTGTTGCGGTTTGACATGTGGTCGGGGGGGGATAACCACGAAGACCAAGCGGTCTTACTGTAGGTAGCGACCTCCAATAGCAGGGCTGGCAGAGTCGGCAGAGCCAAAGTTGGAGCTACTGGAGCTGCAGCTGCCAAATGACCACAACAACCTTTCACTGAAAAATATAGCAAACTGATAAAACTTGTCAATGCCCTGAAAAAGGCTTTAAAGTTGGGATTTAACAACATTTCAATATTCTATAGAATGCTGTTAAGAAAGAAAAAAGAAGAAGTAGCATAAAACACTCCAATTTCGCTAGAAGCGAAATTGGAGTGTTTTATGTTGATTACTTTCTACACTCAACTTGCTAAATATCTAACTCCGCCTCCTTGGCGTGTGTTTGAATGAACGATTTACGGGATGGCACATCTGTACCCATAAGTGTATCAAAGACGCGGTCAGCTTCTTGCCCATCTTCAATTGTTACCTGTTTGAGAGTTCGCGTCGCTGGATTCATGGTTGTCTCCCACAACTCATCTGGATTCATTTCACCAAGTCCTTTGTATCTTTGAAGTGATACTTTGGGTGATTTCTTATCTCCTTCACTCGCTTCGCCTGTCGTAGCTTGATCTGAGACAGATTCTCCTTCTGTGTCGCTTTCTGGATCTGCAACTTCTGTAACAGTTTCTTCCCCGAGAAGCTGTATTTTCTCATCCTCGGTATATACATATGTAATTTGTTTCCCTTTTTTGATTTTATAAAGTGGTGGTGTTGCTATGTATATATATCCTTCTTCAATAAGCGGTTTAAAATATCTATAAAACAATGTAAGAAGAAGTGTCCTAATGTGTGCACCGTCAACATCAGCATCTGTTGCAATGATGACTTTGTGGTAACGTAATTTTTCAATGTTAAAAGTATCTCCAATTGCTGTACCAAGCGCAACTACGAGAGCTTTAATTTCGTTTGATGCGAGCATTTTATCTAGCCGTGCCCGCTCTACATTCAAAATTTTTCCGCGCAGTGGAAGTATTGCCTGCGTACGCCGATCCCTCCCCATTTTACTTGAACCACCTGCAGAATCACCTTCCACTATAAAGAGTTCTGACTCGGATGCATCTTTTGTCTGGCAATCAGCAAGTTTCCCTGGTAAAGTAAATCCCTCAAGCGCCCCTTTACGCAACACACTGTCTTTTGCCGCCTTGGCCGCCTTTCGCGCCTTAAGCGCTAAAATAACTTTTCCTACGATTGCCCGCGCGTCATCAGGGCGTTCCTCAAGAAAAGCCGCAAAAGCATCGCTAAACACTTTTTCAACCGCGCCTCGCGCTTCAACACTTCCCAGTTTTCCTTTCGTCTGCCCCTCAAACTGAATTTCGCGCATTTTGACCGACACAATAGATGTTAAACCCTCTCGCACATCATCTCCAGACAGGGCTTCTACCCCACCCTTTAAGAGGTTGTTTTTCTTTGCATAATCATTGAGAGTACGTGTTAAAGCGGTTCTAAATCCTGTTAGGTGTGTTCCTCCTTCTTGGTTGTAAGTGTTGTTTGCAAATGCAAGTTCTCGAGAAGATATATCATCTACATATTGCAGAGCAACCTCAACAATAACATCGTCAATTGTTTTTTCTATGTAAAATACATTTTTATGCAATGGCTTCAATACTTGATTATACGATTTAACCATTGAAGCAAGTCCGCCTTCAAAATAAAATGAAAACTCAGGGACTTCCAAATCAAGCTCTTTGAGATAGAAAGCGGAATCCGTATCTATCTTATTTGCGGATTCCCTAGCATCAATAACAATAATTTTTACCCCTTTGATCAAATATGCCTGCTGGCGAAGGTGGTCAACGATTTTTTTCCAATTAAATATTACCTCTTTGAATATCTCGGGATCTGGCTGGAATGTGATAATGGTGCCAGTCCTCTTTGAAGAACTTATCTTTTTCATTTTCGCCTTCTTTTTTCCTTTACTGTATTCTTGTACGTATTTTCCACCATCTCTATGAACTTCTGCTTTAGCGTATTCGGAGAGCGCATTCACCACAGAAATACCGACGCCATGAAGTCCTCCAGAAATTTTATATCCTTCTCCGCCAAATTTTCCTCCGGCGTGAAGTGTCGTCATGATAGTCTCAAGCGCAGGCGCTTTGGTTTGTTTGTGAATATCAACAGGTATACCGCGACCATCATCTACAACGCGCACCATATTGTTAGGCAGTAAAGTGACCTCTATTTGCGTTGCAAAACCAACCATTGCCTCATCTCTGGAATTATCAAATGCCTCCCAAATCAAATGATGCAGACCTTCTGGTCCGGTAGTCCCAATATACATTCCCGGTCGCTTTCTGACCGGTTCCAAACCCTCCAAAACAGTGATGTCAGCGGCCCTATATCCGCCACCATGCGAGGTAGTTTTAGGTGTTTTGTTTGCGGTTTTAAGCGCTTTTTTTGTCGTTTTAGAAGCCATAAAAAAAATAATATGGGGATCTCCCACGTATTCATTATAACAAAATACCCCTAAAAAACAAGGGGTTTTTCATTTTTTGGGGATAAATCTTACCCGACAATCAACTCGCAAGACCCGGACTAAGATCCTGTTTAGAATCTCACCGCAAATTTATTTTCCGAATGCAGCTTTTTGCACAAAATTCAGAAATTCTACCTCGAAATTAGATTCTAAACAGGCTCTTACATGTGGATAACCCGTAAGGCCGGGCCTTGCGGAGATTTTCAAAATACTATCTTAATTCGGCATTAAATTGGGTAGCTGTTTGTTTGTAAATTTCATTTTGTATCTTATTAACCTCCTCTGACAGGAGAGTTTTGTCATTGCTCCTGTATATTATCCGATATGTGTAACTGATTTTGTCTGCTCCAAATTTTTCAGGATTTTCATAAGAATCAATTAATCGCACTTCTTCCACTAAGTCCCCTCCCAAGTCTCGTATTAAATCAAAATAATTATTCGGTACGAAATCTTTTTTAACTACAAAAGATATATCTCGAGTAATCGGTGGATATTTACTAACCGAAATATATGTATTCCCCAAGCGCAGTTGTTTCTTGATGCGCGGGTCATCCGACCACAATAGTCGGATGTCTGGTAATTGCATGCTTATTATTGCAAGCCGTTCAAGACCAAATCCAAATGCCCATCCGTTATATATATTAGGATCAACTCCAAAATTTTTTAAAACAATTGGTTTCACAATGCCACTACCCAAAACTTCTACCCATCTTCCATCAACCTCTATCTCCATTTCAATACTCGGGTCAGTGTAGGGAAATTCATCTTTGTTAAAACGATGTTTAATCTCTTTGCCAAAAATAATTTGAGCAATTTCAGTTAAAACTTCTTTGAGATCATCGGCAGTAATAACTTCTTTTTCCTTAGGCGAAAGATACCATCCGTCCATTTGATGAAATATATTCATATGGTTTCGGTCTATCTCATCTTTTCGATAAACTTTTCCGTATGACAATGCGCCAATACTTTCTTTCGCTTTTATTTTTTCTCTAACTTCTGACTGCATAAGCCAGTAGCGCCACATTATTGTGGTATGAGTACGTAAGATTCTTTCATCGTCAACATAATACGTATCGGATTTACTTCGGGACGGATGGTCTTTGGGAAAATTAAATAAATCAAAACTTTCATAAGCCCCGACAATTTCAGGAACTTTGATTTCATCAAAGTCAGTAAAACGTTCAACGCTTAAAATACGGTTAACGAGTTCATTTAACGGGCTTGCTTTATCCCGAGACAAATCAGGCATATTTAAAAAACGAAGAAGTCTTTTGGCTTCGGAATCATCTCTTTTTCCAAGACTTTCTTGCGCTTGTTTTATTTCCAAAGAGTCAGCAATTTCAATATGCCGTTTTTCAAATTTATCTTTCATATTTTCCGAGTATAACATAAAATTCTTCTATTGTTGCGTAAAAAAATAAAGGAAAAAAGCCGCGGTTAAGCGACTTTCTGATGTATAAATATTGATGTCTTGTTGGTCAGTTTGTTAAATCGGCGACTCGATGTAATAGTATTCATCCAAGCGAAATAACACCCGCGCCATAGCCATACGATACCATTATTGTGCTGAATAAGAACATAATTCCAAGTAGCAGTAGAGTAATACTTATGCCAATTCCATTTTCCTTAAATTTTATTCCAGAATATACAAGGCAATAACAACAAAGAACACTCAAAACGAGATTTGTTATAAGTTCACCGTCCATGTCACATACTCCTTACAGTTCTGACTACTCTGAATATTAAATTAACAGATGATATTTTTTTGTCAATAGCCGACGGAGGAACTTAAAACCACAACCTGACGCTTTATCCCGTTAGAGCCGCCTCGGAGATTCGAACTCCGGACCTACGCATTACAAGTGCGTTGCTCTGGCCAGCTGAGCTAAGGCGGCTCTAACAGGACAAGCAAAACGTATTTGCTCTACCATTGAGCTACGCTGACATAAATTATACTAAGTGTTATTAAAGTAATATACTAATTTTCCTTATTTTCCTCTTGTATCTTCTTCTTGTGCTCTAAAATGTCCTTAATAAATGGAGATGTGGATTTTTTGTTCGGTGCCAACTCCTGCTTGCCTTTTACCGAATTTACCACGCGGTCAATATGTTTTTTAATTGGTGCGTTTTTGAGGAATTGTGAAGATTTTCCAACAGTATGTTTACTGTTGTGATACACTTTTTTTAATATCTGTTCCGCCTGCTCTTTGGGTAATTTTTTATATCCCTCGTGCAACTCTCCACAAAGTTCATGCATCGGGAAAAGCGGCGAATTAGTATCTTTAGAACCAGAGATCTTTCCTGTTTTTAATTCCCACCGACGGTATAAGATCATTGCCAAGAGTCCAACTAGTGAAGTGAGAAAAATGACAATGAGTATATACATAATATTAAACATTAAACCGTTCATATCGAGCAATCTCAATTCGCTCGCCAAACTTCTGCACAGCGGTAGTAAGTAGATCGTTGACGGTTTGATCAGTGTCTTTGATAAACGGTTGCTCTAATAGTATGCGTTCAGGTTGCACACCCAAGCTTTTTTCGTCCGCTTCTGCTTCCTTTGTGCTCAAATAGTCGGGGTTCGTTGCGGCAATATGCATGGCAATGTCATGCGCAAGCGCTTTAAAATCCTCATTACGCGCTACAAAATCAGTTTCGCACGCAAGTTCTATGATGACACCAATAGTGCCACCCCCGTGAATATATGTAGCGATAGTGCCAGAACCAAGAGATCTGCCTCCTTTTTTTGATACGATCTCCGCGCCTTTTGCCTTCAAGATTTCAAGCGCTTTATCCAGATCACCATCAGCCTCCTTAAGCGCGTTGCTGCACTGCATAACAGAAATTCCTGTTCTGTCACGTAATTCTTTTACTTGGTCTGTGGAAGCCATGATAAAAATTCACCTAATTCACCTAATCATCTAATTTCTAATAAAAACGCTTCGTCTTGTATTAGGTGAATTAGAAATTAGATGAATTAGAAATTTATTTAGAATAAGGTGTATTTACTCAGCTTTCTCTGTTGTATCAGCAGTTGCACGCTGTCCCACTCCCTCCTGATACGCCTTCACAAACTTATCAACAAAAAATATGATACTCGCGACAGATGAGTCGTTCGCGGGTATCGGATACTGAACTTTGGCAATATCACAATCGGAGTTTATAAGTGCAACTGTCGGAATAGAAAGAAGAGACGCTTCCTTCACAGCAACTTCCTCATGACGCTGATCAATCACAAAGAGCGCGTCAGGTAATTTATTCACATGCACAATTCCGCCGAAACTTCTCTCAAGCTTATCCATTTCCCGATCAAAAAGTAAACGTTCTTTTTTTGTATACACATCAAGCTCTCCAGATTCCTTCTGCTCACGCAGATGAGTTAAACGCTGAGTTCGTTTCTTGATTTCAGAAAAATTAGTCATCGTTCCACCAATCCACCGATTTGAAACATACGGAAGAGAAAGTGTTACCGCCGCTTCTTTAATCACTTTTCGCGCTTCGTGTTTCGTGCCAACAATCAAAAATGTTTTTCCTTCTTTCGCGCTCATTGTCACAAATTCAAGCGCTTTCAAAAGATGAGAACTTGTCTTTTCCAAATTCAAGATATCAACACCTCTTTTCACACCGAAGACAACTCGCTTAAACGATGGGTGACGACGTGTTTTTCCATACCCAAAATGTGCCCCCGCTCGGAACATTTCTTCAATAAGCGACGCGCTTGAAGTATTTTTATTATTATCTTTCTTGACTTCCATGAAGGATGATTGTAGCAAAGATATATAAACTATTCAAGTATTCCTTTAATGCGCCGCACACCAGCAGAAACCGCCTCCTCTTTTTTAATTTTAAAGATTCCTTTTAGTTCTGATGTATTTTTTACGTGCGGTCCGCCGCAAAGTTCAAGACTGAATACTCCTGAAGTCTCATTTCCGATTTGATAAACTTTTACCACTTCACCATATTGGTCATTAAAAAGCCCCATAGCGCCTTGTTTCTTTGCCTCATCAATAGTCATCTCCTCCCATGATACAGGTAGAGCTTCTTGTATTTTTTGATTTACCAAATCTTCAACCTGTTTTTTCTCATCATCAGTCATCTTTTGCGAATGAGAAAAATCAAACCGAAGCCGATCAGAAGTAATGCTACTTCCTTTTTGAAGTACATGATCTCCAAGCACATCCCGAAGTGCTTGGTGTAATAAGTGTGTTGCAGTATGATATTGGACTTCCTTGTCACTGTGCCCCGCAAGTCCCCCTTTGAATTTTTTCTCTGCGCCAACACGTGAAAGTTCTTGATGTTTAGCAAGTTCTTCTTTGAATTCCTCCTCATCAACTATAATGTTTTTTTCTTGCGCAAGTTCTTTAGTCATTTCTACAGGAAAACCATACGTCTGATATAAATCAAATGCGTGTTTTCCCGATATATGTTTTGTGTCAATTTTTTCAAACTCCCGAATGCCTCGTTCAAGGGTTTTTCTAAATCTCCCTTCTTCTTGCTGTATTTCGCTTTTAATTTCTTTTGATTTTTGCGTTAAATTTGGATACACATTTTCATACTTTTTAATTACTACATCAACAAGTGTATGTAAAAATTCTTTTTTTATTCCCAAAATATCGCTATATCGTACTGCGCGCCTAATAAGACGACGTACAATGTACCCCCTATCAGTGTTTGAAGGTAATACACCGTCTCCTATTGCAAATACCGCCGTACGAATATGGTCAGCAAGAATTCTTTTTGCTTTTACGTTATCCGCATCAGTAAATTTGTTAATTTCATCCATTAATCCCTCAAACAAATCTGTATCAAAAATATTGTCTTTTCCTTGCGTTACCATTGCGAGTCGTTCAAGTCCTGCACCAGTATCAACACTTTTCTGTTTTAATTTCCCAACTACTTTCCCATCTCTCTTTTCGTGTTCTATAAATACATCATTCCAGAGTTCTATAACACGTTGTGAATCATCGGCCTTTTTAAAATCTTCTTTTGTCGCAATCGCATCTTGTTCTGGATATAAATCATAAAACATCTCAGTATCAAGTCCGCTAGGACCGTCATCTCCTGGACTCCACCAGTTTGAATCTTCTCCAAAGAAGTAAACTCGGTTTTTAGGAATTCCAACACTTTCCCAAATTTTAGCTGATTCTATATCTTTTGGTTCATTGTCATCACCCTCAAAACAGGTAATGTAGATACGAGTCGGATCAAGTCCAAGACCCTCTTCTTTTGATGTTAGAAATTCATAACTCCATTCAATTGCTTCTTTCTTGAAATACACGCCCAGAGACCAATTTCCAAGCATTTCAAAAAATGTATCATGGGTTTTATCCCCCACTTCTTCAATATCTTGCGTGCGAACACATTTTTGTACATTGGCAAGCTTATCTCCAGCGGAATGTTTTTTCCCTAGAAAATATGGGATAAGCGGCTGCATTCCAGCACTCGTAAAGAGGACCGAGGAGTCATTCTCGGGTATAAGTGATTCTGATGGAATTACGGCATGATTGCGTTCTTTAAAAAATTTTAAGAATCGTTTTCGTATTTCTTCCGATTGCATGGAATTCATTATATACAAAAAAAAGCCCTAATAATAGGGCTACAAGACAGGGATCCTCTATTTTCTTTTAAGCACTTTTTTAACTGCCTTTTTAATTGCAAGGACATCCATACCATAATACGCAATTAACTCTTCTGGTTTTCCTGATTGGCCGAAAGAGTCATGGACACCGATAAACTCTATTGGGACTGGATGTTCCTGCGCAAGAACTTCTGCGACAGCGGAACCCATACCTCCCGCGATTTGATGTTCTTCTACTGTTACAACAGCGCCAGCTTTTTTTGCATGCGCAACAATCGTCTTTGTGTCCATTGGTTTAATTGTGTGATTGTTTATAACATCTAATTCAATACCTTCTTCTTTGAGTTCTTCTGCCGCGACAAGCGCGTTATAAACAAGATTACCACAAGCAACAATGACAGCATCCGGCTTTTCAGATTCCCAAAGAACATTTGCTTTTCCGATTTCAAACAGTGTCTCTTTCGTAGTAAAAATAGGAGTTTTCTCTCGCGCAAAGCGCAAATATACAGGACTATTATTAAATGCGGCTGTATATGTTGCTTTTCGCGCTTCCTCCGCGTCACATGGAACGATGACAATCATATTTGGCTGTGTACGCATAAGCGCGATATCTTCAAGAGCTTGGTGTGTTGCTCCATCGGGACCAACAGAGACCCCTGCATGCATACCACATACTTTTACCGGCAAATTGTTGAGAGAGATAGTTGTGCGAATTTGTTCATTATTCCGTCCAGGACTAAAAACAGCATACGAGGAAATAAATGGAATTTTTCCATAATTCGCAAGACCAGAGCCGACAGTAGCAAGGTTTTGTTCAGCAACACCAAGCTCAATGTAACGCTCTGGAAATTTCTCAGCAAACCAATGAGAGCGAGTTGACTCCATTAAATCTGCGCACAAAACTACTATACGCGCATCTTTCTCCCCAGCTTCAACCACACCCTTACCATAACCGTCCCGTGTCGGCCCCTGTTCAATCTTCTCAAGGTCAAAAATATTTTCCACTAGATATTGATTTTTATTTAACATATCCTTACAGCTCAATTTTAATTATGTATCTCCCATTTGTTTATCCTAGATAATTAGTGATGATTACTTCATAAAGAAAATCTAATATTCCGGCTGTAGCTATAAGATATAAAATTGCTTTTGAATGAAACGCCCAGTTCTTTTTCACAGAATCATTTTTTATACCATGATAGAGTCGTAACAGTCCCTTTGGGACCATGACAAAAGACCATGCAAGCCAAAAAAACCAAATAAAATTTAGATACAATTGATCTAGTGTATCAAGGATAATATTGAGAGAATCAAAATAAAAACCCAAACCAAGTGAAAAAATATATGGGATGCTAATCAGTGTAATTGCTAAATACACTTTCTCCGCATAAGGTATCTTAAATAAAAACGTTTTTTGTAATAGATTCATATTATTACTTGGGCTCTTATTTCATTGAAATTCTACTTATTAACCAAAGTAAAGTCATCATCAACAAGAACGATAGTTCAAATGCAATATATTCAAAATAACCACAAGCATCACAAAGGAAAATTATGAACGACAAAATGAACAAAAATGAAACAGAGTAAACTAGTATCTTAAATCCAAAAAACGCACTCTTTTTAATCCTCCATTGTCGAATAGAGCGTATAATTAGAAACGGTAACCACAAACTCCAAATTATCCACGGTATAGAAATAGGAAATATTAAGAGAATGAAATCGCCAGTCGCATCTCCTGGTCTTGAGTTTTCAACCGCTAATATGAAAACTCCCCATAGTAAAAGGTAAAGAATATTTATTACAAAATACATTGCTTCCGGAGTAGTAAATTTTTTTTGTACAATTTCATTCATAATTTTTATAGCAATTTTCTACTTTTGACTTTATAACTTTTTAACTCATTCATGTTCACTCTCAATTTTTCCTCCCAGTGTTCGCAATTCAGCTAGAAACTTCTGTGCTTCTTCTTTTTTGGGTGACTTTCCATGCCATGTGTAATCAAATTCAATTTCTTTTATACCCTTACCTGGAATTGTGTGTGCGATAATCACCGTCGGTTTTTCATATATTACTTTTGCTTGTTCCACAGCATCAACAAATTCTTCTATATTATGTCCATCTACTTCAATTACATGCCAATTAAATGCTTCATATTTTTCACGAAGCGACTCTAACGCCATCACATCCTCAGTCATGCCATTAATTTGAATGTTGTTTCTGTCAATAACAGCCGTCAGATTGTTAAGTCTATTATGTGCCGCAAACATTGCCGATTCCCATGTATTTCCCGCTTCTTGCTCTCCATCTGACATTAAGCAATACACACGAAATTTTTTATCATCCATACGCGCGCCGTACGCAATACCTGCCGCCTGCCCAAGCCCTGACCCCAAAGGACCAGAAGTTGTTTCTACTGCTAGAAGTTTTTCACGCTCAGGATGTCCCTGCAATATTGAGCCAAATTTTCGCAAAGTTTTTAGCTCTTCAAGCGGGAAATAACCAGCGTGTGCCATTGTTGCATAACGAATTGGTGTGATGTGTCCATGTGAAAGAATAAGTCGATCACGTTCCTCCCATGTAGGATTTTTAGAATCGTGATTTAAAATATGAAAATAAAATGCAGTAAAAATATCTGCCATTCCCAAAGAACCAGCGGTGTGTCCGCTTCCTGCTTCAGTCAGTGATTCAATTAAAGATTGACGAATTTCATTCGCTTTTTCTTCTAATTCTTTAATTTTTTCTTCGTGAAGATGTCCCATATTTAGGATTTAAGATTTAGGATGTAAAATTTATGAATTTTTTAACCGGTTTATTGTCTCTGCGATATCCTTACTGTTTAAAATAGTAGACCCTGACACTAAACGTGTGGCGCCGGCGACAATAAGTTTTGGCGCTGATTCAAAATTCACTCCTCCGTCAACACTTATTGTAACGTCAAGGTACTGTTCGTGCAAATCTTGGATTTTTTTAATCACTCGTTCATCAAATGTCTGTCCCTGAAAGCCAATTTTCTCAATGCCCATGAATTGCACAAAGTCAACGCGTCCTATCCACGGCTCCAGCATCTTATTTTCGGTCGTCGTATTAAGCGCAATACCTACTTCAACGTGTGTTTCTTCCTCCGAGTCAGTCTGTTTTCCGTTTACGCAATCTTTCACTTCAGCGATAATTGCATCCATTTTATGCGTGCTTTCAGTATGCACGATAACGCGACTTGCGCCGAGCAAAAGCCAATCATTGACAGCATGTTCCGGATTTTGAATCATCAAGTCAACTTCAAAATTAATATCTTCCCAGGACGGCATTTCTCCACGGAGTTCTTTTAGCATTTCTATATTTTCGCTATACGGCCAACTTTTATTCGGCACAAAAACACCGTCCATCACATCAAGTTGGACGGTCTCTACTAATCCGACAAAGCGCTCAAATTGCTCGCGCAATTCGCTAAAACTTTTCGGCATTAACGCAGGAATAATTTCGATATCCTTAGACATTATTCTGTAGGATATAGATCAATTTTTTTAATCCTCCTAACATGTCTCTCCTCATTTGAGAATGGAGTTTGAAGCCACAAATCTATTGCTTTAAGTGCTTCGTTCTCTGGGACAAATCGTGCACCGACAGAAAGCATATTTGAATCATTATGTTCACGAGAAATTTTTATAATATCTAACGCTCCTCCATAATATACCATCGCACGAACACCCTTGAAGCGATTCGCGACTATTGCCTCACCCTGTCCGGTTCCTCCAATAATAATACCCTTGTTTTCGGTCGAATTTTTAGCAACTTCTTGCGCAGCAAGAGAAATAAAGTCGGGATAATCATCCTCCTCAACATATTCAGACGGCCCTTTATCAACGACTTCAAGACCTTCTTTCTGAAGATATTCAACAATTTTCCGTTTTAACGCAAAACCAGCGTGGTCAGATGCTAAAAAAATAATCATAATTAGTTAGTAAATAGTAGTTAGTAAATTAATCTAATTATTCTAGTTAACCATACTAAAATTCACCTAATTCACCTAATAAAAGGTCTAACTCAATAATGTCCAATATCAAAACGGTTTTTTGGAATTTAGGCATTTAACCTTTGACCTTTTGTTAGAAATTAGGTGAATTAGGTGAATTAGGTGAATTAGAAATTTATAAAATCAATCTTAATAACTACCCTTTTTCTATCAGATATCTGCCACTTGTAATTACATGTTCAACTAAGGAATACGCATAACCCATCTCATTATCATACCATGCAAACACCTTGACGAGATTTCTATCTACAACACGAGTAAATGAAAGGTCGGCAATTGACGCATATCTACTGCCTACAATATCAGCGGACACAATTGGCTCATCAGTTACTGAGAAAGTTTTTTTCCATCTTTCTTGTTTCGCCGCTTTTTTGAGAATGTTGTTTACGTCATTTACGGTTGTATTCTGCTTAGCAATAAATGTTACGTCTACCAATGAGCCAACAATAACCGGAACGCGTATCGCAACTCCATCAAATTTTCCCTCAAGTGGAGTAAACGCTTTGGTCACCGCAATAGCCGCTCCGGTTGTTGAAGGAACAATATTTACCGCGGCCGCACGGCCGCGTCTGAAATCTTTTTTGTGCGTACTATCAACAAGCTCTTGAGAAGATGTATATCCGTGCACAGTATTTAGCACTGCTTTTTCTATGCCGATACCCTCATCTAAAATTGCTATAAGTGGCCCGCCTGCATTTGTGGTACATGATGCATTTGATGATATGTCACACGTCTTCAATTTTTCTTCATTCAACCCCACAAGAACCGTTGCGCCAATAATGCCACCGACCGGTTCATCCTTGACAGGTGCGGTAACAACTACGCGCTTTGCGCCAGCCTCAAGATGTGTCTGCGACTTGGCATAACTAGCAAACATACCAGTTGCTTCAACAGTAATATCAATATCAAGTTCTTTCCATGGCAGACGCGCCGGATCTTTTTGATGAAGAAGAGAAATTGTTTTTTCGCCATCAGGAGCGCTAATAACAAATACCGATTTGCCGTCAATTTTTTTTGCTGTAATCGGAATATCGCTTTTGCCGTATGCCGTGTCATACCTCAAAAGATATGCGAGATTTTCCGGTCCGTCTAAATCATTAACGGCTACGATGTCTAATTCTGGATGATTGTACGCAATTCGAAAAAACGCGCGCCCAATACGTCCAAATCCATTAATAGCAATTCGTGTTCTCATGTATATAGTATATCAGGATTTACTCAAAGATTCTAAAAACAATTTCTTGAGTATTGATGGATTTGCGGCGCCTTTTGTTTCTTTCATCCCTTGCCCTATAAGAAATTGGAGAGATTTTTCTTTTCCTGCTTTAAAGTCAGAAACTACTTGTGGATTGTCAGTAATAATTTTTTCTATAATACCATTTAGTTCTCCTTCATCGCTTTTTTGGACCAAGTTCATCTCTTTAGCAATTATTTCAGGTTCTCCACCACGAGAAACCATAACCGCTAAAATATCTTTGGCGCCACGTGAAGATATTTCTCCCCCTTGAATCATTCGCATTAATTTTGCAAATGAGGCCGTTTTATCAGCAAATGTACCTACATCATCCCCAATGAGATTTCGCAAATCGCTTGCGATATAATTTGACGCGAGTTTAATGAGTTTTTTGTCCGGCAATAATTCTTTTGTAATGTTCTCAAATAGATTTCCAAATTTTTTATTTTGTACATACATTTCAATATCTTCATCTGTAATTTCAAATTCTTTTTTGTATCGCTCCCTCCTGCTCCACGGCAATTCCGGAAGTTCTTTTTTGAGATTTTCTTCTGAAAATTCAGGAATCTCGCTGATGTATAATTTTGGCAAATCAGGGTCAGGGAAATAACGATAATCGTGCGATTCCTCTTTTATGCGCTGTGAAAATGTTTTTCCTTTATTTTCATCCCAACCGCGTGTTTCTTGCACTATCTTCTCTCCTTTATCAAGTAACTCAGATTGTCTCTTGATTTCGTAAGCAATCGCACGATCTACTGATTTAAATGAGTTAAGGTTTTTAACTTCTACCTTTGTCCCTAATTCTTGATATTGACTCACGCTCACATTAGCTTCAACGCGCATTTCCCCTTTTTCCATATTTGCGTCACTTGCTCCAATATATCGTAAAAGTAATTGTAATTCTTTTGCAAAAAATACCGCCTGCTGTGCAGTTTTAATAACCGGCTTTGTAACCAGCTCCATAAGTGGAATACCTGCGCGATTAAAATCTACAAGGCTGTATTCTCCAACATTGTGGGCGGATCGGCCAGTATCTTCTTCTAAATGCACGCGATCTGTCGCCACATTGGCAATAGACCCTCCCGATACCAATGGATATTTATATTGACTAACCTGATATCCTTTTGGTAAATCTGGGTAAAAATAATTTTTTCGGTCAAATTCAGTAAAATCGGCGAGTTTTCCGCCAATAGCAGTACCAACCCTTAAAACATGCTTTACTGCCTCTTTGTTGATAACAGGCAGAGTTCCTGGATGCGCCATACAAATAGGGCAGATATTTACATTCGGTTTTGGTTCATCAGGATCATTCTTTGAGTCACAGAACATTTTCGTCCGCGTTTTCAACTCGGCGTGTATTTCCAATCCTATTGTAGGTTTATATCCCATTTTATTATTATACGCTACATATAATTATTACTTTGCTTGACAAAGATTTAATAATTTGTTACAATATTCGTGGTAATAATGAGATTGCCATCGTTCTTTCAAAATCCAGAGCCGCAAGCCATAGTCCGAGCGGCAAGGAGAAGACCATGAGTAACAACGAGCCTACGATCCTGTTGAGTCTGAAATCATATCTCCACCCTCAACACACCCCTTTCTTGAACACCATGGTGCAACTTGCACAAGATCTTCATGAAGGCTTCGGGAAAATTTCTCTTCAGTTTACAAAACCACTCCACTCTTCTACGCTCTGTGCTGAGTTCAGATGGGAAGGTGCTCCACTTGCAGATGTGTCTATTAACGCGGAATTGGATGTTCGGACACACGAAAATCCCGTTGACAGAGAACAGTGGGAGTTCAGGGAATTCCTTGGGGAGCTTACAGAATTCACAAAAAATGAGTTGCAGAGAATCGCGTTGTTAAGAATTTTGGCACAGTTGAGGATACGAGAAAATAAGCAACATGAACACATGGAACACCTTCGGCGCATAGCCAGCGATATGTTCCTGAAAAACTCCTAATCATATGCCCAACAAAAAGGCGGGAGCACACATCATGCTTCCGCCTTATTTTTCTTGAATTTAACTATCCAACCCATCAACAATAACTAATGACTAATTCACTTCACAGTCACGCTTTTTGCGAGATTGCGCGGTTTGTCCGGATCAAGGCCGCGTAATGTCGCGAGATAATACGCAAGAATTTGTGTCGCTATTATATTCACAACAGAAGAAGCATGTCCGATGTCAGGCACTTGAATAAAGCGGTCAAAAATCTTATTTTTCTCAGGACCAATCCCAATCATAAACGCACCACGCGCTTTTAATTCTTCAACATTGTTTAAAACATCATTTTTATATTCATCATTAGCTAAAAGAGCGATACATGGCGTACCTTTTTCAACGAGAGCAATCGGTCCGTGTTTTAATTCCGCCGCCGCAAGACCTTCCGCGTGAATATAGGACACTTCTTTTATCTTTAGCGCCGCTTCAAGCGCCGCAGGATAATTTGATGATTTGCCAATAACAAACAAGCGATCCGTCGCAACGATACGTTTCGCAATTCCTTTTATATCTTTTAAAAGCTCTTTTGTAAGCCACGCATTGATAGCAGAAATATATTTTTTAAGCGCATGATTGCCCTGTCGTGTTTTGTCAGCAAGCGCAAAAGTAAGCGCCAAAAATGTAATCATCTGTGAAGTTGCCGCTTTTGTTGAAGCTACCGCTATCTCTGGTCCTGCGTTAATTGGAAGAAAATGATGGGATTCACGTTCAACAGAAGAACCACGAACATTGATTATGGAGAGTATTTTACTTTTTTTCTTCTTTGCCGCTTCAATTATCTCCAATACATCAGCCGTCTCGCCGCTCTGCGTAACTGGGATCACGAGACTTTTATTATTTAAAAATGGCAGATATTTATGAAACTCTGACGCATGCGCGAAAGAGATACGTGTGCCTGCAATATCAGAGAACATGTATTCGGCTCCCATGCACACATGCGCCGCAGTACCACACCCAACAAGATATACGGAAGATGATTGTTTTACTATCTCTACAGCTTTTGTGATATCTTCTTTTTTTTGATTACGAGCTCTTTCAAGCGACTCTTTCTGCTCCATGATTTCTTTAATCATGAAGTGGTTCCATTTCTTTTTTGAAGCATCTGATTTGCTCCACGAAATTATTTTATTTTCTTTTGTTACTTTCTTTCCATTGTGGAAATTAAAAAATGAAATACCGCCATGAGACATTTTAGCGCACTCTCCATCACCCATATAATTAACAGTCTGCGTATAATCCAAAAACGCAGGAGTATCTGATGCGACAAAATATTCACCATCTCCAATCCCGACAACAAGTGGGGAACCAGAACGCGCGACCATAATAAAAGGGTAGTCTTTGTGGGTCGCGACAAATGCAAATCTTCCCTTAAGTTTTCTACACGTGCGCATAACTGCTTCCTCAAAAGATATTCCGTCGTGTAGGAAAAAATTAATAAGATGCGGGATGACTTCTGTGTCTGTTTGCGAACGGAAAATTTGTGCTTTTGATTTATTTTCTATTTCAGTTTTAAGCTCCTGATAATTTTCAACGATGCCGTTATGTACAACAGCAAGTGTCCTGTCTTGATTAAAATGCGGATGAGTATTTGGAATGCATACCTTGCCATGTGTTGCCCAGCGCGTGTGACCAAGCGCCATAGTTCCGTTAACGGACTTAAAATTATCCTCGCTGATATCAGAGACCTTCCCTAAGCCCTTTTTGTAAAAGATCTTATTAGGCGTTTTTACAATTATACCCCAGCTGTCATAGCCACGATATTCCAGGTCTTTTATTCCCCGTATTGCTTTTACCGCCGAGTTTTCATCATCCCCTATGTAGCCGAATATACCGCACATTTTATTAGTTAGTAGTTAGTAGAAAATTTTAGTAAGTAGTAAATAGTTAGTAGTAAGTAGAAAAATGTTTAATAAAAGCTACTTACTGCCAACTATTTACTACTAACTAATCAAAAACTACTCACCACTATCTACTTACTAGAAGTAAACTTGACTCGCCGCTAATAAAACAAAAACAACAAGTAAGGACGTAATTAATATAACTTCTCTCATGGTTTTAAAGTTTGTTAACGACGTAGAGCGAGCGCAATGAGAAAGTGTAGTAAAGCCGAGTATGACTCGGCGAAGCGGAATTTTCTCATTGCCGAGCCGAGGAGTTAATATAAGACGAAGTGCTTTTATTTACTTGATATCAAACATGTGTTCGCTCACTAGAGAGCGTACGATTACCAACCCACGTAATGATAGAGACAATAAAAGCTCCAAAAAATGCACTTAAAAATCCATCAACATCAAATCCTTTTATGAATGTACTCAAAAACCAAAAAAGGAATCCATTTATAACAAGTGTAAATAAGCCGAACGTAAGCAGTGTAATTGGTAACGTCAACAATATCAAAATAGGTCTTAATAGTAAACCAACCACTCCCCACAAAAACGCAAGAATAAGTGCGCTGTAAAAACTAGCCACGTGAATACCTGGCACGAGATACGCCGCCGCAAGAAATGCAAGCGCAACAATAAGCCATTTCGCGATGAAAGTCATGCTTTGTATTGTAAAACAGAATGAATAATTGTGCCATGACACTATCTTGCTCGTGGCAAATTAAGGTGCGAAATTTTCAATGTTTAGAGGTCCGACCTCTAAACATTTTTAAACATTATTTTTTAGAATAGGAAAAAACCGGCTGTTAGCCGGTTAAAAAGTTTAATTTTTTCCTATATACGAAAAAATTTCTTTTGCTTGTTCTTCCTTTAGTAACCCTTCTTCAAGATAAAAATTGACAAGCTCTGTAATGGTAAAAAGAGAACGCACGTATATCATTTCTGCTTTGAGTTTCTTTACTCCCCCTTGCTCCCTGTCCACTATCACAAGACATGTGTTCATGGAAATCCCAGATAGAGAGAGTATTTTTACAGCTTTGTAGATGCTCCCTGCCTTAGTAACCACATCATCAATCAACAACAAAGAAGACGCGCACGGAGGAATAGGTGTGACAAAACGGAAATCGCCACTCTTATCTTTATCCATATTTATAAGTACTGCGGGATTATCCGCGCATTCAGTAATACAGAACGAATAAAAGCTTTTCGCCAAACTTGTCCCTGCAGTAGGAAGACCTGCAACAGAGCGAAACTGCAACTTCTGTCTTTTTGCTTCATCAAAAAGCGCGCATCCCAACATGGTAAGCAATGGACCTGTCACAGGACCTGGATTCGTATTTCCTGGCGTTCTGAGATTAAGATAATACGGTGAGCGTGGCGCATTTGGATCTCTGTCATGCAACCGAAGGAAGAAACCAGCCCCATCAGGAGACTTACTCCTATCTAAAAAGCCTCCTTCTTCAAAAAGAGCACGGGCGAGTACTTTCTTTTCAAATGTCATCTCTCGCATGACACACACTCCTTATCATTCATATACATATCAACGTTCCTTTGCAAAAGTATTTCTACTTTAAAGATAATACTAAATGGATATTCTTGTCAACACCCCCGCAACTTCCTCTGACCCTCTACGAACCATGGCGTTTTTTTATTTTTTATAACATTCCAACATTCTTGCGAATGTTGGAATGTTATTCTATCTATTGTGATATTTCTTATATCTCCTGCCGCAAACCACACCATGGGCAATACCATTCTTTTTTGCTTTCAGGCGCATCTCCAATAGACCACCACTTATTACATGAGACACAATGAAAATGGTGTAAATTTTCAACACTTCGTCGCACTTGTTCATTCTTCTGCTTTTTGTCTGTTTTCCGTGACATTTTTATACTTTACTCACCACTACACACGACATATACGATAAAATTATTTTTGCGCAACGAAATCCATCCAAGTTTTACCAAAAGGGTCGGTAAATTTTTTTAATGCCAGTTCTTTAAAACCTACCAGCACTAATGATTCTCTAAGTTCTTGTTCTGTCCAAAACTTTCTGAAACGCTTGTATTCCTTACCAAAGTCTTCTTTTGCATACACGCCCTCCTTGCTTTCAGATGATTCCGTGGAGCTAATCAACGCAACTCCGCCAGACTTTAAAATTGATTTCATTTTATCGAATATTTCGGTAGTTTTTGCTTTTGGGAAAAGGTGTATAAAGGCAAAAGCCTGAATAGCGTCAAATTTATCAACAAACTCCGTTTCCAAAAAATCTCCTACGATTACGTCCACTCCAAGATTGAAGGATTTGGTTATCAGCCATTTTTCGGCGATATTTCTATGCCAGCGACCTTGAAACCTTTTTTTGTAAGCACATTCATAGCAATGCCTACACCGCACCCGATATCAAGAATCACACCTCCCGGCTTAACGTATGAAGAAAAATAATCCATCGCGTCCCCGGTAACAGCCAGCGAACTATCAACTCTTCTTTCATATTCTCCCGCCAAATCATCATATGTCTTTTTATGTAGAATTGAATTATTCATACTTCTCATGACCCATGACATCTCTTATATTTCTTCCCTGAACCGCACGGACACGGATCATTTCTACCCACCTTCGTCCCGCTTACAACAGGACTACGGGCGGGCGGGCTAACCTTGTTACCCGTATCAGTATGGCTTGCAGAAACATCTTTCACGTCCACCTCCCGCCCCAAAATGGGGCGAGGCTCGCCTTCTGCGGCACGTTCTTTCGCAATTTGAGAGACAGTATCTGCTTCAATGGAAGATATAAGTTGTATAACATGAAGGTTCGTCGTTTCTCTCATCTCATTAAATAGCTTCAGCCCTTCTTTTTTATATTCAACTAGCGGATCTCTTTGTCCGTATGCTCGCAGAGAAACACTTTGACGCAGATATTCCATCGTCTCCAAGTGCTCCATCCAAAATACATCAATAGTGCGTAAAATAATCCCCGCCAAAGTTTTGAAAAATAACTCTTTTCCCAGCTCCTTTGTCTTCTCCTCAATTGTATTCTCTATATCTGGATCAAAAGTTGTAAGCCCTTCCAAAAAGTTTTTTATTATTTCTTCATCTTCAAAAAGAACAGCGCGACGTAGTGTATATATCGTTCGCCGTTGATGGTTTAACACATCGTCATACTGCAAAACGTGCTTCCGCGCGTCAAAATTAAATCCTTCAATTTTAGTCTGCGCCGATTCAAGCGCGCGTGTAATCATTTTGTTTTCAATTGGTTGATCTTCGGGAATGCCAAATCTTCCCATCATATTTTTAATAGTATCAGAGGCAAACACACGCATCAGTGTGTCTTCAAGCGAGACAAAAAACTGCGTCTCGCCCGGATCTCCTTGCCTTCCAGAACGACCACGTAGTTGATTGTCAGTTCTTCGCGCTTCATGTCGTTCAGTTCCAATAACGAACAACCCCCCGATTTCAAGAATCTCTTTTTGGTCTTTTAAGTCTGGTGGATTACCACCAAGTACAATATCAACTCCACGACCAGCCATGTTCGTCGCGATGGTAACACCACTCTTTTTACCTGCCTGCGCGATAATCTCTCCCTCCCGTTCGTGGTTTTTCGCATTTAATACCTCATGCGGAATTCCTTTTTGAGTAAGTAGATCTCCTAGCAACTCATTTTTTTCAATAGAGACAGTGCCGACAAGCACAGGCTGACTTTTTTCATGCAATTCTTTTATTTTTTTTACAACCGCTTCAAATTTTCCTTTTTCTGTCTGCAAGATAAGATCATCATAATCGGTGCGAGCAATTGATTCATTGGTTGGCACCGGAATAACCTGTAAATTATATACGCGTGTAAATTCTTCGGCACTTGTTAGCGCCGTTCCTGTCATTCCAGCAAGTTTGTCATATAGCCTAAAATAGTTTTGAAATGTGATTGATGCAACAGTGCGCGATTCTTTCTGTACTTTAAGCCCCTCTTTCGCCTCAATCGCCTGATGAAGCCCTTCAGACCATCGGCGACCCGGCTGGAGCCGTCCGGTAAATTCATCAACGATAACAATTTCTTCTTGTTTGACAACATATTCCTTGTCTTTATGAAATAGCGCTTTTGCGCGTACTGCATTTTCAAGGTGATGTACGTACTTGATACCTTTCTCTGTATATATGTTATCAATACCAAGTATATTCTCTGCTTTCGTAATACCTTCATCAGTGAGCATTGTTGCTTTTAATTTCTCATCAACAGAAAAATCCGTATCTTTTTTTAACGCCGCCGCAACACGAGCAAATGTATAATATAAATTTTCTGGATCCCGTGACGGAGCAGAAATAATAAGTGGCGTACGTGCTTCATCAATTAGGATAGAGTCAATTTCATCCACAATCGCATAAGAAAAATTTCTTTGTGTTACTTCTTCTTTTGTGTATGCAATATTACTGCGTAAATAATCAAAACCAAATTCATTATTTGTTCCGTAAGTAATGTCAGCCGCGTACGCTTCTTTTCTTGTACATGGTCGCAAAAATTCATACACAACTTTAAAAGAACCCATTTCATCTCGTGTCTCATCAAGTTTATCTTGGTTGTTAGTTGTTAGTTGTTGGTTGTTGGTTGTACTGTGTCCTGGATCATACAAAAAAGATTGATTATCCGTATTTATTACCCCAACGGTCATATCAAGCGCTGCATAAATCTGTCCCATCCATACAGAGTCACGGCGCGCAAGATAGTCATTAACGGTAACGACATGCACACCTTTTTTTTTAAGCGCGTTTAAATATACAGGAAGTGTTGCCACTAAGGTTTTTCCTTCACCGGTTTTCATTTCCGCGATATTGCCTTGATGAAGAATGATTCCCCCAATAAGTTGGACATCATAATGGCGTTGATTTAGAGTTCTCTGAGCCGCTTCCCGTACAGTCGCAAATGCTTCCGGTAGTATTGCGTCAAGCGTCTCTCCCTGTTCTAATATGTCCCTAAAATGCTCTGTCTTCTGTCGCAATTTATCATCAGAGAGCCCTTGTATTTCAGGCTCTAAATCATTAATGCGCTTAACAAAAGGCTCTATTTTTTTGATTATTCTTTCCTCATTTGAAAACCATTTCTTGAAAATCATATCCTACTATACTACCATAAAAGCCGAACTCTCACCCTAAGGGTGAGAGTTCGGCGGAAAACCTGTGAAAGATATTGAACTATCTTCTCCTTCGTCGGGGAGTTGTTCTCTTCTTTGCAGGTTTTTTCGCTACTCGTCTTTTAGTTACTCGTTTCTTAGTTGCTCGCTTTTTCCTCTTCGGAGCAGCTCTTTTCTTAGTAACTTTTTTTCGTCGCTTTGGAGCAGCCTTTTTCCTAACGACTTTTTTTCGTCGCTTTGGAGCAGCCTTTTTCCTAACGACTTTTTTTCGTCGCTTTGGAGCAACTTTTTTTCTAACGACCTTTTTTCGTCGCTTTGGAGCAGCTTTTTTTCTACGTACCGTAGCCATTGCAATGGTTCATTAAAAAACTTTTAGAAATTTTTTAACGAAATGGAGTTACGTCTTTTAATTCGACCTTGTTTTAATTATCACACATTCTTAATCTTTAAAACAATAAAAAAGTTGGGGATAACATTTAATTTCAGATTTTAGATTTAAGATTTAAAAAAGTAAATGCGTTATCAATTAAATAATTGCGGATTGCAAATTAAAAAACCGAACAATTTGCGATTTGCAATTTTAAAATTTTCCAACAAGCGAAACTTCAAACTCAATATCAATTCCGGTTTTCCTTTTTACGTCGTCTTTAATTTCTTCAGCAAATTTTTTAATATCTTGCGCGGTGCTCTTTCCACGATTCACTAATATAAGCGCTTGTTTATCATGCAAAGCAAGGTTTCCTTTGCGAGTCCCTTTCATTCCGCACACCTTATCAATAATCCACGCAAGTGGTACTTTTACATTACCCTCTCCAGTGTCATAACCGGGTAAACCAGGATAAATATGGGAGAGTGCGGAAAATTTTTCTTTAGAAAGAATTGGATTTTTGAAAAATGACCCCGCTGTGCCTACCTTGTTTATGTCTGGAAGTTTCCGTGACCTGATGACAGTAATAATGCGACGCAAATCTTTGGGCGACAAAGCATCTACCTTAAGATTATGTTCTTTAATATGTGCTGTAATATCTTTGTAGCCCGTGTTTATGTTTCCTTTATAAAAAAGCGTAAATGCAACGTGTGTAATAATCAGGTGTTTATTTTCTGGTCTTTTAAATATGCTACCGCGATATGCAAATTCACATTCTTCACATGAGAGTTTCATTGTGTGCAGTGTATTAGTATTAAAAACTTTTACCCACGCCACAATATCTTTCACTTCAACGCCATATGCTCCGATATTTTGAACAGGAGCGGCGCCAACCGTGCCAGGAATTGCGGATAAATTTTCAACTCCAAATAAGTTTTTCTTTACAGTTTGCCCAACAAGTGCGTCCCAGTTTTTTCCTGCGCCAGCAATTACAGTAACGGTATCTATATTTTCCGTAAAGTGTACTCCTTTAATATCCGGCTTTATGACAAGACCATTAAAACCCTCGTCGCTCACAATTACATTGGAACCATCCCCTAAAACATGAAACGGGATATTGTGAGTGCGAGCAAATAAAACTGCATGCCGAATATCATCAATATTCCGTACAACACAAAAATACCGCGCCGGACCGCCGACACGCATTGTAGTCAACTCCGAAAGCGGTATATTTTCTTGTAATTTGCACACAATCGTGACCGGCGGAAAGCGAGCTCCGAAACAAATGTCCTTATATGAGTGCCGCCGCCGGTCGCAACCATGCACAAACTCAACTAGTCATGACTTCAGTATAACAAAAGAAACCGCATACCCAAAACTCGTCTCAACAAAGACAACACTTATGTTTACAGGTCGGGCCTGTAAACTGTAAGAGGAGTACGTTTTAAAAAACCCGCTATCTCTCTTGTGAGAGATAGCGGGCACCTGCTACTGTTTTTTTCAATTCTCCACAAGGTCATACATCCTTTTTCGGTGAGCTTTTGCAATGGAAAAAGCAAGAATAGCATACAAAACACAAAACATAGCACATAGTACACTGTCAAGAAAAAGAACGAGTGGAACGATAGAGACCCCAGATAGCCAAGCAAGATAAATAAAAAGAAATTGCCAAGATCTCTCCTTACCTATAGACTGGCTAAGTATCTCAAATTTTTTTGGGCTTAGAACTCCACGTTTTCTGTCCTGCAAATACGCTACGCTATCCCCCTCTTCTGACAATTTCCGTCTCCACAACGCGATGATATCACCTAAAAACAGAAAGAATGTATACTCTCTTTGCCATATCCACCACGCTATGATGTTATTTAAAAATTGAACGAATATATTCTTTTTCTGCATCTGACATTCTCCTATGCAGTCATCATTTCTACTAAGTAACTTACCAACGCTAATACAAAAAGTCAACAAAAACAGGTAATGCAAACAAAAACCCATCCCGACACGTGTCGGGATGGGTTTTTGTTTTTCGCAACGTGCTCTAGCAAAACTCACAGACATTTTTATCGCCTCCGCCTCCGCTATATGCCTGTTGTTTCTTTTGAGATTCAGGACGTGTCTGTCCACAATCATCACAGGCAAACGTCTCTCCACCAGGAGCAGAAGTGGGAGCGGGAGTGGGAGCGGGAACACTCTCCTCTTTCTTTTTCGAAAATATATTCTTAAAAAACTTCATATATTTAAAATTACTTTATACTTATAATAAGAGCACTTCGTTTCATATTAACTCCTCGGCTCGGCAATGAGAAAATTCCGCTTCGCCGAGTCTGACCCGGCTTCGCTCCACTTTCACATTGCTCTCGCTCTACGTCGTTAATAAAAGACGTCTTGATTATACCATAACAAAAAATCTTTATCATTAATAACCCACAACTCATAAATGCAAACCGAAAAACAACAACGTAAAAATTAAAAGTATTTTAAATTTTAAATTGTTATTGGTGAGATCTCCGGGGTTTAGAGTATATGTATTTCTTGAAGAAGTTCTTTGAATAATTCGTCATCAATCACTCCTTCTTGTATCTGCGCTCCAAACTTGCTGTCTACTCGTGTATACCGCTCGTACACACCAAAAATGTTATTATCAAAATGACGATACAGTTCATTAAGTGCTGTGCTTATTTCCTCCGCTTTTTCACTTTTTTGTATTATTTTATTGTTTGTAAGCGCCTCTTTGAAAAGTTCACGCTGCCATAGCGTGAAACCGACTTGTGATTTAATCCAATTGATAATCGTCTCAGCAATCTCCTTACGCCGCTCTTGCGAAATATCCTCAATTCCACCTTGTACTTCTTTAACAATTGCATTGGACTGCAATTCATAGAACTCAGCATCAGCTTGACGTTGAAATTCTTCTGGATTCTCAGTTGCTCCGCATATTCTCCGTAAATCAGCCTGCGCAATAGCAAATGTCACCAATGAGCTTTCCGATGTCAAAGTTGGTTGAGAAAATTTATTTCCTTTTAAAAATTCAAGTGGTAAGGAAACGTCATCTCTTGTGTCGTTGTGCGTAACCTCCACACGAAGTGCGCCTTCAGGCAACTTAACATCAAATTTTGCGTCAGGATACGTTGCACCAACTGCATCAAAAATTCGCTTTTCAAATTCATTATCAGGAAATAACACACCGCCTTCTGAATCTTGAAATATTTCCATCTCTTTCCCTATCTCAATCGCACTTGCTTCCTCGTTCCCAACTGAAACACCTATATTTTTAAGATTTTCTTTATTATGTTCGCCAAACCCTCGATGCCGCACACGCATCTCACCTTCTTTTAGATCTGCATTTTGTACGAGATCGTGACCCAAACCAACAATATATCCAAACTCAATATCTTCATCAGAGACTAATTCGGGATCAATTTTTTGAATCGTGCGCAATATCTTTTCTGCGCCTTCCGCAACCACCTTGCTGTGTTCAAGATTATGAAACGACATCGGATCTGTACCCTCTTTACCAAAACGTGCCTCAAGGCGTTGCGTAAACACACGTTTTAATTTTTCAAATGCAAGTTCGCGACTTTCAACAACCTCTACTTGTTTTTCCTGCTTCGCTTGATTTAAATGTGGTGACTCAAAATTATTCATATATATAAGCTCTCTAAATGTATCATTAAGTGTATCAGACTTTCTACAAAACAAAAATCCCGACATGAATCGGGATTTTTGTCTTTACGCGTTTTTGGGAAGTATTTTATACATCCCGGCGTCGCATACGGTGCATTTGCCTTTAGCGGCAGGAGTTCCAGGTTTGATTTCTGTCTTCTCAACATCCTTCATTTCCCGTTTCTCCTTACACCTCATGCAGTGCCCAGTTACTTTATCATCCATACGTACGCATACTAGCATACTTCTAATAATAGTACACCACCATATCCACACCTTAAAAACTGCATGTTTCAAGGTCCAACCTCGAAACATTAAGCGTCAGCGGCAATTGCGAAGCGAGGAGAATTGAAAAGACTGTTGGCTTGAACTAGGTTCCTATGTTTATCACATGACAGTAGCAAAAAAAAGGGTTGGAATATTTATGTAATTAGTGTACTATGTCTTTAGACCTGTTACCACAGCAACCCAGAAATTGTGCGGAGAAAAAGTAATGTCTATTATTAAACTTCCCGTTAAAGTTCCCTTTAGTGAATCACAATTAGCGGATGCTTCTCTTCCTGATCTTGATGGCTTTGACAGAAAAATATTAGCAGAATTAGGCAAAGATATGTTTGACTTTTTCCCCATGGACGACACAGAGGTAATAAATAGAAAAATGGCTGAAAAACACGGAGTGAGTATTGAGACACTGCTCAGGAATCCTGATCTTTCAAACCTTCGGAAGAATTACCTTAAGGAAGTAATTTTGCGATTCATAGAGATCGCGCAAACAAAACTCAATTTTACAGAGTTGCAAGCATGGAGTTTGCTTTATCCACTTATTAAAATTTAGAGAATAATATTAGTTTTCTCAGAGCCTGTTCGCACCCAACACACCACCAAAGGATTCGGTGGTGTGTTTTTTATACAAACACGAACAACAGGATGGACATAACAGGATCGGCCATGATTGTTTCAGAGAACTTGTGATGTAATACAAAAACAACAAAGTCTGACTTTGTTGTTTTTATTCTCAGTTTGATAGAAATTTAAATGAGTGCCGAGTCAGACTCGGCTACCTCGTCAAACCGAGTTTGACTCGGTGGGATATTCTGAACTTTGCGCGAAACTTTTTTGAGACGAAGATAGATTGAAAACAACTGTCCGCGCGCCGAGCGCGCGGTAACTCTAATCTGAATCTACGCGCCGAGCGCGTGGTAATGCTCCGCCAGCGCCAAAAACAAGTCGTTATCTACTCTTTCTTGCACAATGTACTCATGTGGCCATGTTTCTGCATACGTTTTTGCAAAAATCCACTCAGAATCCTCAATAAATTTTATTTGTTCTTTTTGTAACTCCATTCGTAGATTCTTCTATTTTTTACAGCTAAGAGTCTTTGTAACAACTGTATTTGTAATAGACTCGTGCGTATCATTGGGATAAATAAACTCTGAACTACCGGGAACGTTGTTATCTTGTATTACTTTAGGGTTACAGAGCGAAGCATAATCCCCACAAAATGAACGGAGTGTCTGATCCTCCACTGTTTTGTGGTGAAATACTTTTATGTTAGTAGGTGGTTTAATGTACGGATCAATACCTAAACCTATTTCTTTAAGAAAACCAGTGAATTGTTGAGAAATTTGTTCGGCAGCTGGTCCAAATTTATAACCGTTAAGAGGTGACGCATGCGTATGGATTTCTATAAGAGTAGTATCTCCAAGCAGATGAGCCGTGTAGGAAGCTATTACTCCACCAGCGCTTAGTCCATATATGATGATTTCATCAAATTCTTGCGTAGCGAATGTATTGAATTCCGAAACAAATCTAGTCCCAATAGTATCTAGTGTTTCTTGACTAGAATCATAAGTAAAGTTTAAGAATCCTCCAAAATGAGAACCTGCTGAAACATTATTTTTTATCTTTGAAGTGTCAGAACCACCAGCACCTTGGATGACAACATATCCTCGGTTTGTAACAGACGGATCCGCAGTGCAGATGTATGTTTCAGATGAATATGATGTTGCCTGGCCTGAGCTTGCTTCAGTTATTTGTTTGGATAGTTCTTTAGACACTATGTCATATATTTCTTCATTAGTGAATTCTGTAAAATCAAAACCACTTAAGTCAATCTCTTCAGGAGAGACACCCATCTCTAAAAGAGTTTTGTTTATTTCTCGTTGAATAACTGTTTCTCTAATTTTATCATAAGTGACTTTACTGATAATTCCTGCTACAGAAACGACAATAATAATAGCTACTATTAGGATTATTTTTTTATAATTCATAAAGAATATGATATTTATATTATTATAATATTTATACTAATATATAAATATTTCTTTTGCAAAAATCCACTCAGAATCCTCAATAAATTTTATTTGTTCTTTTTGTAACTCCATT
>Ga0187833_10000894_pt1 | contig 35022 bp, 41 predicted proteins | sample ETNtaG_37_FD_167968 | JGI IMG/M metagenome (GOLD analysis project Ga0187833, IMG submission 167968) | Marine microbial and viral communities from oxygen minimum zone, Eastern Pacific Ocean - ETNP2014_SV_400_PacBio MetaG (Illumina Assembly) | ecosystem: Environmental > Aquatic > Marine > Hypoxic...
CGTTCTACCCCCCCCCACCTTTCATACTATATCTCTATCTCCAACTATAGGCTAATTCGTGCGAGTTAGCCTATGGTAATTAAAGTTGGACTTTAACAAGCCAAAATAATACCATTATCACAAAACAACCCCGCCGAATGGCGAAGTTGTTTTGGTGTTTTCATTTTCGCTAATTACTTTTCACTAATTTACACAGGCATAAATGCTTCAGTTGTAATTTTTCGTCTCTGAATAATATCTCGCACTAAAAGCGCAGTAAACGCAACCATGCCGAGTACCAGTATCTGTGTCATTATTTCCGTATTCAAAACTGCGGATTCAAGAAATGAAAAACTTCCAGTAAGTCCTCCATCAAGGTTCCAATTGGCAATGACATGCTTAATTGAAACATATGAAGTCATCTGCCAACCCAAAAGGACAATCAGTACAGCTTTTATTGAAAGAGGATTAAATACCTGTCTCAAAAACCATAGGAGATATATTCTCCGCATAATATACGCTTTATTTTGTTCAGGTGTTTTCACAATTAAATATTTCGTAATCTTATAATACTAGATACTAGATACTTTCGCTAATTGTTAATCTTACTATTTACTTTCTTAAACTCTCGCTTCGCGCGATAGATACGCGTTTTTACCGCAGATATGGAAATACCTTCAAGCGCAGCAATTTCTCTCTGTGGCATACCATCAAGAAAATGGAGTTTTAATGCCCTACCCAATTGCTTGGGCATTCTCGTCAGAATAGATGCTACAAAATCATACGTTTCAACGTCTTCTACTTTGTCAGGAAATGCTTCGTACACCTCCTTTTCAACACGCAATAACGATCCATCACCTTTCTTTAACTTCTGGTAATGCGTAAAAGTTGTATTCAAAAGTATTTTATATCCCCATGATTTAAATGAAGCACCCTGCTGAATTTTAAACCGGCCTGCATTTACATAAATTTTTACAAATGTTTCCTGTACGATATCTTCAACTTCTTCCCGAGGACCCAATATACCACGCACTTTATTAAGAAACGGTGTTTGATAACGCTCAATTAACACTTCAAATACTGCCGGTTTTTTGACCGACAGAAAAAGAATCTCTTCATCACTTTTATCGCAAAGTTCTTCGTGTTTTGACATAATAGTAATCCAGATACACGAATCTCACCCAGATAACCCTGATGCGTTTTCGTTTATTCGGGTTATCCGGATAATCATCTGGGTTATTCGGATTATTATTTGGATACGTATGGCAAAAAGCCCATAAAACGAGCCCGTTTTACCGATTCAGCAATTTTTCTCTGGTTACGAGCGCTAATTTTTGTATACTTCTTTGAGACAATACGAGCATGCAGATTAATATACTTTTTCAGAGTCTCAGTGTTCCTGTAGTCTATGTATTTTAAGTTTGTAGTGTTGTTCATGAATCAATTTAAGATTTACGATTTACGATTTGAGATATACGATTTCAGATTTAATTTTTAAATCATAAATCTTATATCATAAATCTAAAATTAAAAAGGAATATCCCCTGGTTTAATATCTTCTTCCGGATATTCAATCGTGTCAAGCTCTTCTTTCTTTTCTTTACCAACTGACTGCGTCTGCCCGCCAGCGGAATCTTTTGACGAAGACTGGGCCGGTGCCATACCGCCACCTCCCCCGCCTGACCTCGGACCAAATTGCACACGATCCGCTACGATTTCGGTACGATATTTTTTCTCTCCGTCCTGTCCTTCCCAACTGCGTGTTTGTATCCTTCCCTCAACTAAAGCCGAGCTTCCTTTGCGCAAATATTGTGAGACAGTTTCAGCTTGCCTTCCAAATACAACTACGTTATGAAAATCAACATTCTCTTGCTGATTGCCGTCTTTATCTTTCCATACGCGGTTTGTCGCAATGGAAAAATTAGTAACCGGTGTACCTGACGGAAGTGACTTCAGCTCAGGATCACGCGTAAGATTTCCAAAAATAATTGCCTTGTTCAAATACATAACTAGGTTGTAGCTTCGCTAGCTTCACTAGCTTTACGAGAAACAACGTCGTTCCTAATGAAGCTACAAGCTAAAAAGCTATTCTACAATTAGTTCTTCAATTGTCTTATCAAGCTCCTCTTCCGAGAGCTGTTTCCCGAGTTTCCGCACTTTCTGCTCTTTTGTTACACGGTCTGTTGCCTGTTTTGACTTAAGAAACGTCATTTTCTTTGCCGATGGCAGTTTATCGCGGACTGTTTTCACTAAAATGAATCGCAGTATATGCTTATTATGCTTTAATTCCTTGTCAAATTCAAGAAGGCTTTTCGGAGACATATGAAATTTAACCCAACCAAAAAACGCGGTGTCAAAATACTTTCGCTTCTGATCCACAATTTTCGACATGGAATACGCAAGAGACATAACTCTTGGCATCTGATCAGAGACAATAGCGCCGCTATGTTTCTCAATACCATCTTTAATATTCCCCACTTCCTGCGGAATTTCTTCTTCAGAAAGCGTTGGCAACAGATGATAGCCGAGCTCATAAAGCCTCGGCTCTTTGTCTTCTGTATTCTCCTGTAATTCTATATCAACTTCTACCATACGTTGAAAGAACATAGTAACAGAAGGGTCATTAAAAGTCAAAACCCGGTAGTAACCTCTCTTCTGGCAGAATTACTGCGGGACCAAAACTGAATAAGGAAAACGGCGGGCATTAATGCCCGCCGTATATACATCACTCTTTCATCTCAATATCAACAAATCTAAATTCAAGCTTTCCTTTTTTAACATACAACAACACTTTCATGCGCCCAGATGTGCGTAACTCGTCAAGCACACGCAGAACGTCAGCAACAGCAGGGACACTCTGACCTTGAATCTTTAAGATGACATCTCCAAACTCTATACCCTTTTGCGCGGCAGAACTACCTTCTTCAATTTCAACAACCACTACGCCGCGCTCATTTTCAGGAATATTATAACGTTCATGTAATGGCGGTGTAATAAGCGTAACACCTAATTGAGGAATTTTTTGCTCTTTTATAACTTGCGGATTCTCTCCTTTTTTAAGGAAGCTATCCCCCGCTTTGCCCACGGTAACAAAAATTTTCTCCTCTTTTTGTTCACGCCACACAGTGATAACAATTTCACTTCTAGGTTGAATATTCGCAAACATACGAACCAGCATACGCTTTCCAGAAATTTCTTTCTCACCCACTGAAAGGATTATGTCACCCACTTTAATTCCTGCTCTGCGAGCTGAGCTACCCTCAAACACGTACACAACGATGACGCCGGACGCTTTACTAAGGTCAAGCGTTTCAGCTATTCCTGGAGTTACCGTTTGGATCCAAACACCAAGCCGCCCTCGGACTACTTCTCCATATTGAACCAACTGCTCAACAACAGTACGCGCTGTTGAACTAGGGATCGCAAATCCGATACCAATATTACTGCCGGTTGGTGAAACAAACCTCGTGTTAACGCCGATAACTTCACCAGAAAGATTAAGCATTGGGCCACCCGAGTTTCCCTTGTTAATGGCCGCATCAGTTTGGATAAAATCAACATAGGGGCTGTCGTTAAGTTCGCGGCCGAGTGTTGAAATAATACCCCTGCTTACTGTGCCACTCATGTTAAGAGGACTGCCAATTGCAATAATCCAATTTCCAACACTAGCTGTGTCGGAATTACCAAATCCCACAAACGGTAATTCTTTTTCTGGGTCAACCTTCAAAACAGCAAGATCTGTCATTGGGTCACGGCCAACAAGTTCTGCGTCAAATTTGGTACCATCCTGTAGAACAACAATAATTTCCAAAGCACCCCTAATAACATGATCATTGGTCACCACATAACCATCACTGCTAACAATAAACCCTGAACCGGAACTTTCCTGTTTGCGTTCTGGAGTTTGGTCTGGCGCCGGAGGAACGTCGGAATAAGTTTCTGCAACACCCTTTGCTAAAATATAAACCACAGCAGGACTAACTTTTTTTACTAAGTCAGCACGGTCAACTGGCGCATCTTTGATAAATAAAAAGTAGGCAAAGACCAAAGAAAGACAAGATAATACAACAATAATTGCATACACGGGATAACGTTTCACTTGTTGCCCTTTCTACATGTACGACATATCTAACATTCATATTAGAGACAAAAAAACGCTTGTCAAATTACTTCATTTGATTTTTCATACATTATTTGATATCTTCAGATCAGAAAATGAGAGAAATTATATAATAGGAGACATCCCCTGAACACATTCAAAATCCTTGTTTTTTCAGCATTCTTTGCTATTTTTGCTTTCTCTTCAGTCTTTGCAAGCGAGCATAATACTATAACTCCTGCACAAACAACGAACGAGACAACACCCTCCAGTTACAAGCTAGCCCGAGATATTTTAGGTAAAAACTTCATCACACCAGAAGAAGTGACAGAAGCACGCGGCTTCTATTATGTTAAGGCGCAACTTACTGAATTAAAAAAGTCACTTCCTCCAAAAGAAGTACTCAAATGGCTCAAAGTAAACAACTATATGCTCGTTGCCGGACCTCCATACACACTCTCACTCTTGAGTATGCAAAGACGCGATGACGCGCTATTCTATCACGACCACAAAGAAGGATGGTATGCAAGCCACAAGGAGGCATTTTCCTACACCGACACCATCGGTCCAGGTTGGCTCGCCCTCCGCAAGTCACCGCTCCTTGGCTCAACGGAAAAAACATGGGATGAACAACAAGCATTGCTTTCAGACAAAGAACGCGTTCCAAATGCAACGGAAGTCGCATGGGGATTAACAACATACAAGAAAGTCCATGGCGTATACCTTATGAGCAATAATATCTGGATGCGGACATTATCTGTAAACCATGATGGTGTTCATGTCTACGTTGGCGACTTCGCCTCGTACGGACTAAATATCAACGACGGGAAAGGCGCGGCTCCCGATAGTCATTTGGGTGTTGCAGTTGCTTTGAAACTTTGATCCTCTCAACTCCAGAGCCCCGCTAATTTCATTAGCGAGGCTCTTTCTTAATTTAAAAAAGAATACTATGTATAACTAAACACCAAACACCCGTCTAGTATTTATTATCATAGCCTCTCGAACTTTTTCAAAATCCTCCCCGCGAATTTCAGCGATTTTTTTCACCACCTCTTTGACATAGACCGGCTCATTCCGCTGGCCGCGGTACGGAACCGGAGCAGCAAACGGGCAATCGGTTTCAGACAAAATTGATTCAAGCGGCAAGCCGCGCACCACGTCATCATAATCTGAAGTAAAAGTAATCACCCCTGGAAATGAAATGGTAAAACCAATATCTAAAAACTTTTTTGCGATATGTAATGAGCTAGTAAAGAAATGCGCATTCCCTCTTAATTTTGAATTATGAATTAGGAAGTATGAATTAAGAATTTCCAAGGCATCATCATACGCATCAGTTGTGCCAGACGTTGAACGGCAGTGAAGCATAAGTGGCAAATCAAGATCAACTGCAAGTTGTACGTGCTGTTCAAAAACTTTTTTCTGCCTGATTCTCAATTCTTGATTCTTGATTCTAAAATAATCAATTCCACATTCACCAATCGCGACAACGCCCTCTTTTTGCGCAAGAGATTTATAAAAACTCGTAGAAAATTCCTCTTTCAGCACATCATTCGGATGAAGCCCCACAGCCGCAAATATTCCGCTAGAGCATGTTTGGAAACCTGCTTTCGTGGCGAAATCTTCAGATTTTAGCCGGAATGAGGTTTTCAGACATGCTCTGTCTACAGAAATCATGTCGCATGCCTTCTGCGATGATTCTTTGTCAGTCCCAACAACAATGGTAGAAACACCTTCTTCTCTCATCCGCCCCAAAACCTCCGCCATATCTTCATCAAAACCGGAAAACTGAAGATGCGAATGAATATCAAAATATTTTGGCATCATATTTAATTTTTTTCTTTTTTTAACTATTTTAACTATAGGCTAATTCGTGCGAATAAGCCTATAGTTAAATATTAAGTGTGCAATTAGTAAGTTAATAATTATGCGGAAAATGTGTTTCAATCTCATGAGAGTGATTTGATAATTACACGAGTAATCAGCTTTTGGTTTTTTGCTACAGAGTATAAGACTTCAAGACCGCGCTGTTTTTTCCCAAGAATATCTGCCGCAAAGAGAATGCGTAAATGTCTTGAAGTAGAGCGAAATGAAAGATGGATTACAGCCGCAATATCTCCAACAGATACATTTTTGTTCCTTTTCAGATAGGCAACAATTTCAAGCCGACGACGATTTCCTAGGGCTTTTAAAATTTTCTCAATTTCTCTTTTTTTCATTACAACCAGCATAACACGGCTTCATCTTTCACACCACTCGACTATAGGCTTATTCGCACGAATATGTCCTATATATATTAGGAGCGTCATAAGAGACGGAGTGTGAAAGAAGTATTGAACCTGTAATTTCTTCGCTCTTACATCTTTCACAAAGAAAAACCCCAAAGAACGCACGCGCATTCTTTGGAGCTTAATTTACACCTACTTGTCATATTTTCTCACCAGGCTTTTCGCTCGGAAGATTTTTCCAGCCTTTCCCCTCCTCTATAGGACAACTCATGCCTTTGGGAGTGGTGAGCATAATAGTGAAACTTCCTCCATGCGATGTGAAAAGTTCCACCAAATTGCCTTTTTTGCTAAGTCCGACAGACCTCAGTACTTCCGAATGTTTCTTTTTTAGAAATGCGATGGCTCCTTTACGTTCGTAGCAGTCAATACTAAAACCAGTGATTGCCGGCGCCGCACAACCATATATTAAAACCAAGAACAGCACAACAAACAAACACCTCATTCCATTTCTCCTAGCCCAAACCGACGAACAACTAACTATTTTCAGCGTATCAAATTAGTGCGCCCTTGTCGGTAAGATTTAGATTCTTACAAACAATGGCTCCGGCGCTTTATTTTCTGCAATCGCTTTTTTAATTTTCTCTGCCGTCTCGGGCAAAAATGGCATTAACATGTGAGCAACACCCATAAGCCCATTCACCAGATATACAATGTCCTTTTTTGCTTTATCTTCATCTTCCTTTATTGTTTTAAACGGTTGAGTCTTTTGAACATAGGCATCAAGTTCACCAATTCGCTTCCAGATAATATCAGCTGTTTTTTGAATTTCATACTGCCCTATCAAGTGTTCATATTCCCCTTTCGTTACTTCACCAAACATCTCATCAGCGACAACAACAGGTTCTTGAAGATACATCTCCGACATCTTCATGACTCTGCTCACTAAATTTCCCAAACCGTTGGCAAGATTTGCATTATACACTTCCTTAAATTTTTCCATTGTAAAATCGGAATCTTCAAATGAATGAACATGGCGAGCAAGATAGTACCGAAGCGCGTCAGTTCCGTATTCATCAATAATTTTGAATGGATCAACGACATTGCCAATACTTTTACTCATTTTCTCTCCTCCGCTGGTAATAAAGCCATGGATAACAATTTGCTTTGATGGCGATAAACCAGCAGACAAAAGCATCGCTTGCCACATTGCCGCCTGCTGACGAATTTGATCTTTCCCCGCAAACTGCACAACCGGCCACCACATCTCAAACTTTTTCATGTCATCAGGCCAGCCAATTGCAGAGATATAATTAATGAGCGCGTCAAACCATACATACATAACTTGTGTCGGGTCCCCCGGGACAGCTACCCCCCACGGCATTTTTTCTTTAAGCCGAGAAATACTGAAATCTTCCAGTCCACGGTCTACAAAAGCCTTTATCTCATTGAAACGAAAGTCAGGAACAACAAAATCAGGCTGTCTTTCGTAAAGTTCCAATAATGGTTTTTGATATTTTGAAAAACGAAAAAAATAATTTTCCTCATCAATTATTTCAAGTTCTTGATCTGGGTGAAACGGGCAATAGCCTTTTTCGTTTAACTCCGAATCAGTTTTTTCTAATTCACATCCGACGCAGTACTTTATTTTATAATTCTTTTTATAAATATCTCCATTTGCATCACAACGTTTCCAAAATTCCTGCGCCGCTTTTTTATGATGCTCATCTGTCGTCCGTATAAAATTAATCCCCTCCCACAAATTAAGTGCTGGCTGTAAACGCTTGAATTTTTCCGCATACTCATCCACATACGCCTGCGGTTCAATGCCATTCTCTTGCGCCTTTCTATAAATTTTCATTCCATGTTCATCTGTTCCTGTATTAAAAAAAACTTCATCTCCATTAAGGACATGATAACGAGTGAAGATATCAGCAGACACGATCTCTGAAGCAAAGCCGACATGCGGATCAGCATTTACGTACGGTAGAGTTGTTGTAACGTAGAAACGTTTCGTCATAAACAAAAGCACTTCGTCTTGTATTTCCGCCGGAGTTCGTCTTTCAGATTGTCTCTCTCCATATCGTTAACAAAAGACTAAGTGCCCAAATTCTCAAAAACAGTTTTGACATTAAGCATTATTGAATTAGAGAATTTTATTAGATGAATTAGAAATTAGGTGAATTAGAAATTTATTTAGAGCAACTACCCCTAGACGAAGCTGGAATCCCAACACTTCGTGCCTAGGGAGAATAATTTTTATTTCTTCTCCCTCTTCTCTTCAAGACGCTTTTCTTCTTCAAGCTTGTCTTGTTTATCTTTTTGAATGTCGTCAGTAAATTCAACAAGGGCAGCCGCAATTGGCACCGCGAGGATAATTCCTAAAAATCCGGCAAGCTCTGCTCCAACAATAAGCGATATAATAACTAAAATTGGGGAAACACCAACAACCTTTCTTACAACCAACGGATAAATCAGGTGATTTTCAAATTGCTGAATAATAACATAAAGCCCTATAACCATAAGTCCCAGAGAAATACTTTGAAGAAAACCCAAGGCAATAGCCGGTATGGAAGCAAGGATGGGGCCAAACAACGGAATTAATTCAAACAACGCCGCAAGTACCGCAAGTAAAAGCGCGTACGGTACCCCCAAAATAGTGAGCCCTAAATAGACCAAAACACCAATAATGATACCGAGAAGAAGCTGTCCTTGCATCCATTTGCCAATTTTCATTTGAGAGCGATTCCATAGGTCCACTATGTATTTTTCATGATGCAATGGTGTAACAAGGCGAAGAAAATTCTCAATTCCTTTTTTTTGAACTGCTAGATAAAAAGATATAACGATGATAAGTACGAAGCTAAAAAGACCTCCAAAGACAGCACTTAAAGACTGGACAAGCCCACCGGAGATGCCTGCAGCAATACCTCTCAACTCTGTAACTGTCTCTTGAATTGAGAATTCCTGTGAAAATTGTTCAATAAAAGACTGCCCACTCAAGAACCCACCGGCTTCCGGCTCAAAAAGAGTCAACGACTCAACATATTGCGGAAATGAAGAAAGAAGACCTGATGTTTCATTAAGAAGAGGCGGTAAAAAGAGATAAAAAAATCCAATTAAAATAACCGCCAAAAAGACATAGATGAAAATAACCGCCAAAACACGCGGTATCTTGTATCGCTCAAACAATTTTGTCATAGGCTCAATTGCTGAAGCGATAACAACAGCAGTGAGAAGCACAAGGACAAAGTCACGCAATATATATAGAGTAACAAAAAGAAGCGCAACTAAAATTGCTTTAAAAAATACACCTGCGTTGATATTGATGTTGATGTCGTTCATGAATCAATTTAGTAAGTAGGTAGTAGAAAGTAGGAAAGTGGACGGATGGACGGAAGAAGGGTCTGACCTTGAGGGGGAGCGAAGCCGAGTCTGACTCGGCGAAGCGACGGGAAAAGGTCGGACCTTGCGGAGTCCATCTGTTCATCCGCCTCACTCTACGTCGTTAATTAATTTTGTCCCTAATGAAGCTATTTTACCATACAAAAACATACCTGTATAGAAAATGCCAAGAGAGCAAAATTTTCTCTCGGACTTTTTTAAATAGTGGAAAAGGAGAATTTTCAAAAAGAAATACTCTATCACCGCAAGGATGCTAGATCAAATAGAAGGAAGAACGAGAGATCGCTTGCTACTTAGGTGCCGCCTCAAGTAGTGGTATGAAGCGGTCAGCAAGAGATGGAAAGACCCTGATTAAATTCGTCAGAATTTTCGGCAAGGCTTGATGGACCAACTGAACGTGTCGCATTCTAAATTGGTCAGCACCCAGCACGGCAGTGTAGATTAACGAGTCACGAAAATTGACATCATAAGCACACACCGTCAAATCATCGTCTCTGGTAATTTCCCATTTGAGACCTGGTGTATCGAACCTGCAGACCACGTCACCATAACTAAATCGAGACAACTCTGTTCCGGTTAGCATTCCAATAGCCGTTTTGATTATGGCATCAATCTCCCGCTTCATCTCGTTGAGTCTCTGAGAACCTGCCAGTATTTGACGGACTTGCTTCGTACTTATAGTCACGTTTTTCATTCAACCATCTCCTGCATCCAGGACCCTATCGGGTTGTGAATGTGTATGGCCATAATGACCCTACTTCCACTACTATTATACTAAACTTATCAGTAAAGTCAAATGCTACTACTAAGTGGATCGTAAGTGACTACAATATCAAAACCGATTTCTAGCGAGCAAAGAAAGAAACTTCTGCTTACTTTTTGAAGTAACAGACCCAATAAGCGCGAGACTCCCTTTCTCTAATTTAAATATATTCTTGGCAATTCTTTTCACGTCTTCAACAGAAACTGCTTGTATCTCCTGCGCGCGCTCCTGTGGTGTTTTTAATTTTTTCACCATCATTTCTTCAATCCCATAGAATTGCGCGCGAGCATGCGAAGTTTCAAGCCCGGAAAACAAACCGCCGATAAGATAATTTTTCACTTTTTTTAATTCTGTTTCAGAAACAGGGTTTTGTTTTATCAAGCGCACTTCATCTAAAATCGCGTGAAGTATCTCCATTACCCGTTTATTATCAACGCCTGTATATATCGTCAGAAGTCCATGATCAGTCAGCGCATCATGTTCAGCGCCAACGTAATACCCAGAACCCAACTGATTGCGAATACGATGGAACAAACGCGAACTCTGGCAACCGCCCAACGCAGCCGCCAGGACAGAGAGCGCGGCATTGTCTTTATGCGCCGCGCGATACCCGCGAAAGCCAAGAACAAGATGCGTCTGGCTTGTTTTCTTGTGCTTGATAACCACTCGCGACTTGCTCTGTGTATCTTTTGTTTTTTTCTTTCCACTTTTTCTTGATGTAGAAATATCAGAAAACGCTTTTTGTATCGCGCGAACAATTTCCTTTTCATTATATTTCCCCGCGACAACGACAACCGTTGAAGATGCGACATAATGTTTTTGTTTATATGAAACTATATCTTCGCGTTTTATTCGCCGCACGGTATCGCGAGTTCCTGTAATTGGCCATCCGGCTGGCTGATTGCCATATAACAAATCAGTCAAAACGTCCCAAATATCCCGCCGCGGTTCATCTTCATACATTTCGATTTCACCAACAATAACACCTCGTTCTTTTTCAATCTCTTCTTTAGGAAATGTAGAATTAAGATAGATGTCTGATAACACATCAAGGACACGAAAAAGATGTCGCGACTCTGCTTTCGCATAATATCCTGTATATTCAAGTCCGGTAAAAGCGTTATATTGCGCGCCAAGACCATCAAGCTCCTCTGAAATAACTTTTGAACTCGGTCTTTTAACAGTACCTTTAAAGCAAAGATGTTCCAAAAAATGCGAGATGCCGTTAATATTCTTTGTTTCGTATTTAGAACCGGTTTCAGTTAACACCAAAGCAGTCGTAGTAAGACTGTTTTCCATGGGAACTAAAATAACCCGCACGCCATTTTTTAATGTTTTCTTTTTAAATTTCATAGAAGTTTTGTTGCCAATTCTTTAATAGAAACTCGCTCTTGTCTTCCAGTATCCCTATCACGAACCGTCACGCTATCATTTTCAAGTGTTTCAAAATCAATCGTAACGCAATTCGGCGTACCAATCTCATCTTGTCGGCGATAACGTTTGCCAATATTCCCGTTGTCATCCCACATTATCTCAGGAATTTCTTTTTTCAGCGCATCAAAAACTTCTTCTGCTTTCTTCACTAATTCCGGCTTATTGCGCATAAGCGGAAATACTGCCGCCTTAACAGGAGCAATGCTTGGTTTCAAACGCAACACTACTCTTTTCTCGCTGTTCATTTCATCTTCATCGTAACTCTCTGCAAGCACCGCAAGTATTGTACGATCCAATCCCGCGGCTGTTTCAACAACATGAGGAATATAACGCTCTTTTGTTTCTTCATCCATTACCTTGAAGTCAACTCCTGAAAATTTTTGATGTTGGGTAAGGTCGTAATCGCCACGATTATGAACACCCTCAAGCTCATCCCAACCAAAAGGATATTTATACTGTATATCCCAGGCATCTCTTGCGTAAAATACTAAATGTTCATGTTGTTTCCATCGTAAGTTTTCCTTTTTTATACCAAGATCAACATAATACTGCATACGCTCTTTCCTCCAACCTTCGTATGCTTTTTCCGCATCGCGTGGATGTACAAAATACTGCATTTCCATCTGCTCAAATTCGCGTTTTCTAAAAAGAAATTGCCGCGGGCTGATTTCATTTCTGAATACTTTGCCGACTTGAGCAATGCCAAAAGGGACAGAGTAAAAACCAGTATTCAGTACGTTTTTAAAATTAATAAAAATACCCTGCGCAGTCTCTCCACGAAGATACGCTTCTTCGTCTTCTTCCTCAAATTTCCCAAGCGTGGAGGTCGCTAAAAGATTTTTCTGCACAACCTTTCCAAAATTTTTCTTTCCACATACGGGGCATTTGATTTTTGCTTGATGAGCATCAAATAATTCATTCAACTCTGTTTCAGACATTTTTTCATCTGCTTGCACCTCTACACTTTCTAAAAGATGATCTGCTCGTAACTTACTGTGACAAGAAAAACACACAACTAGTGGGTCATTGAAGCCTGACACATGACCACTTGCTTCCCATACTTTAGGCGAAGTGAAAATGCTTGAATCAAGAAACGCCATTTTTTCATGCTTTCGCATCGCGTTCATCCACGCATCTACTATATTCTGCCTAAATGCTACTCCGTGAGGCCCATAGTCATACATTCCTGCAAAACCACCATAAATTTCAGAACCCTGAAATACAAAACCCCGCCTTTTAGCAAGCGAAACTATTTTTGAAAGTTTGTCTTCGTCCTTTTTCATAAAATTATTGTGTTTCGTTCTTAGGCAACACCACCTTCCCTTGACTAAAAATAAAGTCTGGGTCAGTGCTAAGCGACGTAGTAAGCGCCTTGCTCGAAAGACGCGCAACTGTCTCTGTAAACTCATCAACACCTGAAAACGTTGACTCACCAATTACAGTCGGCGTTTGATTAAGGTGCGATAAACTTGGCTTCAGTTTTACCTGAAACGCAACCTCGCGTGGCGGCAATGTCATACCCGCTCCAGCATGAAGCCGTTCAATGTTCCATACTACTTCGCGAGATGATTCGTTGAATGAGATATTTTCACTCGCAGGTGTGGAAACTCCTACCCATCTAACATACGGAGGCAAAACTGCCTTGACCATTGAACGAGAAACATGATTTGACGAATTAACAGCCGTAAAGACAACCGTATATGTTGTCTCACGCTCAACTTCCGGTGGCACAGGACCCGTATTCATAAACGGCCCAACAAAATATACCATACGCGACGTAAATACAACATCAGAGGCAATTTTTATCGTACGCTCAATTGAATTTTCAACTCGCTCATCAACGCCTGACTCCGAAAGTCGCTTACCACTTGTAGTTATAATAATATTAACAGTTGGATTTTTAAACAGTGAACCGCTTGTAGTAAAGAGTGGCTGTAACGCAAAACGAAAACTTGTTCTCCCCTGCGCGCCGGATTCAATACCCTCAAGCTCCTTCAATGAATTCTTGTCCCACAAAATCGTGTTGTCAGATGAATCATAAAATCCATTGCGCGGTCGTACTGAAAGTTCGTTAATCACATCACCCGAAAGCTTCGCTACAACCTGCGCATCAACAATTTTAGTCGGCAAATTATTCGTCCAAACAATGTCAACATCAACAAGCGACCTGCTCCCCACCGCTGGTTCTTTTCTTGTTTCTCCATTAATAAACAAAAGCGTGCTTAAGAAAGGACGCGCAATTGAAATAGTAGATATTGACGTATTGTACGTAACCCCGAGTTCATTTTCCCTTTCTTTGGATTTAGCGCCGCTTGAAACCCGAAATACTTTCTCTTCTCCATCTTGCCCTTCAAGAATCCCGCGGACAACAATCACACGCCGACCGCGCGGCGCCAAATCACCAACAAGCCACTTGTTATCGCCCAATACAGGCTGTGGTTCAGATCCAAGAAACGAAAAACCAAACGGATACTCTATCTCAACAGCAAGATCACGCGTTACTATATCGGTATTTGAGATAATTGTAGTTTTAATTTCAAATTCCTGCCCTGCCACTGCCTCAGAAAGTGTCTCCACAGTGAGACTGGTAGCAGAAGAGCTGATGTGTATTTCATGCTCTTTTTCTTTTACAAAAATGGCATTAGAATCTTCTACTCTATATTCAAGTATAATATTAAATTTCTTTTCATCTCCTTCCTGCCCAAACAATACAAGTCGCAGAGGTTCTTTGATAATCTCCCCTGCTTCAATACGATCAAGTGATTTACGAAAATTAGAAAGTTCTATTTTAAGTTTACCGACACTTCTTGTGCCTTGCGGATATTCAATTAAAAAATCAACAAATTCAAGAGGAACGCTGTTATTGTTTTCAATTACAATTTGGAGTTGTACTTCTTCGCCCGCGGGTGCCGCAACGGGGCCTGAAACAAAAATGTCCACATTTTTCGTGGAAATAACATTAGAGTCTCGCAGCAAAACAAATGAAGCAACAGTTGTCGCAAGAATAAAAAAAAGCACTGAGATAACAAAAAATTTTTTCCAGAATGGCATGATTGGTTTTTTTGCGTTCGCAAGATCCACTTCTTCGGTTTTCCATCCACTTTCACCCTCCCCATCATGTGTATGAAGCTCAAAGCGCTCACTTGGAGGCAAATTTGCGCCACGTCTATATAAAGTTTTTTTGAGCCGCTCTATCTTCCCCTCTTTTTTCACCTTAGACATTACCCTTTATTATAGCATTGAATATATCAGTAACCAGTAATCAATCGCGCCGCCAGGTCTGGCCTTGAGGAGGAGCGGAGCGACGGGAAAAGGCCGGACCTTGCGGTACAGTTTTTTTGTAGTTTTGCCGCACAGCTTTCCGCAGTCCCCCCCCACCTTCAAAACCCCTATATCTACTAAAATTGAGGAGGATTTTGCCTAAATTACCAGTATTTAGAAATGTGAGTCTGGGTCTATTTGATGCAGAAATTGTGCCACGTATCTCTTATCACGAGCACGAAGTAATTTCTTGGTTTTATCTTCTTAAGACGTGTTTTGACACTTTCTTCTACGTCAAGTTTATCAATAAACAAACTGATATCTTCCATTTTTAATATTCCTGCCACGTGTGAATTTATTTGGAAGCTTCATACGGCATTTTAACACCTTCTGCTCTCAAAACTGTTTGAATTGCTTCACTAACAACTTCTGGATGATTATCAAGTTCAGCCATCATTTTTTCTTCGTTAACACTAATTTTTCCAAGACCTTTCAGCATTGAATTGTAACCAACAAGAGAATGTCCTAAAGCAACACCAAAGTTTCTTTCGACGGTGGAATCAGATAAATCACGCTGCAATCTGGAAATCGGCAGTTTGTTTCCAAAATGTTGAAACAAAGCGTTTGCAATTCCCAAATTTCCTTCACTGTTTTCAAAATCTATTGGGTTTACTTTATGTGGCATTGTAGATGAACCCACTTCGCCCGCTTTTGGTTTTTGCGATATCCAACCGTCACTTATATATCGCCACACATCCTGATTAAAATCTATAAGTACGGTATTTATTTTTTTTAGAATATCAAAAAGGTCAGCATAAGTGTCGTGAGGTTCGATTTGTGTGGTCACAGGGTTCACTTCAAGCAAAACAATGCGACCAGCATTTAATGATTCTATAAAACCTTCTGTAAACTGTATCCAATCGATGTCAGGGTACGCTGCGACGTGAGCGTTGTAATTTCCAGTTGCCCCGCTTAATTTGACGAGAATACGAAATTTTTTTAGTTGATCAATATAGCGAATTAAGCGAGACTCAAATACCCTCATCTCTTTACCAAAGGTAGCTGGAGAAGCAGACTACCCATGAGTACGTGCAAGCATTGGCGTGTTTTTATGCTCGTCGACAAGTATTGCGAAAGTGTCTCTCAATATATCAAGTATCGGCAAAATGACTTTTTCAAGTGCATCAGAAAGCATGAGAGCATAAGCTATGTTGTTTGTATCTTCACTCGTTAATCCAAAATGGATCCATTCAACAACATCAGATAAACTGTTCTTTTCTAATTTCATCTTCATGTAATATTCAAGTGCTTTTACATCATGATTTGTAGCAAGAATATCACCATGTCCTTTTACCTCTATATCCTTAACAATTTGTGCGTCTTCCACTGATAGTTTGTGAAATTTCCGCATGAGAGATTTTTCTTTTGATGTAAACTTCCTGACATCTATTGATGTGTTCTTTGATAGCTGAATTAAATATTCACTTTCCATTTTCAGTCTATATGTACCCAATGCGCGTTCACTAAAAAAAGCGGCAAGATCTTTACTGGTTTTTTGGTATCGACCATCAAGTGGTCCTATCGCGTTGAGTTTGTGTATCATTTCACTCATATGCAATTGTATAGGGCAATAAATTTTGTTCCAGACGTTCAAGTATTGGTGCATCATCATTTACAAATGTATCTCCTGTAAGTTTCTCACAAATTTCTATATATCTCTTTGATAATTCTTCCACCATTTCTTTTGGAGCGTCTGGTAATGTTTCATCATCGTATGGATTCGAATTTTCTTTGAACCAAAGTCTCAAAAATTCTTTATCAAAACTCTCTGGCTCAAGTCCAGCATCAAATCTCTCTTGATACGAATCCATCTTCCAGTATCGCGATGAATCGGGAGTATGAATCTCGTCAATGAGTACTAATTTGTTATTGTCATCAATTCCAAACTCGTACTTTGTATCTACCAAAATAAAACCTTTCTTCAAAGCTATATCTTGCCCTCGTTTAAAAAGCTTAAGCGCCAGCTTCTCAATCTCTAAAAGTAAGTCTTTCTCTACTAACCCCTGTTTTACTATTTGGCTCATCGTAATAGCTTCATCATGTTCGTCAGATTTTGTTGTAGGTGTAAGTACGAGCTTATCTAACTTTTGATTTTTTGCCATCCCGTCAGGTAGTGTAAAATGTCCAAACTCACGTTCACCGTCTTGATAATACGTCCACAGCGAAGTGTTTGTCGTCCCTGTGATATATCCACGCACGACAACCTCAATTGGTATTACTTTACATCGTTTGGCTACTACGGCCCGTGGGTCTGGAATCGCAATGACGTGGTTTTGAATAATATCTTTTGTGTTTTCAAACCAAAAATTACTCACCTTCGTAAGCACTTCACCTTTAAGAGGAATATGAGCAATAATACGATCGAAAGAAGAATGCCTGTCCGTCGTTATAAGAATTATTCTATCTTTCTGGGTATAGATATCTCTTACTTTTCCAATCTTTTTTTCACCAAGATTCTTAAAATTTGTTTCCCTCAAAACGTTATTTATGTCGATTGAGTCTCGCTTTACCATAGTTACTCATTTTTCTTTAAATAATCACTAAATCCAATTTCCTCAAGTTTTTGAGCTTTTTGTAGCACAGTTTTATTTAAATCTTTCTTGTATGTGCTGATGTTATTTCGAATTACTTCGTTTTGAACAGCCAAAATCTGAGCGGCCAGAAGTCCTGCATTCTTAGCACCACCGATAGCTACTGTGGCAACAGGAACACCGGGTGGCATTTGAACGATAGAAAGAAGTGAGTCCAAACCATTGAGTGAACTTGTTTTAATTGGTACACCAATGACGGGAAGTTCGGCCATTGACGCGATCATCCCAGGAAGATGCGCGGCACCTCCTGCTCCAGCTACGATTACTTTGAGTCCGCGCTTTGTTGCACTTTGTGCATACTCACATAGTCGCTCTGGGGTTCTATGTGCTGATACGATCGTAAGCTCATATGCTACATTCAGTTCATCGAGAACTTTTGCAGCCTCTTGCATGGATGGGAGATCTGAGTCAGATCCCATGATTATACCTATCTGCGGTTTTTCTTTTGTCATAGTTAGATGTCTTTATGTCTGTTAAATGCTTATCATTGATCGTGCACGTTTGGCCAATTTCATAGCCTCCTTTGCCGTCTTGGCAACTACGGTTACGTGCCCCATTTTTCGCTCATAACGTGTTTCAATCTTATCATAAATATGTACAAATACTCCGGGCAGAGCTTCCGCCTCACTTACTCCGCTAAGTTGTACAGGTCCGTTACGATCACCAAGAATATTGATCATAACTGCATGTGCTATCTTCATCGTTGTGTCTTTGAGTGGCATACCAGTAATTGCTCGAATGTGTTGCTCAAACTGTGATGTGGTAGAACTCTCGATAGTGTGGTGGCCGCTATTATGAACGCGAGGGGCAATCTCATTTATCAAAATCTCGCCATCGTGAGTTACAAACATTTCAATACCAAACACGCCTGCGCCGGAGAAGTGTTTGAGCACATCCTCGGCAAGTTTACGCGCCATCCCTCTTGCTTTATTGTTAATCGCTGCAGGCGCAATCACCACATGGCAAATATTATTTTTATGAATAGTCTGAACTGCAGGATATGTTACGACTGTTCCATCAATTCCACGTGCAGCAATCACAGCTATCTCTTTCTTAAACGGAACGTATTGTTCAACATACAAATCTCTATCAACAAGTTTAAGTAGTGCTGACTCTATATCATCAGGTTTCTCGATGAGGGCATTGCCACGACCATCGTATGCGTCAAATCGTGCTTTCAAAAATACAGGGTATTTGAAAGCTTCTATAGCTCGTTCAATATCGCCACGGTCTTTTACGTCAATAAAATCAGCGACTGGAATATTGTGTTTGCGAAGGAATTTTTTTTGTTTAAATTTATCTTTAATTATTGAGAGAGTTTTTCCTGATGGATTTACTAAAATTCCTTGCTTTTGTAATTCATCCAAAATATCTGAATCAGCAAGTTCTATCTCGAATGTTAAATAGTCAATCTCAAGAGCGAGTTTTTCTATAGCCATCGAATCTTTGTAATCGGCAACTATCTGTAGATCAGCGACTCTCCCAGCCGGCGACTTTGGTGTAGGATCTAAGACTGATACATGGAACCCTAATGGGTGAGCAGCTTCTGCTAGTAATCTACCCAATTGACCTCCACCTACAATACCAATTCGTTTTTTCATGATAGTAAAATACTAGCGGTACTATCACATATATGCAATAGGACATAAATTTTAAAGATAAAAAAACATCATGTAACGCACAAGATTATGCTATTTTCTGAATAATTTTAGTGAATTTTGCGGAGTGATTTAGGGTTTTAGATGTTAGGTATTAGAAATTAATAACCCTCACATTCTTCCCATCACTTTTAAAAATAACTGTCCCACTCTCGTCTGTCCGTAAAATTTCACTTTCAAATTGTTCAAGGCGCGCAATTACCTCTTCGTTGGGATGACCATACCTATTTGCCGCCCCTGCCGATATAACAGAAAATAGTGGTGACGCATATCCAAGAAATAAATCTGACGTAGAGGTTTTTGAACCATGATGCCCTACTTTAAGCACATCAACATCAATCATTTTTTCATCAAGCGAAACAACAAAGTTTTCCATCTTTTGTGACGCGTCACCTGTGAAAAGAAATGATGTGTCCTCATAAACCAATTTCGCAATAATTGACGCGTCATTCGCGTTCGCGCCTGACATATCTCTATCGGGAAATAAAATAAGTAAGTATGTTGTTTCGTCTAAAAATACTTTCATTCCACGCCGTGCCAGCACCTTCTCCATTCCTTCCTCTGACATAACCAAGCGCACCAATTCTCGGTAAACACTGGTCTCTGCCGCAACACCCGGTTCAATAAAATAATCAACTTTAAAGTTTTTCAAAACCGCCGGAAGCCCGCCAATATGATCTTTGTCTGGATGTGTCGCAAGCACAACATCAATTGAGCGATCATAAAATGGCATAACAGCGGAAAGCTCCTGCAAAACGCGCGTATTCACTCCGCCGTCTATAAGCATCTGATTTCCATTTGGCGCTTCAATAAAAATCGCATCCCCCTGCCCCACATCCAAAAACGCAACCGTCAAAATCCCCGCACGCTCCTCAGCAAAAATCGCATACCAAATAAGTACGTTCGCAAGAAAAAGCACGCCAAGAAGATACCATTTCGCGTTTTGCTTAATATTTTTCATAAGAATAGAGATTCAACTGCATTATTGCCCATCTTTAACCCAATCTGCCAAGCCGCTTTAAGCATTTTAGGGTCAGTAGTTCTTGATCGAACATTAAAATTATTCGGAGGAGCAATAAGTGTTATGTGGGGATTGTTTTGTATTGATTTCAAGTCCATTTTCAACCTATCTTCTGTTGTTGCATATGAACGATACAAAGTTGGATCGTCAAACATCCAACTCATAAACTTTCCCTCAACCATGTTTTTTATCTTATTACGAAATTTTCTTCGGATTGGGCTGTTCAAAATAATAATTATCTTGCTATTTGGATGCAATTTCAAAAGAAAGTCCAGTCCAATGATATCCATAATAGCTCCGTCTATATACCGAGAGCCATCAATGATGGGAACTTTGTGAACATATGGAAATGGTTTGACACCAGCTTTTAGTATCTCAAGGATATCTGGACGACGTGCTTCAATATATTCAACAGCATGAGTCTCTAAGTTGAAAAGCTTCACATGCAACGGAATTGACTGAGAAAGAATCCGATCGGTATTCAAATGCTTTTTGTCTTTCACAACATTCATTAAATAATCAGCATCAAGCGCATCTTGCAACTTATTTTGTGGAACCGATTTTATAAATTTATTTTGGAATCGTTGCCAAGTGCCAACCCAAAACCCCTTAGTAGAAATAAAATTTTTATTTAAATCCTCCCAAAACATAGAAGACCCATATGGTGTTTGTCTTGCTAAAAAATATGCTCCGATCAAAATACCAGCGGATGCTCCATAGATAGCCCTTATCCTTGAATAGATATTATGTCGTTCAAATGCCGTAGCAACTCCTGCTCTAAATGATCCTGTCATGGTGCCACCAGCAAAATATATAACAAATTTATCTGAAGGGTCTTTTTTATCACTCATTAGTCTTCATTTCACAAGATTACCCATTTTTTAAAAGAATCTTTTTCCTCTTTCCTGTTAAATCACTAAGGGCGTTTTTGCGGAGAGACTTGTCCTGAGCTGCTTGTGGTGAGCTCTGTCGAACCATGCGGAGAGACTCCATTGCAGATTAGTATACATGTCGGTACAAAAAGAAAAAGCCGAGAAATCCCGGCTCTATTCGTAAAAAAAATCAATATCGCAACACTTCGTGCACACACGGATAACGAAGTATTGATTTTATTCAACCTCTTCTATAGTAATCTTTACTACTGTGGGCTTGCTCAGGTCAAATTTTTGAACTAAGTGGTGATAAAGAACCCACGCTAATTTCTTTGGAACATCTGCGCCTCCTTTAAATTGCAAAGCTTTAGAACTAAAACCTTCCGCAAACGCAAGTTCACCCAGTAACTCAACTTTCTTTTTTCCTGCCGCCATGTCTTATCTCCTCTCTTCTTGTTCTAACAAACAACATATCATGCATTGTAAACATATCAAGGTTTCGACTATTAGTTCGTAACGGCAAATCAACCAAGGTATTTCCTAATACCATCTAACGTTCCTCTGCCATCTAAATCACGAACGCTTGATGCCGGAATATTTACATGAGCTAACGCACGATATTGTTCAAGACGTTTTTTAAGCAAGGTTGGATAACATTTTCTTAACGCGCCTTCTTTAGATTCGCCTGCGTTCATTGAAAAATGACCACACCACATGACAGGTTTTGGATTACTAAAAAATTGTTCTACCATACGATCCAGCGAATCATTACCAACATCAAGATGAACTACAAGACAGCTTTCACGCAAAACCTGAAGCGTCTTCACACTAAGATGAACAACACTTCCGGTCGTATCAAACACAAAGTTTTTGCCACTTGTCTGCGTTGATGCGCATCGGGTAAATTGATCTTCGGATTTTAGATAGCATTCTTCACGCCCTTGATAGCCTTTACTTGAAGGATGCCCGAGCCACGAAGATATATCAGCCACAGAACGAAAGCCAAGCGCTTCCTGGATTTTTTCATCAACATGATGCCAAAAAAAACCTAGCTCGCGACAAAGGACTTCTGACCTATAACTTTTCCCAGCATTTGACATCCCAACGAAAGAGAGTTTCATGGTTCGTGCATCAATATGCGCATCAAATTCAATCTGCTTCAATTGTTCCATGCTCATAGGGTTTTTACAAGAATTATCAATAGTATCAAAGACGTACGTTATTAGCAACGAAACGCTTACAAAACATTCTAATATTCTACAGAATACATAAGGTATAGTAAATAGGTTATAGGAAACGAACACCTAACACACCTATAACCTAATATCTACAACCTATTATTATGACAATGCGAATTTCAAGAACTAGAATAGACTTAGACGACAAGACCCTGCAAAAGCCGGTGCTTGAGGACTATGGGGAAACTGTTAATGCGCTTGGAGACCTTGCAGGGGGAACAGATGATATAGATTTAAATTCAGGTAATGTTGTAACAGCAACTGTTTCAACATCAGAAGAGACATTTACATTTAGCAATCCTCCTGCAAGTGGGATAGCTGGAAGTTTTACATTAGTTCTTACAAACGGAGGAAGTCAGACAGTTAATTGGCCTGCATCAGTTGACTGGGCTGGAGGCACAGCTCCAACACTTGCATCTTCAGGTTATGATGCCGCCAGTTCCACGGACGATACGGCGACGAATAAGGACAATCCTCTAAACGCTTCCATCAATTGCCCGGCGAATGGCGTGATTATCGGGTGTGGCGGCATAAATGATGATAGCGACCAAGCCTTTGCATGGACAAACCTGACTGAAGACTTTGATGAACAAGTCCGCTCCGCCTGGTTCCATAGCGGGGCGTCCGATTTGTTTGAAGCTGAACAAACTGGACTAACGATTACAGCGACAATAGGTTCCATCAACGCCAATGGACGCGGAATGGCCTTGGCATCTTGGGGGCCAGCATAATAATTAATTATAACTAACATTAATAAAAATTTAAGACGTAATTTAAGGAAGTTCAAATTGAAGAAGAAGTTTTATTTTTTAAATATGATAAAAATTTCAAACACCATGATGAAATTTATTTAAAATAATATTTTTATAAAGAATAAATTTAAATATTCAAACATATAATTTATATTAATAAAAAAGGTGAAAAATGAATTATAAATTTTTTAAAGGGAAAAAAGAAAAAGCCATAGTTCGTATCCGGCTTTTGTTTGTCACTAATTTAATCCACTACGCAAAAGATGAGATGTCATGTAAAGTTGCGCGTCATAATAAAGTGCAACAAAGCGGGACCAGGTCCCATTTTTGGTAGTTTGTTCAAAGAATATGTTATAATAACACCAACTTTCCAACTTCAACTTATGCACATATACAAAGAACACCCATTCAACATCCCTAATTTAGAAGGACTGTCTGCGAAACAGATTGAAATACATCTTAGGTTATACGCAGGATATGTAAATCATGTAAATTTAATTAGAGAAAAAATCCACGAGTTTGAAGCAGAAGACAAAGAGAAGCACTTGTACGCTATCGCTGAACTGCGCAGGAGATTCAGTTTTGAGTTTAATGGTATACGAATGCACGAGTATTATTTTGAACAATGGGAAGAAAGCTCCAAAGCACCTGATGAATCATCAACGCTTGTACAAACAGTTTCAGAAAAATATGGGAGTTGGAAAAAATTTATTGAACATTTTAGAACCGTTGGCGCGACACGCGGAGTCGGCTGGACAGTGCTCTACTACGATCCCAACGGCATGACCCCACACACCGCGTGGGTTGGAGAACACGAACTCGGCGTACTCGCAGGACTCCCCGTTATACTAGCAATGGATATGTGGGAGCACGCTTTTATGGTTGACTACACACCAATGGAAAAAAATAAATACATAGATGCATTTTTCGCAAATCTCAATTGGAACATCGTGGAAGAACGATTCCGTAACGTAGAAAGATAGAAGCACTTCGCTTTGTGTTGTCTACTTAGACTTATTTTACAACTTTATATAGGCTAATTCGTGCGAATAAGCCTATAAATAAAAGCAACAACTCCCTCAAAAACCCGTCTCGCTTACAGCGAGACGGGTTTTTTCTTTACAAGCCATAAAAGCGCCAGCCCATAGAAGATGTAAACAATTACCATCACCCACACGGGAAAAGATGGTACAGAAACAGAGGCAAATGGTAGACGCGAAAATATATCTACAACAGTAAGCTCATAACTTAAAAGAGCGTACGCAATGTATGCAAATGGCAACGATAAAATAATGTGCACAATGCCAAATACACCAGTCAAAAATCCAAACAACATGGTAAGTGGAATAAATGCAAGGATAAGAATGTTAACAATGACAGCGACAACGCTAAACTGTCCCGTCATGTATAAAAGGAGTGGCAAAACAAAAATTTGCGTTGCAATAGTTGCGGTTGCAAACTCCCTTAAACCAAACTTTTTGGGTACGAAAGAAAATATGCCCTGCATATGCGGCGCAAGATAAATCAACCCAACCGTAGCAAGAAAAGAAAGCTGGAATGAAGCGTCAAATATTAAAATTTTAGGGTTATGCACAAGCATCGCAACGCCGGCAATTAGAAGTGCTGTTGTAATAGCGTAAAGTCTCCCTGTTGCTCTCGCGAGAAGCACTAATAGCGCCATGATGCTCGCACGGACAACAGTTGCTCCTGCCCCGGTCATCAAAGCAAAACCTACAATTCCAAACACTGAAAGCCCGAGTGCAATACCGCGCGGAGCAAATGAGGCAAGACGTCCGATCCATTCTGCGACAATGGTTACGTTATACCCCGACAAAACAACTATATGGATAATACCGACGGCGCGAAACGCTTCAAGAAGTTCTTCTCCAAGCGACTGCTTTGCTCCGAACACGACACCACCTACAAGTGATGCATGTGGTTCAGGAAGCGCAAGTGAGACGCTTTTAAGAAGTCTGTTCTTAATTAAAAAAAGCTTCTGCGCAAATATATTTCCGCCGCCAACCCCGACTTTTTCAACTTCAGGATAAAACATCTGATAAAAAACATTATCTTTTTTCAGATACCCAACATAGTCAAATACTCTATCCGAGTTTTCTCCTGCAAAGTTTTCCGGCTCATCTAAAGTGCCCGACACACGCACAACATCTCCATATTGAAATTCAGGATATTGATCTACCACCAATAAAACATTTATCTTTTTCTGAATCTGTTTATCGGGAAGTATTGCATCGGCGCGTACAGTTAACTTTGTGTGTGTCTCTCTAATATCCGGTTCACGAACAACAGCACCCTCCAATACAATCTGCGTATCAACATATTCTCCAAGTGGTGGTGAAATGTCTCCGATGTCAAAACGAATAATTCCGAGTGCAAGCGCGAAAATAAAAATTCCTGCCATGGCAAAAGAACGACGACTGCGTATACTCAAAGCCTCGAGAAGAAAAAATATAACAGCAAGAAAGACTAAAAAATAAATAAAGGTACTACCAAAATCAAAAAATGAACGGAGTGCAATTCCGCCCGTAAAGCCAGCAAACGCAATAAAGAGGAATTTATTTATCATAAAGACAGCGACATATTTCCTTTAGAATCTTCTCCTTTGTCCATCGCATCATTTGCCAACTTGTCCGCCTTTTTATTCTTCTCGCGCCGCACATGTGTAAATATGATATTTGGAAAATCAGTAACGCGCATATTACTCACCGCAATAAATTGCGGAAATAGTGTTTCTTTTTTGACTTGATATTCGCCGCTCAATTGTTTGACGACAAGCTCGCTGTCAGTACGTACCTCAACGGAAGATTTTTGGAGTTTTTCTTTTCCTGAAAATTTTTTCAGATATCGAAGCCCTAAAATAATTGCTTCATATTCCGCCCAATTATTAGTGCGCGTACCCAAAAATTGAGATATTTCTTTTAAAACATTCCCCTGCTCATCTGTAATAACAACACCCGCTCCAGCAGGCCCCGGATTCCCCCTCGCCCCACCATCTGTATATACGATTATTTTTTGCAACATAACAACATAGAATCTATTCTAATATTTTCAAGAATTTAGGAATAGATGTGGTGAATAAATGTAAGAGAATTTTTAATTTTAAGTTTTAAGTTTTTGTTCTACGTTCTACGTTCTACGTTCTTTTTATGTCAACAAGCCGCAACCGCGGCTCTCGACTTCCGCGAAAACCGTTACGCTCCATGTGAACCGTAAGATTTACCCTCTCCCCTTCTTTGAAACCAGTAAGTTCTTTGCCAGCAAAAAAAGAAATTGCTGAAACGATTTTATCATTATTGTTTTTAAAAAGAAATGTCATATGATTTTTTTCTTTTCCAAAAAACTGTATCTCATGAATTTTGATATTTTCAAATAAAAATATTGGCTTAGGATTACCCATACCAAATGGCGCAAGTTTCTCAACAGCAGAGAGTGTACGTTCATTAACTTCGTCAAGTAAAAGCATAGCATCAACTGGTTTGTCTTTTTGTTCAGATACATACTTAGGCGCCAACTCACGCGCGCGCAAGAGAGCTTCTTCAAATGTGTGAATCTTTTCATTGTGTATTGCAAAACCGCCAGCGCGCTCATGCCCCCCGAAGTCAATAAAAACACCTCCTTCAACGCTCTGCATAAACTCAACAACATGGATGCTACCATCTGAACGACATGAGCCACGAATAATAGGAGACCCTAACCGCCCCCAAAGAAATACCGGCCGTTCAAACTCTTTAGAAAGCGTGTTCGCGGCAAGACCAAGCACTCCTGGCTGCCAATTAGGATTACCGGTCACAATAATTTCTTTTATTTCATCCTTGTTTATCTTTTTTCTTGCTTCTTTCACAATACCCGCGACCACACCTTTCCTTTTGTTGTTCAGACTATTCAACTGTTTAAGTGTTTCCAGCGCCGCCACCTCATCACGCTCAGAAAGAAAACGAAATCCTAAAATCGGATCATCCATCCTGCTTGCGGCGTTAATACGTGGCCCAATCACAAACCCAATGTCATCTTCGGTTAAAAATCTCTGATTAATATACAAATTTCTGAACAAGCGCATGAGACCGGGACGAGGGCTCTTACGAAGCACCTTAAGTCCGAAATAGGCAAGAACTCTATTCTCTCCAACAAGTGGAACCATGTCAGCGACCGTTGCAATCGCGACCATGTCTAAAAGCCACTTCTCCCAACCATCATGGATGTCAAAAATTTCCTTTTCTTTTCCTTTCTGTATTACACCCTGGAGAAATTTAAATGCAACGCCGCATCCGCATAATTCTTTGAACGGATACTTGTCTTCTTTTTGGTGAGGATTTAATATCGCGTATGCTTTTGGGAGTTCTTCGGAAACTTCGCCCGCCTTGTCACGGGGCAAATGATGGTCAGTTATAATTACATCAATACCCAAAGAACGTGCGTGTTCCACCTCTTCGTGGTTGGTAACACCACAATCAGCGGTCAAAATAAGCACGGCATTGTTTTCCTTTAGCGTGTCTATCGCTTGCTTGTTAAGTCCAAATCCCTCTCCATGGCGATGCGGGATATAATTTTCAAAGTTCTCATATCCTATTTTTTTGAAAAAATCATGAAACATGGCCGCCGCAGGCAAACCATCAGTATCATAATCAGTGAAAATAACTATCCGTTCGTTTTTAGAAATCGCATCAAGAAAACGGCTAATCGCCTTGTCCATATCCTTCATTAAAAACGGGTCATGAAGCCCTGTTTCGTAATTAGGATTGAGAAATATCTCTTTCTCACTTTCATCCTCAACCCCCCTGTTTGTAAGCAACGTACGCACAAGTTCCTCTGTCATAATGAAAAAAGTATAGCACACAAAAAGGTCCACCGAGTTGCGCCTGTTTGTTCTGCGTTAGACAGAGACAAACAGGCTCGGTGGACCTACATGCAATATGTATTGTATGTCTTAGAACCTATTTAGCATCTCACCGCAAAAGTAACTTTTGTTCCTCAACACAGCTTTCCGGCCAGAATTCCTGAATTTTGGCTGCAAATTCCGAAAATTTCGTCAAAATATCTCGATATTCTTCCTCAATAAGCGACGTAGAGCGAGCGCAATCTGAAAGACGGAACGAAGCCGAGTCTGACTCGGCGAAGTGGAGTTTTTCAGATTGCCGAGCCGAGGAGTTTATATAAGACGAAGTGCTTTTATTTTCAAAATTTTCGCACAAAATTCAGAAATTCTGCCTCGAAATGAGATTCTAAACAGGCTCTAAGCAAAATAGGGCTTGACTTTTTGTATTATAGTATGATATAATATATACAGTTAAAAGTTGAAATTTTTAAAAAAAAAGGAGAAAGACGATGTTAAACAGGACTCGTTTTTTAACGATTGCCATTTTGGTTGTTCTGTTGGCTGGATGTCAGCAGACGAATAGATGGGGGCAGAAACAAACCCTCGGTACATTGTTAGGCGCCGGCGCCGGGGCTCTTGCTGGCTCGCAGATTGGGGGTGGCAGAGGTCAACTGGTGGCTGTTGCCGTTGGCGCACTTGCCGGCGCGTGGGCTGGTGGTGAAATTGGCGCCTCTCTTGATCGAGCTGATCGCGTGATGATGAGTAGCACTGCACATGATGCTCTTGAACGAGTACCGTCTCATAACGTCTCAAGGTGGGACAACCCTAATAGCGGGAACCACGGTTCGTTCACGCCAATGAGGACATACAGGACTTCACGCGGACAGCCTTGTCGCGAATTCCAACAGAAGGTTACTGTTGGAGGCAGAACAGAGGATGCGTATGGTACGGCGTGTCGTCAATCTGACGGCTCCTGGCGCATCATAAACAACTAATGGCTAATGCCATTTGAAGCGGATTTCCTTCGGAAGTCCGCTTTTTATTGAGTCTGTTTATTAAGCCTTGTTTTATAAGGGCGAAAAAGCGGGTTAGGGCTTGACTTTTTGTATAAGAGTATGATATAATATAAGCAGAATTTGGTATTTAATTTTTGACCTAAGGAGGGTCTTATGAAAAAGTTCCTTATCGTTGCAACCATGCTTTTCGCAGGAATGGTCGCGTCCGCCGACGCTTATGCTGGCGGACGACACCACGATCGTGGCTATCGCCACAACCGTGGCGGTGAAGCGGCTGCTGTAATCATGGGCGCCATCGTACTCGGCGCCATCTTGAGCCAGCAGCAAGACCATTTGCATCATCGCCATACCCGCCGTGGTTCGCGTGCACCCCACCATTCTCGTCGCTCTCTCATGAGGCGCGGCGGACACGGTGGAGGCTTCGCTCATTGCGAAGCGTACAGGGGGCAATGGCGCTCTGATTGCATCCGTGCTGCCGCCGATGATTACGCTTGGCAGGAAGAAGAAGCAACGCGACGGAATCGTCGTCAATATCAGCATCGTCGTGGACCCAGCTGGTAATGGGCATGACAACTTTCAAGGCGCGGATCTTCACAGATTCGCGTCTTTCTTCTGTGTCACAATTGAAAAGCCGCAAGAGAAAAATACTGCCCGCCGGGCAGAGCCCTCTGGGCGGCGCCTCGCCAGCCAAAATCTCGAAATTCATGGATTTTTATGTGTTTAAACATTACCACGGTCGCTTGACAAAAGAAACAATATATAATATCGTAGACCCATTACTATGACTATGCCGGGAACAAAACCATCATATCTAGGACGAGTACTTTCATTTTACTTCGCGCCAATTTGGCCATCATTTTTTACCATCTTTTACCTGATATTCTTTTTTTATTTCTCAGTATTTCATTCAGGGAAAGTCGTACTCGCTATTAAATTTCTTCTATACACACTTGGCAATTCCACAGAATTGCTGGGATTAAGTTATTTATTCCTAGGGGTTGTATTTTTAATTAGTCTCATTATTCCGTTTTCAGTAAGTATATACGCAATCCTGCTCCTCTTTGAAATATGGGAAGATACTGGCTGGGAACATAGTATTAAATTATTTGTAACAGCACTCATAATTTTAACCGTCCCGCTTCTTATAATTGTCATGGACGACATTATACGCCTCGTCGCAAACCAACCACAACTTCAAGAATTTGTTTTCTTAAACAACTTAAATATTTAAGAGCCCGTTTTAAAGCAACGAACCTATTGCTCTTTTTGTGTCTTTAGGTCCAGACACAGCAATACATTCTACTCCAGCTTTTTTCACAGGGTAGTCATTACCACCCTCAAAAAGTGCATCTCCAATAAAAAGAATATCTTTGGGAGAGATATTGAGATATCCGTTGATTTGTCTGACTCCATACCCTTTATCAATACCCTTCCTCGTGATATCAATTGATGTAGTGCCACCAATGCGTATTTCAAACTCGGGCAGGAGTGCATCCAAAGACTTTTTAATAAGTGTTCGCTTTTGATAATCAGGATCCCATAAACGTTTTTTAGCAAGCGGCGCTTCTTGTCCAAGCGCAGAAAATGTAATCTGTGTTCCCCTGTTTTCAAAAACATCGCCGTAAATTTTTTGTTTCTTAAATTGAGCTTCATCAATTGCGCGTTCAAACGCATCCATAATGTCTTGAGTGTCACTTTCCGTGAGCGTTTCCTCGTACATGTTCTGCCAGGTATCATTTTCGTAGCGATACATTGCCGCGCCACATGTCGGCAATATATAGAGAGAAGCAAGAAGTTTGGAGTCATTTGAGAGACAAGAAAGAAATTGTTTTTTAAACTGTTTGAAAGAACAGCCAGATATAACCCCAACCTGTTTCTGTTTCAAGAGCAGTAAAAAGAGGCGAGACATCTCGGCTTCAAGCGGCATTTTGCTCTCTGCGAGAGTGTTATCCAAATCAAACAATATAAAAGATTTTTGCGAAGAATGCTCCGTGTTCGTGCTCATACAACCATGATAACAGAAATATCCTAGAGTTTGTCTCACCTCCACCCTCCACCCAAAACCGTCCCGCTGTAAGCGGGACGGTTTTTGTTTTGAATAGGATTTCTATTGGGGTGCCGTCGTAGAGGAAGTTGGAACTATTTTAAAAGAAATAAATGATACAAGTATCTACATTCCAGAGTTTCAGGCAACGACAATCGCATGAATCACCCTTTGATTCGGCTCATCATTTCATCCTCGATAGTTCGAGGAGGTGTAAAAAGATTTTCTATTATTGTCTCCAAGCCTTCTCGCGTAAGGTTAATCTTTTCTTTTGCTGCTTCTAGTTGTGCCTTAAAGGCTTCAATCTTTTCTCTTGTGCTCTCAGTAAGCTCCTCTTCAAGTATTTTTGAAACTGCTTCAGAAAGCTCTTCGATTCTCTGAGCAGCGGGTACAATCTCTCGTTCTATTTTCTCTTTTATTTGCTTCTTGATACCGATTCGATGACCAACAATATTTTCCACAAAAGCAAGACCTTCTACTTCGGGGTCATCACCGATTCTTGTTTCTATTGGCCCCACAGTATTTTCAAGAAAAGCTTGTCCATATTCTTCCGATATTTCTCCTGCCCCTACGAGTTGCTCAATACGTCCTTTTGCTGCTTCGAAAAATCTAGCACGGATAGCCTCCTTTTCAGCAACAGCTTCTGCTGCCTCTGCTGTCCGCTCAGCTTCATCGGCCACTGGTTCAGCACTTTCTTGTGAGTCTGTTGGTTTTTCAAAATCCATATAAATAATTATTAAAAATATTAATGTAGTTAGCATACCATAACTAATTCCTGTTAGGGTAGTTATTTCAACCTTGTAAAATAAGGCTCCTTAGGCTGGGTGCCCAGAGAGAATTGAACTCTCATCGCCGCCTCCACAGGGCGGAGCTTTACCATTAAGCTATGAGCACCATGATTTTTATCTCAACCAGGACGTTTGTTCACCTCTTTGTACACAACAGTTCTGTGTCCTACACAAAATATTTTCACCATCTTTTTCTCCATCCTGAAAATAACACGATAATCCCCCACCCTCAACTTACGATACCCTTTGAGTGAACGGCGAAGGGGTTTACCAAATATTTCCGGTTCAACGGTTAGCTTTTTTTCAATCGCTCTCTTGATTCTATCCCTGTCAGATATTGTAAGTTTCGGAATATCAGCTTTTACCGCGCGTTCATGGTACATAATTTTAAACGCTACTCCCATGCTTTTTTGTGAGAAATAAATCGCGCTTTTTTTGTATCCCTCACGGAGGCAATTAAGTCCCACACACAATCTTCTTCAATCTCAACAGCAAGCCGTAAAAGTTCCGCGGCTTTTGTCGCTTGTGGCACTTCATCTCTTTTTGCAAGGCATTCTAGAGCTTTATCAAGAGACGCAGGAAGACTTATGTTTATTCTTTTCTTGGTCGTTGTCATAACGCATTAAAGTGTATCAAAAGTGTATCACCACTGTCAATGACCCTCATTAATTATTGCACACTCTTAACACTACCTATGATAATGCGGACGCTCCTCTTTAACACCTGCTTTATGATTAACAAATCGCGCAAGTGCAAATAGTAAACTTGATAAACGATTCATATACGCGCGCGCATCTTCGCATATTTCCCGCCCTCCCGCGCTATGTACCCCCACAACCTCACGCTCTGTCCGCCGCGCAATTGTACGCGCAACATCAAGTAAGGCCGACAATTCTTTTCCACCAACGACAGTAAATGAAGTAATAGGAGGTATTTCTTTCTCAATAGTATCAATAATCTTCTCCATGTCTATTATTTTTTTTCGCGGAATCCGCTTGTCTGCATCCCCCGCTACCTCCGCCTGAACCATAAAAAGATTCTGCTGTACCTCTTCAAGTATTTCTTCTACCGACAAATTATTAACTGCAATATCATTTCCAATGGATTTTACTTTACACAAACCAACAAACGAATTTAATTCATCAAGCGCGCCGAGACATTCGGCAACCGGATGATTCTTAGAACATATCGTGGAACTTGCTTTAGAAGAGGAAAAAAACTTCGTCGTGCCCTTATCTCCTTTCCCTGTGTACAACATTGCCATCACTATACCATAGAAGCGAAAAGGTGCGAATAACACTCCCTAGACAGCATTGCCCGCCAGGATCCCGACCCTACTGGCCTAGGGATATATTAGAATTATAATGTGCAAAAGTATTTCCATACACAGCATATATAAGATATAATAAATAGGTTATAGGAAACGAACACCTAACACACCTACAACCTATTATTATGACAATGCGAATTTCAAGAACTAGAATAGACTTAGACGACAAGACCCTGCAAAAGCCGGTGATTGAGGACTATGGGGAAACTGTTAATGCGCTTGGAGACCTTGCAGGGGGAACAGATGACATTGACCTGACATTGGGTAATGTTGTAACAGCAACTGTTTCAACATCAGAAGAGACATTTACATTTAGCAATCCTCCTGCAAGTGGGATAGCTGGAAGTTTTACATTAGTTCTTACAAACGGAGGAAGTCAGACAGTTAATTGGCCTGCATCAGTTGACTGGGCTGGAGGCACAGCGCCTACTCTTACCGTAAGCGGAATAGACATACTTGCCTTTCTCACAGTAGATGGCGGAACAATATGGTATGGATTCAGCGGCGGACTTGATATGGGGTAATTATAAAGGTTTGAAATGCCAATAGGAGCTACATTTAGAGGAATGATGGGGGCGGCTGGTGCTGGTAGTGCGGCTACTGTTAATTACACTGACAGTGAATATCAACAGAGAGGTCGTACCACAAGTCCATTTACCCACTCATTAAATATAGGCACTGCAACTAGTCGCAAGGTTGTTGTTTTGGTGGGCACCTCGGGGGGTGCTGGTGCTACTGGTGCTACCGTGAAACTTGATGGTGAAGCTATGGCTCTAATTCATTCTTCTGTAGGCGGTGATCTTAATGAATGCCGACTTTTCCAACTTAATACCACAAAAGGAGGCACCCAAACCATAGTTGTACAATGGGCTTCTGCGGCCGGCCATTGTAGCGCTGGAGTTTGGGAAGTCCATGGTGCTGCGGATGCTGTGAATGATACATTGGCCACCGGCTCCGATCCTTTCACTGGAACAATTGATGTCCCGGCTGGTGGTGTGTGTATTGCAGGGGGCTTTTTCTCAAACGCTCAATCTGTTATATGGTCAGCAGGGGTTACAGAAGACTACGATGATTTTGGAGGGCAGCTTCTTGGTACAGGAGCTTCTGATGCCTTCGCAACCATACAAACTGGCATGACAATTACTTGCACCAGCAATGGGTCCAACAACCGAGCCGCTCTAGCAGTATCTTGGGGGCCAGCTTAAAAGAGTATAGAAAATGACTGAATATTCAATCGTTGAAGTTGCCACCAACACAATCGTTCCCCAAAGGGATCGGTCCAAACTTACTTTTAGAAATAACAGGAAAGTAGTGTTTCCCAGTGTTGGTTCTGGCATTGTACATAACCCAGAGCCAGCACCCCCAACTCCAGAGCGTACCATCTGTTTTTACAGCTGCTGCTGCTTTCCAAACAGCAGAAACTTGTGACCAGTCCGTAAGAGCTCCGACTTGAACAGGAGATGAACGATCAACCGTATCACTTAAACCAGTACGTCCATCAGCTCCATCTCCCATAGCCCACAAAGTGCCATCTGTTTTTATATGCGAACTACTATTGTGTCCAGCAACAGATTGAGACCAATTCGACAAATTTCCTACTTGCACAGGGGAAGATATTCCTGTGGTATGGCCTAAACCTAATTGACCCGTACTAT